>Ga0307930_1000860_pt1 | contig 24392 bp, 22 predicted proteins | sample OrgLakmetageno46_FD_203161 | JGI IMG/M metagenome (GOLD analysis project Ga0307930, IMG submission 203161) | Saline water microbial communities from Organic Lake, Antarctica - #46 | ecosystem: Environmental > Aquatic > Non-marine Saline and Alkaline > Saline | place: Antarctica: Organic Lake...
GGTGCAGCATTGAAGGTGGGCGCTGGTGCTGGCACTGCACCAAAAGTAAATGCTGGTGTTGTACCGAAGGTGGGCGCTGGTGCTGGTGTTGTACCGAAGGCAAGCGCTGGTACTGGTGCTGGTGCAGCATTGAAGGTTGGTGCTGGCGCTGGTGTTGTACCGAAGGTGGGCGCTGGTGCTGGTGTTGTACCGAAGGTAGGTGCTGGTGATGGTGCTGGTGCAGCATTGAAGGTGGGCGCTGGTGCTGGTGTTGTACCGAAGGTGGGCGCTGGTGCTGGTGTTGTACCGAAGGTAGGTGCTGGTGATGGTGCTGGTGCAGCATTGAAGGTTGGTGCTGGTGCTGGTGCTGCACCAAAGGTAAATGCTGGTGTTGCGCCGAAGGCACGCGCTGCAGCTGGTGTACCAAAAGCACCACTAGCTGCTGGTGCGCCGAAGCCTCCACCTCCTGCAGGCTGTGCACCAAAGGCACCACCTGCTGCTGGTGCGCCGAAGCCGCTGCCGGTGGTTGCGCTGAAGCCGCTACCTCCACCTGGATTTTTAAGTAGGGTATGCATAGAATGAGACGGACCAAATATGAAAATTGTCCAAGGAAATTAATGTGGACGTACCGAAAGCACTACTTTTTGATGCTGGAGAAGGTTGAGTTGTCATTGTGTTCACAATTCTCGAACGAGCCGCTGCTACGGATTGAGTAGTTTGGCCTCGCACCGTAACCACTTGCTCGTCTGGTCGCACAGCAAATACTTTTGAAGAAGCAGCAGGGTCACCTTTCGTCATTACTGCAATGTGGCAGCGAGTTTCACGGATTAAACGCTTGATTATAGAACCCTTTGTCCCGATCAGCAGATTTCCACGATTGCGCTCGGTACAGCGAAGGAGTCCTCGACAGGAAATGATAAATTCGACATCGAGAAGGTGGATTTCACGCAACTGGCCCGATAACAATTCCTATATCTCTCCGAAGCGCGGATTTGATCAGAGCTGTGCGTTGGTTAGCACGGGATGTCGTGTGTTGCAACTTCACTGGCGCACGATTTATTGTAGACTTGGATTTTGTAGGTTGTTCCAATACGAGCTCTCTCCCAGAATCGAGCACTTCCAGCACCGTTCCAGCACCGATTCTTGCGGTTGTGGAGAATTCAGCGAACTTTCAGGGAAAACGTGAACGCAGGGAAACGTGAACAAATAATCTACGCTTCACAGTCACACGGTACCTACACCCACACTACAGCGCTTGATACAGTAGTAACGCAGAGTGTACTAGACATACAGTGGATTATACAACAACAGACACACCTCAGTACTAACCTTTGAGAACAAGAACCCGTGAGTATTTCAGAGGACGAGGCCCGGTGGAATACTTCCACATTAGAAGATTAGAAGGGGGTGGAAGTATTGTGCTTCCTTCCCTCTACACACTATCCTCTTTACGATTTTGACTTGCGCGCAACGCACGCGCGTACATTTCTGCCCGCTGAATTGGCTTCTGTGTCATTTGGGTTTGTATTAGTTCGAGTTCGAGTTCGAGTTCGAATACTTGCTCCCCTACTTAGTAGAAGCAGGGGGGGGGGGGAGGCAAGCGGCTGTAGGATGGTATGTCACTGGTATGTATCGAAGCCCTTCACCACACCGAAGACCCCACTTCCCACTTCACTTCGAGTCTACTCTCCGTGATATTCTATCTATGCCCCTTTGCTATAAAACAGGTCCCGAAGGGCCGGAATCGGAAGACCAAGAGACCTAGGACTAAGGACTACAGATAAATAATCATCGGCAGAAATCGCAGAATGCGAATTAAAGCGACTAACCGAGCAACTGTAGCTATAAACCAGGTACACATGCCCGAGTGGCTATGGAAATGAAGTGTGATTTGGTTTTGGTTTTGGAGCCGCCGTCAATATACCTACAACGAAATGCCGAGTACTTTAAAAAGTAAACCCCACTAGCCACTTGCCTAGCCCAATGCTACATACTAGTCCTACAACGGCTTCCATGCTGCTATTGCTATATAAGGATGCATTAATCGCAAGTAGGAGACAAGCGACAAGAGGTCCCAACGGCCGGTGTGACTAGGACCAGGAAAGCGGCCAGTTGGATTTCTTGCGCCCCGCAGCTTGGCGTAGCGCCGCAGCCGTGGCCGGTTGCCATGTCACGAAGCGCGGTTCGTCGAAGGTCGCTTGCTTGGTGGCCTTGTTGTAGTACAGCACGATGTTATTGTGGTCGTGAGTTGAGCGCCCAGCCTCCACGGCACGCCAGTGCTTCGGGTCATTGGCCTCGTGCAGCGATTGGTCCAAATCTGCTGACGCAAGCACCTGAGTGGCACATAGGGGAATCCATGCACAACAAGTAGCAGAATGAACACAAGTGACAGTGGGCTTGGGAATGCGCAAAATACAGTGCGTGTAGTGATATAGCACCAATTGTAGAGGAACATGAAGCAGAGATTGCAAAAATTGGGAAGGATTATAATATTAGAGGTAAATCTGGTTCAAAAATCGCGCGCGCCCTCTCGTCTGTATTATAAGTACCCTCCTTCTTACCCAGGGCATCGCGTAGGTTGAAGTGCCGGACGCTGCATGCGTATAATACGTGTGGCCCTCTGAATCCAAATGCCGGCGCCACTCAGAAGCAACGAACCGATAGCTTTTCTGCTCTTCGTCGACATTACTGCTAGCCATGCTATCATTTGCTTCACTGTCGTAGTTGTTGTAGTTGTCCATATCATCTGCGTTGGCAGCAGCAATAGCGCCATCGAGAGCACTTTGAACCGAATTTGCATTCGCGATTGACTGTCTTAAGCGCACCAACTCGCTTGTATCGTGATCGGCGTCAGAAGAAAGTAACGACTGATTTTGGCCCTGACAACAATACGTGAGTCGTGAAGATTAAGAAAATAGATACAATAATATACATAGAGCCATTTTTCAATTAATATCAAATACAATTCATCAAGAATGGTTTGGCAAATATTATAAACATAAACAGTTGCTGAAGCTTTCAAGGTATCAACCTGTGCAAACATTTCGAACCTCTTCGTCGTTTCTTTTCCACATGAAGCGGAACCATGTAGGTCTAGCTTTGTTGTGCTGGTGCTTTGAATTTCGCCTCCTTTTACTCGCACGCCTATGATGTCTGTTCGCGTCTTGACCCCAGTTACCACTAGCAAAGTCCTCCTCATCGTCGTCGCCCTCGTCGCTAGAGCTGTAGCTGTCGTCGCTCCCACTCTCAATGCCGGAGGGTCCATCATCGCTGTCGTCATCGCTTTCGAAGTCGGTGGGGACCCCTCTCAACTCCCAGCCACACAACTTGGCGAGGGCCAGGCGGGTCATGCAGCACACCACCAAGAGGCCAAAGACCGCGGCCGCCACTCCTAGCTGGGTGTTGCTGGTGAGCGACTCGGGCGGGGTGACCGTGTCGGAAGAGCCAGCGTAGCGCCCTACGCGCACGGTAACGTTCGCGTAGGCTACGAAGCATTCCTGGGTAAAAGGGCCAGGCCCACGGCGACTCACTGTTTTGAAATCACTCGTTTCGAGGCATGACCCTACGCCGAAACCATAGCCATCGTCTGCGCCGTCATCGTCGTCTTCGACGTTGATTTTACCCTCTCCATCGAACACGAGCACTTCAACGGTGTCGGTGATAAACGCGTAGGTGGTTTGGTACTTGAGGGTTTTCAAGACTCGGTTCACGGACGAGGGCTGCCCCAAAAAGAGCATGCTGCGATCGCCGCTGCCGTCACCGCTGCAAGACCAATCCGAGTGGCCGTAGCAACGGTCATACCTGAGTGCATGTACAGATGACAAAATATGTTAGAACAGATTTGGAAACAAGCAAGTGTAGGCACAGTGCCATGTATTTGCATGTTTAATATTATGTTTTTATTCCTCAGGCATTGGTAGTTTATTGATGGTGCGATACTGTGCCTAAATGAAATTTCTTTTATAGATTCACAGGAGCTGCTTACGAGTTAAAGTCAACGTCGTCGAGAGCGTCTCGATTCAAATCCAAGAAACCATAACTGCAGCTCACCAGCACCTTCACGACGTCAACATCTCGGTCGAGATCAGTGAGTTGAAACCCTTCGATCAAAAGCTCGTCCGACTCATCGCTACTGCTGCCAGTACTGACGTCATTGTCACCATCGTCGTCAGTGCTGCTGCGGCCAATGGCAAAGGTATCCAGAGGGCCATATGGGCCTACCAAAGTAGGCGGATCGTTGACATTCACCACTGCAACTGCTTGGGCTGCCCGCCGGCTGCTGATACTGGAGTCGCCAATCAATTCTGCCTGGAACCAAAAACTATCCGCTCGGGCGTATTCATACCCTTCCTGTGATACCGCAAGATAAAAAAAAAATCAGGTGAAAATGGACACGAGTATTAGTAAAAAGTGAACAGGAATGGGCAAGAAACATGCTATCACAGTAGGAGTAGAATCACATACGATTGAGTTTATTTCAAAAATGATGAGATGATTACAAGGAATGAGAGCTTACATTGCCATTAGCATTTGGCGCATAACCAGCTCCATCATCAAAGCTCAACGCCGATCCGTTGAACCGAACAATCGGAGTGTTGAAGTAGTGTGGAGCGCCAGTGTAGCCTACTACAAGGCCTGTGGTATATGGCGGCGAAGAAGGCGTAGACAGCAGAGAGCCGTTCACGAGCTGCTTTCCGGTGGCGAGGTCCGTTAAAGTTCCATGCGCTGGCACCTTTATGAGGCGCAGTACCACACTGCACACCGATAATTTGCACCGAGAACAATTATTGACGTGAGATCAAGAAAATGAAAATCAGTGCGCGAAAAATAGCAGGCATGTGGAAGAATAAAACATCACAGGCACGCGTAGGACCCTTACAAGGCACGCCTAGCACCCTGATGAGGCACGCGTAGCACCCTCAAGAGGCACACGTAGCACCCTTACAAGGCACGCCTAGCACCCTTACAAGGCACGCCTAGCACCCTGATGAGGCACGCATTGCACCCTTAAGAGGCACGCCTAGCACCCTTAAGAGGCACGCGTAGCACCCTTAGGAGGCACGCGTTGCACCCTTAGGAGGCACGCGTTGCACCCTTAAGAGGCACGCGTTGCACCCTTAGGAGGCACGCCTAGCACCCTTAAGAGGCACGCGTAGCACCCTCAGGAGGCACGCGTTGCACCCTTAGGAGGCACGCGTTGCACCCTTAGGAGGCACGCGTTGCACCCTTAGGAGGCACGCGTAGCACCCTTAAGAGGCACGCGTTGCACCCTTAAGAGGCACGCGTTGCACCCTTAAGAGGTACGCTACACCCTCGGATCATTCCCATCAGAAGCCCTCCCGATGCACTAAATATACAAAAAGGGCGTGCATGCTTTGGACACGTTGAAAAAAAGAAAAAAAAAAAGATAGAATGTTCCAACGGACAAAAACTGCATTCAGAACACAGAGCTACTGCTAACTTCAGAAGCTAGCAAGGTTTTCAAACCTTTGCCCAAACAATTCTCCTACTCCTCTAGATATGCCATAACAACGCCCACGCTCACAAGGTAAACTACATGCGGCAACCCCATACTACTCATTCTCTCTCACACACACCTGCGCTGGTCATCGCTCAGATCACCAATATACACCGTCACGTTGCCTGGCGTCGCTTCGTAGACCAAGTACTCCTTGCGCTTCGGATCACTAGAACTCCTGTCGTCATCTTCTTCATCATCTTGGGCTGAAGAGCTGCTGCTACTCGAAGTACTCACGAAGTCGATCGAGGAGGGCATCGCAAAGAGGGACGAGAGCACTTGCACGTGCGCCACTGCTTCAGTGGAGTTTGCGCCGCGGGCGTCGCTGGTCATGAAACGGAAATCGTCGGCCAGAAAAGCGCCGGAGTCATCGATTAGCGGGTAATCTTCGCGGCCGCGATACAAGTACCTATCGGAGATTGGCATAACCCAAAGCGAGAGAGTACAATAGACAAGAGAAGGCAAACGCGCAAAACGAGTAAAAGAAACTCGAAAATCAGCAGGAGAAAGAATACAGCTACTTGGAAAACTAGCAAAAATGATTCTATACATTGCGAGCATTTGTATAATTCAAAGACGTATTTGATAAGTTGCATTCATCTTTGCTGATAATTTGGCAACTCTACATCACGGTAGAGTCTCCAGTAGGTAGCGTGTAAGGAACTTGAGTAACATTCATCCAATTCGTTCCATTGTTGCGAAGCAAATAGCCATAACGCGGCAGGGTTGTCACGATGGCCTTCACGAGAACACGAAGAGAATGTATAAAGAAAGAGATATGACAAACCATCAATTTAAGGAAGAAAGAAAGAGAAGGGTAACGCAACAAAAAAGTATGGTGTCGCTAGCAGAGCCCAATCAAACACGAGGTAAGATTTGCGCACCCTAATGCAATACCTGAGCAAATCCTTCGTCGTCGTCGACGTCGGTCGCGTTCACAGTCACGGTAGACAGGGTGTGGCTCAAGGCAGCAGCAGAGGTGTTTCGGCTCACTGGAGGGTCGTTGCAAGGAGCCACAAACAGCAAAACTTCCGCGTTTTCGTCGCTTCGTTCGCTGGTGATCCCGTCTTCCGCGTAGAAGGCAAAGGAAGTGAAAGGGCTCAGCCCATAGGTGCCTGCGTCGCTGGGGTTGCCTGCTCGTATGCTGCCAAATCCCCATGGATCGCCACCACCGCCAGGAGGTGAAAATGCGTCCTTAGGGGGCACGTAATGCAGCTCGACTTCGAAGGAAGAGGCGCAGCGGTGGAGGACTTGCCCAATCGAGGACACCTGTTTGTTTTCAAAAAGAGAATAGAGGGTGGGCGCGCGTGGCAATGAAGTACACCACAACACGTAAGAAGGCTTATACCAAAGTCTAAAAGGCTCTTGCAATATTGAGCTAATTCGAATCATACAGAAATAATTCAAGGTCATGCCAAAAAATCCTTTGAACCGGGCTACATATAAACAAGGTTTACGCACGGGGTAGAATTCGCTGCTGTTGGTGTAATAATGGCCACTTGCGTTGCAGGCTTGGTACAGAGTGCCCACGAGAGGGAGTTGGGCGAGTCTCAGCACAGGGGGGTAGTCAAGCGCGAGGCCTAGCTGGTAGTTGGGGTGCGTCGGGTCGTTGTCCAAATCGACGACTTGAAGCTGAAACTGTAATGCCACACCCGTTTCATAAACCGCAGAACGACATGTATTTGTCAAGTGTGCCATGATATCACAATGCACGAAAGCAAAAGCGAGAAAATGACAAATACGAGGCCTTCAATCGCAGCGACATTTAAAAAAAAACTTCAACGAAAAAGAAATCAAAGCTCTCTCTGAGAAAGCGTTCGTTCGAGCTCCTCAAGCGTATACCATTTCAGGCTCTACTTCATCCACTAACCTTCGACAATGCCGTTAACGGCAAGCTCGACTGGTAAGCGCTCGGCTGTTGTGCCAGTAAACTGCCGCACTCCGCTTCACCGTCTTCGTTGAGCGTGACGTTGGCGTTGAACACCACGGGCTTGCTGTTGGGCACCCCCGCGTCGTAGTTCTGGAGCACCGCAGCGCTGTCGAGCCCAACGCCGAAGACCGACAAATAGTGCAGCGTCGCGTCCATTGGCTGGGTAGACCCGCTCAGCGCGGCGGCCGCACTCAAGACACTGAGCCGGTAGTCCCCGTGGAAAGACGGGTCGCTCCAGCGCTCTGCCAAAGGGGTGTCGAAAAAAGTTGGTAGGTCCAAATCAACTTGTCCGTTGAAGTAAACGGCGAGCCGCGTGTCGTTGAGCACAAACGCTAAATGGGAAGCGGATTCGTACCTGAGATCAATTCGAGGTTAAGCATTACCGAATAAAAGAAACAGTATATTGAAGTAAGAAACCACATTCAGTGCGCTGAGCAGCATGAAATCTGCGCAGCGGTTTCCTCATATCCCCACTTACTCGGTGAGCGCTGTGGCGGATGTGCTGAGGCAATCCGTGTCGTCGAGGGTCGCGTACTGAGGCGCCGCACATGTAAGCGCGCCGTTGCGGCTGTAGGCACCAAAATTGAACCACGGCGTGGTGTCACAGGCGTCCGCGAGCGTGGAGCCTGGTTCATTATTAGTTTGCCCGATGAACAAGAGCGGCCGAGCCAGCAGCGCCAGCGCACTCTGGCTCGTGGAATTGAAGGTTGCCCAAACCTCGAAGGTCAAGCCACGTGGAGCGAGCGCCGCTAACGCACTCACGTCGCGTTGCGAGCCTAGCGTTACGCCCGTGGAAGCGGGCAAATCTGACAAGCCTTGCACGCCGCGCCCTGCCACACACGCAGTCAGCGCGTTTGCGCCACCGGGTGAAGTTGAACCGTTGCGCGTTAGGCCACCGAAATACTCCCCACTGCCCGTGTTTGGAAACACCCCTTTCAAGCAGTCAGCCCGCGCAAACGTCCATTCGCCCAGTGGATCGGCACCACTCCATCTCCCAAGAGCTTGCTGCCTCCCTCCAACCGAAGTTGGTGTAATAGTTGGAGCGCTAGTTGGAGCAAGGGTTAGAGTTGGGGCAAGGACTGGAGAGCTAGAAGGTGCAAGAGTTGGATGGCCAGTTGGTGCTAGAGTAGGAGAGTCAGTAGGCGTAAGACTTGGAGGGTCGGTTGGCGCAAGAGTTGGAGAGCTAGTTGGTGCAATGGTTAGAGAGCTGTTGGTCACGTTTGCGAACAGGTTACGCCGATGCACTTCGGCATCCGTGACCGAGGAGCATGCCAAGGCAAAAGCTAGCCCCATGCAACGCAAACTATTTCGCATAATGCTACTCGTGCTTCTTCGGTTTTACTTTGTAAAGGTATCTGAAAGACGCGATCTTGTCATTTTTCTCTCATTGAACGACCCTCCTTTACTTTCTTGACTTCTTGACGGAGGAGTGAACGGAGTGAGAAGAGCTCCCTAACCACAGGGAGGGGTTTTCGTTTCAACCCTCAAATCTCAACAATCCCAACGCGAAAAAATGGTACTTTTTGGAGGACGTTGGAAGTTAGACTCGCGTAGAGCACTTCAGTCATTCTAAGGAAATGAATGCTGCCAGCAAACCTCGATACTTATGAGCAGCATTCTTAAATCTCTGAAGTAAACCTCAGAAGCATTTCTAGCCCGGCGGTAGTTTTATAAGTTTCTGGCGTTCATCTTATCGTCTCACGAACATCCGTCAATTTTTACAAGCCGCCAGTCATCGACTCAATACTTAATTTCTACAGCTCTATTTGGAACGCTGAGAAATGTCGATTCTATCTTTGGATGACGCGCCTCCGCTGCCGATAGTGTGTATCTTTTCCTTGGGTCCTGGAGCAGAGCCTACGGGTGGTGCCCTAATCCACGAGCTGACACGCATAACGCCAACGAAAGTCTACCACGTACCCTCAGACTCGAACGCCGATGACTCGGCGCAAGATCCAATTTTATGGTATCGGCTAGAACGTGTTGCTCGGACAGCTGAAGTCCCATGCGTATTTGTATACAACGCGACCACCTTTAATAACTCCAACGGTATGGACGACAGTGAGCCACCTACCGAATGGCTGCAGCAAGTAGGCAGCCTTTTGACTGCAGCGGACGAACGGCACGAAATTATCTTCGTCTATGACCGTAGCCTTGACGACTGTGAGTGGCCGCCTGTTTTGGCGCCCTCGTCAGCATCAATCGACAGCAGCACTTCTTTAATAGGCAACCCACTCGGCGACGACGCCTCAGACTCCCTGTCTACGATTCCACTCAGCTTGCAATCTACTTTCCTACCATTCGTGCGTGCGCGGCCCATTTTGTTGCGCACCCCGCTAGCGCGCTTCAACACTGCTCAAGTGCTCGACCGTTTGCTGAGCAGTTTGCCTCCTGCGCCCCCCAAAGCGTGGCTTGCGGCCCGCGCCAAGGCACTGGCACAAGCGAAATCACAGGCCTCGTCGCCTCACGCCTCGAAGCCAGGGACTCCTAAGGGCAGCAAAGTCTCCAAACTCCGGCGACCTCGCAATTTGTCGGGCATGCCGTCGCCGATCAGCGAAACGGCGAGCGACGGTAGCGGCAGCCCGGCGCGGTCGCCTTTGACGAGCCCAGTGCGCGGCTTCCCTGCCAACGGTAGCGCATTGCACGATGCAAGCGACGAAAACGACGCCATCGAAGCAGCGCTTGCGCGAAGGGCGCTGGTGCGGGAACACTTTCAAGACAAAATCTTTTTAAGGCCTTCGCCCAATGATCTGCCGATGGACTCCCTTGAGCATGGTACGTAGGTATTGTTGTTGCCATGCTGTATTTTGAAATGCACCCACCACTAAGACTTCGCGCGCTCCCTCGGCTAGTTGTTGAAACAGTTGTGGTTGCTTTGGGGTTTCCTGGCTCATTATTCTAGCGATTTTTATTGCGCGAAGATGGCTTTTATTTTCCTTAAATCTTTCATGGTCTTTTTGTGCGTGTATGCTACCAGTCGGTCTGCAATACAACGCTGCTCTAATATGCAGCGAGCCAGAAGGCGGCGGCGCGGGCTCTGCACTTGCACTGCAGCTCTGCCGCCACTACGCGTGCGTTGATCTCTGTGCCCCTGGAATGACACACGCGAAGGTTCTTGACGCCATCCGGTCGTCGGCTTACGTGGTCACGCTGGTCTCGAAGCGGCTGCTTGGGGACCCGTGGTGCTTGCACTTGATTGACTTCGTGGAAAGAACGCGAGGTCGGTGGCGTAGTTTTGCTTCGTAGCCCTGCTTATGATTCGAGTGGATCTTTTCTCTCTCCTTCACTCTTTAGCCTTCCTGAGCTTTCGCCATCGTTCTGCTTGGCTTAAAAATCATCCCTGTTCTATCATGAATAGGTCCCGACGATGCCTGCAACTTTGAAAAGATTTGGGTTCGTGAAGCCAGCATGCCGACTTGCTTGTCTCCCGAAGATCACGCACAGCGAGATGACGTAGACGAAAACAGCGGCGATCAAGCTTGGTAATACGCACGTACATACATGTACTGTGCCTTTGCCTGTGCATGCACAATTTTTGCCATTGTCTCGCATTACTTGTATGCCACTGGAACGGGCAGTATATAAGCGTTCGTACCGACGGGTTACCTCCGTACAGTTCCTTCGTTGATCTCATCATCTCATCATGCACGCACCCTTCGATGATGTATCCTTTGATTATGTTTGCAACATGGCAGGAACGATGCAGTGGAGCCTCTTCTCGCTCGCGGCCTTCAGCGGCTTGCCGCAGCTGGCTGGGCTCCCGCACCCCACTTACCGCCGAAACCTGCGGCGTTTTACCAGACGGAAGTTCTGGTGCAGGAACATGACGCGTTTGCGCAGGACAAGACGAGGAGTCCGCTTCCGCGCAACAATTTTAGCAACGAGTTCAGCAGTGGTGACATTAGTTTTAACAACACTTCTTCTGCGGTGCTGCACGCCTTGCGTCAGAGTGGCAGTTTGACTCAACACGGAAGCCAATGCAATCCAGCTGGTGCTTATGGAGGCGTCACTGTGGAACGGATGCCCTTTTTGTCGCTAGACGCTGATGACGAATCAACGGCCACTGGGGCCTCTGCCAATGGGGCTGACAAAGGTCTTGCTGCTGACCGTGATAATCAGAATGAAACAGCAGGAGCTGCCGCAGATGACATTGTCGCAGGCGTGGATAAGCGTGTGAGAGTGGCGATACGAAGTGGCTTGAGCCAATCGACGCTCTTTGCGACAGCTACTGGCCTCGGCGCTGGCATGGAGGTACCTTAACCCATGCACGGATTTCGTGAGGATTGTGCACTTGATTCGCTTGACAGATTCTGTATGGTGTTTTTGATGAATGTATTAAGTACTTCGCCAGTCATACTTAATTTCAGTCACTACCACTCGGTCTCAAGTATTTCTCCACAATCGAATAACCTTTCGTGTTTGCGCGCGCAAACATATACATGTGTAAAGGTGCGCGAATCCCTGGGCCCCAGCCTTCAAGCTTGCTCGGTGGTGCTGAACCACTCAACGGCTTCGCGCAAGATTGCGGCGGACTTCTTCTTTCAAAGCATCGAAAAATTGGCCCTGGTGAGTGGACGCGATAAAATGCACCTTCCTGTAATCAGTTCACTACATTTTCCCTGCCATGTTAACAAAAAGCACGAGTTCAATATTGTACATTATTTTACTGTAGACTGCGTGTCTTACTTGTGTACTCATAGGTGGGTCGCCCTTTGACGCTCGCTGCAGTGACGCACTTAGCAGATGCCTTGGACCACAACCGAGCTCTGAACCAATTGTGTTTAGACGACTCGAGCCTGAATGACGATGCTGTTTTTGCCATCACCCAGGTACTTCTGTCGTCCTAAATCTTTCCTGTTCTCTTGGCATTTTCCACCCCTTCTGTTCCATTGAAGTTGCGTTTTTCTTTCTATTCTAGTCGCGTCTGCATCCAAACTTGGTGCTTACCATAGCTGCTTGCATTCCTTTCTGCTTCTTACATCTTCTTGTACTGCTATAGGCCCTGATTCGTGACGCAGACCCGGATTTACACACTTTGGAGCTGCGGCGCAATAACGTGTCTTTAGCGGGGGCTCAGGCCTTGGCTCGCACGCTTACTTTAAACCCCAGCCTCACCACCTTAGCCCTCAAGCCAAACCCCTGCCACTACGACTTGCGCGCTAACAAAGTAAGAGTTGATTCAAAATGAAAATCGAATCTGTTTACTAATCTATCAATTCATCTGTCGTTCTTCATCTTTCAAAAGGCAACATCTAGAAGAGTTGCCATGAAGAGTGCTTTATGGGGACTTCTTTTTCACTCATTCAGCCTTGATATTTTGTAAGTTCACATGGTGATTTTTTAACACGTGCACGCTACAGGTGTTGGCCATTGCCATTTTGGACGAATTCTCCGAAGCCGCCCTTGCCGGTGGCGGTTTACGGGAACTGAACGGTTTGTACTTGGGGTTTATCACTCCCGAGCAGGCCGCGGCGGAGAAGGCGGCCAAAGAAGCAGCAGAGCAAGCCGCGAAAGCGATCGCTGCCGCAGAAGCCGCCGCTGCCAACGGTGGTTTACCTCCGGAAGAGGGAGAAGAGGGTGACATGATGCTCGAAGAGAAGAAAGAAGACGTGGAAGAGGCAAGCCGAAGAGAAGCGCAGAGAGCGGCAGCGGCCGCGGAGGCTGAGGCGTGGTATGCGCCTGTGTTAGCAACACTCATGTCTGAGAACCCGAACGAAGGCTTGTCTACTTACGAGGTATTTTAGTAGGTTCATCTATTATTGTTGTCGCTCGGTAAAAGCGAAGAGCAAGAGTGAAACATGAGGCCACATCATGACATTCTGCGTGATACTTTTATCACGTACTCTCTTGCTTCCTGAAAGGATCAGTTCACTTCACTTATCTCTGATTGATTTTCATTCAATGTACGCGCACACCCTCTCACATGTATCACGCTCAGATCGCCTTCTTAACGCGGCGTGTGATGCTGCCGCCGCCAGCCCCACCTCAGTGGGCACTGGAGCGCTTTCTCGAAGGGCAAAAAGAGGCCATTGCTCGGCATGCCGAGGCAGCCAGAGCCAAAGCTGAAGCGGACGCATGGGAAGCGGAATGGAATGCGGCAGAGCCTCTGACACCGCAGGAGGGAGAAGAAGGCAACGGCAATGAAGAAAGCGGTAACGTTCGTGGCGCTGGTTTTGCTGCGCGAGGAGAAAACAAGGGAGGAACAAAAGAAGAAGAATCGAAGAAAGATGCTGTAAAATCAGAAACCATCGCTGAGCGAGTGCACCGCAAAGAAGTCGAGTTCATGGCCCGTTCCTCACCCCTCGTGGTGATTTCTTTGGGACTGTCCGGCCGAAGCCTGGCGTTGCCTCAAGTGAAAGTGCTGGCGAAAGGCATCACGCGAGCGGTCGCGCTTGCTTCCTTGGACCTAAGGCACAACCCGTTTGAACACGACGAAGAAGTCTACGACGAGGTGAGTGAATTTTAGTTGTTGACAGTTTTTTTTGTCTTGAAAAAAACGCAGACACCGTAGTTGCAAGAATCAGCATCAGAATATAACGTGTCCATGTGTGCATCATTTATATTTGTTTTGTCTATTCTGCTTCTTCTTCTTCTTCTTTCATGATGCACGCACAGTTGATGGACGGCCTTTATGCGTCAGAGTTCAACCGCCCCCCTCCCGGGTTCAGCCTCGAAAGCGCCGTCTTCGCCACCGAAGCCTCCCGCAACTCTGGCTTGCCTCAAAGGAGGGGCACCACTGCGGTAGCGTCAGCCAGCCCCAAAACTGCTCCTTCACCGCCCATGAACCGCGCTTCTAGCCTCATGATGGCGTCTACCGTCACTCCCAGCCCCGCAGCGCCCAGTCCAGACGTGCCAGCTGGCATGCGGTCCGGAGCGGCTCCAGTCTTAAGCGGGTTTGGCGCTGGTAACGGCCCCGCGAGAACGCTGCTTTCACCTGCACCGGAAGTTGGAAAAGGTGGTTCGGAATTTCCGCTTCAATTTCCGGGACCAGTGCTGCCAGAGCGTACTTTGGCTACGGACAGCGGAAGCACAGATGGTGACTCGACTATCAAAGAGGCAGAGGCTGCGGCCGCAGCTGCAGAAGCGCAAAGTGCCAATTTGGCCCTGAAAGGGGGTCCCAGCCCGGTCGCGAAATTAGTAACCGCCTTGAGGGCCAACACCACTTTGATTGAATTCAACGCGCTTCGTGTCGGGGGCAAGGACAGCTTTGAGGTGGAGCGCACACCAAAGCTGCTGCGGGGATACGAGGTACGTCATCACAGGAGTGTTGCTGCAGACTGTGTGCTTCCCATTTCTTTGCATCATTTTCATTAGTCCAGTTACCTGCAGTATCAATGTGCAATTTACTTACTTGCCTACTCGTACCTTTTGCCAATTAGGTGGCATGGTTGGCGGGTAAAATGAGCCAGGGCATTCACGGAGGCTTTTCAGGGAGCTTAGTGAAGCTCAATCTCTCTCGGACGGGCCTCACCTCTCGCCGGGCTCAGTTGATCATAGAGGCGCTGCCTACTTGGTAAGAAAGTTGTGAAGAGTGTGGTACCATTCTATCCGATTTCAAATCTCTGTCGTTATGGCTATAGCGGTCCGTATTGTTTGCTCTCTGACGTCTTTAGGTGACGTAAAACTGCCAGTTTCATATGCCCAACCCTCAATTTCTGTCGAAAATATGGATTTTTTTCATGCGATTTTGCTTTCTTCCCATGTTCTCTCTCTGTCTCTTCCGCTATCAGCCCGGTGTTAGAAGTGCTCGACATGCGGCACAACCCTCTCTTAGGCGGGCACGCCCTTGCTGAGCCGATCGTGCGCGCAGTGGCGGCGCACCCTTCGCTGCACACCGTCAGTGGCTTACCTCTGCGCCGCATCATGACGGGCCATGCCCCGCCTTCATCTTCTTCCCACCATCATCATTCTCAACCCCACAACGGCTCAGGTCCTGCTCATCACCCTGTAGATAACGACGCAGGTCCCCAGGGCCCCCGCGCCCCCCTTGGTGAGCCAATCAGCGCATCGTCAGTGGACACGTCGGTGGGATTTTCGTCCTCCTCGCAACCGCCGGCTGCGGATGTGCTCGGTAGCATGGACAGTTATCACGGTTCCGTAGCAACATTGGAGTCTTCCCTTCAGGACAGTGCTCACAATCACCACGAGGGCGCACGCCGAAATGCCTTGGCGCTGCGCACTCTCAAGCTCGATTACTTGGAGCTTGGCCCTTGCGAACTGGTGAGACTACATTTGCAATAAAAAGAATAGGCTTGCTTTTAACAGCGAAGGCTGTCGAAAGTGTATCGTATTCGCGTCTTGTCTTTCTATAAATTATACTGTAATCTGGATCATTACCTGACTCGCTGCACACTAAATTATGCTTCGAATCTAGGCGGTGTTGTGTAGTGCTCTGAAACGAAACAGCAAGCTGCCAATTCCCGTGCGGTCCCTCGACCTTTCCATGAACCGCATTTGTGGAGTAGACAAGTTGGGCCAAGGGAATTGGTGCAAGGATGGCCTCGAAGCGCTCGCTGAATTGTTGAGCCTTCACGGCCACCTGAGATCGGTGAGTGTTGAGCTGAGCCTGGAACTTATTCCATCTAATACTAGTGATTGATTTCACTTTAAAGTAATTTACTGACTGTTGCCGACTCTCTCTCCATCCCAACCCGCATGTAATCCTCCCTCTAGGTGAGCTTGTATTTGAATTATATCGGTCCCAAGGGTATACCACTGGTGCAGCATGCCGTCGCTCGCGCTGCCCCTTCCCTCAGAGTGCTGAACCTGCAGTTTACCGACCTCGTACCGTCCGCAGCCTCCACAAAACAGTCACCCGCCACAGGCAAAGCCACCATAGGGGCTGGCGAATTGCTTGCTTCATTGCGCAAAACCGCCGAGGGTGCCGGCGTGAACTTGGAGATGTAGAAATAAGATATTTTCCTTTTCTGCGATAAAACTTTTGAGTATAATTCAAGATTCAATTCAGCAAATGGCTCTTCATTTTTTGTGCGTATCTGTCTTTATGCGCCTAAAGTTCCCAGCAATTCCGTGTGGAATTGGGTATGATCTTACGATCAGGATTTAGATAGGGCAATTCACTAAGAGCTACGCATCAGCCCTGGCATTCCAACTAGTAGGTCTCTTTCACTCCGGTTTGTGGATTAAATTTGGACGCAAGGTGATTTTTCTTAGCACTATTTTTTTAACGGTTTTATGCCTCAGCCTATAACGGCGCTCGGTTCTTTTGATTCCCCGAAATGCCTTCAAAGCAACGCGCCTTTTTCGCAATCAGCAGCTTCGCATACCTTTCGGGTGCTGACGTGCTGAATCCTGATGGCCTGATGGTGCTCTCGTGTTAGTTGGGTGTAGCCCATGAATTTTGACACACGCACAATGAAATTTCTCATGCAAAAGCGTGACAAGTGACAAGCATTGGTGACAAGTATAAAGAAACAGAAGATCGAGTACTCAATCTCTGTGTTCGAAAGATTTCTTGACAGCATCAGACACGTACTCCTTCGGCTTACGGTCAGCTCTGCATCTACATCATGGCAGCAACACACTCCGTACGCATCACACGCGAAAAACTGTCAACTTGGTTCGACAGCAAGTACGATGACGGCCTTGCTTGGAACTCCAATGAAGGTCTTATCTTGTACCAAAAGCTGGTTTCGAAGAAATTGCTATTCTTCCGAAATGCTGACAGTACGTACCAAGAGCTCCGAGAAAAGAAGGGCAGCAAGTGGCGAGACGCTCGTTGGCAGACTTCGTACAGAGATGCGCCACTTACGGAAGTTGGAAAGGTTCAGGCCGCTGCAGTTGCTTGCCGGTACGTCGAACCATTTAAATTGATAACTGTTGCAGAAAATCAAAATGATTATTGAAATCACCACTACATTTTCTTTTCATTCTTCCAGTTTGGCGCAACATGATTTCGTTCCTGATCTTATCCTCACGAGTACACTGACGCGATCTCTTGAGACTTCAGCGCTCATGTTTCCAAACCAGTTCGTCCCATTCCATTGCAGCCAACCCACCGCAAACGTTCAAACAACAGAGCTATTGAATGACCAAGTTGTGTCTTGGGCCGATGCACCTTCCAGTGATGAACGAGAAGTCCTTCGCGACCGCCCACAGTTGGCACGTTTTTCTGGAGCACACTCCTCTAGCCGTTATCACCACGTGTGCTGTGATTATGCAAAGCCTCTGCGGCGGCAATGGAAGTACGCCACAAAGCCGCAGGACGGGCATACAGCTGACTTCGAACACTTCAAGTCGCTCGAGGCGCAATATCCGGACCAATTTACATTCCCTGAGGAAACAAGGGAAAGTGCTCAATTGAGAGCTGCACTAGTTTGGCGTCTCCTTGCTGAAGTACCTGAGCCAAATGTGGCAGTCTTCACTCACTCAAAGCTTATCAAGCACGGCTACCATATCCACTTACTTGGTCCATTAATATGCGAGACCGCAGTGGGCGAATTCGATAGCGGGAAGTGCAGAGATTGGGAGTCTATTGCCATGGCAGATATCGAATACGATCCCGTAGATGAGCTATTGTTCTATGATCTCGTGGAGGATCTGAAGCAACAAGAGCTTGAAAAGGAGGTCTATGATAGCAAAAATGGCTTTGTTGCCAGAGATGGCACGCTCATAGAAGAGTCAAAGGAATTCTTGAAACCGCTGCACGACCAGCACAAAGATTCGAGATCGACCCCAATTGCGACCCCTGCAGCAAGCAGCCCGCCGTCTATAACTTCCTTAAACGCACTCGCTCAAAAGAAATGCATCCAGTGCAATGGAGTGGGCAAAATTCAGAATAAATTGTGCCCGATGTGTTCTGGTGCAGGAATTGCATCAGCAACTTCAATAGCGCATATTCTTGGTAGTCCATAATGGTTAATGGCATATCAGAATTCATGGCAGCGTTAACGTTTGCTTCTACTCCTTGTGCAACGAACAACTACTTGCCCCGATCATGTGTGCATTTTGGTCCTCTCGATCAAGAATGGCAATCAAGAAGGGCAAATATCAAATTGCCATACTTATGGCTTTAAATTCGTAAACTATACGTGCCCAGCACACGTTCGATAGTTTTGTTGTTTTGATTTTATTGTATGAGAATTATACACATCAATGGCCTGAAAAGTTATTTACGAAACGTAGGTGCAGGGCAAAAAAGGCATTTGCATTCAATTGATTACACACCAGGGAGTTCCAAGAACGTTAAATTTATCTCTATTTACGAAAGTACTCTGAAATATATCACTTTGTTCTCATTTGCGAAATACTTCATTTCCAATCCGCTCAATGCTCAATCAAATCATTGGCCATATCCCACTTCCGTAATGCCAGTTGCATGTCGAAGAAATTAAATCCATGATAAACCCAAACTTATTGTAGGGATACAAGCATGAGTGTAATAGGGTGCGTGAAATGGCCTTTTAAAAGAAAATGGGTAAGGCAAGCCCTTCTTCAATTATTAAACGGCTCATCAATTTCAACAAATCCTGACGTCGCGCCAACAGCCAATAGTTCTGCTCCTCTTTATGAATTCTTGGAGTGCATGAGCTTTATGTACACTTCTAGCTTCCGGGAGATATGCTTGTTTTACGATTATGCTTAAGAATCTTCGTCGTCATCCTTGAGTTCAGCGGACACAATTTGCAAGCTGCCTCGCCGCACGCCGCCGCCGTTGAACAGCGATCCCTCCGTGTCCACCATGTCATTGGCTGCGTACGAAAAGTCCACCTTGTTGGGGCCGCGGCTCTGGCGCAGCGCGTTTTCAACGTTTGTGATGCCACTCAATTTGGGGTTTCCGCCCAGTGTTAGTTTTCGAATTCGCTTCCACCCAGTTGCAAAGGTAGAAGCAGGGACATCACCCTGGATGAAAAGACAATGAAATGGAAAATTGTGGACGTGGGTCATTTGGGCAAAGCATGGCGCTTCTGAAAAATAAGCAAGTCTTTTAGAGTTTTGTAAGCTTGACTCAATCAACCTGGATACTAGTGCAACTGCCCCAAAATGCCATACCGTGAAAAGATTGTCGTGGGGATAAGCGACCTTCAGCACCGCACATTGGCCAAGCTCTGAGGGCAATGAACCCGTGAGCTGGTTCTTGGCCAAATGAAGTACCTGACACGTCACATACACATGGAAGAGACACATATTCATTGATCACAATGAAGTGCACAAAAACTAGGTATAAAAGCTTGAAATAAAGTATGCATCATAATTGCAGATATCTCGTGTACATTCCTGCCTCCATGTATCTTTCAAGAAAAGCTCCACTTATTCCTTACTTTGAGAGACGAGCAACCACCCAGGGCAGGAGGTAGGCTACCACTGAGGCTACAGCCCCACATGCGCAACTCTTCCAGGTACTTCAACTCGCCAAGTGACGAAGGCAAAGATCCACTCAGCTGAGGATTGCCGTACAAATGCAAGACCTATCACGAGGAAAAGAGAAGAGGCCGTGCAAAGGAAGTGTCAGATATCTTTTCAATTTACTCACATCCATTACACTACCACGTCAATGTCGCTCCCTAGTGCATAACATCCCTTGTGATCCTAGTATAAACTCGACGAGGATTCTCAAAGGCAAACCTTGAGGTTCGGGCAGCACTTTTGGCCGAAAGCTGGCACCGTCCCTTCCAGATTGTTCATCGGTAAAGAGAGCACCGTTAACTTTGGTCAGCCAGCCCCCAGGGCAGCGTAGGGAACACTTCCGGACAACGAATTGAAGCCCGCGTAGAGCTCGGCGAGATGGGGCAACTGGGCCAAGGGCTCCCCTGACAGGGGGCCTACAGGGGGAAGGAGTTCAATTGAAAATTGACACAGTATGCACGATAAGAAATCAAACCAAAACAAAAGACAGTAAAAATGAGACTTAAATTAAGCGTATAACGTAGCCCAATTAGTCAAATCAAAGAAAGCATTCTCAGACTAGGCGCGTACGATCACCGGTTAACGCATTGCCAGCGACGTTTATGGTGGCCAGAGCCGCGCTGGTATCACCGCTCGCCTGCAGCTTCGCCAGCGGTTGCAGGAGCCCCGTGCTCGCTGAACCTGTCAACTGGTTGTTGGGCAGCCGGAGTGCTACGATGGGTTGATCTTGAATCGTGAAGGTGCCTTCACCCAGGAAGGCGTCCCCTAGCACTGACATGAGGCCATTGGCATTCTCGGGAGCGCCGCTCACTTCCACTCCATGCCAGGCGCTCACGCCACTCGTGCGCTCAGAAGGCTTCCAACCTGGCTCGTTCATTTTCCAACTCGGGCCACGAAGAGAGTCGTAAATGGCGCCTAGAGCTTGCGGTGCAGGGCGCAAGTTCAGACCCTCGGGGCCCACCCTTTCGGCGAGAATAGCGTTAGCGGCTTTCGCTACCAATAAGCGCTCGTCGTTTGTCCAAGCCTGCCACCATAGGTTCATTAGATTCAAATAGATGCAACACGAGAACGGTTCATGTCCATGCAAAATGAAACAAGCTCTGAAGCATAACTCAATGCAAGCTTTTGGGATTGGAGGTAAAGGGCGTAAGGCTACGGCGCAGCCATGTTGAGGTTGGAAAAGATACAGTAGTTGATTCACCTTCGGTTCGTTGAAGACTTTATCAAACTCTTCCATTCCTACTTTGACGCCATATGCTTCAATAAAGGTAGTCTGTGCATTGACCTCAGCCAGAGTCAGGCCAGCCTGCGGGTCCACGTGTGGTGCATCCTACCCAGCATTTCAAGTTTAAGCAAATACAGATGTACAGCAGAGATTCGCCGTTGTCATGGATCGTAATCATGACAATCACTTTATAAGACTAGCATGCCAAAGGCAACTCGGTGAATATACTCGAATGACATTATTTGATTATGTGTGCACCGTATCGCCCCCGAAAATGTAATCGGCGATCGCGCTCATTGCGATTTCGATGTACTGCTACAGCTGCTTATCTCGCAGATACACCTTGAGAAATTGAGCAGAAGTGAGTGAGCATTCACATTTCGAGACACCATGCAGAACATGTCCAGTGCCAGCCACTAGATAAAAACATGATCGAGCTATCACGAAATGTCAAAGAGGACCATTTACTTCTTTCGCAGCTGGGTCAGGCTGTCAAATTGCGCTGAGGCTAAGCGTTAAGAACGAATATCTTCACAGACGGCACTTCCCTACTAGTACCGTACAAACGTACAAACCAACAAAAGATCAAGCAGATGATGAGCTGATGAGCTGAGCTTCGAAGACTAAACATAAAACCAAACCAACCAACCAAAACCTCGAAGAATTTATTTCGCGCACGGGTGTTGATTGGTGCAAAATACTTGAGAGTGTACTCTGGCTCTTTGAGGCTGTGCTAAGTTTACAGTAAGGCACGACCAACGAAATCGGGGAAATCGAACGGCCAAACGGAAAATTGAACTAGTTTTGACCATCGAAACATTCGAACTAAACTCGAACTAATACAAACCCAAATGGCACAGAAGCCAATGCTGCGGGCGGAAGTGGGAATGCGCGTGCGTTGCGCAAACAAAGCAAGTGCGGAATGATTAGGGGCAAGTGAGAGTACCATTCAATGCGCAATGAAGAGGCAGAACTTTCCTCGCCAATGAATATTTTATTTCGGCCACTTGGCTTTCGTCAAATCAGTTTAACTGTATAATCGGAATCACGATGGTCGAGTGAAAATCGACGCCAAAATACATAAAAAAACGCGGAAATGGACGTAATTCGCCGAGTTGAAAACAAAGATAAGAAAACTTATCGCAACTTCGATAGTGCCGACTCGGAAGCTTGCTTTAACCACGGAAATCGGGTAATAGTAGATACACCAACTGCTTCCTGAAATTAACTTGAACAGTCGAAGAAGTGGTCTAATTTTGCAGATCGGGGCAAATAGGAACTACTGTCGGGAGCGGATTTTCAAATCGGACAAGGCCAACGCAACTAAAATCAAGGAGAAAATAATAATTCGTTTCGCCGCTACTATTCAGTGGTAAAATCGTGCCTTCCTGGTGCGATACAGGGAGGATGTTACCCCCCTCCCTGTAGAAAATACCTCCCCCGTAGTGGCAAAAAGACCGAAAAATAGGTCATGACTCGGATGCTCATAAAAATAGTATAAATCGATGCCTCTCGCCGAGCTGAATCCCGTGGTATTATTCGCGCATGAATTTTCGTTGATTCAGCCCCGACTTTTGACCGATGAATATTTTGCCCGATTTCGTTGGTCGTGCCTTAGTACAGAGAAGGTCATTCAACAAAATGGCAACGTTAGGGGTGCTTATGGCCTTCTTTGCTGCAGCAACGGCGGATACTTTCAACGATGGCGCCCCATCAGGCGACTACGAATCTTATGGTTCGCTTCACTATGTTTTTATTTGCGAGTGAATCAGTCAGTGACTCCCCTCAGCTAATGGTACTCATCACAACCTCCCTTTGCGTCTCCCTCGCCGTCTCCCAATGGGCAGTTTACGCACTAGAATGGCAACCGGCATGGTCACAGCCACCGGAATGTTCTCCGACTCTTGCCGCTCATTTATCCCCTACTGCATATGCAGCTAATCATCTGTCGTCACACGGTACGCCCTTATGTAATTCAAGCAGTGTACAGCGCAGGTAATCTACCTAGTTCTGCTTGAAGTCTACGGGTGCTTTTGTGTTCACATTGTATACAAAATGATGTTCTATTTGCATCCATGGTCCTCATCAATCTTCGTACTCGAGCCTAAAGAATTTGTTTTTGTTTTTGTACTGAAGTGAGCTTTTGCTGTCTGTCTGCATCATCAGGCCTGTGGCCGAATTATGACCCAGCCCTTCACGATGGCATGTCGTGGCCGCAGTATTGCGTGCGGCCGGACGGCGAAGAATTCACAGACTGCGAAGCCAATTTCTCCAGCCATGCCTATTGCACGCCGTCGTCTGCCGAAGCAGTCTACAACGCCTCCACCTCCTTAGGCTGGCAAGAATGGGCGCTGGAATACAGTTGGTCCGATTTGGCCACCCACGAATGGGCCAAGCACGGCAGTTGCACCCCTTGGGAGCCCGTGGAGTACTTCGGGTACGTGAAAAAGATGTACGAGCGCGCGAGCAACGGCAGTGGAGGTGCGCTCGTAACTGCCTCAGTGGGAGGCAGCGTAGAACGAGCAGACCTGGCTGCGGCGTTCGCCTCAGATTTCGACGGGAAGCAGGTCGCCTTCAACTGTGACCCGAGCACGTGCCAATTGACCGAAGTGTGGACGGCTTGGAATTTGGATTCGGCCACCTTAGCCCCGACGACCCCGCGCGACTACGGCGAAGGCAGCGGCCCTTGCCCGGACTCCTGCACCACTTTGTTGGTGGTAGCCTGGACCCCGACCGACGGCACTTGCCCGCCTACGCCCCCGCCCGCACCCAACAATGCAACTAGCTGCGAGCCAGACGAGCACGGGCCAGTCTGTGCGAGCGACACTGAGTGCGAGCAGTACAGCTCCTGCGTGCGCTGCGCATCAAGCGGGTATTGCACCAATGTGCCGCTCTAGTGTCGAATCGATTAGGCGGCTTGTCGGAGGTCATAGGTGCTACGACCAATTAAGCGCGCTTGGATGGTTGTCGTTGAAGAGTGGATGTCGCCACAATCCGCCGGTTTCACTCCTCCTGGAAGTGGTGCCTTCCGAATTCCTTATGTTTAATAGATGACGAGGATTTAAGAGGAATTACCCTTGGGAGTTGGGAATTGCTGTTATAATCACTAATCTTTTTAATACTTTTTCCTGCAGAGTAATTATAGAGAAACTCGAACTCGAACTAATACAAACCCAAATGGCACAGAAGCCAGTGCAGCGGGCAGAAGTGGGAATGCGCGTGCGTTGCGCAAACAAAGCAAGTGCGGTATGATTCAGGAGGGAGAGGGGCATTGGCCAAATTCCTCGAAAAATTTGCAAAAAGCGAGGAATTTGTGGGTGTTGCGCACTCCGCAGAACAATAAAGAGGAAGGCGCGCGAGCAAAGAAGCTCGTG
>Ga0307930_1000864_pt1 | contig 24345 bp, 30 predicted proteins | sample OrgLakmetageno46_FD_203161 | JGI IMG/M metagenome (GOLD analysis project Ga0307930, IMG submission 203161) | Saline water microbial communities from Organic Lake, Antarctica - #46 | ecosystem: Environmental > Aquatic > Non-marine Saline and Alkaline > Saline | place: Antarctica: Organic Lake...
CCCTACATACCTATGTAAAAATGAGTTTAGTGGTGCTAGTTTTGCCAAAATATGGTGTTTTAATTGGTTCCAAATATCACCATAGTAACGCCAGTATATTGGCTTATATGTGGCTTTTTTTATGTCTAAAATTGGTTAGAATTATGCCACCACAGCACCATTTTTATTTTATGATTGGTTAGAATTATGCCACCACAGCGCCACCAGTGTGTGATCTCATTAACGATATTATTGTATGGAAAGGTCATCAGCGAGTTTTAATACCCTTGAAGAAATAGAAGAAAAATAATTCTTTGCTAGCCGAGGCGGTGATCGTTCAGGATCTCGGAGAGATCGTGACAAGAGAATCGTCTATCCAACAGTCCATCCCTAAAATCTATCTAAGTTATAAATTTATCGAAAAATATAAACTGATTCTAAAAACTGGTAAACACCTGCCTCGTCACGAGGCATCAAATTATAAGAAAAAAACAACAGTCACTTGCCTCGTCACGAGGCACCAAATTGTAAGAAAAACAACAGTCACCTGCCTCGTCACGAGGCACTGGATTGATACCGCTACCGCCGGCCGTTCGCTCCGCTCAGTCGGGCCGGCTTCGCTACACTGAGATCGTGTCAGCCAATTCCGTGAATTCAAGATTGTCGCCACCGCTCCCGCCGGCCGTTCCCTCCACTCCTCCATTTTCCTCCAGGCTTTCTCCCTCCAGTTTCAAATCCTCCGGATCCGAAACCTCCACTCAAAACCCCTCCCCCAAATTCCGTCGCTCCAGTCAGTCGGTCCGGCTCCCGCTACCCTGAGCCCAGTCCAGATTTGAGTGGCCATAAAGTATCACCGCTCCCGCCTGGCCGTTCCCTCCAATCCTCCATCTTCCCCCAGGTCTTTTCCCTCCAGTTTCAAATCCTGCGGATCCGAAACCTCCAGTCAAAAACCTTCCTCCAAATTCCGTCACTCCAGTCAGTCGGGCCAGGCTCCGCTACCCTGAGCCTAGTCCTAATCCGAGTAGCCTGACAGATTCCCCGTTCCGATTGGCTGCTTCCCTTCACTCCTCCATTTTCCTCCAGGAGTTTCCCTCCAGTTTCAAACCCTGCGGATTCGAAACTTCCACTCAACCCCCTCCCCTAATTCCGTCGCTCCAGTCATTCGAGCCAATCTCCACTACACCGCTCCACTCCACCATTTTGCCCCGGGACTCTCGCTGCGGATTCTGATCCTCCGGATCCAAATCCTTCACTCAATCCCCTCCCCCAATTCCGTCACTCCACTCAGAACCCGACCGCCCTGGTTGAGACCAACCCAATGAAATTTTGACAACAAAAGTTTTGGCCCCCCAATCCTGCACCCATCCCGAAGGCAATAACACTTCACTAATATAGCAAAATAATGGCATATAACTGGTTTAATGCTGTTTTTATACCTATAAAAAGCTGGTGTTTTGGTTCTTAAATGCTGGTTTTCTGGTGTGTTTGTGATATAATGTTTTTTCCTTGGAAGCTGACGGAGATAGCCATGAGCCTCGACAACGAAACCTTGACACAGCGGATTCTCTACCACCGCGAGCTTCGGAATAAAATCCGTGAGCAGCACTCCCTGGGTGAAATCGTTCAGCTGTACAAAGACGTTCACAGAGTCATGGAAGCCGTTGAGACCTTCACGCAAATGCCCGTCGGTACCGCCGTAAAGGATTACAGCATCGCACTGCGTCGAGTCGTGTCTGATCTTGATATCGACACATCCACCCAGCTGAATCTCTGGATCATGGAGCACAGTACGGACCCACTCTGTGATTCTGACTCTAATGAGTCTGCCCGCCTTCACTGATGCCGCTAAGACCGCTCCGGGCGGCTGCTCGCTGCGCTCAGTCGAGCCGCCCTCCACCACCCCACTCCGATCCTCCAGGACTCCGCTCGCTGCGCTCCCTACGCACCTTACGGCTCTACGTTCCAAGCCATGGCCATAGTGGGTGCGTGCGTCTTGTTGGGACCAAAACCCTTGAAACCAAAAGTTGGTTGGTTCCAAAGTCTGGGGGGGTTGGTTTCAATGAGTTTTTGGTCTCAAGGGGTTGGGTTCAAGGGTTGGGTTCAATGGTTTTTTGGTCTCAATGGGGTTGGGGTTGGGGTTGGGGCCAAGGGGGGTTGAGGGGGGCCGTTGGTTTAACGCATGAAAAGAAACCGGCCGGCTGTGCCGGAAATGCGAGGGTGGGGGCCTGGGCTGATTGGCCTGTTTTTGGTTGCCTGGTGAAATAGTAAAAATTCAGCAAAAAACCATCAAAAAACTGGGTTTATGAAAATAAATTGAAAATAATTCAAATTATTATTTCGTTGCTACAGTTGCAAATACTGACAAAAGTGGTTGATTTTGCTGGGTTTCCTGGTTTGTAAAGGTTGCGCGTTGTGATTATTGTGATATAATGTATATATAGAGTCAAGAAAGCAACTAACCCAAGTAAAGTGAGAAATTTATGAGCAACATCAACATCGTAAAGCCTACTCAGAGCCTTGAAGAAATTCAGCAAATCGGTACCCGCATGATTGCAGAATCCCCGCTGGCAAGTGACATCATTAAGCACGTCAAGGCAGCCGGCGGACAGGTATCAGAACGGATGAAGTTAGCTCCCACTATCGTCTTTACCATCGCGCACATGATGAGCCAGGGCGTTAGCTTTGAAAACGCTCTTAACGCAGCTTCTGATCAGCTTGAAAGCATGGGAATCTGATGAGCCAGGCGGGGGCCTCCCCGCCAAAATAAGAGCCCCGGGCAGGGGCCTGAGCCACACAAATCGAGATCACATAGAGAGAAATTTATGAAAGATTTAAAGAGCTTTTCGCAGGAAATGATTAAAAAAGCTGATGCCGACGCAGTGGCTGAAATCTCACCAGGATTTTACCTTGTGACCGGCGAAGAGATGGTGTTGGAGCAGAAAGACTGGGGCGGTGAAGATGAAGATGCATATTTTCACATAGATTTCTCAAGCCATTCGTACTGGCTTCACAATGATTGCGGCATGGAACCAGATTGTATCGATACGGTTGAAGGGCTTGAAGATTATTTAGAAGATATAGGGTTTGAACTCGACGACGAAGACGAAGACGAAGACGAAGACCTGATGGACTCTTAGCCCTGATGAACCGCCAAGCCCTTCGGGGCTTTTTCTCGTTTTAGTCACTTAATAAAAGCACCACCCCCACCCCTCGCACTTTCGCCCGCAGGGCGGCCAAAATTCTGAAAGCAGTAACCCGCGCCGGCGATCGAAAGCCCTGGAAATTGGTTTTCTAAGTGAATTGGTAAAAATTCAGCAAAAAAACCCCAAAAAGCTGAGTTTGTGAAAATAAATTGAAAATAATTCAAATCATTATTTCGTTGCTACAGTTGCAAATACTGACAAAAGTGGTTGATTTTGCTGGGTTTCCTGGTTTGTGAAGGTTGCGCGTTGTGATTCTTGTGATATAATGTTTATATAGAGTCAAGAAAGCAACTACGCAACCAAGTGAGAAATTTATGAAAGTATCAGACATCAGCATTTCAAGCTTCTCAGCTAACGATTTCAAAGAGCTGAAAAGTATTCACGGCACAGCGCTTCAAGCAGCAGTCGAGCACGTAAAGCGTCAAGCTCGGGATAGTCACCCAGAAGGAGAATTCGACGGCGGCGGACGTTTTTTTATTAAAGAGGGCTGTTCTTGCTGTTCAGATATACGTAGTCCATCCCGCTCACACCCGTATTCATACATGGTCCACGGCCGCACTCTCGCTCACTGTGCAGTTCTGTTCGAAGTTGATCTTGATGCAGCCAAAGACGCTTTACGGGGCGTTAAGCGCATTGCAAAGAAATACGATCTTGAAAAAGCTTCAGCGTAATCGCACCCCGGGCCTACGGGCCCTGGTGCTAAACCCTTCGGGGCTTTTTCTCGTTTTATTCAATCAATAAAAACACCCCACCCCCTCGTACTTTCGCCCGCCAGGGCGGCCACATTCATAAATTATTCATTGCCACTCGCAATCCGGGCTCCCCCATTCTTGGCCAACTGGACCTCCGAGGGCTCCCTGGAGCTTTCTGTGCTTGATCCACGCTATAGCCATTTCATCCATAGCACTCGAGGGAATTTCGGCGGTAAGGCTCTCTACAACCTTGCCCTGGTAAATGTCTTTCGAAAGCTCAAAAGACAGCGGACTTTCCAGCGTCAAAAAGACTGATCTCGGATCTTCTGAAAGTAATTCTTCGTTGTAGAGATGGAAGTTTTCACCGCTTGCAATCGATGCCTTTGTGCTCATGCAGGACTCCTTTTCAGAAAGCTTTAGATCGATGATACCAGAATGCCCGCTGCGGCTCCTGAGCGTGCCTCTGCCCGCCTTTTTGGTCCTTCCGGCACGAGACACCCCGCTCCGTGCGGCTGTTCCCTCGCCTCCTCCATCCTCACTCCGTTCAGATTTCAGCCGCTCACTCATTCGAGCCGCACTTCACTACTCTGAGCCACCCAATCACCTGGGCCCTCTCTCCGCTCTGAGCTAACCGGTGATTTGTTGCCCGCTCTCGTTGTGCCCAATGTTGATCTCAAGGTTGGTCTCAAGATTGGGCCCAAGGTTTGGGGGCAAAGTTTGGGGGCAAGGTTGGGGGCAAGGTTTAAAGACTGGAGATGAGGGCGGCCAGCTCCGCTGGAAATGCGAGGGATGAGGGGTTAATTGAAAATCAAAAAAAAAAAGCCTGAACGCTTTAAATAAAAAAAATAGCATTAAAATGGCATAAAACCTATAAAACACCAGTTTTATGAAAATAAATTGAAAATAATTCAAATTATTATTTCGTTGCTATGAATGCAAATAATGACAAAAGTGGTTGATTTTGCTGAGTTTTCTGGTTTTATAATATTGCACGTTGTTATTTTTATTATATAATGATTATAGAAGATCAGAAAAGCAACCAAGAAAGCAAAGTGAGAAATTTATGAGCACCGCCGCAGCAATTGACATTAACAATCTCTACTTCGTGAGCACAGCGGTTCACGCAACGTGCAATCTCGTCCAGGAGCTTGACTATAAGTTCGATGTTGAGCTGCGGGCTCAGTTGAAAAAACAACCCCTGAAGGCTCGTGAGTCTATTGCTGAAGCAATTTTCGCCATGGCCCAGGCTATTGGCACACCAAACTACGAATCTTTTGAAAAACGCATTTTTGAAGTAGCGCTCAGCGCTTAAAAAACCCGAGGCGGGACAACCCGCCCGATTATCGAGATCAAAGGAGAAAGACATGACTATTAAAGCTAAAGAAGTGACCGCAATCCGCGGCGTAGAGACACAGTGTGACGATGGGCACGTTGCCACCGGCGTGAAATTCTTCTGCAAAGGATTCAATCAGGAGCTTCCTGAGTCTCAAGTTAAGAAAGCTGGCGGTATTAAAAGCGTTAAGGAATTGGTCGCGCGTTTTGTGAGCACTCAGGACAAAGACGCATTTACCCATCAGCTCGCAGACTGGCTCGAAGCCGGCGCGTTCTACGAAAAGGAAGCTGCGTGATGAAATTTATTCGTAAGCCCGGGCATGTTGAGCTGACTGTTAAAAATGTTCAGTTCTCAACGATCACTGTCGAAGCCGATCAGTACGGACTCATTGAAGTTGTCATCCAGATCACTCACGCAGACGGGTTTCAAGAGCTCTGCTACTTCGACGACATTTTTGAGGGTCAGACAGCGGAAGATCTGATTTTCATGACCGCCGAGGCCTTCGACTTCGAAGACCAGGCAGTGATGGTGGCAGCATGAGCGAGTCAGAAGCACGTCAGCAGCAACTTTTGGAGATGGATCGTCGAGCTAACGGAATCTCCGGATCCGTTCACGCTGAGCTGTTAAGAATGCAGCAGCAGGCGTCCGGAGATAAAGCTCAAAAAGCTATGGGCCAGGTTATTAAAACCTTTCAGGTAAGGAGACCTTCATGAAAATTTTTCGCAAGATCGGGAGCACGCTGCTAGTGCTCGAAGATATCGGATTTTCTGCTAAAAATACCAGATTCGGTAATGAGATTTTGGTTGAGGTTCTTTCTGAAGATGGGGTCATCGATGTGCTCGTTCTTACTCTTCAGAAAGACGAAAGCATCGAAGATCTGCTTCTGCATACTGCTCAGTGCTACGAATTGGTAGCAGCATGAGTAGCATCTATGAAATTTTTCGCAACGGCCAGGGCAGGCCGCTTTCTGACAAAGAGCGAGAATCCTTAGCAAAAAGTCACACTGCTGAAAGCGCACTAAAGTTAGAAAAAAGGAGTAAAAATAATGGTGATTGAGCTAACAAAAAGCATTCGGCATTTCGAAGCGCGGATTCGGGGCTTTTTAAAATGGGCAGAGAAAGAAGACGGTTTCGAAACGCCAGAAATTCTTCGACTGAAGCAAAAAATTAACGACGATCGCTGGTCGGCATGGGAACAGCGGTTTCTGATTACAGAAGCATCCTCCGAAAAAAATTGGATTAGTGAATTGAATTTGGTGAGCATGGTGGAAGATGGGCCGCGAATTATTCCTCTGATTGATCCGGAAATAAAAGCGATTTATTGGAGATATATCGACAAATCAAGACTCCACCTTCCCCCACCACCTTGATCTTTCCTGCGGCCGAAGGTCGTCAGGGACAATATATTGACCAGCTGCGCTGGAAGATCGACGGGGGTAGGTTGGTCTTCGAGTAAGCTGGCTTAATCTTTATCAGACAGTCGTTTTTCAATCTGAAGCGCGACAGACGCAAGTTCACAATCATCAGGAGGATAGGGCGACACGTACTCTCCGACCGGCACCCACCAGTCTTTTTCATCTTTAGCGATCACTTCAATCTGATCATCAACCAAAAAAACCCGCTGATACTCAGAATATCTTGGCACACGATGTTTGAATTTTATCGTTGCCTCAGGGTGAATTACTTCAAGACTTAAAAACCACCCAGGTGCACACCCTTCGCTCACCAACAGTTTTTTAATTTCTTCTGTGCGCTTCGGTGAGACGCTCGTGTACAAAATCACGTCTGCGAGGGTTTTTACTTCCTCCAAAAATTCTCGAAGACCAGGGCGAGGAATTTGACTTACAGCATTGCTAATTAGAGTCCCTTCAAGATCCAGGCACACAAGGTCATCCAAAGTATTTCTCCTTTTTCGTTATCTTAGCGTCAGTTTTCTTTCACGCAAAAAAAAAAAATACCGCCGGTGGGGAGCCGTCGGCTAGTGCACACAGTTAATCTCAGAGTGCCGGCATCCTGCTGGCCGCTTCCTTGCCTCTGAATTTTGGAGATCGTTTTGGCCTTCCTGGCTTCAGCATCCTTGCTGCATCCCTCATCCATGAAATACATTATATAATGATTATGAGTGATAGTCAATATATAATGATAAAACACTACCGCAACCCGCCATGACTCCTTTTTTCATTCCTTAAATTAATTGCTTCTCTCCGTATAAATATAGGAACTAATTAGATTTTTTATTCTCTTTTCCCGTAACGATTTCCCGTCAAATTTTCCTGCTTTCCTGTTTTTTCTTCCGAAAAAGGTTGTTTCAAGCTACCAATTCAATATTTTTGTGATATAATGAATTATAGATCAAAAAGATAGCAAAAGCCCTGCATTTAGGGGTTAAAATTACATCATAAATGCAGCAGTAAAATGCTATATTGCTAGCAAAACAGAAACCGGATAGTCGAGGATCGCTATGATTATTATGATTGGAAGTCAGAAGGGGGGGTGTGGCAAGAGCACAATAGCTATCAACATTTGCGCTGCCCTGGCAAAGCAAGGAAAAGACGTTGTTCTTGTAGATGCAGACAAGCAGTCAACAGCTGCAAACTGGGTGGGTGACAGGGCCAAAATAGACGCCCCAACAGTTCACTGCATTCAGAAATATGACAACATTCGAGACACCCTGCGTGATCTGGACAAGCGATACGAGTTCGTCATCGTCGACGCTGCTGGTCGCGACTCTCGAGAGCTTCGCTCGGGCATGACTTCAGCTCACATATTAATTGTGCCTTTTAGGCCCTCACAAGCGGATCTAGACACTCTTTATCACACCCAAGATGTTGTTATTCAAGCGCGTGACATGAATCCAGATCTAAAAGCCTACGGCCTCATCACAATGGCACCTACAAACCCGGTTATTAACGAAACAAAGGAAGCGCAAGAATTCCTCCAGGACATTCCGGAAATTGAATTGCTGAAAACGCTGGTCCGCGATCGGAAAGTTTATCGTGATTCTATTAGCGAAGGATTAGGCGTAGTCGAAATGAATAACTACAAAGCGCGAAACGAAATTAATGCATTGCTAGAGGAGATTTTCAATTATGGTTAAACGTCGAGAGCCTGCCACACGTAACAAGTCGGAAGAAGAGTACAACAGCTTTATCGAAGCCGCTGAAGCACCGACAAAATCAAAGCCCGCTAAGCCTGCGCTGGATCCTAACGGCGAACGCTTGAAAAAAATCACCATCACTGTAAATGGATTCGAAGACGACAGGATGCTGAGAGCGGCCAGGGCTCACGGCATGACCAAGACCGCCTTTATGCGAATGGCAGTGGCGACAGCTGCCCGGGAAATTTTGGACTAAAACAAGAAAAGTATTTCCCCCACTTTGTGTGATACCCGGACTCTGTTCCGGTTTTTTTTGTCTTTAAGAAAACTCTTAACCGCCTTCCTTCTGAAAAATATTCACTGAAGTTTTCCCCTTCCATGCCTTGGTATTACTGGATTACCAAGGTGTTAGCCACTTTTATTCCAGGTTGCTCGTTCCTATAGTGCCCCCATGTACATTATATATTGAAAAGGGGCCTTAAATGACGAACAAACTTCTAATAGCGATCGCTATAGCGATCGCATCTCTCGACGCTGGGTCTGCTACTGCGGCCTCTCTGGATAAAGTCAATGTCTTTTTAGGCGCAGTCACAGACCACCCTTTCTCGGATCGCGACTTCAACGAAAATAACAAGCTCGTTGCTATAGAGTACGACCATATTTTCGCTGGGTATTTTGATAATTCTTATGACGAAGACACCTTCGCGCTGGGTTATAGAGTGAAGAAACAGATCTTCAAAAATATTGAAATTTCAGCAGTCGTAGGGGCAACTTACGGATATCGAGATTGCACAAGTGGGTTTTCAGAGACAAACGGCAAAAAACTTTGCCCAGCCATTGCTCCGATGATTTCTTACACGAAATACAAAGTTCAGCCCACGCTTGCGATTATTGGAGAGTCCATTTCTTTGACAGCAAAGATCGACTTTTAAACTTGCCCGTTGTTATTTTTTTGTGATATAATAAAGTAAGGAATAAAGGGAAAACCTGTCAAAACGTTTGCGCGTTGACAGTCGTTATATCGCTAAACTACTCTTACAAAAGAATCGACACAAAGATCGATCATCGAGATCAAAATAGAGAGAAACCAGATGAGCTGGACTCCCTCCGTTTAACAAAAAATAACCATTCGATGGTCGCTTCTGCGTGTCTATATGAGCAAAAAGCTCAAGGAGACACACCATGAACAGTTCTAGCAAGCAAACCGTCAATGATCGTCTGCGCGCTTTTTCTTTGGAAAGAGAAGCTCTTCTTCAGATGAAGCCTTCAAAAAAGAAATCCCAATTTAAAGAATCTGATCCGAAAAATCCGGGCGATCCTGGTACTGCTGAGTACCAAAAAATAATTCGCAAAAATCACGACGCTAGGCTGAAAAGTTTGGGCATTACTCGAGCTTACCCGTTCATTGTCAGTGACTTTGTCGATCACATTAGCGATTTAGCACTCTCTACTGATAAAACCCTGCCAGTTGTTTTGGGCGCTATTGTTTCTGCTTTCTTAGCAAAAAACCAAAAAGAGCAGCTCGATACTCTTGAAGGTTTTCGGGAAAGCGTCATCAAAAGCGATTTTGTCGTTCTGTCCAAATCAAAAGTTCAGGACACTTCGAAATACTCGCAGCACAACGCGCGTCAAAAGCTGCAAGGCAATCTTCGAAAGATGATGTACCTGCGTGACTCTGATCTTGAAAAACTCAATTCGCTTCGATCCAGCTCTTGCTATAGAAGCCAGGGAAATCTAGTGAATGCGATCCTTAAAGACTTTTTTGAGCAAAATAAGCGCATCAGCCGGAATTTCATTGTAAAAGTTAATTGTCTTGAAATTTAATTTATCGCTTCTGTGCAATGAAAAAAGTGCAAAGCATTGACATAACTGTACTTTATATTAAAAAACATTGCTCAAGTTTTAATTATTTGTGATATAGTGAGTTATGGATATCAAAAGGAGATTGTTATGACGAAGCCGTTCACAGTTAAAAACCAGTCGAAGAAGTCTACAACGAGGTGGTCAGTACCAGATCATATAGCAAAGCCGATGTCGGACCTGGCCTTGGCCCTTGGCTGCAAAGGCATGGACATCGTCGAGCAGCTGGTACGTCATCAGCCAGGCACTGAGCTGACGCTTGTAGGTCATGGTGGCTTCGTTATCTCTCTGAATATCCCGCTTTATGCTCTGACAGAAAGCGACATGGACGGAATTATGCTCGCGCGTCTCGGCGACGAGGATGCTGCGGATTCTGCACGTGAAATTAATGATTCTGATGACGCGGTGACTATTGAAGAAGCTTCAAAAGCGAAAGCAGCGGTTGCAGCTCAGAATCCGGAAACTAAAGCTCAGTACGCGCAAGTGTCGAAAGAGAGAACGTCCGGACCGGCTCAGGATTTTCAGCAAAGCGAAGAAAATGCGACCGACGTTTTTTTAAACAGACGGATGCAGAAGAGAGCAGAAGAAGGACAGACAGAAATTGATGGAGATGAATAATCGCTGCATAGAAAGCAAAAAACCCAGGTGGGGGCCTGGGTTCTATGCAGCTACTAATCACACAGCACTGGAGATATTGCTATGAGTAAAATAAGACACAAGGACCGTATTGTCAACGAAACTTTAGATGAGATGAATCTCGAAGGTTTCACTGAAAAGCAGATTGAAGCACTCAAAAACAGTTTGGCATCTGCGCTTCCGGACGAAAATGCCTTCGCCGTTTCTAGCGATGTTAGGCAGCTTTCAGATGATCTCAAGAGCTATATGGCTCAGACGGATGAGCGTATTAAAGCTCAGGAAGATGCCAGCTCTGCTCAAAATTCCAGGATTGAAGAGCTGAGTAGTGAAGTTCAGAGCGCTTCAGAGAAAGCTGAAAGTACTGGCAAAAGTGCTACGGCGGCTATCAACAGTTTTAAAGACTCTATCGATTTTCTGAACTCAACAGACGGATTGTCTGGAAAATTTGATTCGCTAGTTAGCGCAAACTTGGAAGAAAAAGAAGCTTTCAAAAGAAAACTTGATGAGGAGTTTAAGCGCCGCGTTGCAATCGAAGGTGAGCTGAAAAAGCAGATCGGTGAACGTGACAGCTACGCTAATTTAGTTGAGCGCCAGGGCCAGGTTTTGAATCATCTTGCTGCCAATTATCACCAGTCAAATGAGCGTCTTGTGACAGTAGAGACTGCACAAAACAACCAGTCTGCTGCTCTGACTTTATTTCTAAAAGGGCTTGAAGAACGCTATAGCCGTCTGCTTTCTGATGTTACTTCAGCATTTTCTGAGAAGTTCAAATCTCATGAAAACGCGCTAGACGCAGTCGTTGAAGACCTGATTTTCGGTGTCAAAGCAATTAAAGAACTGAACACTAAGATTGTTCCAAGCATCGAAATTCGTCTTGAAAGTGCGACTAAAAAGACCGTTGACGATCTTAAAGAATGCAGCGCAAGCGTAACTGAGCTATCTGAGACAGCGCAAAATGCTGTTACACCGCTGGTTGCAGTCGTTGAGAACCTGAGCGACTTGAAAATCGCTATAAAAAATGAAATTGCTGAGATGAGTCTTGCTCGCATAAAAGTTATAAATGTTTCGACTACACAGATCGAAAAGGTTGGAAGCGATTCTTCCAGGTCAGCAAGTGGCTTTATGCAGACTTTCTTCGATTCGGGCATGGAAAAGCTGCGCAATCTGGATCAGACGACTCAGGGGATGATGCGCGATGTTGATCGTCGATCTAGCACGTCAATGAGACTTGGCAGTGACACTATTACAAGCTTGAAAGATCTCGCTAGCGAAATCGTAGTCATGCTTCCCGGTTTGGCGGATGCTGAGTCGATTCAGAAACTGCTTAAGTCGCTTGGAAATATAGAGCTGGCTCAGCAATCGATGAGCTCAGAGATCGAAGAGCTGAAAAAAGATCGTGATTCAAACGATGAAAATACAAGAGCGCTCTCAAAATCATTGGAAGACATGAGCGGAAAAATGCTGGGAGGCGACGATGAGTGATCAGCAACGGGATGCGATTTTAGCAATAGGGCTCGATGAAGAAGAGGCAATCCATCTGATTCAAGAGACTATGACTGCCCTGGGCCATCCGGAGATGAAGACCCGGGTCGAAAGCCCCAAGGACACTTTTGGAATAGCTTGGCATAACCGGACTGCATCCAGCGCACTGCGCTCGATGACAGATCTGGTGCAAGAACGCACTGGCTACGACGAACGTCAAGCAATGAGCGCCGTTATCACTGAGCTCGAAGAGTTGAGAGATTTTACAAAGGAAAATGGCAAAGAAGCAGGCCTTGATCGCATTGGAAACCAGGGCGATCCCGCTGGCATTTTTAGCAAGATCAATTCTTGGTATGAAAGTGGAAGTAAGCTGGAAGATAAACCGTACATCGGCTACTCAGAGTCAAAAACCATTTTGGATTTCTCTCGTGAGAATATTATCGATCGCGTGCACAGAAAGCAGCTGAACAATGATCGCCAAGCTGAAAATGAGATCGGTGATCAGCAGATTAAAAACCTGCGGGATATTTTTAAAGTCAGATCCGAAATCGGTGCTCAAAAGCTACAAGCGGCAAACGACAAAAATATTAGAGAAATAGATTCCGTTCGTAAATCCATTGATCTCCATAAAAATTCTGCAAAAGCCAATCGCGGCTTAAGCGAACGTCGCGAAGCACTCACCAGCCGCGTTAATAGTGCGGTGCTTAAGGGCGAAAAAGCGATTGAGAGCAAATCACATCAGTCAAGATTCCGGAATTTCTGGGAAAGTAACGAGGGCCAGGAGCGGCGGAATGCGATTATAAAGCAGGGCGCGATGATGTCGCTGGGTGCTCGTCGACTTTCAGGAATGACGACGCGGGAAGAGCCGACAAAACTGGATTTCAAAGCCGCAGAAAGATCGCTCAACAGACAGCTGGAAAAAGGTAAGTTCTCTCGTATCTCAGGAATTAAAGCGATTCACGATTCACGAAAGATCGGGATTGCTCGGCACTACGCGAAGCAAGGCAAGTCTAGAGAAGAAGCTGCGCAGCTTTTGCGGTCTGCTCCGCAGATCAATGCGGTTTATCTGGAGCTGACTGGGCGCAAGATAACCGCAAAAGAAGCTAACGATTTGCTTCTGCGAGATTCTGACAAGATCGCAAAAAAGATGTTAAATCCTGAAGACAAAAAAGTGGCGCAGGATCTTCATAGTGAGATGTCAAAAGCCGCTGATCAGTCCCGGTCAGATTTTGAGAGCGGAAAATCAATTAAATTCGTCCCAGAACTCAACCCTGGACTCGTGCGCGGCGAAGATACTGAGCGAGCCCAAGGTCAAAACGAGCAGTACAACCGATTTAAGTATATTAAGACTGAAAAGCCCCTGAACAAAGATCGAGATGATCAGCTTGAGCCCGAAAAGCAAAAGTTAACCGCGAATCTTAAAGAGAAAAAGGTCGAATCTGAAAAAGATTACGGACATATGGACCAGGTAAGCCGTCGCTACGAAGAGCGTGACGAAGCAAATCGTCGTGATCTCGATAAGCCGCTAGATGAAGACGCAGAGCTTCGCAAAGAGCAAAGAGAAAAACGCGAAAGCCAGCAACAAATTTTGCGTTCTGAGGAAAGAGATAAAGATAAAGACAAAGGAAGGGGCGACTTTGATCGGTAATAGCGGGGGCTTCGGCCCCTTTTTTATTGTTATAAAAGTTTGTTCGTTTTGTCTTTGTTGTGATATATTGAAAGAATAGAAATCAAAAGAGGTGAATGTCATGCATAAGCGCAGCTGTTATAAAATTTTAAAATCCGGTTCTCGACTTTATGTTGAAACAGATCGTAAAGAGCAAGACGGTGTGCAAGGCATTTACATCTCAGTCTTTATTAATAGTGCAGAAAAGAAATATATTTTGAAAGATCAGTTTCTAAAGCACACGGAAGTGCGCGCAAGGGGCGGCTTAAAAGCTATCCGCGAAAAACTCTTCGAAATCCACGGTCGAAAAGAGGGTGTCGTGACATGAGCGTCTCATTTGCAAAACTTTTTAAGCTTAAAAAAGACAGCGAGAAAGGAATACTGCCTTTGGGCAGCAAAGATGCTAAAAAAGAGATCGAGTACCTGAGCGCTTTTCAAGAAAAATACGTCAAAAGTGACTCGATCAGCCCAAACGGCCTGGGCGCTACTTTGATGACTGAACCGCTTAAATATTCTGGTGTTCATGTGCTTCATGCAAGACAACGCAAGGAAATCCACAATATTCTCGTAATGGACATCGAGACCTGGGGATTTCGCTCTGAGATGCTGCATTTTGGATACCTCTACAATCCAGCACACCCAACTCAGCCCTATCAAAAATTTCGCAGCTGGAATGCGCCTGAAAAACACGAGCATTTCTCTCGGGGTGAGAAAGCAGGTCAGCTAAAAGACTGTAAAGTCGATTACTCGCAGCCTGGGCTGGTCAATTTGATTGAAAAGCACCTGCTCAGCATGCCCAGCGATCCAAATCACAGCTTCAAAGATGTCATCTATGCTCACTATGGGGAAAGATTTGATTTTGTCGGACTTGCTTATCATCTGACATCAAATACCGAATTCGACCCTGAGTTTTTCGCTAAAGACGATTTGAAGCAATTCACATCAGAAGAAGACTCGAAGCCACTGGCTGGCGTTAAACCAAAAATGCTCTCGATGCACCCTGACGTTAAGCCATTTCTTAAGCGCATGCTGTTTGATAGTGGTAGTGCCGGAAAAACAGGGGAAATTACTCGAAAAGTGCCCTGGGCAGAAATGGGCATCAGTCGTCCCAGCTCTGCAAAAGGAAGCCGCAGCAAGCATGCAAAAATTAAATGGAGACTCTTCAAGGCTGGAAGCAAGTCCGTTATTGAAGTGACTCACAGTCGAAATAAAGTCTGGCTAGTAGACAGCCTTTGGCATCTGAATGTGCCTTTAAAATCCCTGGGCGCAAAAGGGGAAACTCCGCTTCAGTACACAGATCCTGAAGCGTGGATTGATCAGGAAAAGAAAGCTGGACGAATCGACGAAAATACTGTGTATGCAATGTCTTTGGTCGATGAAGATAAATTTGTAACAAAATATTGGTACGATTGCATCGATTCTGAGTCTGAGGAATACTGCAAGCAAGACTGCAAGATTTTATACGATGCTTTAATTCGCTATCGAGCAATGTATGGGGAGCATGTCAAAGACCCGAAAACCAAGCTTCCTCTGGATCCTCTGACTTACATAACCTCTGCTCAAAGCGGATTAGCTGCGATGGTCATACTTTCCAATAAAACGCCCGACAGCATTCGATACCGGCCTGGAGGAAGAGAAGAAGCTAAATACCACGTCGTTCATCGAGGCATGGGTAGAGAAGGCTCCTGGCGCGTATGTCAGTCAAAAGAAGAGCTTATTCAGCATTATATGATTTGCACACCGCAAAAAACCACATTCATAAAAAGTGGCGATGATGCGATTATCCCGGGTGGTTTTTATCAGTACGGGAAGACCAACGCTCACTATAAGCATGTGGTTTTTGGTGGTAGAACAGAAATCTTTAAGCCAAGAAATCGGAAAGGTACTCGGGTTGCAACAATCGATGCTAATTCTATGTATCCGTCGATGATGTTCGACTTGAAACTACAGTACCCTGACCCTCGATACCTTCGGGCTCTTACTCAAAATCTCGTCGGCCGCACCGAAATTCTGGAGCACCTCAAAGACCATGGCGGGATGTACAGAGTTCAGATGAGCCCGGCCGAAAACGGCCTTATTGCAGATCGATTTCCAGTTTTTCCAGTCCGAATGGAGGGGCTTGATGTTGATGCTCGACTGACTTTCCCGGGCTGGAAAGATCGCCTCGATATTTATGCCACTGGCGAAGAATTGAAGTATTTTCTCCAAGTCACAACGGTAAAAAATGACGATATCACTGTTGTCGGAGAGGATTCACTTTTCAGCAGCCTGATTCGATCTGACGAAGCGCCTTTTCACGTCTTTGCGGGTGCATTTTACAGTGAGCGTAAGAAAGCAAAGGACCGCTCAAGCAAGGCCCGTGAAATGATGGAGAAAGCCATTGAGGCCGGCGACAAAGTCGCCGAAGGTGGCCACAGGCGGGTTCTTAACGTAGCCGATGCAGACAGTCTGATCTCAAAGTTGATCATGAACTCAGGTGGATACGGAGTAAATATTCAGGTTAATGATCAGAAGCTAACTCTTACCGAAGGTGATCACGAAGGGAATACAAAAACACTGCTAAGCATGACCGCAATGTCGAAAGACTGGGCCCAGTGGTCCAAGCTCGGCGTAATTACTGATTTCAAGCAGCTCGAGAATACCGACATCAAAATAATTGATTTAGCTCGGCACTGGTCCGCAGATCACTACCGAAGCTCTTCCCCCCGCGATCTTCACCGCGATGGCATGGGAACGATTAAGCGTCTAATGGTCTCTCTTCCAAGTCGTTTAGCCTCGCACTCGCTTCGTGCTTTTGGCGCTTCGATCACCGCTCACGCGAGGGTTTCGCTACACAAAGCAATATCAGGTATTGATCAGATCCGCATCAGCAGCAGCGAGACTCAGACAAATATTCGGTCTTTCGACGTGCTCTATTGCGACACAGACTCGGTTCACTTTGAAGTCCCCGAGGACATGACCGATGATCGAGTCGCAGAGCTTCTCTCAAAAATTCGAATTCCCGGCGAAAAAGGTGACATGGTTTCTGCGATAAAGCTCGGTGACCTACTCGGAGAATGGAAAATCGAGACTCAGGATCCAAATCCAGCTCTGCTGACAGATCGAGTTAAAAAGCACATTGAGGAAGAAAACATTTCTCCGAAAGTTCTTGATGCGTTTTACCTGGCTCCGAAGCATTATTATTTTACAACGAAGACCGACACCGCCGGCCGTCGTCATCTGATTAAGGACGTCGTAAAGGGTGTCCCGTCAAACGCGAGCATGATGCGTGTTGCGATGTACGAGTTCAAAATACAAAGCACGAAGCTTGGCGATCCTTTTGGTTTGGCCATGGAGCGTCAAATGTCTAGAGATCTGGCCCCGGGCATAACGAACCACAAATCTGGAAAACGTCGCAGCTACGACAAAAATCACGGCCTCAGCAAACCGATTTACCTGAGGAAGCCAAGTTATATACCGGATGACGCTAGTCATCTTGAAGTGATGACGATTATCCAAAAAGAAGCTCTGGAGAGTGCGTCGGCGGAAGGAATTATCAAGTGTTTTGAAGAGTACGAGACTTGCTACTGCGATTTTGAACGCGTTGACGCACTCCGGGATCGTGTCAAAGCGGCTTACTCGAGAGTGACTCGTCATCTGTCAGACACATCGGAAGCTGGAAATGATTCTGCTTATAAAGAGTACAACCGGACAATTAAATTGCTTAAAGAATCAGGAATCATTGATTCAAAAGTCGTTTACACCGACGAAATAGTGCTCTGATCTTAGTCTTTGTGATATAATGAAAATATCAGTATAAGAATTGAAAAGGAGAATAATATGGATATCAATCAGTTATTGTTTGAGCTTTCAGAAACGGATGTTCTAGTAGAAGCAAAGCTCAGCGATCAGGAGCGTGTTGCAATTGATAAGGCCCTGGCGATTACATCTATCGAGCTTGCGCACATCAGAGTGAAATCGGATTGGGGCAAAGAATATTCTATCAAGCGTCCTCTGATCAGAATGTATGCTCCAATCCTGATTCGTAGTGCTGTCATTAACCGAAATCTGGATGTCCAGATCAAGCTCGATTCGGAGCGTTTCAAAGGCTTCGTGGTTAAGCAAGTGGACGATAGAGACAGAATGAAATCCGTTTTTGCGATTCTGAAATCTGCTGACAAAGCTCAACTTATCTCGATGAAAAATGGCGGCGAGAAAGTTGTGATACTTCAGGCTCAGGTACTCCAGATCAAGCATATCGAGTCTGAGACTCAAATGTATCCGATCAAAATCGGGGTTCCAGACGGTGTTTTCATCTCTCTCTGTGAAAAATACAGCACCGGTCCTGAAGACATGATTGAGAAAATTTTAGGAAATTAATTTAAAAATTCTCACCAAGAGAGCCCCTTCTGGCTCTTTTTTTTTAATCCCCGTAACGAAATAAGTATCTCATTGTTTTTTATAGATAATGTTGCTATTTACTCCCATGTTTGTGATATAATGAAAGTATCAAAACAGAAGGAGAGCATTATGAATGAAAAACTCATTAAGGATCGGCAGAGAGGACCTCTGGATCCGGTCTACAACGAGCCCCGCGTCAACCAGCTTATTACGCCGGGACATGCGAATGCCGCTCGAATAAATCAAACCCTCAGTTCGAAAAACTGGCGACGACTGACGGCTATCGCTTTCTCAGCCACGATTTTGGGCTTCGCATGGACATCCGGGGCATCCTGGATTGCCAAAAGTACAACTGAAATCATGGGCGGCCGAATTGCTCACTCTGATAGCATTATTGAGACTTTCGAATCTTACGCTTCAAGCTATGTTTACGAGCTCAGTCGAGGCTTTCTGGGAAATCCAATGTCCAATACTGGAGATATAGACGATCCAGCGATTTCGCGAGCTATTCTCCGTTCAGAAATTATTAAAAGCTACTTTGAAAAAGCACAGCAGCAAGTACCGATTGAAAGTGAAATGAGCTCGCTTGTTTCTGTCACAGATATTGGCCCCTTGGTCCAGGAGCTTTCCGGCGTTTCTCTAAAACTATGGGACTTCGGAATTACCAAAGGCTCTTTCGTTGAGATGGAGTACCTGGGGAAAAGAGGCGCTCTTAACCCAGTGACAAACCGTCTTGATGGTTTTTTGGTTGTGCCGTCTTCCTACGCACTGCTTAACGAGACGAAAGACAAAACAGAAGAAGCTGAAATCGATTTTCTGGTTACCGGCTGGGCTCTAAACGAGCAGACCAGCAGTCCGGTTTTGGTTTTTGGTGCAGTTCATGATGGTGAGTTCTTTGATCTGGCACTGACTGAAGCGGATCGGCTGAAGATCTACACAAATTACGGTCATACAGATTTGCCGATTTTTCTGGGTCAAATCCCGCTCATCAATGACGCCATGAATAATTCTTTCGGCAACTACGACTCGAGCACTAAGAATTATGCCCAGTATCTGGGTGTCTTGAGAGACCTGGATGTGGATGCTTCAAATACTAGCAACGTTTATCCCCAAAAAGCCGTTGCCGGCGCAATCAGCATCATGATCGATAAGTTAAACGCAACCGGCGAGATCACGGATCAGATCAGTCACGTCAAAACGGAATACCTGGATCTCAGTGATTTCAGTAATCGCCGGGGTCTCTACGACAAAATGGTGGTCATGCAGAAGCCTGGAACCCGGGACATGCTCGCTATTTTCCCGAGCCTGGATGAAAACGAAGAAGTTCAAGTCAGTGCTCTTTTCCTTGATCACCAGAATTTGATGTCAAAAGACGGAAAAGGCTCTTACGCCGGCACTTTTATCCTCCCAAGCTTTAAAGACGAGTCTCTCAGTACGAATTGGGCAGCTTTTGACGGCTACCCGGTTGTGTCGGGAAGGGAAGCGCAAAGCGCACTGATGCGGTGGGGCGTCGGATCGTTCCGTGCTCAGAAATCTATAAACCAATAATTAATAAAATATCGAGGTAACCATTATGAAAAAGACATTCGGTTTTGGTGAGCAAAAAAGCGCGGAGAGTGAAGTTGGGGGATTAATAGATCTCTTTAAGACTGCGCTCAATCCGATGACATATATTACTTTTTTAGGTGTGATCCTGAATCTTCTTCTGATCACGCTGCCCGCAGCGATCATTGATCTGTTTGCGCCGTTTCTTGTGACCTGGGTTCAGAATTTTTACGCGAAGAACCCGCCAAAATCAACTTGGCACCCTTTTTATCTTTTCAGCAAAGAGCAGTATGCAGCTCAGCTGATGCGTGATCACTATAGAGAGAGTGAAGACCCTCTGCTTTCTGATCGATTGGATGATTGTCGTGAGCAAGCATTTCCAAGGGCCGAAAATGAAGATCTTTGGATGAATCTGCGAAGCGATATGGATCCAGGCATCATTTTCGAATCAAAACTGATCGGTGGCCAGTCGCTGACAGAGATGTCGAAAACCTATGCCACAGACCAGGTTATTAACGCCGGTCTTGAGCAGGGGCGAGACAAAAGTGGTCGTCGTGTAATCGCGTCAGCAATCGGAATGATGGTCATTTTCGGACTCCTTTTTGGACTGAACATCGATATCCACATTCCTGCTCGCGACATCTGGGATGAAAGCTTTCTAACGAGCACACTGGATGCTTTAACGCTGACTCTGCCCGTAATTTTGGGGCTTGCGCTGGCAACGGTGCTTAATCCGATGACGTACATTTCTGCTGCTTCGAACGGACTAATGTCCTGGCTGATGGCCGGTTCGAAGAACGTTCACTACGCGATTAGCTCGGCTTCTACGCCTTTTCGCCGGTCAACTAAGCAAAGTATCGTCGGAGCAAAACGGAATGCTTCTAATCTTCAAGTTGAGCGCAAAGACTTCTTGCGGATCGCAATAAAGAACGAGAATTATCTCAAGCAAAAAGGTCTGGATCGTTCTGTGAAGATCGGTACTGCGACAGGCGCATTCCGTTCGCGAGGCGTGTCTGGCTACTCAGCACCGCTTCCCGATCAGGAAGTTCGCTTTGACTTGGAAGCTTTGACCAAAGGTTTTGCCGTTATCGGTCAGACAGGCTCCGGTAAAACCTCTAACGTTCTTTTGCCCGTTTTCCGGTCACTGCTGGCTGATGAGAAACGCGGATTTTTCATCATGGATGGAAAGTCAGTGCTTTGGAAGCAGTGTGAAGAGATTGTTGCTAAGTATGCACCTGAGCGGCTGAAAGACATGGTTGTGATCGGCACTGGCTCTTATAAGGGCGTTGAAAACTTCGGTGTGGACGTGCTGAAAGGACTGCGCCCGTCGCAGGTTTCTGAAACGGCCCGGTCTGTAATGGAGCAGCTCTCAAGCTCTTCCGGCGGTGATGACTATTGGCCGAACGCGGCTTCACAAATGATTGAGCATGCAGCGCGTATCGCCTTGGCTTACGAAATCACCGATGAGGGTGTCCGGTACACTGAAAAAACCGGACGGTCGCCGTATTCGCTGATGTTTATTTACGACCTGATCAAAACAGTTGAGCTGCGTGAGGATGTCGGCATTGCGATCTCAAATGCGACGCGTAAAGCGCTGGGCGGAAACAGCGAGATTGGTAAGCTGCTCTACGCACAAGACTACGAAGCACTTGAGCACTCTGTGAAGTACATGTGTCGCAAAGGAAGCTCATCAAAAGCGGATACTTTCGCCGCGATGAGCGACGGTCAAAAATCCGGTGTTATCGGTAACGTCGATAAACTTTTGGGCAATCTTTACGGACATAGGCCACTGCGTAAGCGCTTTGCTGAAGGTCGGATTGAGAACACGATCGACGTTGATGAAGCACTCAAGGGCAAGATCTTCGCGGTCAATATTTCGACAGAAGACACCGGAAATGCAGGCGCTTTCATCATGACGCTGCTCAAGTCACGTCTGTACACGATGGCAGTACTGCGTGAGCGTGAGTTCAAAATGGAAGGTAGAAACCCCCAGATAGAAGCGCCGGTAACGCTGATGATCGATGAAGCTCAGAACTTTGTAAGCTCGTCGAAATCCATCGGACTTGACGAAGGTAATGCTTTGAACATCTTGCGATCCACTGGCTTGAACGTGATCTTCGGCTTCCAGACTTACAGCTCACTGGTCAAAAAGCTGGGAAAAGACACGGCAAATGACCTGCTGGCTCAGCTCACAAACAAAGTGATTATGGCCAACTCTGATGAACAAACGATCGACTGGATGAGTAAAAACTCTCCCTCTGCTCAGCGATTGGGCGCTCACAAAGAAGACGAGTATGAAAATATTTGGCAGAGCTTCGCTGAGCACAGTGCTCCAAGCTCTCCGAATGAGATCGATGACCTGGTCCTGGCGAATCCGAAAATGATGGATTTTAGTGAGCTCCCTCTGTCTTTCGATATTCACAATCCTCTGGACGGAATTGAGGAAATGTCGGCTTACAAAGGCCTCTCAGAAGTGGATCAGCTGATTTCTAAAGCCGGCGGCGGCGGTCTTTCAGTGTCGAGTATGCTGTCCGGCGGCGGTGGCGTTGGCGGCGATGGCGCAAGCACTGTCGCAAACCTGAAGATTCAGCAAAAGTACCGGGAAGAGGACAAGGCTGAGGCTTATATGACTCAAGGTAATGAAGTCTGTAATGCCATCGATCCGGCTGAAATTGGTAGCTTAGCCGAAGGTAAAGCCTGGGTGACCTGGTCGATGGGCGGCATCGTTCGATCAGATTATGTCTGGCTGGATGAAGCAATTCACTAATCTGAAAACATGGAACGGGCCACCACCAGGTGGCCTCAAACAAGGAGATACTTTATGAAAAAGACAATTCTAGCGTTTGCAGTGGTCGCCCTTAGCCTTGGTGGCTGTGCGACTTATGACCCGTATTCCGGTGAGCAGAAAAGATCGAATGCGACCAAGGGAAGTGTGATGGGAGCACTCGGCGGCGCGGTAATCGGTATGGCCACTTCCAGTAAAAGTGATCGCGGAAAAGGTGCCCTGATCGGCGCAGTCGGCGGTGCATTAGTGGGTGGTGGAGCTGGCTATTACATGGACCAGCAGGAAGCCGAACTGCGACAGCGGCTTGAGGGCACCGGCGTACGTGTAGTGCGCAACGGTGAGGAAATATCTCTGGTAATGCCGGGTAATGTCACTTTCGATCTTAGTCAAACCAGCATCCGCCCGGAGTTCGCCGGAACTCTGGAATCTGTCGCTTTAGTTTTAGCTGAGTTTGACCAGACCATTGTTCAGATAGAGGGTCATACAGACAACTTGGGCGGAGACAGCTACAACCAGCTGTTGAGTGAGCGCCGAGCATCTTCTGTGCGTGATTTCATGCTCGACCAGGGCATCGAAGCCAGGCGCACCCGCGCTGTGGGTTACGGAGAAAGCTATCCCCTGGCGTCCAACGATACTGATGAGGGCCGCGATCAGAATCGTCGCGTTGAAATTACGATGGTGCCAATGAAGTAGTCACAGTGTCGACAAACCCCGTAAAATAGCGAGGGTTTGTCGGCAGTCCGGGGTCACCTCAGAGTGGCCTTTCTTCGTTTTCGAGGGGTGATTATGAAGATTGTTTATATCGACATTGACGGCGTACTTGCTGACTACAGCGCGGCTCACAGCTATCAACAGGTCCAGAGGCCTGACATCGATTTCCCCCAGTCACAGAGCGGTTTTTTCTCCAGTTTACCGGAAGTGAGCGGTGGCATAGCTGCCGTGAAGACTTTGATCGATTCTGAGAAATATGATCCGTATATCCTTTCTGCACCATCACTTAAGAACCCGCTCTCGTACACTGAGAAGCGACTCTGGATCGAAGATAAGTTTGGATATGACTTTGTCGACCGGCTGATTCTGTGCGCTCATAAGGGCCTGCTAAAAGGCGATATTCTGATTGACGATAGTCACCAGGGCAGAGGGCAGGAATATTTTGAGGGTGAGCTTATTCACTTTGGAAGTGATCAGTTTCCAAACTGGAAAACTGTCATGAAATACCTGGGGGCTTGATTGAAACTCGTCTGCATCTCTGACACGCATAGTCGCCACCGGCACCTAATGACTGGCTCAGAAACGCGCTTGAGCAGTGGTTCTCTTCCCCCGGATCTGCCGGGTGGGGATGTCCTGATTCACGCGGGGGACTTCACAGCCAGCGGAACAATTTCACAACTAGAAGATCTTGCTCAGTGGCTTGGATCTTATCCTCATAAACACAAGATTTTGATTGCCGGGAATCACGATTACTGTTTTGAGCGAGAGCCTGAGCGGTCCAGGGAGATATGTAAAAAAGAGGGCATCATCTATCTTCAAGATGAGTCCGTGACCATTGACGGAGTGCTGTTTTACGGAAGTCCTTGGACACCAACATTTCGAGACATGGCTTTCAATGCTGACGAGGAAAAGATGGCTGAAATTAGGGCGCAGATTCCAGATCTGGTGGACGTTCTGATTACTCATGGCCCAGCCCG
>Ga0307930_1000867_pt1 | contig 24299 bp, 22 predicted proteins | sample OrgLakmetageno46_FD_203161 | JGI IMG/M metagenome (GOLD analysis project Ga0307930, IMG submission 203161) | Saline water microbial communities from Organic Lake, Antarctica - #46 | ecosystem: Environmental > Aquatic > Non-marine Saline and Alkaline > Saline | place: Antarctica: Organic Lake...
ATAATAAGTCCTAAATCCAATTAAAGTTTTTCCGTAAAAACTACATCTAGTAATTGTAATCCTGAAGCTGGGGCGATATGCTCCAACTTAATTTTCTGCTTTCCATCTAATGTCTTACTCAGGAAATCTAAGTCTATTTTATCTTTACCTAAATCAATTAAAGCTCCCATCATTAAACGTATTTGATTCCGTTTAAATCCGCTTGCCTTTACTCTTAAAACGTAGGACTTTTCTGGAAAAAAATTTGCAGAATATTGAGTATTAATTTCAATTTTACATGTATCTATTTTTCCTAAGGTTTTGGTTGTAGGTTTAGGCCTAAAAGCATAGGAATAAAAATCGTGCTCTCCTTCAAAAAGACGAGCTCCTTCCTGCATTATGTCAAGATTTAAATCTTCTTGGATGTTCGTTATAAATGGAGCACAAAATGGATGCATTTTTTCTGGAAAAGTAAAAAAATAGGCATATTCCTTTAATTTTGGATGCTGTATAATGTTGAATTTTTCATCTACTCTCTTGATAGACAATGCGCGAATATCTGCTGGCAAGTTGATATTGAGTAGCTCAAAAAAATCGGCGGATAAATCTGCTTCGTATACAAACAATTCAACAAATGTCTTATTTACTGAAACCATTGCATCTGTTCTTCCAGCAGCAATTACCTTTGTCCGAATGTTTGGCAAAACAAAACCAAGCGTTTTTTGTATCTGCTTTTCTACTGTCTTAACCCCAGGTTGTTTTTGCCAACCGTGATAGCGAAAGCCTAGGTATTGCAATTCAATTAAGTAGTAATTCATTTCACGCTTCATAGCTTTTATTTAGAATTTGCAAGCTACATTTATTAGAAAAAACACCTTTATAAAATTGGCTAAAATTTAGTGAAGGTATAGGTTGCAGGGTTGTAATTTTGAAAATAAAAAGATGAAGCTTACGTTGAAACTTGCAGCAATTTACAATATTATTTGGGGAGCTTGGGTTGTTTTATTTCCTTCTCATTTCTTTGAGTTGGTGGGAATGGAAATTCCTAACCAATTGCTAATTTGGCAAGGAATGGGTATGGTAATTGGTGTATATGGTTTAGGGTATTGGTGGGCTTCTTTTTCACCAATGCGTCACTGGCCAATTGTTGCAGTTGGCTTTTTAGGGAAAATATTTGGTCCAATTGGTTTTGTAATGAATTATGCACAGGACTTAGTTCCTTTTGAGTTTTTCTACACTTTAATTACAAATGATTTTATTTGGTGGATTCCTTTTGGTTACATTATATGGAATGTGCATACCAAATACAATTGGAAATTAAAAGGAGACTAAAACTCGAAATTTATTGAAAATGTATAAGCTACACTGCTTCGTTATGCAAATGTATTTCCATTCCAGGTAATGATTTCCACTTTCCATTTTCTGCAATTTGTTTCAAGGCCATATTTCTTTGTTGTAATAGATTGGTCATATATTTTGCTAAAAAAAGAAAATCGGCTAAACTGCCTAAAATCCCTAAAGGTGAAGTATAATCAAATATATCCTTCATTAAAGTTTGTCCATCTTCTTGTTTCTCAAAGAAATGTTCGTGCTTAAAATCCTTAAAGATTCCCTTTTTAAGTTCGTCTGCAAAATAATGATGTGGTTCTACGTCTGTAATTTGGCTTGTAAGCTGCTGCGTAAATCCTAAGTGTTTTGCTTCCCAAGTTACGGTCTCTCCTATTTCTACCAATCCAGTCATTCGTCCAGCTACCGCTTTTTCATTGGTATGTTCTAAGGACAGCATATGTAAATCTATACTTCTGGCTAAATCGAATACCAATTCAATAGGCGCATTAATTAAGGTAGATAAATGAAGTTTGGGCATAAAAACTAATTTAACCATCAAATATAGTATTTAAACTCTTTCTTTTTTAGTATTTTTCCAAAACAAAAAATAAGTTTCATAATGCATAACTTCAAATATATTTTGGCTTCAATTTTAGGCTTATGTTTTACTGGAGTTAGTTTTGCACAAGACGATTGCCAAGAAAACATTGAAGAAAAAATACTTTTAATTGGCGATAGTTGGGCTTTTTTTATGGATTTGGATGATACTTTTAATCAAGTATTGCCCAGTTGGGGTCACACAGATAAAACCTATTATACCAATGGGATTCTAGCTGAAAACGGTGCCACTTTAGAAGATTTTCTAGAGCCTGAAAAATTAGATGAAATTGAATTTCAACTGCAACAAAAACCAGACATAGAAATTATTCACTTAAGTCTAGGTGGAAACGATTTTCTACAAAATTGGAATATCAGTTTTACAGATGTAGAAACAGAAGATTTGAAAAATGGCATTATTTTAGATTTGAACCTTTTAATTAGCACCCTTAAATCATTTAGACCCGACATTCAAATTGTTTGGTCTGGTTATGTTTACACTAATTTTGAAGAGATTATTTCTGCTTTTTTCATACCATCCATACATCCATTTTATGGAACTTGGGAAGGCATGGGCTTTCCCGATAACGAAAGTATAAATGAAGTTTTAAACGATTTTTCAGAAAGCATTTTAGCGATAACCGAAGCAGATACTCAGCTTGATTTTGTGTTAGCGCCTGGATTAATGCAAAATATTTTTGGGCAAGATATCCCTTTAGAAATCGCTCCTTTTGGCAGCTATCCACCTTTAGATGCGCCACTGCCTTTCGGATACGTAAATTATCCTTCTCCGCAACTAACTTTTAGGGATTATGGTGCTTTTCTAGATTGTTTTCACCTCTCTCCTGCTGGCTACTTTTCATTTATTGATTACCAAACCCAAAAATACTATCACAAAGCTTTAATGGATGACGTTTTTTTTATTGCTGAAAACGATAATTTAAACGGAAGCATTACTGAAAACAATAGCATTGAAGACGATTTTATCATTGGAAATTTCAATAATACGGAACACAAAATTATTTTTAATTTTCCTACTGAAAATCAATTGGAGTTTAATACCGCTGCTGCTGAAATTTTTCTAAGAATTAAAGACGAAGCCAACCTGACTGAAGACCTGAGTTTTTTAGTTGAAGTAAAATCTGGATTTTTTGGAGCTACTGAAACTATTGAAATAAATGACTTTTCTTTTATTGCTGATGCTTCAAGTGAAGTTTGTTTTTTTGGAAACACAGAAGAGGAAGATTGGCTTAGGTTAAGTTTAGATGCATCTTTACTTGCTTCAATTAATAATGAGAATCAGACACAAGTAAGAGTCTCACTAGCTGAAAACACCAATGCTTATATTGAATTTTACAATGCTTCTAATGTAGATTTTGCTCCGGTTTTAAATCTTACCTATGGAGATGAACCTAGTTTATCTACTTCATCAAATATAGCTTCAAGTTTGAAGATTTATCCTAATCCAACTACTTCAAAAATTTATTTTAGCGATTCGGAAATCCTAACTGAATCTTCACAAATAAGGATATTCGACATGAATGGAAAAGAGTTAAAACCTGAAATACTACAAAATGCAGTCGATATTTCTGAATTTGTAAATGGAACTTATATATTGCAAATAGGAACTTCAACTAGCCTTTCCCAACATAAAATTATTAAGTACTAAAGACTTTCTAAAAACAAATACCAAAGCCAAGTTGATAACAATGAAAGTGGTATTCCTATTGCTGCAAATAAAGTTGCTAAATTGGGTTTCAGCTTATATTCAATAGCCAATAAAATTCCAGTAATCATGGGTGCCATAGCAGCTTCAATTATAGATACCTTAAACACCAATCCTGATGTATTTGCAAAAGGCATGTATAAAAGATAGATTCCTAAAGGAGCTAAAGCTAATTTATATAGCAACCCAATTGCTATTGGTTTCAGTTCAAAATATTCTGATTTCCATGTGAGTTGAGTGCCAATTGAAAACAAGGCCAAAGGACTTAAAGTTGCTCCAAGTTGTTCTAAGGTGTAATTTATGGATGATGGAATTTCAATAAATTTCAAAAACAAAGCAATGATAAAAGCAATAAATGGTGGGAATTTTATAATCTTAGATCCTATTAGTTTCCAATTTGAGTTTCCACTGGAAAAGTATATAGCGGCAATAATACCAAGAGTAGACATAACCATAAATGTACCCGCCTGGTCTGCTAAAATCCCATACTGAATTGAATCTTCCCCATAAAACAACTGCAGTAAAGGAAATCCAACAAAGGAGGTGTTTCCCAATCCGCAACATAAAATTAAGCAACCCACCAAAGACTTGGACCAATTAAGAATTTTACCCAAACTAATAAAAACCAGTACCCCAAATAAAAAAACCAACCAAGGCATGAAGACAGGAAAAAGGATTTCAAAGTTATACTCTATTTCTGGAATATACCTTAAAGACAAGGCAGGTAGTGAAACATAGAAGATAAAAGCATTGATACCCAAATGTGTGTTTTTGGGAAAATTCTTTGTCCTACTCAACAAAAAACCTGCTAACAAACTGATGACAATGAGTAGCAAATTACCCATACAATAATATTTATTTGAATCGGCTAATCTAAATATAAATCAAATATCATTTAGTTTATTAAACTATTTTCTCAGGTTTTCTTAGCACCAATACAGATTAGGCCGTTTCTCGGATAGCTTAAATTTACTGCTAAATCGCAGCGTTCGCAGAGATAATAATATAGGATATTAAGATTTGAAAATTAGGTTTATTTTATGAAGTGCTTTTCTTCTAAAACTTGCTATACTGCTAATTTTGAACCATTAATTAAAGTAAACATGGATTTGAAAATATACCAATTGGTAATTGACTTTGGTTTAGTGGTATTGATATTTTTAGTACAATTATGTATCTATCCTGCCTTTAAGTATTTTAAAACTGAAAACCTTAAAGTCTGGCATCGCATTTACACCCCAAACATTACTTATGTTGTTTTTCCGTTGATGTTGAGTCAGTTAGGTTTTTCTGCCTATTTTGCTTTTTTTGAAACAGCATTTCTGCATTGGCTTCATTTTATTTTAGTATTACTCAATTGGATTGGAACTTTTTCTGTTTTTGTTCCACTACATCAAAAAATAAACACAGGAGAATTCGCTAGTATAGATTTAATTAAACTAGAAAAAAAGAATTGGTATAGGTTGATTTTATGGTTATTAACCTTTATTTTAACGCTCATACAAATTCAATATTACAATTAGCTTATATGACTATAAGAAAAAATGATGCTGTAATTTGGAAAAACGATTAATTATACGTATAATGTCAACTTGTAGTACAACTATATATAAAATTTATGAGACAGCTAAAAATTACCAAGCAGGTTACCAATAGAGAATCTAAGTCTTTAGATAAATATTTACAAGACATTAGTAAAGTAGATTTGATTACCGCTGAAGAAGAAGTTGAATTGGCGCAAAGAATTAGAGAAGGTGATCAACTAGCTCTCGAAAAGTTAACCAATGCGAATTTAAGGTTTGTTGTTTCTGTTGCAAAGCAATATCAAAATCAAGGTTTAAAGTTACCCGATTTAATAAATGAAGGAAATGTTGGACTTGTAAAAGCTGCAAAACGTTTTGATGAAACCCGTGGTTTTAAATTTATTTCTTACGCCGTTTGGTGGATTAGACAGTCTATTCTACAAGCTCTAGCTGAACAATCTCGTGTGGTTCGCTTACCGCTTAACAAAATTGGAGTAATCAATAAGATTAACAAGATGTTTTCTCACCTAGAACAAGTGAACGAACGCCCTCCATCTGCTTCAGAAATAGCGAAAGAATTGGAAATGAGTGAATCTCAGGTAAAAGTTGCCTTAAAGAATTCTGGTAGACATTTATCTATGGATGCTCCTTTTAAAGAAGGTGAAAACGATTCTAATTTGTACGATGTTTTGAGTTCAGCTGAATCACCTAGTCCTGACGATAAGTTAATGTTAGATTCACTTAGCATTGAAATCAATCGTGCTTTAGACACGCTTTCACAAAGAGAAGCAGACGTTATTCGTTTAAATTACGGAATTGGAAATCAGCCTGCTATGACCTTACAAGAAATTGGTGACACTTTTGATTTGAGTCGCGAACGTGTAAGACAAATTAGAGAAAAAGGAATTAGAAGATTGAAGCATCAATCTAAAAACAAGATGTTGAAAAAATATCTCGGATAGATTTTTGATTTGGTCCGAAGAGAAAGCTTCCTATTTTATCATTAAATAGGAAGCTTTTTTATTGATTAAATTTCTAATTTAATCTTATTATTTCAAATCTGGTCGGGTTGGTCTCACCTCAATTTTACTAGGTAGAGTCCGTGGGTTAATTTTAAAAACATCTACTACCAATTCTCCAATGTCTTCTGGTTGGATTTTCCATGCATCCTTTTCGTCTGGTGTATTTCCATTAAAATGAGAAGCAACAGAACCCGGCATGATGGTAGAAACCTTGATGTCATATTCTCGTAAATCTAACATAACCGCTTGTGTAAAACCAGTTACTCCAAACTTGCTTGCATTGTAGGCAGAGCCATTAGCAAAAAAATTAGTTCCCGCCAAACTCGAAATACTAAGGAAGTATCCTTTTGATTTTTTCAAGGCTTCAACAGAAGCTTTAATGGAATAAAAAACACCTGTCAAATTGGTATCAATTACCTCTTTCCATTGTGTATCGGTTAAATCGATTATATTCTCGTAATGACCGAGACCAGCATTGGCAATCATGTAGTCGAGTTTACCAAAATCCGTCACACATTTTTTAACCGCTTCTTCCTGGTCTAATAAATAACGTACATCTGCTTTTATTCCAATTGCTATGGCTGAGGTCGGTGAATGTTTGCTTAATTCTTTAGCTGCATCATCTGCGTTGGTTTGTGAACGACTAGTTACTGCTACATTTACACCTTCTGCTAATAGGCTTTGTGCAATTCCATAACCAATTCCTTTACTTCCACCGGTAATTAGCGCTACATTTCCTTCTATATTCTGCATATATTATTTTTTTTAAAAATAAGCATCGAATATGGAATGGGTAAATGTTTAGATTAGATTTAACCTAATCAATATGGATAATTAAGGTTTTAGTTTCCATATTTGGTCATGTATTTCATGATGGGAGATCAAAGCTGCTGAACCATAATATGGAATGTATTCTGCTTTTAAAAAACCCTGCTCAATGGCTAAATCTGGTGCTAATAATTTTTTGGCTTCATCTATATCAGTTGTATTTAAAATGAAAATTCCTCGCAGGTCTTTTTCATTTTTCCCAAAAGGACCAGCTACTACCAATCTACCATTTTCAGCCAGACTGTTGATATTTTGCATGTGGGTTGCAAAAGCCTGTTTTCTTATTTCAGTTTCATCTTTATTTTCTCCAGCACTCAACAAAACTAAGGTATACATTTTCATACCATATTCGTCTGCTTCATATTCTTGAGCCAATTCAGCATCATAATTTTCATTTGCTTCTTGTGCCGAAACAAAAAATGAAAGTGATATGATGCTTACCATTAATAGAAATTTACTTGCTTTCATTTGGATATGTTTTTTGTATTTGTTCAATACTATTTTTTGAAATTTCAGCTAGAACTTTCAAGTCTATATCTTCTAGTTTTTTAATATTGATGCAGGACTTTCCCATTTTAAATTTACCCAAATCATTTAACAGTTTTTTATTTTCTGCTGTATTTTGATAAGCATACAATGAAATATATGCTTTCCTTGGTGAAAAACCAATTAGAAAGAAATCGCCTTCCCTCCCACTTTTGTATTTGTAATGGTAATCACCGTAACCTATAATTGATGTTCCCCAAAGTTTTGGTTTTGTTTGCGAAACTTTTTCAAAAAACTGATTCAATTTTATACAAGAATCTTTTTTTTGTTCATCTTCAATCGCTGCTAGATAATCCTCTACAGAGGCTTGTGTGGGTTGTGTTTTATTTGCCATATCAAAATGTGTTTTTATGTTTATCTTTTACCGAAGTCTACCACTTCTAAATTTTCAATTTTACCTGCATTAATTTCAAAACGAAGCATGGTTCGTTTTTGATGAAATCCACTTTTACCAACTGCACCAGGATTCATATGCAATAGTTTTAAATCTGAATCATTCACCACTTTCAGAATATGTGAATGTCCACAAATAAAAAGTTTTGGCGGGTGGTGATATATTTTTTCTTTTACTTTAGGAGAATAGCGTTTTGGATAACCACCAATGTGCGTCATCCATACATCAACTCCCTCCACCACAAAACGTTGATTTTCTGGAAATTGATTTCGGACATCATAACTATCAATATTTCCAAAAACAGCTCTTAATGGCTTGAATTCTTCAATTGCATCCGTTACTTTTAAATCTCCGATATCACCAGCATGCCAAACTTCATCTGCTTGTTTTACATATTTCAAAATTTGTTCATCCATATAAGAATGTGTATCACTAAGTAGGAGTATTTTCATTTCACAAATTTCAACAAAAAATAATCAAAAAGACATCTTTTTATAAGTTCATCTGAAATAGTATATCTTATTATAAATATGGATATTTGCGCAAATTTATTTTATGTCAAAAGTGGTTCTCGTCACAGGTGCATCCTCTGGAATTGGTAAAATTACAGCTGAATTTCTTGCTGAAAAAAAATTTATTGTTTATGGTTCTAGTCGAAATCCGAAACAGGAAAAAGTGAACAATGTCAACTTTATTCAACTTGATTTAAACGATTCAAATAGCATTGAAAAAGCAGTTGAAACAATAATTGAAAAAGAAGGAAAAATAGATGTGCTCATCAACAATGCTGGGGTTGGGATTACAGGTCCAGTTGAAGAAACCCCGATCGAAGCCGTAAAATCTCATTTTCAAACTAACTTTTTTGGGGTTATGGAACTTACACAAAAAGTGTTGCCTATAATGCGAAAAGAAAACAAAGGTCAAATTATAAATATCACTTCTATTGCGGGATTTATGGGTCTACCCTTTCGAGGATATTATTCAGCGAGTAAGTCGGCATTAATCACTTTAACGGAAGCACTTCGATTGGAATTAAAGAACACCAATATAGCAGTTACCTGCCTAGCTCCTGGCGATTTTGCTACCAATATTGCATCGGGTAGATATACGGTTGAAGCAAAACCTGATTCCAGTTACTTTTCTGCTTATTCAAGGTCGTTGACTTTGATGAACGAACATGTAGATGAAGCAGAAAACCCGATTGCTGTTGCAGAAACTATTTTTGAAATTATCAAACACAAAAAGCCAAAAGTACATTACAAGGTAGGTAGTTCTCTTCAAAAATTTTCTGTTTTCCTAAAAGGCTTTTTACCAGATAAAGTTTTTGAAAATATGCTAGCTAAACATTATAAATTGTAAATTTGTTAAAAATTAAACACTAAAACATGAAGTTTTTTATTGATACCGCAAACTTAGAACAAATTAAAGAAGCCCAAGCTTTAGGGGTTTTAGATGGTGTAACCACCAATCCTTCTCTGATGGCAAAAGAAGGAATCAAAGGGGAAGAAAACGTAACACAACACTACATCAACATTTGTGAAATTGTGGATGGTGATGTAAGTGCAGAGGTAATTTCAACAGACTTTGACGGGATGGTTCGTGAAGGTGAAGCTTTAGCAAAATTACACCCACAAATCGTAGTAAAAATACCGATGATTAAAGACGGTATCAAAGCATTAAAATATTTTTCAGATAAAGGAATCAAGACCAATTGTACCTTGGTTTTCTCAGCTGGGCAAGCTTTATTAGCTGCAAAGGCTGGAGCTACTTACGTTTCTCCATTTATTGGTAGACTAGATGATATCTCCACAGATGGATTGAATCTAATTGCTGAAATTAGAACTATTTATGACAACTATGGATTTGAAACCCAAATTCTTGCTGCTTCTGTTAGACACACCATGCACGTGATAGATTGTGCTAAAATAGGTGCTGATGTAATGACGGGTCCATTATCTTCTATTGAAGGATTACTAAAACATCCACTCACCGATATTGGTTTAGAAAAATTCTTAGCAGATCATAAAAAAAACCAATAATCAAAATATAAAAAAGGCTAGTAAAGGTGTTTACTAGCTTTTTTTATGGTCTAAAAATTGGGGAATTCTAAAGCCTTGCATGTTTTAATGTATTGTTGTAAACTTACCCATAATTCAAATTAACTATGGATAGCCAAAGCTCTGACTCAAAAAATCAAGATATTGTAGAGAACAAAAACTTAAGTATTATCCAAGCCCTAATTCCAGTTATAGCTTTAGTTGGGATGCTGGCTTATAATGTTTTTGTTTTTGGCGATTCCTCGTTAGATGGTTCCAACCAATTTATTTTACTGATGGGAGCTGCTGTTGCTATGGTCATTGGTTTTATGAATAAAGTATCCTACAAAACCATGGTAGAAGAAGTTTCTCAGAATGTAAAATCTACTTCCACAGCTTTATTAATTTTACTGATGGTTGGAGCGCTTTCAGGCACTTGGTTGATCAGTGGGATTATTCCCACCATGATTTATTATGGTTTACAAATATTGAATCCTACCATTTTTCTAGCAGCCTGCGTGATTATTTGTGCAGTTTTGTCAATATCCATAGGAAGCAGTTGGACTACTTCTGCAACGGTTGGAATTGCATTGATTGGTATTGCAAAGGTTCTTGACGTTTCATTGGGAATGACTGCGGGTGCCATTCTATCGGGCGCGTACTTTGGCGATAAACTTTCTCCATTAAGTGATACTACTAATCTTGCTCCAGTAATGGCTGGAACAGATTTATTTACGCACATCAGATACATGATGTATACCACCATTCCTAGTTTTGTAGTTGCATTACTGGTTTTTATCATAATTGGTTTTTCATTAGATAGTAATGGTCAGGCTAATTCAGCTGAAATACTTGCTGCCATAGATTCTACTTTTCTCATAACACCATGGTTGTTTTTAGTTCCTGCATTTGTTATTTTCTTAATCATCAAAAAAACTCCTCCCCTGATTGCTTTACTAGCAGGAACTTTAATTGCAGCAGTTCTAGCATTACTTCTTCAACCAGATTTAATCTTAATTGTTGCAGAAGAAAGCATATGGAATTTAAAAAATGCCTACAAAGGAATATTGAATGCAATTACAATTAGTATTCAAATTCCAACTGATTTTGCTATACTTGAAAAGCTTTTTAGCGCAGGCGGAATGGCTGGAATGTTGCCTACCATTTGGTTAATTATATGTGCAATGGTATTCGGTGGAGTAATGGATGCAATCGGTGCTTTAGCGAGAATAAGCGAAAGTTTATTGAAGCTATTTTCTTCCGTTTTTGGTCTTTTTGCAAGTACAGTTGCAAGTTGTTTAGCGATTAACTTGACTGCCTCAGACCAATATTTAGCCATTGTAGTTCCTGGAAAAATGTTTGCAAAAGCCTATGAGGAAAAGGGTTTAGCTCCTGAAAATTTAAGTAGAACCTTAGAAGATGCTGGAACTGTAACTTCTGTCCTTATTCCTTGGAATACCTGTGGTGCTTATCACAGCGGTGTGTTGGGTGTACCGGTAGCAGATTACTTTTTCTATGCTGTATTTAACTACGTTAGTCCATTTATGACTTTGCTCTTTGCAGCCTTTAATATTAAGATAAGACAACTGAAAAATAATTAAAATGAAATTAGATATTTTAGCTTTTGGAGCTCATCCAGATGATGTTGAATTGAGTTGCTCTGGCGTCTTGGCCAAAGAAATCTCCAAGGGCAAAAAAGTAGGGATTATTGACCTTACCCAAGGTGAAATGGCAACTAGAGGTAGTAAAGAAATAAGAGCTTTGGAAGCTGAAAATGCTGCAAAAATCCTAGGGGCAGAAATAAGAGAAAACTTAGAATTTAGAGATGCCTTTATCGTAAACGATGAAGCACATCAATTAAAAGTAATAGAAATAATTAGAAAATACCAGCCAGATATAGTTTTTTGTAATGCGGTTGAAGATCGACATATTGACCATGGAAAAGCAAGTGAATTAGTTAGTCATGCCTGCTTTTTAAGTGGCCTTAGAAAATTAGAAACCAAATTCAACAATACAGTTCAATCTGCCTGGAGGCCCAAACAAGTCTTACATTACATTCAATGGAAAGAAATAAAACCAGATGTGGTAATCGATATTACTGGTTTTATGAATACAAAGCAGAAAGTAGTATTGGCTTACGAGAGTCAGTTTTATACTGAAAACAAAAAAGGTGAACCTGAAACACCAATTTCCTCTTCAAACTTTTTAGAAAGTGTGACCTATCGAGCTCAAAACCTAGGTAGATTAATAGGAACGGAACATGCCGAAGGTTTTACATTAGAGAAATACGCTGCAATAAATTCAGTTTTTGATTTAATTTAATGCTATAAATATTTTTTTGAATGCGAAATTAATTCTAAATTTGCAAACCAATATTTTAGTTAATATGGTGGATGTAGCTCAGCTGGTTAGAGCGCTGGTTTGTGGTACCAGAGGCCGTGGGTTCGAGCCCCATCTTCCACCCTTCAAAGCCCCTTTTTAGGGGCTTTTTTTGTAGTTGAATATGAAATTTTACACCTACATATTATTTTCTGAAAAGCTAAACAAGCACTACATTGGCCAAACCAATAATTTAGAAAATCGATTGAAAAGACATAATAATCACCAAGAAAAATATACAAGAAAAGGGACTCCTTGGAAATTGCTCTGCGCAGTTGAAGTTGAATCTAGAGCTGAAGCGATGAAATTAGAGAAAAAACTCAAAAACTTTAAAAGCGCAAAAAGACTAAAGAACTGGATGGAAAATAATAAATGAAAAGTGGGTGCCGCAAAGCGAGCATTCTCGGATTTCTAAGACATTGAAAAAATACCAAGAAATACGGATACCGCTTTGGCGAGCATTCTCGGATTTCTAAGACATTAAAAATGCCAAGAAATACGGATACCGCTTTGGCGAGCATTCTCGGATTTCTAAGGCATTAAAAATGCCAAGAAATACGGAATTCGAGCCCCATCTTCCACCCTTCTAAGCCCCTTTTCAGGGGCTTTTTTTGTAGTTGAATATGAAATTTTACACCTACATATTATTTTCTGAAAAGCTAAACAAGCACTACATTGCGCAGACCACTAATGTAGAAAATCGATTGAAAAGGCATAATAATCACCAAGAGAAATATACAAAAAAAGGGACTCCTTGGAAATTGCTTTTTGCAATTGAATAAAATCAACTTATTTGATATATACTACAAAAAAAAGCCGTTTCGAGTTGAAACGGCTTTTCTGTTTGTATTATAAATCAATTTATCTCTTAATAATCTGGAAAGTTTCTGAAACTTGATTTATAGTCACTTTCATTAAATAAACACCTGCTGGTAAATCTTGCATGTTTATACTTGGTGTATTGCTGTTAGGACGACCCGTTTTTAGACGTTGTCCTGACATATTGTACAATTCATAAGCATCAACAAGATTAGCTGATTGAATATTTAAACTGGTCTCTACTGGATTTGGATAATATGAAAACTCATCTTTACCAAAGCCTGGAGTTGAAAAGGTTTCTGACAATACATCAAAATCAAATATTTCAGGAAGTTCTCCTTGACCACCTTCACAAGATTGAACAATATCTGAAGTAAGTCTCAAATAAAATCCACCTGAGGAAGAAGTAAAAGTTAAGCCAGCTAAGACTGATCCATCTACCGAAGTATCATGTAATAAAATTCCATTTTCATTGAATCCATCAAAAATCTGTAAAACATCATTCGAGCCTACAACATCTTCTACACTACCTGTATTGAAAATAAGTTCAATTTCTTCATCTGCTGTAGAAACAAATAACCATTCTGCAATTTCGAAGTTATCGTAACAATAAACCTCATTGTAAGATTCTCCAGCTCCAATTTCAATTGGAACAATAGGACTTCTAAATTCAGCAGGACCTGTCCAATCGCTAAAATCATCGGTTCCGCAGACAGCTCTGACATAAAATTCATAATCTGAAGCCGATTCTAAACCACTTACAATTACATTTGGATCACCAGTAGCAAATGCAGTCTGTGATTCTGGGCTATCCAATTCAAATCCTTCAAGACCAAATTGCACTTCCCACTCATCTTCTACTGTATTAAGAGGATTAGTGTCCCAGGAAAATTCTACATCTTCTAAACCAACAATTTGAGAATCTAAATTAAGGGGAGCGAAACAAGTTGGCGATAAAATAACACTAAAGTTATCAATATAAAATCTTGTATTTTCAAAACCTTCCGCATCGATGTAAAAACCAAATTTAACTATGCCGGTGTACCCATCTAAAGGAAGAAAATCAGTTTGTGGGCTTCCAGGAATATTTGTGTTATCAAATACTTTTAATATGTCTGTATCAGACCAAGTATTACCTCCATCCGTAGAAATCACAACATTTAATGTGTGAAGCCCAATAGTAGTTGGTACCACTTGGCTTTGGAATAAGGTTTCTGTCATCGCAACATCATATGTTACTACCAAATCATCTGAGCCATCACCCAAATCGATTTGCTGAGAAACTAGCCAAAGATCGCCTGCACCAAATACGCTAACAGCAGCAGATTGACCATTAAGTGAAGTTGGATTGTTTGCAAAAACACCTGCTCCCCATCCAGTGAAACCTTCAACTACAGTTGAAGATGCTGTTAAATCACCTGTTCCTTCTAACCAACATGGCATCAAGACATTTGTATTAAAATCAAAATTAGCATTTGAAAAGTTTTCAACTGGAGTAGGATAGTTTTGTGGTGCACATTCAGTTACGATAGTAAATGGTCCCGTTTGATTACCAAAATCATCGTCATCACACTCACTTAACACATAAAAGTCGTAAGCTGTTGAACTGTTTAAGTTGTCTAATACTAAAAAGGTATCTGTTGTAGAACCCGAGTCTAAAGGGGTATCGTTTTCAGGATCATCACCACTATTAAAAAAGGCCCAATTGTAACCAATTGCTCCAGGCACTACGTCCCATTCATAATCAATTTGGTCAGAGCCAACAAATGTAGTTTGTAAACCACCTACTGCGCCACATAAAACCTCAACAAGCTCGAAAGTATAAGGAGTAGTTTGAGGAGCAGGCCAAGTTGATATAACAAATATATAATCTTCTCCACCTGTCAATAAAACTTCAAATTCTCGTATTTCAGTACCAGCATTACCAATACCATTTAAACAATTGGTACCTATATCATCGCAAGAATCATACACAAATATACCAGACCATGTATTGGTAGGATCCATAGTAACTAACACTACCATATCTTCATCAGGAGTAAAGGTATACACAACATCGTTCCCTCCTAAATAAGGAGCAGTTGCTCCACAATTTGCACCTGGAGCACCGTCGTAAAAATCGCTGTAATTTGCGGTATCATCTGTCGTAGTATACGGTAAACCATCTACCACTATTGCCGCATCACAAGTATCTCCTAAAGATACTGTTGTAAAAGTAATTTCTATTGTATCGCTAAATCCATCGTCTACTCCACAATTAGAGGTGATAGTCGCAATATAAGTCTCTCCTTCTAAAAGTCCTGGAATTTCAAAAGTAGTAAGCGTTTGTGCTAAATCTTCCGAAACAAATGGAGTATCTACTCCAACTTCCTCACCATCATTATATACTTCTAAAGTGTATCCATCTGTTGCAGAAGGTACTTCATCCCACGATGCGGTGGCAGTTGTTACTGCTGGCGAAATAGTGAATCCAGTTACATTAAAACAAGTTGGCGCCTCAGAAACAGAGAAACTATCGATTGAGACGTCTCCATTAAAACCTAACCTAGACGTTCTAAAGCGAACTTGCACTATCTGGTCTTCAAAACCAGCAAGGCTAACAACGGCTTGCTCCCATGGATCTGCAGCTAATAATTGTTGCTGTCCAGTTATGCTAAATACTTCTATCCAATCACTAGTTCCATCTTCTTTAGCTTCTACTATTAAGGTTCCAATATCTGCACCTCTCATGTGGTAATAAAAGCTAGTTGCAGGATCTGTTAGTGGAGAAAGATTTATCAATGGTGAAGTAAAAATAGCTTCCGCACCAACTGCGCCGTTGCCGGCTTCTACAAAAACGTAGTTCCCTGTACCGCTAAAGTCTGATGAAGGTCCACTAGCAAAATTACTCGCAGTAGTACCTGTTCTTGTTCCCCAGAAAAAGGAAGGAATACCACTAGGGTTTCTATTCCAACATTGATCGATTTGGTCGTTGGCATTATTAAATCCTGTACCAGAAATCCAATCATCTCCGTCAAAATCTTCATTAAATGGTGCGTCAAAAACATCACAAGCAGTTGTAAATTCAACGCTGCTATTTTGGAAACTTAAACCATTTACGTCACCACAATCTGAAATTAATACAAAAATATAACCTGTATCTGAATCTAAACCATCAACTGTAAATGAGGTCTCACCTGCACCTATTACACCTTCAAACAAAGGATCATTATCTTCTATAATAGTTCCACTTAAGTAAACTTCCCAAATAAAACCATCAATTGCGTCAGGGAAATCTGTCCAATTAAAGGTTGCTGAATCAAATGAAGTATTATCCGTTTCTAAATCCTGTGCATTAAAACAAGTTGGAGATTCAATAATGCGAACCTCATCAATTGAAACATCACCATTAAATCCTAATTTATTTGTACTAAATCGAACTTGAATTACTTGATCTTCAAAACCTGCAAGACTAACAATAGCTTGCTCCCAAGGGTCATCTGCTAATAATTGTTGCTGTCCTGTTAAAGTAAATACCTCTGTCCAATCTGTATCAGCTTGTTCTTTTGCTTCAACGGTTAAGGTCTCTACATCCGCACCTCTCATGTGGTAATAAAAACTTAAGGCTGGTGTTGCTAATGAAGATACGTCAATTAGAGGCGTTGAAAGTAATGCTTCATCTCCTGCTACACCGTTAGACGATTCAGTAAATACATAATTACCTGTTCCACTAAAATCTGAGGATGGCCCTGTAGCAAACGTACTACCAGTAGTTCCTGTTCTTGTTCCCCAAAAAAATGCTGGTGAACTATTTGGATCTCTTACCCAGCATTGATTTATAGCATCACCAGCATTATTGAAACCAGCACCAGTTGACCAATCATCACCATCAAAATCTTCAAAAAATGGCGCGGTTAAAACATCACAAGCCGTTGTAAATTCAACGCTGCTGTTTTGAAAACTTAAACCATTGGCACCACAATCTGAAATTAAAACGAAAATATAACTCGTATCTGGATCTAAACCGTCAACTGTAATTGAGGTTTCTCCTGCAGCCAACACACCTTCAAACAGGGGATCATTTGCTTCAACATCTGTTCCACTTAAATATACTTCCCAAATAAAACCATCAACTGCATCTGGGTAATCTGTCCACGATAATGTTCCAGAATCAAATGATACATTGGTGTTAGCTAAATCTTGTACGTCAAAACACGTTGGAGATTCAATAATGCTAACCTCATCAACTGAAACATCACCATTAAATCCTAATTTATTTGTACTAAATCGAACTTGAATTACTTGATCTTCAAAACCTGCAAGACTAACAATAGCTTGCTCCCAAGGGTCATCTGCTAATAATTGTTGCTGTCCTGTTAAAGTAAATACCTCTGTCCAATCTGTATCAGCTTGTTCTTTTGCTTCAACGGTTAAGGTCTCTACATCTGCACCTCTCATGTGGTAATAAAAACTTAAGGCTGGTGTTGTTAATGCAGATACATCAATTAGAGGCGTTGAAAATAATGCTTCGTCACCTGCCACTCCATTGGAAGCTTCTACATATAAATAATTACCACTACCAGAAAAATCTCCAGAAGGCCCAGTCGCAAAATTACTAGGTGTATTACCTGTTCTTGTAATCCACGAAAATTGATCTAAATTGTCTGGGGTACGAAACCAACAAGGATTGAATTCCTCGCCTGCATTATTGAATGCTGTGCCTCCTGTCCAGCCTGTACCGTCAAAATTTTCAAAAAAAGGAGCGTTTTCGATTCCACAATCTGTTGTAGCTGAAATTGTATTCCAAAAACTATTTTCTGCCACACAAACCGCTTGAATAGAAAATGCATATTCTGTATTGGCGTCTAAATTATCAATTAATAAAGTTGGAACAGTTGTATTGAAAGAAGCAAGTTCTTCGCCTGCACCAGGCACAAAACCAGGTGCGCCATATTCTATATTCCATTCTGTTTCTCCACCGCCATCCCAAGAAAGCTCTACTTCACTATCTGACAGAACATCTGCTACAAGAGAAGTAGGAAATTGGCAATCAAAAACAGGAACTTCAACATTCACCGTAAAATCAACTACCGAACCCCATATAAAACCTGCACACGGGTCTAGTGGTAAAGTACCGCCTTCCCAATGCATAGCTCTCATTCTAGTTACTCCAGCTTCTGCAATAAGTGGTACGGTAAAAGTTATCGTGGCATCTGTAGCACCATCGCCAAAGGCTGCTATCGTGGCACTCCCTATAGACTCACCATCTTCAAAAATTTCATTTTGATTGTAGTCTATCCAAATCCCTCCTGCTCCTGCATAAGTGTTTGGACTACATGTACCAATTGTAAAATCAATAGTATAGGTTTGTCCAGCGATTACATCAACAGATTCATTAGTTAAATCTTCAACCCCAAGGACGGCAGGACATCCAGTGTAGTCTATTTCTGTGGCATCTTCTCCTACAATTGAAATGATTTCAATATTAGAATCCGCTACACTAGTTGGGCCACCATCTACACAATATTGTGCATTTGTAACCCATAATCCCGTTAAAAAAAACAATCCAAATAGTAAATATTTTTTCATTTTTAAATATTTTAATTAAGGCGGTAAATTAAAAAAAAGTTATGATACATAGCATCTATTTTTCTTAAATATTAAATTTTTCTAAATAAAAAAACCCAGCAAATTGATTTACTGGGTTTTACTCTAAAAATTGAATGTTTATTGAAACTTTTCCATCACTTCTTGACTGATTCCTACATTGGAAAACCCGCCATCGTGAAATAAGTTTTGCATAGTTACTTTCTTAGTTAAATCTGAAAAAAGAGTTAGCGTATAATCTGCACATTCTGATGCTGTTGCGTTACCTAATGGAGACATTTTTTCTGCATAAGCCATAAATCCATCAAAGCCTTTTACTCCTTTACCAGCGGTTGTTGGTGTTGGAGATTGAGAAATAGTATTTACTCTTACTTTTTTATCTATTCCATAAAAATAACCAAAGCTTCTAGCAATAGATTCTAGAAAAGCTTTGTTGTCTGCCATATCGTTATAATCCGGGAAAACGCGTTGTGCAGCCATATAAGTTAATGCTACAATACTTCCCCATTCATTCATAGCATCTTTTTTATGAAGGGTCTGCATTAATTTATGAAAAGACATGGCTGAAACATCCAAACCTTTGTGTGTCCAATCATAGTTTTGGTCTGTATATTTTCTACCTTTTCTTACATTGATGGACATCCCGATGGAATGCAAAACGAAATCCAATTTTCCACCAAGCTCTTCAACTGCTCCATCAATTAATTTTTCTAGGTCTTCAACATTTGTAGCATCTGCTGAAATAACTTTGGAATTGGTTTTTTCTGCCAATTGGTTAATTGATCCCATTCGCATTGCAATAGGCGCATTGGTCAAGACAAAGCTTCCTCCTTCTTCATGAACTTTCTCTGCTGTTTTCCAAGCTATTGAATGTTCATCTAAAGCTCCAAAAATAATTCCTCGTTTTCCTTTTAATAAGTTGTATGCCATAATGCTTAAATTTTAGTTGGTAAATATAAGTCGTTTTATTCAAATAAGGTCTTTGCATGGGCTATTGCCGAAGTTGATGTTGCATCTCCTCCTAACATTTCTGCAATTTCAAGAATTCGTTCTTCTTGACTTAATGCTTTTAATTGAGTTGTTGTTTTTGCATTTAATTCGTTTTTATATACTTTAAGGTGTTGTTCTCCTTTGCTGGCTATTTGTGGTAAATGCGTAATGGAAACCACTTGTAAAAATTCACCCATAGCGGAAAGCATATTCCCTATTTTAAGAGCCACATCTCCAGAAACTCCCGTATCAATTTCATCAAATATTATGGTAGGTAATTTTTTATGCTCTGCCAAAATATATTTCAGTGCCAAGGTAAGCCTAGAAAGTTCTCCGCCGGAAGCAATTTTACCAATGGGTTTTGGAGTGCTTCCTTTATTTGCAGAAAATTTCCATTCCATTTCATCCATTCCAAAAGAATTTGGTTTTTGCATCAAATTAATACTAAAATCGAATTGGACATTGGGCATAGCTAAATCTTGAAGATGAGTTTTAGCTTTTTCTGTTAAAACTGGAAGAACCGCTTTTCGTTTATCAAATAACTGCTTTCCTAATGAGGCTAACTTTTTTTCTTCAACTACAATCTCATTTTCTAAATCTATGATTTGATTTTTTACATCTTCCGTTTCAAACATCTCTTTTGCTAGATTTTCTTCAATTTGAAGCAATTGATCTAGGGTATCAACTTGGTGCTTTTTTTGAAGCTTATAAATCAAAGCTAACTTGTCATTAATTTTTTCTAGCAAAGTAGGGTCATCTTCCAAGCTAGTATTTAGCTTATCTACTTCATAAGAAAGGTCTTCAGCCTCAATTCTTAGGCTATTGAATCGCTGTAATAAACTAGCATAATTTTCACCAAAATCACTTATTTTTTGAATTCGGGTATTAATTTCATTCAATTGCTGGGTAATTCCATAATTATCTTCTTGAATGGAATTACTGGCAAAGGATAATTGTTCTTTAATGGCTTCAACATTACTAAGCTGAAGCTGTTCTTCTTCTAATTCTTCTAAACGAATTTCATTTAGTTTGGCTTCTTCTAATTCGCCTAACAAAAAGCTTTTGTAATCTCTAGCTTTTATTAATTCTGCTTCTTTCTGAATAAGCTCATGAAGTTGTGCAGTACGCTTTTTTATTTTCTGGTCTTGTTTTCGAAAGTTTTCTACTTCTTCTTCAATGGAAGCAATGGCATCAATGATTTGATATTGATACGTATTTTCAGCTAAAGAACGCGTTTCTTGTTGACTGTGAATATCAATTAATTCATTTCCTAATTGCTGTAAGACTTGAAGTTTTACTGGGGAATCATTTACGAAGGCGCGTGATTTACCAGAAGCCAAAATTTCTCTCCTGATGATGGTATTGGGCTCATAATCCAAGTCTAGTTTTTCAAAAATAGGCTTCAATTGAAGTTGAGCAATTGTAAAACTGGCCTCAATAACACACTTTTTCTGATTGTCTCTAAGACTTGACAAATCAGCTCTATCCCCAATAATCAAACCCAAAGCGCCAAGGATAATAGATTTTCCCGCACCAGTTTCACCAGTAATGATATTCAAGGATTTTTTAAAATCTACATGAACATCTTCAATTAAGGCGTAATTTTTAATAGATAAGCTTGAAAGCACGTAGTTTATTTTTTTTCAAAAATACAAAAGCAAATGCAATACCTAATGAAAAAAAACGGGTTTACTTAATTTCTTTCCAAAGTCTGTTGTGTACCGGTGCCATTTTGTACAAGGCTTCTTTTACGCTAGACACATCTCGCTTTGGACCATCTTTCAAAATCATTTGTATTTCTCCTGCCTTAGCATCAAAAAAAGTTCTGATTAAAGCCGAATTTGGTCGTGTTCTATTTACTTCATCAATCATATTTAAGGCTTCTATAATTTTATCTTTGCCCAGTTCCAAATCTTCATGCATAACATCTAAACCTTCCCGATGGTATACGTAAAGCGCCTCTCTAAACGGACTAAAATTTTGTGCTAACAAATCCCTATTGATATTGAATCTGTTGAAGTCACCCCCACTTCCTCTACCACCCCAACCTGAACCATTAGATGATTGAGCTGCATTGGCAATTTGTTGAGCTTGTTCATAATAATTTGTTCCTCCAAAAAGTTCAAAAGTATCAGCGTCTAATCCTAAGGTAGTATTTAAATAATATGCAATAACTGACATTAAATTGGTTTCAAACGTGTTAGGGTTGAAGTTAAGTGGCTGAAATTCTTTATATTGAAATGAAAAAGCTTTGTCGTTTACATTTAGAATCGGTGTGGAATGATCTGAACCAAAAACAGGTCTTGAAGATTGAAACTGAATACTACCAGTAAAAAAATTAGAATCATAACTGGTAATTAAAATAAACATACTGCAGTTAATTTTCTGGTAGTCTTCATACTGCTTATCTGTCCACTTTTTTTGATTCACAAATTCTTGTATAGCTTTCTCTAAATTATCAAAAACGGTTAATTGAAGCTGTCCAGTTTGCTTGGCATCAACTATAACTTGACAATCAAATTCCTGTGCTTTTGCAGTATAATTGATCAGTAATGAAATGCTGAAGAAGAGAAGAACTAGTTTTTTCATAGTATTAAATTCTTTGTAGAATTTCAGTTAGGATGTCTGAAGCGACTTCAGGTTTGGTTTTCAAATGAAATTCCTTTTTATATTGATGAGCTAAAATAGTAATTTTATTAGTATCATGCTTAAATCCAGCACCGTCATTATTCATGGAATTTAAAACGATAAAATCTAAGTTTTTATTGTTTAACTTTTGAATTGCATTTTCTTCTTCATTTTGGGTTTCTAAAGCAAAACCAACTAATAGTTGATTTGTTTTTTGAGAACCTAAGGTTTTTAAAATATCAGGATTTTTAACCAATTGCAAGGAAATAGAATCCTCCTTTTTCTTGATTTTTTGATTTGCTACTTCTGCGGGTTTATAATCTGAAACAGCAGCAGTTGCGATAGCAATATCTACACTCTCAAAATGAAGCAAACAAGCCTCCAACATTTGTGCTGCGGTTTGAACTGGGATGATTTCTAAATTTAGATGTTGGTAAGTTAAAGCACTTGGTCCCAACACTAATTTAACTTTTGCTCCTAAGTTCAGAGCGGCTTTGGCAATTTCCATCCCCATTTTTCCACTGGAATGATTCCCTATAAATCGAACTGGGTCAATAGGCTCATAAGTTGGTCCAGCGGTGATAAGAAATGTTTTGTTAGCCAAAGGCAATTGTTCCTGTATGTAATTTTGAAGGTAGCTTAGAATTTCTTCTGGCTCTGCCATTCTACCTTTTCCAGATAAACCACTAGCTAGTTCCCCTGATCCAACGGGAATAACTTGGTTACCATAGGCTTGTAATTTTGCGAGGTTGTCTTGTGTACTTTGGTGTTTATACATGTCTAAATCCATTGCTGGTGCAATAAAAACAGGACACTTAGCTGATAAGTAGGTAGTTAATAAAAAATTATTGGAGTGTCCTGCTACCATTTTAGAAATGGTGTTTGCAGTAGCTGGAGCAATTAACATGTAATCAGCCCATTCTCCTAATTTCACATGATTATGCCATGTTTTTTCTTCATTATAAAAGGAAGAAATAACTGGATTTTTAGATAAAGTAGATAGACTTAAAGGAGTAACAAATTCTTCAGCGTCTGGAGTAAGAATTACCCTAATGTGAGCACCAGACTTTACAAATAAACGCACTAAAAATGTGGATTTGTAAGCGGCAATTCCACCGCTTACACCCAACACTATATTTTTACCCTTTAGAAAAGACATTAAGCATCTAGCTCTTCATCCGTTTTTCTGAAGTAAATCTTGTCATTTAACCACTCGTCTAGCGCAATAGAATGTGCTTTTGGTAGACGCTCGTAAAATTTAGAAACTTCAATTTGTTCCTTATTTTCAAAAACTTCATCTAAACTATCATTGTAAGTAGCAAACTCTTCTAGTTTTTCAATAAGCTCTTTCTTCATCTCCGTACTAATCTGGGTTGAACGTTTTGAAACTATAGAAATAGCTTCGTAGATATTATTGGTTTGCGCATCAACATGATTCTTATTAATCGTTGTTGTGGAAGTTGGCGCGTTAGATTCTTTAAGATTTGTATTCATAGTTTTTGTTATAATTCTAGTGTGTCTAATTCTTCGTATAATAGTTGCATTTCAGCTTTCAATTCATTTGCTTGATTAAGAAACTCTCCTTCAGGATAGCGTTCTATGTAATCTGCGTAGTATTTTTGAGCTTCTTCTAATCGTTCTCTCATCAATGATTTAAAACTCTTTTGAGCATAAATAAACTGACTTTCAAATTTATAGTAATAAGCAGCCTCATTGTATTTTGACCCTGGGTTAGCATCTATAAAATTATTTAAAGCATGAGCAGCAGGTTGCCAAAACTCTCTATGATGATAATTTTTGGCAATTTCATATTGCTTTTTTTCCAATTTATCTCTTAACTCGGCTAGGTGATTATTGGCTTCTTCAAAATAATTTCCTTCTGGGTATGCATTCAAATAAATCTGCAACTTATCAATC
>Ga0307930_1000868_pt1 | contig 24299 bp, 21 predicted proteins | sample OrgLakmetageno46_FD_203161 | JGI IMG/M metagenome (GOLD analysis project Ga0307930, IMG submission 203161) | Saline water microbial communities from Organic Lake, Antarctica - #46 | ecosystem: Environmental > Aquatic > Non-marine Saline and Alkaline > Saline | place: Antarctica: Organic Lake...
TCGCGGCTCTCAAGGCCGCCGTGGGAGTTTTCTCCTTAGGGGTGCTTAAGGCCCACACTTGTTGAATTCCTTTGTGCTAGCCTTCTAATTCCGGCCCTTCGGGGCCTGTATCAAAAACGGGCATGCGAGCATGTCCACCAAACACATATGAGCAGAAATAAATTCTTCGTCATATATATGTTAAAGAAACTGGCGCAGCGGCAACCTAAATATGTCAGCTAGTGGAGTATAATACTAGTAGTATATAAAATATTATAATAACATTAGAGTTTCCACGACTACCACGACATTAGAAAATATCAGTAGTCTAGTCTAGTCCAGTTAATACTCCCCAAAATACAAAGAAACACCACTGTGGCAAATAGCAACAGAAAAATATAACCTTCAGAACAAGTCTGACTGGGCTGGGTGTCCTTTTGCGTAATGCAATTGTAATAATTTTCTCTCGAGGTGTCCTTCAGCCGTCAGGCATCAGGAGGTTTGGGAATATCAGTAGTCTAATCTAGTCTAGTTAATACTCCCCAAAATACAAAGAAACACCACTGTGGCAAATAACAACAGATAAATGTAACCTTCAGAACAAGTCTGACTGGGCTGAGTGTCCTTTTGCGTAATGCAATTGTAATAATTTTCTCTCAAGGTGCCCTTCAGCCGTCAGGCATCAGGAGGTTTGGGAATGGAGTGAGTCAGCTGTCTCCACTTCGACCTGTCCTTGGCAATGGCGATCCACTCATCGAAGTTGTAAGGTTTAGGCAAAATACGCTGTGCACGCACATAATCAAGCTCGTGCGTTGTCGGTTGTCGGTCGTGTACTCGTGTTTGCATATAGCAGCAGCACTGTAGCCAAGGGTAAGGGCATCTACTAGTAGGTACCCTTGCTGCTTGCTGCAGCTCTGCAATGCTAATAGCTAATACTGGTGATGCTACAGTAGCCCCCCTGTACCTAACCTGGTGAATGGATGGAAAATCTTTGAGAATCTTTTCATTCATCGAGAGCTCAGAGTAGCTCCAGCTCGTGCACGCGTGCTCGAATTACTGCAGCTCGTTCAACTACCTGCCTCATAGGAACCTCTTTAACATCGCGCGATGGCACCATCCAAAAAAGGCGCCCCGATTTCCCGTGAAGTAACCTATGTATTGTGCGCAGCAATCGCTGCCTATGCGCTGTATGGGGGCCGTCAGGCGGGGATGCTACCCGTCGGAGCGGGCTGGCGTTTCTTCTCATGGCATCCATTCTTGATGACCGCCTCGATCTCACTCTCCACGGTGAACTCTTCACACCTTGCCTCAGTACTAGACCTAGTCTTTGCAATAGTGTGTATCACAAACTGAATTGATTGGTTCTTTGAATACTGCTGCTTTGTGTTATAAGATGGCTGCGTTGATGAAGAAGCTCGGAGGCTACACCAACACCCAAATCCACGGCGCGCTCAGTTTCGCCTCCGTTGCGGCCATGGCTGCGGGCTATTACGTCATCTGGGCCAATAAAGAAGCTATGAACAAGCCGCACATCACTTCAAATCATTCATACGCTGGGGTAAGCCTAGCTACCTAAGAATGCAGTTCGCATGTTCGCACAAAGAAAGGCGTAATTTCATTTTTCATAGCAGGTGTTGGCTCCTTCGTTTGGCTATCGGACTAACTTTTTGATTGGTTCTGTGGACATTCGTTTAGGTTGGGGTGATGCTGAGTTACTGCGGCTTGCTTGCGGTTGGCCTCCTGGGTCTGCACCCCGATTTTGGGGTGCTGAAAACCAACAGCCAAATTCGTTTCGCGCACAAGAAAATGGGGCAACTCGCGGGGGCGATAGCCGTAGCAACAGGTGCAACAATAATTGAGCCTAGAAATTTTGAATTTTGCTTGTTCTCTGGACATGGACTGAATGCGTAAAAACTCATTTGCACAATCTTTGTACTTCTTGTGTAAACCTACTACTGGAACTCCTTCGAAACCTAACTCTTGATTATTGCACGCCTCATTTGCTTTGTATCGTGTCGTGGCGAATCCTCTGTACGCGCACCATGAACTATCGTCATTCAGCTGGACTAAAGGTGTCAGAAATGGCGGGGGCGAATTTGGAAGTGAAAGCGATTATAGTTGCTCCCATGGCAGCGATGGCTTTCCTGCTCTATGTGTAGTTGGGTGATAGCGAGCTGCCGTTAGATCGACTGGGGTTCGTAGACGACGCAAATTCCTCGTCCTACCTACCAGCTCTCTTTTGCGACATGCTAGATTTATAGCCTTATGGCTTATGGAATTATTACTGCGCTTGTACATTTTTAAGCCTACCACATTTCAATGAATAGACAGCTAGGCTAGTACGAGCCAGTAGCTAGAAGTAGAAGCAAGAAGCAAGGAACTGGAAAATAGAGCTAATGAAATCCAAGAGGCGACTTGAGCCCTCGCCCTCGGGACTAAATGGGCTGTATAGGCGGCCACCAAATCAAAGCTCAAAGCTGCTGCGCCTCTTCCTGTGGTCTAGTGACTAGTTATGATTAAAGTATTTATAAATCGAAGTTGCTATAGCGATATCAATAAAAACGGATTTCGGAAGAAAAAAAACCTTCAAAAATCGTAAGCCGACATAAAACCCCACGCCGCCTTTTTTAAATAACCGACACATCCAGGTCAAGCCATACGAATTCACTGCTTCGTCGGTTCTGCCGCTGCAATGGCTCTAAGAGCTTCAATGACTTCGTCGTGGACGCCATTTCTGGAGCAGACGGTGTCACGGTGCGTCAAGAGCAAAGGCTCGCCTTGGTGGTTGGTGCAACGCCCCCCTACTTCTTCGAGCACCAGCTGAGCTGCAGCAAAATCCCACGCTATTCCACAGAAGTGATTGTGTGAGAGCATCGAAAACATCAACACACCACGATGATTGGCGTATCATTAGAAACATGCTCATTCAATAGTGAACCATTCGTTTTTCAATTCAAATACTAGAATGAAGATTAAGCGCAATGAATACACAGCAATTCACTGAACTGACAGATTACTTTGATCTCGAAGCATACATGGCTGCGTTACCGTTAATGTCACTCGCTACATAAGCCGTGATGCGGCCGAGGGCGACCCAAGAATAGACCAGAGCGGCACTGGACAGAATGCGCACCCCACGCACGCGAGGACCGAGTTCGGCGAGCACTTTCAAGTTCTTTTGGAACGCGCCAGGGTCGGGTGGGTTCCCCAGGCACAGCATCGATTCCTGCAGCGTGAGCGAGCCTTCTGAGGCAGTGGCGTGAATGGGTTCACCGTTCAAGCACGCACCGCGCCCGCGCCTTTTTGAATTTAAAGGCATTTCAATTTCTTTGGTAATTCGGACAGCCAGTGTATGAGTGGGGTAACAACCAATTCAGACGCGAATGATACAAGCCATGCAAACTTAGCGGAAGGAACCAGTATAGAAAAAGGTTCACACGAGCAAAAATCTTTCCCACCTGGCCACAAACATCTCATCTCGATTTGGGTCATAAATGACGCCCATCGCTACTTCTCCGCGCCAGCACAGCGCAATGCAAGTAGTCACGAGTGGAATCCCAGCTGCGAGGTTGGCAGTGCCATCTACAGGGTCCACTGCTCCCCAAATACCATCGTCACCACCGCGAGTCGCCATTCAAGGCACACAAAATAAAGACATAACGTTCAGGCAACGCTTTCAACTACTTACCAACGTACGAGTAGTAGGTTGCATGCGAATTGAACGCGCTCTCAAGTGTCGAAGGGACGGAGCAGCAAAGAAGTAAAAGCTGGTTTAGAATAAACAAGAATGAGTAACGACGAACCAATCCAAACCCAATCGGCTTTCGACAGGCCTGCGTCAATGGCAGCCGCAGCTTCAGCGGCACCTGGCGGCACGTCTTCCTCTCCCAAGAAGTGGTGGTCTGGAAACGCTTGCGTCACTTCGGACCGAATGAGCTCCTGGCAGCGTCCGTCCACCTCTACAAATGTCAATATGCATAAGTGAGATAGACAAGGAACTATTACAAGGCCCGGGTTCAACGACTAGAATCGATAGTAGCTAGTTTTGTACTTAGGAGGGGCGTGTGTGCTGACCGGTGACGATGTCCTTGAAGTTCATTTTCTGCTTCTTCACAGCGGCGCCCATGCCAGCCACAATTTCTTTGCCTGCTAACCGAGCTGCAGTTTCTGCAACAGCTGCAGCGCGATCAACAACTGCATCGAAATCGCTGGGGCGAGCAGTTGCAAATGGCCTGTAGCCACGGATGGCAATGGAAGAAGTCCGTGCAAAAGCTTGGACTGCAACCGGGCATATACTTACACACGCGAAGGCACGCAAAACTGCCATTCTACTCGCGAAAACTCGACTATCCTGAGATGAAACTTTGCGAACGGCCACGTATTGAGAAGGATAGCAACTACTAGCCGCACCACAGGAGGCACTCTAAAAGCAAATCTTGCAAACTACAGTACAGTAACTTCTCTCACTCTCACGACAGCAACATCAAGAACACGGAAACACGGACGACAAAAAAGTGAGTGTTGTAACCGTTGCTCTAATGCAATACACGGCAGTACAAATAACGACGTTGGTCTAAAAGTCTAAAATCAAATCGAAGAATCTGATGATGAGCGCAAACAATCGCTCATCATTCGCCCACTTGGAGACCTCGTTACCCATGGTTCAGTGCAGCTCATGCAAGTCCACTGGCGAATCCGATGACCATGCATTTATGTCAAAGTCGCAACGCAAGAAACCGCCTGAAAAGCAGCGCTGTGTAAGATGTGTTTTGAACGAAGTGTCCACGCCGGAGATCGCGGTGTCCCAACCGCTCCCCGCAGCAGCTGAAGTTTCTGTTAAGAAGCGTAAATTGCCACCTGCATCAAGCGATGGCAAAATTTCCGAGATGCCTGCATCGGATAGAACTGAAGCCGTGCACGACACTGAGCCTAGCCGGAAGCTCAAGAAGGTTGGGCCGAACGCGACCAACCCGTTGGATCGAGTCGAGAGCACATCCTCATCCCTGGAAGGAGCCGCCAAACGGCTTGAGGAGTTTTACGCCGTGCACAACCCAGCGAGATGCGGCAAACTCGCATCTCAGGCAAAGCTGCTTGCGAAATTCGAAGGCAGGGAATCCCTCATGTTTAAAAAGTTACATGAGAAGTACGCTGGGTCCAGCAGCACCGTTAGCACCAGCAGCGGCAGCAGCAATAGCAGCAGCAACACTAGCAATAATAACGGCAACACTAACACCAAGAGCGGAGGAAAGCTCGTATGCGACAAGTGTGATGGCGCTCACGACACGGCCAGTTGCCCTCATTTCAAAAAGGCGCGCGAGGCACACCCTGATGCGCAACGGCGGCGAGTCACGAATCTGGGGGCGGACGGTGGGAGCGCCTTTTTGCGGAACCCCAGAGTGAAGTCGCAACCGGGCGACGGTTCTTGCTTGTTTCACTCCATGGCATGGGGGCTTGCTCGGTGCGGAAGACTAGCCAGCGGCGGCGGCGGCGCACACCAGCTGCGGCACAACATTTCCAAGTTTTGGCTCAACCACCCCGATATGAAAATCTCGGACACGCCCGTGTCGGAATGGGTTAAGTGGGACTCGGGTTTGGCGCTGAGCAAGTACTGCCAGCGGATGGCGCGCGGTGGGATTTGGGGCGGTGGCATTGAGTTGGCCGGATGTTCGCTGCTCATGAAAGCAAACGTGCACGTGTGGGAGAAGTTGCCAGGGAGTGGTGGCGGCGGCGTGAAACGCATATCTTGCTTTGATTACCTCAAGACCGGCCAATACAACCAGAAGGAAGCCATTCCTACTATTCATGTGCTCTACCGCGGGGGGATTCACTACGATGCGCTAGTGGTCGACGAGGCAGAGATTGTTCGGACGCCGCCGCCAGTGTCCAGCCAGAACAACAGCAACAAGCTCGGCAGTTTTGGTGGCTTCGGCCTCAGCCATCGCGGAGGCTCAAACCAGCCAATATGGAAGCAAAACAACGGGATAAATTTCAAAAAGCAGGGGATGAAGCAGCGCTGGGGTGGTGGTAGTGGGAAACTTAAGGGGAACTCTTTTGGAGCACGCGGTGGCAAGGGGAGGCGTTGGTAGCCAGCAAGCAGCAAGGTGCTGATGCTGCTGTGTGTTCAATTTATTTTCTGCCATCTTTGTGCGGCTGCTTTGCTGCGTTGTTTCGCTGTTACGGGAAGATGAGGAGCTAGAAATCGCCATTAAGGTTGCTACGGTATCCCCAGGCAGTACAGTTCAAAAACTATAGTACAGCAGAATCAGTAGAAAGTTAAAAGTACGGTAAGAAAATTTGTTGTGGTGTTCATCCAGTATAGTGCGTAACCTCCCTGTAACATGCGATAGGAAGGAGAGCTCGCGATTCGGGTACGTACTAGGGTTGATAAAATAAGTATTGCCCATATATCCAAATTTTTGGAGCCAAATAAGTAATTTTATAAGTAAAAGTAAATAAGTCAGTGATCGGAACTCGTTCAGTGTTCAGTGGGGTCCGAGTGAGTCCTCCGATTTGCGAGCGAGTCCCGAGTTTTTTCCTCGCTCACTCGGGACTCGGCTGTTTGCGGCTTGGGCCACTCGGGGCTCACTCGGGACTTGGGCGCATCAGGAAGAGGCCACTCGGAGCTCACTCGGGACTCGGCCCGTAGATTTTTGGCCGCTCGGACTTAAATTCTCACTCGGATTTCTCAAACGTCCGAGTTCCGCCCACTGATATAAGTAGCAGATTTTTCAACTTTTTCCGAAAATGGCGCTTTAAACAGCAGGATATTTAAAAAGGTACTTTAACGCTCAAATGCACGGTATTTACCACCGTATATACCGTATTTACTTAATTAATTACTTATTTGGGTCAAAACTGTTACTTATTTTTACGAACCCTAGTACGTTACGTACTGCATGTAAGTAAGTACTGCTTTAAGAGATGGTTTACGTAAGAACCATGTTCGATTCTGCCGAAATCGGAGCCGAAAATCGTAGGGTCAAAAATCCGAGCCCGGCTTCCGAGCCGGGCCAGGGGATTCCTATGATGCCGCCTAAATGGCGCCCTTCCCCTGTATAGCTACTAACACCAGTCCTCCCCTCGGGGGAGGCGCGAAAAATCTATTCTGTAGGTTTTTGGCGGGTAGGCACTAGTACGTATGTAAGTAAGTACTGTATCGATATCCTCCACAGTATTTAGCTTTAAAGCAGTTTCAAGAGTAGCAGCTGAGCCCATAGCCACATCCAATGCCCTAAGTGCGTAGTTTATTCCTAGCATATTTACTCTCATACTACTCATATCATGGCGTCTTTGATGAGATTCCTAGCCTTGTTTACTGTGGCATCGGTGTATCTCGGAACTGCTTCTGGTGCACCTCCTGTGGTCGACAAAGCTAATGAACGTTTTGCCGTTGTTGGTAAGAACAACAACTAGCCTACGATACACCTTATACTATCACAACAAGCAAATATGAGGTCCTGCAGTCGTGTTGACGAGCACAAGAAGTTTTCCCTGATTTCTGATGCTTTCCTATGTTTGTATGGGGACTCACAAACACGTGATTAGGGTACCTTCCGGAATGGCGTTACGAAGGTGCGAACTGGGACGTGATTGCGAGGACCGTTACCCACCTGCTGCTCTTTTCCCTGGAGCCTCAGGCCGACGGTAGTTTTGGCGCCCTGGACCGTCTACCAAAGCCAGCCCTCCTGGACGAAGCACGAGCTGCTCGGGACAAGCACGGGACGGAGCTATTGATTTGCTTTGGCGGCAACGGCCGCAGCCAGGGCTTCAGCGCGATGGTAAAGGAGACTCCAGCAATTACAGAGAGCTCCAAATTATCTGTTTTTCATTTCTGAAAGGAGGAGTTTCTCATAAGTCCTATTTTTTTTTGCATTCTACTATCTCTCCTCTACCCACGCCTCATTTTCTTAGCGTTAATGTAGCTCGAAAAGCGCGATTTAGATTGCAGCATGGGCCAGGAGTCATGAAGGGTCTGCGCATTCATATGTGCATTGCAATTGACTTTGGCTAGGTGCGGCGCAAAACGAGCCGTGAGAAGTTCGTCGCGGAATTAGTGGAGTTCTTGCGCTTGCATCGCCTGGATGGAGTGGATTACAACTGGGAGTACCCGGGCTACCAGTTTGGGCGAGGCTACTTGGCCGACGAGGAGGTGCGTGCATGCGTTTGAGTGAGTGCTTGCACACTTCTCTGGTTTAGTTCAAAGGCGAGGAGGAACAGGAGGGCACCGCAACACAGGGTGCGCCAAATGTAGTCATCGACTTCAAATGAAGTCTTGAAGCCTTTCAACGAAAGTAGAGCGCCCTTTGCTAGTAGTTCAGTCAAGCAACTCTGCCTCTATGCTTGTGTGCGTGTGGGTTCTACAGGTAGCGCGAGACTATCGGGGGCTAGCAGCACTGGTGAAAGAAACCAAGACCGCGTTTGCGAATGCCCGTGATTTGAAAGGCACCACTACGCTAGCGTATTACCCAGATGGGCGGCAGGTACTCCAAAGAAGTTATTCGTCGATAGTAGAAACACATGACGCTATTCCAAAGCAAAAGTTGGAACAGTATTGAAGGACCAACTTGCCTTAGCAACTTTTAGAAGTGTATGTACATTATGAATTTACTGACTCTCTATTCATTTCTCGACTCCTCCTCTTATCTCAGGAGGAATTGCTGGTGTCCCATGGCCTTCTGGACGTTAGCACTGGCGCTGATTTCCTTCATGCCATGGCGTATGACGCAAGCGGAGACGCTGCAGGTAAATAATGCCGCGGAATTCAAGTATCCTGCCTTTTCGTGTTAAAACGAGCAGTGAATTTGTTTGACTACTACATTTAATGTGCTACTAAGTAGGCTCGTTATGTAAGAAAGTCATTGAATAAACCAATTGTCCACTCTTGTCACGTAAACTTCACTAGGGCATTCGCCACTGCAACTGTGCGAGAAAAGCATTCAGCAAGCGTTAGCCGCTGCAAAAAGTGCGGCTGCACGCCACCAACAGCAACTACAAAAAGGAGGAAGAAGAGATAGCAGCGCAGCTCTCGATGCTGGTAGTTTTGCACAACGACTCACGGTACAATTGAGGAAACTGTAAGGTCATGAACTTTTTCTGAGTCATATTGCATGTATCGTCATAATACGACTCGTGCAGTAATGTATTCTTATTGACATCAGTGGCTTATTTCCAATTCATGCATTTTTTCTCTGCAACACTTCTATCCTCCTCTTTTTTGAAAATTCTTCTTACCGCAGATTGGGTTACCCTTCTACGGCCGCTACGTCGAAAGTGGCGACTGGCGGTCTTACGAAGACATCGTGCAAAAGCACCACCCTTTGCTAGGACACGTGGACAGCGTGAAGGATGCAGACCCTCCTTCGGTTCGTTGGGATTGTTCTTCTTCTTCTTTTTTTTCTTCTTCTTCACTTACCCTCTGCAATATTACCATGCATTTTCATCCCAGAGCGATGTCACCTTTATAAGCATTTTAAACCAGTTTTCACACCTGGTTCATTTTTAAAGTAAAAATTCGGCTTTTCTCATCATCATGCCTTAGTCATATCTATATCGTGTATTTTCTTCAAATCTTCATCCTTCGGCGGATTGGGCACCACAGGTCCCTCGACCGAAAGCGCTTGCCTTTAATGGCGTGTCCACTATTCGCACGAAGACTCAGCGTGTGATGGAATCGGGGCTCGGCGGCGTGATGATCTGGGAAGTAGGGCAAGATTGCCGTTTAGAAGCCGTTTCTCACTTGGACGGAAGTCACCACGTAATGACGTGCCCTGCTGGCACAAATTCTTCCCTTCTTTATGCCATCGCCAGTGAAATAGAGAAAGGCGCCAATGCACCAAATAAGGGAAACGCCAATATCAACGTGATGAATTCGAATACCCAAAGACATGAGTTCTAGGTTAGAAGCCTAAGCCTCCTGCTGTTACTTTCAGTATACCTACGACGCCGCATTCATAAGCATACAATTGTGCCATCACCAGCGCCCGACAGCGGAGAATTATACACTACCAGCTTTTTCTAGCTGCCATACTTTCATTCACCAATCACCAAGGGAGCATTGATTATTTGTATTGTGTTTATCACAGAAACTTTATTTTTCACGTAGGACGACCGAAACATCCAAATGACTGGACTTTAGATAAAGAATTTCGGCTGTGGGCTGTACAGGCCAAGTCCCTCGCTGTTGCTGTTGCTGTTGCCGTATGGCATATGGGCAGTTCCGGGAGTGGATGTGTGGACTCATGTTTTGTTCTTGGTGTCGTGCGGAATGCAGCGTAAAGCTTACAGAACTGCTCAAATCTTGTGCTCTGTCTTAGCTCATACAGATCTGTACCAACAAGGGAGGTGTCCTTGTAACCTTGTCTGTACTGTACAGCGGCCTTTCCCGTAAAGTCTTGGTGAAGTCGTAAATTATTGTGCTTGCGTGGTAGGCACCTCCAACGCACCCCACGGCTGCTCCAACCGCAGCAACCATCGCAGCGCACACGGCGAAGAAACTGAATATGATAGCTACATGAACCCCGAGCCCGAGCCGGGCCAGGGGATTCCTATGATGCCGCCTAAATGGCGCCCTTCCCCTGTATAGCTACTAACACCAGTCCTCCCGTCGGGGGAGGCGCGAAAAAATTGTGTTTGTGTATCTTCGTCTCTTCTTTCTTTGGTCACAGCCCTTTGCCTGAGAGTTGCCATGCCAGTCCTCTAGCTAGATATCTGCGGTGGCATCTATTGCCTCAAAACCTTCGTGGTCGTCTAGTCAATTGCGAAAGGCCGCACACAACCAGAAATTGCGTGCTGCAAGCCATAGCATGCAAGGCTAGCACTGTTTTTATTGTGGCTCTCATTTTTGAGGCTTGAAAATTAATAAGCATAGTAGCATAGGTTTAGATATTATTTTGTGCAGCTATCGAGTTGGAAACACAATTCAGAGCTCGGCAACGTAGAACATTTAAGTACCCCGTCTAGAAATCGAGGCACCTTCGATTACCCGGATAGATATACGGTCGGGTGGCTCTTTCTTATCATAGTCGCATTTTGACATGGGAGCGTCACCTCGAGGATGGGCTCAGAGTGTTTTCGTGATTTGCTTTGCAGTCTTGTGCTGGGCATTGCCTCATGCGGTGGATCAGCGTGAAGATTTCCCTACCTACTGCTGCACAATCGACAAGCCATATATCAGTAATGAAACAGTACCATATGCACTATGCCTTATCCTTTGCTTCGGAGTTGCATTTGCCGTTTTGGCCTTAAGCGTTTATTGCAGCATCAGAGGCAACGAGCAGCGCCAATCTTATGCTAATTATATCACTGTCGAGGTGATAGCTTTCATGCATGGCATTATCTTAGCCTGGAGCGTCGCAGAAGGCTTGTGCGCTGCTCTCGTGAAGCGTTATGTAGGCCGACCACGGCCTCATTTCTTTCCGCGCTGCGGCTGGGACGGAGACCAGTGCACGAGCGCGGTGGAAACGGGCGCGTACCAGTCTTTCCCAAGTGGCCACTCAACGATAGCGTTCGCCTCTCTAAGCTTTACGGCACTGTTTTGTCTAGGCAAAGTGCAAATGAGTGAATCACGCACGCTTCGGTTGAATGAAAGTGCTCATGTTGACGTGCGAGACATTCTACTTGTGGTAGCATTGAGCCCACTAGGGCTCGCTACCTGGATTGCCTCTTCTCGTGTAGTGGACTACAGGCACCATACAAGCGATATAGTGGCTGGCGCAGCGCTTGGATCATTTTGGGGCACCATATTTTACATGCGGTACTTTGGCAACGGCCCTTCCTCTTCTCACCAGCACGTTACCAGTCCTGAGCATGAGCTTCCTCGAGAGATGATGCATGGGGTTGATGCGAAGGATTCTTTGCGAAGTCACCTCATGGCAAATGACTCCGGGGATCATTTGCCCAATGTCCCACTTCAGAGCTCAACGAATGATGAGATGAGTGATACCATTGCCGGTCCTTCGCGTAATGCTGGAGTCATTTGATTTTTTATTTGAATTAATACCATGTGCTTGTGTCTTATGTCATATGTCGATTTGAGAAAGGATAAGGAAGAAGCCCCCTTATATTCGCTATTTAGTAGAAGCACCGCAAGTATATAGATATGGTGATTCCTTATGGCTCTGCCAGCTACCACTGCGATTTCAAGGCCAAGGCCATAGCTACTTTCGTGGCTGTGGCGGTATGTCGGCTATGGCAACTGAAAAAATGTTGGCAGTCAAACAGTCAAAACTTATTTAGTCGCCATTTCGCCAAAAAAGCCCAAGTAGTTTTTTTTGTAAGCACTCAATGAGCAAGATAAACGCTAATTCGTTGCCTTGTTCACTGCTATTGCTGCAGTAGGAAAAAGAAATGGTATTATATCTACATGGGCTGGAATACCCAACAGTCCAAAACTGCCACTTAGATCTGGAGGATTCCTTTGAGTGGCAAGAAAAGCAGAACAGCCAAGATTGCAGCCAAGGGGATAGTAAGCGCCCATCCCATAACAATCTTTGTCAAAACGCTGAAGTCAAGATCAGTGTCAGCTACTCCACAATAACGCTCGACGATAGAAACGCCAATCATGGAACCGATGAGGCAGTGCGAAGTTGATACAGGTAACTCCATGAAGGATGATAAAAGAACCGCTACTGCAGTGCCCAATTGAGTACAGTATGACCTGCTAGGAGTCAATGCAGTTATTTTTGAACCAACTGTGGAAATTGTGCGAGAGCCAAGAAGTAAAATTCCAACGACGAATGCTATGGCGCCAAAAAACAAGGCTGAAGAAGGCAGTGCTGGAGACAACTCGACGTGTTTGGTCCGTGCGATATCGACCATCACTGCAAGTGGCCCCACAGCATTTCCAACGTCATTTCCGCCGTGAGCAAATGCAACGGTTAAACCTGCTCCTATCAACAACGGCGCGAATTTTCTTTGTGTTTCATCGAGGCCTTCTGTTTGTGTGGACTCAGCCGACGAGCTAGGATAAGGATCATCAAATTCGCTTTGCTCTGTCGCTGGATTCAGCACTGACGTTGCACGGCCCGATCGTATAAAATCCAGGGCGGACCGCAACCAATGTAAGACGGAAGGCGCCGTAAAGATATACCCAGTAAAGATTGCGAATGGCAATGGGATAAGTATTGCCAACCAGTATCGAGAACCGATCCAATTTGTTAATGGGCGCGGTCCTTTCAACAGCAAGAATAAAAATGATACGTAAGCCGTAGAAGACAGAAGCAATGGTTGTCGCGCCTCAGCAGCAGATGCAGGATCTTCCGTTCCCATAACAAGCTTTTGAACGGCATATGCTACAGCCATGCCGGCGAGCATGCCAACGAGTGGACTGAGGATCCATCCCAATACCGTCCATCCAAGACCTTCCCAGTTTACTGCGTCTTGGACTCCTGAACAAAGTGCTACTGCAACAATACCACTGATCACAGCATGTGTCGCCGATATCGGATATCCATAAAATGTTGACAACAACGTCGTCGCTCCGGCAGCAATCGCTATGGATAGCATCATCAAGGAGTAAACAATGGGTTTTTCATTAAAACTTTCCACGTGCACTTCCCCACCAGCAATCGTTCCAGCGACGAAAGACCCCATGGTAAGAGCGCCAATGAGCTCAGTAATGGCGTCCGCCCACAGTGCCTGCTGCATAGTCAATACTCCTGCACCAACAATAGTGCCCACTGAATTAGCGCAGTCATTTGCTCCGTTTGCAAACGCTAGAACAAAAACAGCAGGCAACCCAAATAGCACCAACCAAGAAGCTACATCATCGCGGAAGGCGCCAAGGCCAATGCAGATAAAAACTAGCAATCCATTCGCTCCGAGGCTTACATTGAGAGCTTTTCGGACTACTCCAGGGTCTAGGTCCTCCTTCAGGCCCGGAAGCGGCAGCGAAGCTTCTGAAGCTAGGTCGTAGCGTGGCATTGGTTTGGAAAGTGCAGCAAGAAGCAAAACTGATATTTATATATGAGTGGCTACTCCAAGTGCACCAGCTAACTGTGACAACATTCACGTCAGCCAGTGAGTATCAACCCCAAGATGCACATGCTGAGTTCAGCATGCTAGAGAGCACTTCTTGAGCTACTACGAGGCGCCTCTTTTTGTTTGGCCTGCGTTTGTTGCTCTGCTAATAATGCTGGAGGGTATTTGAGGAGTTCTGGAGTTTGGGTAACATATAAATTGGCTATATTACAGGGTTGGGCGACACCAGAAATTTCGTGGAAAGAGCTTGACATGAGACAGAGCTTGACCACGCACGTCATCAGGTTTCGTGCGATATTCCAACATACAGACGACCGACTGCAGTACCGAACTTGCTCACTCACCATTTGTTTTGAGTGACCCAGGGCCGTCGCGAACAATCAGTGTACAGACAACACAACATATACAATTCAATTCATACAATTAAAAAGCCTTGTTCAGTTCTTGATTGAGGCATACATTGAATGAAATTTCCGACCGCGTCTATTGTTGCGGCCGCTAGACTAACCGTTCTTTCAGCTTTCACTCCTACGAACAACTTGAGTCGCACAACCATGGCAAGTGTGTCAACCGATGGAGTTGCAACTAGCCGCGCAGACTATTCTGTTCTCAACAACGCAGTGGATGAGCAATACCCGGGCACTGCTGTGGCGCGGATGCATTCTGCCCGGGCCCGAGCCCGAGCTGCTGTCCTCGAGGGCGAGTGGGAAGACGTACGACGGAAGGTTTTGGAAGCGGGCGGGCTTCGCGACTTGCCAACGGCGCGGCCAGGCGCGGGCTACACTGGCCACAGTTTCAACGACTTCAACCACTGCGATTTGACTACCATGGCTGGGGCCGTGGCCTCGAACGAAAACCAAGGCCAGGTAATCACACAGGCTCACATAGGTTCCTACTACCAATTCTCAGCTTGCCGAGTGTTTGTTCTTTTCAATCACCCAAGTGCATGCATCTTTTTAAGAGTACTTGATTTTTCATGATTGCACAGGTGGAGGGCATTGCGCGGGGCAACCAGTTGGGCCCGGGCATCAGCGTAGCATCGCTACCGGAGCTCGGTCCCGGTGGGAGCTGGTCGACTTGCCTCATTGGCTGCAACCGGGTACTTACACCACCGACCCCACTCCAGAATCTACTGGCACACCTTTGGCTATAGTTGAATATCTTATTGTAGCACGTGGCAACTATCTTTTTGGTATAATATGCGCTCGAACTCATATTCATGTCTATTACCTCAAATGTTTTCAGGACCCGCCGCAGGATGTCGCACACCTCCAGTTCAAGTCTCGCATCGCGTTCAAGCTCGTTTGGTGCCCTCCAGATTTCGACAAGTTTGTGCTTGTTGATGATGATGGCGAACTAGTAAGAAATTAGTATCGCATCCTTTGTACATGTTATTTTTGCTTCCTTCTTCTTTTGATAGCAAAATGTATACTGTAGTACCGTATAACACTACCGGTACAAAGCAGTAATTCGTACTACCCTCTTTTCTCTTAAGCGGATCTCTGTCCATGGATTTACCATTCCGAAAAGTTGCTACCTCACTTCCTTTCTTTTCATGTGTGCAGCTGAACGTGGGCAAGCCGACTGGGCGCCTGCCTCCGAGCAGCGAGCGGTCGCGGAATTTTGCAGAAGTGCAAGGTTCAAAATACGCTACGGCAGCGATCGACGAAGGGAAAAAATAAGCTTCTGGCCACCTATTGATGCGATATTACGCAATTTTCGGGTGATTCCTGAGTCATTCGTGAAATTATTTTTTTGAATTTATACATAATCTGTTCGTTGTGAACACTAGCATAATGCATAATTGCTGAAAACGATTAGTGGCTGCGCCTTGAGGGTGCGCCCTAGCAGTTCTTCGAGTGCACAACGCAGACGGATCCGCATTGGGAGCGGACCAAACAACTAATAAAGCAATAGACTTCTCAACGGGCGATGTACGGCATGTACAGGGGATCAAAGCCTCCCTGTAACTGTAACATCTTCCTGTGAACAACAAATGATGAACGACAAACGACCAACAGCGATCTTTGTTCTTTGTCGTCCTCTCTTTCCTCGACCTCCCCTTCGGGAATGAGAGAGACCCGCGCATACCGGCGCTAGACTAAATCTCTCGGGCGGTCCTTGTAGACCGCCCCTCAAACTGATACTTAATACTCATAGTTAGATTTCTATCACTAGAAGCTCAAACCAGCATTTAGGAATGATGGATTATAAAATCGAGGCAGAAGCAGGGCGCATTGGACGTATCGCCGCCTCTCCGAAACGGAACGCCATAGTATACAGAAAAGCAAAGGGAGTAAAAAGCACAGCGCTTTAGCATCAGGAAGAAATATTTTTTTAAATGATTAAATGTGTTTTCGAGTATTCCCACTCGCTATGAATATGAATAAGACTTTAATTAAAGCCCCACAGCTGCACAGGCTCAGGCATAGCTCACGAATAACGAATAAAGAAAGCGGCCCAGCGAGGCTTGTCGACTTGGTTCAATAGCTTATACCAGAATTTAATCCCCCACACGCGTTTATTTGAAAAATTATGCAAGCTCTTTCATCTAAATGCCTTCATCTGAAATACCATACGAGCACGCAGCGATGTATTGTTGTTGAATAATATAGTATAGCTTCAATAAGCAGCTAGACTTGACACGGGATCCTTTCAGCCACTTCATTCGCGGTTATGTTTGCTACATTAGAATTTATCTCCTAACTGTATTTCCTCTATGGGGATAAATTACAAAGGCAAATCGTTACGCCATTCAGTTCCCTCTTCCTGGAATGTTGCGCTACTACGTCGTCGACTTGAAGAAGTAGACTTGTCAAAATTCCACGACGGAGGAAGGTTCCCCAATGATTTAGGATTCGCTTGGCGGTCCACAGCATGCTTGGAAATTTCCAAATTGCGCATGAAAATCCACATTAGATCAAAGGTTGCATCAGTGCTCTGGCCGTCGGTGCCGTAAGGGTCAAGCATTTTGCCGGCAACTTTGAGCCAGCCAACAATAAGAATAAACTGCACCACGGTAAATATTGGAAAATATTTGGTGATCACGTCGCCTGAAGCCTCATCGTCAGTCCCATTGGTATTGTGATTGTAGTATTGTGCACGTCCTACAATGCTAAGAGCAAAATAAACATAAACCGAGTATGCCGTCACTTGTGTGTAAATGAGCGGAACACCAATAACATCGTAGTCAAACATCGTTCCAGCTTTGTTGTGGAAAGTGATAAGGTGTTTCTGCATCTCAACCATTGTGATGTCCGACGAAATTATACCAGCCTCACGAGCCTTCGCAATCACTTCAGTGGCCCAACTTATTGGTAGCCACCAAATTGATTTACGTGGGAGCTCAACTTGCTTTAGCACCAATATTTCAGAAAGTTCATTTGGAGTGAGTACACCCAATTTCACAAGATTCGCAAACCCTGGACATTCCACAGGATCTTCCGAGGAAGCCAGTGCATTGCGCACTTGAGCTGAGATACCAAGAGTAGTCAGAGCAAAAGTCAAGCATGCTAATCGAACTAGTTCTCTTCGCACCTCCTGTGCTGCAAGCGCTAGAGATTCATTTGTATCACAAAACCGACCTACGCAAGTCGTTACACCAAAGCACACATTATCAATCCAAGGAATAGTCTGGTACATGCTCCACCACCGTGCCGAAACGTAACTGACATAGAATCCAAGAAACATAGATATATTCAAGAAATTTAAATCAGTCGAATAATACGCGCAGACGTGGCCCCACTTTTCAAATTGCTCCCGCATCACCGAATTCATTATGCACCGATAGAATATAGCCATAGTGTAGTAAAGAAGCAGCCAAATGAGGAGTTCTTTCAATACTGCACGCCAAACTGATGATTTCTAGAAAGAAAAAAATGGGAAAATTAAGATCAGGTATCGATTACGAAGTCAAGCGAACGAAATTCTTCCTTATATAATACCATTGCAGAATGGTGTCTATTACTCACGGCTAATTTGCTTACGCAGCTGACTGTAGCTGACTAATTGATTGTAAAAGAGTGAATGACTTACCCAAACAAAGAGTGTACGAAGCATTCCAAGAGGACGCGGATAACTTCGCCTCAAATATAGATTGCAGACTGTGGTTTTATAGGGCTTTGGCTTCATCCATTCTGGCAGCTCCTGAGCCAGTGGCTCAGAGAAGGCCTCCGAATGTTTCATGAATGGCGCCTGAGGCTTTGCACCTCTCATCCTTTTGATCGACTGTGCTTCCTGCAGCTTTTTACCTCAGAATGGATTCAATGGCTAGCGATTGACAGGCCAATGTATAGGACAACTTCGAAAGAAACATACAATTGTTGTTCAGATTCTCTTCGACAAAAAGAAAGAAGGTACAAAACGAATTCAAAAGATACAAAAGATGTTCATGACAGAATCAGATTTGTCCTAATATAGTTTTCACCTATACAGTACATATCTGAAGCAGAAGTAGCCGAGAAAAATGCCATCTGATCAGAACTGATGATAGGGCACTACAGAAGACTAACAAGTACAGAGTCTAAAGTGCTCTTCTCTCACGTTGGTGTCTGTTGAATGACGCTATAGCGCTTCTATCTGTGATTTCACACAATTTGAATGGTGATTTTCCGGCCAAAATCAGAATGAGTGACATGAATGATGTGCTCGAGGCCAAAACTGGGGCTCCGACAGGTATTGCACAACCTCCACCAGATGTTGCCCATACTTTTCTAATCTATTCTTTTAACTTGTATATGCAGTTAAGCTGAACAAACACGGCAAACCGCGAGCGGGAGGGCCCCGTAAGCGCTACAAGAAGAAGAAAGGAGGGCCGCCTGTAGCTAGTGAGGAAGCATCCTCCGCTGCAGATGAACATAGCAGGCACCACGACGCAACTCCCTCGCAGGAGGAATCGAGTGGACGTGGTTTATATACTGCTATAAGATCGAACTGTGTGGCAGAAGATCTACGTGAGTCATTTCTGGGAGCAGACGAGGCCCAACCGAATGCGCCCACTACGAGGAGCAGTGCTCCTCACTCCACGCCCTCTCAGGCAGTGACCTTGCCTGTCGCCGCTCCTCCATCAGCGTTCAAGCCACTAACGCCTTCCCTGAATCCTACGGCGCCCAGCTTTGTGCCACCTGCCAGCTCGGGGAGCCTCGGCTCCGTGGCTGAGGATTGGCAGGAAGTCCATGAGCAAGGGAACAAAGGAAGCAGCTTGAACGGCCCACTTGATTTTCACGCTTTCAATGAACCTATTCAGGATTCTTTCTGGATGCGCCTGGTAATTTCCGATCACTACTTTCTCCTTCCTAGCTAGCTCCAATTTAAGTTCTTTAGCCCAATGATTCTTCGCCTGCGCCTGCATATTGGAATGACAAGTGTCTCAACATGAATTCAATAGTCTCTAACGTCCATCTATCTTTCTACACGAATTGCACTTGATTTTGTGATCAATACAGGCGGCAGCAGGAGGATTTCTCGGGCATGGAGAGAGCTCCACAGATCCTGTCGACGAGTCGCAATCGGCGCTAGAAGAATACTTGCGAGAGGTGAATGCTGATGCACTTATACGCGTATGCCTTTCGTGGGAGCGAAACATTACTGCTGTAGTCGCACTAATGCGACGAGATTGAGTTGAGGCAAATCAATGATGGTATTTTGCATCCTCGTAATCCTTCTTGTTTGTATGATCAATCGTTTTTATGTTGATTGTATGCAAATTCATTCGTGGCCTCAGGTGGAAGGCTTTTCTGCGGAACACTTCGGTCAAGACACAGATCCGTTCGGGTTTGGGCCTTTCGACGACCTGGAAGGCGACAACAGTAGCAGCAACTGCAGCGCCTATTGGTTGAAGCATGCCTTTGGAGCTAATTTGGAGCTGCCACCAACCGTGGAGTCTTCAGCAGACGCAGCAGGAATTCGAGGCAGGCCCCGAGGCCGCGCCCACAGCAGCAGCAGCAGCTCTCCAGGCAATGCATGGAGCGATCGCAGTGGAGGCAACAACGGAGGGCTCCAAGGCAGCAGCAGGGGGAAGAAACTGAGTCCTTTGATGCCTGTGGTGGGAGACGACGGCCTTCCACCTCGGCCGTCTCCCGTGGAGCGTTTTACTTCGTCGTCGTCGCACAATGGGGCCAGCTTGTCTTCTTCTCCGGGCGCCAGCAGTACCGGTGCGGCTGCTATGGAGTCGCAGGCAGAAGCGCTGGAGCGCGCAAAATGGCGACGGTGGGTAGTGGATGCCGCAGAAGCCGAGCGTCAGAGGCGCATGCTGAGGCTAGCTGCTTTGCAGGAAGAAGAAGATGCCGAGCGCGACGGTGCGCAAGTACAGGGAGAAAGCTTAATGTATCAAGAAAAAGTGGAGATGTTTTCAAAGAATTGCTTGCCTTAAACCCAGTTTTTGCTTCTATTTATTTTTCCAATCTCCCTTTCCATGATAATGCTTGGGTTAATTTTTGTGTAGCGCGGCGCGCGTGGGCGGCAGCAGCCATCGAGGCCGAACACCGGGTGCGGGTCTCGGAACAGTTCTTGGCCGCCATGACCAATTCGCTGTGGTTCACCAACCGGTTCGTCGCGTGCAGCGCGGCGACTTTCGAGAAGTACGAAATCGTGTGCCCCTATGCCCACGCGGGGTGTGCCGTAGTGTGCCCTCGCCGCGACTTGGAGGCTCATTTGAGGGTGTGCGCCTACGCCCATGGCGTGGCTCGCCGTGAGCGCGAAGCGATGAGCAGTGGCCCGTACACAGATGGTGGCAGTAGTGGCGGCCGTGGCAACAACATGAGAAGCAGTAGCCCTACTAGTAGTGGGAGCGGTAGGATAGACAGAACGCGCCGAGGCCGTTCCGGAAGCGCTAGCAGCGCTCCTGGTGAGAAAGATGCTACGAGTGAAGACAGCCAGGTGTGACACGGCAGAGTGCGGCATTCTTACTCGTTTGAACCCTTTTTATATTTTTGCTCTGTAGTCCTTGCCTGGGACGTGCAAACGGTTTTCCAAACGTCTTCCGCCTATTTCTTGCGTGACTTGATCATTAGTTATCTGTCTTTTTCCTTTTTCGCCTGCACCACATCATCATCAGCAAACAACTCCGTCTAATTCTTGATGTCCAATGCAGGTGTGGGACTACGAAGTCGTGTGCCCCAATGCTGTCATGGGCTGCCGCCACGTGTGCATGCGACTCGACTTGAGCCCCCACTTGCTGACCTGCCGTTTCGGCGGGGGCGGCACTGCCCATCAAGCTGATGCCGAGCGCGCGCGGTGGCGGAAGGTGGAGCGTTCGTTGCTGAATTAGGCACAAAGAGATGAAACACGCAGTCAACATTGAACACGTTTATTGTTGACGCTTGTAGTATCACCCCAAGTACATTGATTTTGAAGGAAATAAATATGTTGATTTCCATCGCTCTGCGTATTTATTCTGTTTTTCGTTTTCAACGTCTCCTTGCTACCGTAGGTGGTGGAAGGGCAAATGGAAGAAGAGCGCTTGAGGCGAGTGCTCGAAAACCAACGCCGAGAATACGCTTACGCAGCCGCTGCTTTCGCCGCTCGAAGTGCTGAAGCCAACATCGAGCGTGCTGCATCTGCAGCGTCAGACGAGCAGTCGTCGCCTTCGCCAGCTTCATTGCCCCAGGACAGCAATCAGCAGCAACTGCAGGACGTGATTGAAAAGGGTTACCCGGAATCAGACAGTTCAACTCAATTGCAGCCACTGCCCTCGTCCCCGCGCCACCGTTCATTGTCGCCGCCCTCGGGCGCTCGTGTCAAAAACGCCAACGCCGACGCCACCAGCTGGCTCCCGGCACAGGACCGGCTGGTGCAGCAAACGACCGCCCCTCGGCGCCGGGGCTCCACCGCGGAAGCCTTTGCCGAGGGGCACTTACACCGCTCCGCGCGTGCTGCCGCCACCCAGGCAGGCGCGGCTGCCGCGGCTGCCGCTGCCGCCCGCCGCCCGCGCTACCCTTCGGATTCCATGGGTGGCGACCGCAGCACGCACCGCAGCAACAGCAGTCGCAGCGATGAGCACGGAAATCCGAACAGCCACTACAGTAACACAAGCAAAGGCAACAGTAACGAGGGCGATTCGAATAGTGATGACGCAACAGCAGCAGCTGGAATGGCAGCGCTCAGTGGTGAAATAGCCGCCATGGCAGCAGCTGCGGAAGCAGCGACAGCAGCCCGGCGGTCAAGCTATGAGCTTATATTAGCGCAAGTCCAGGTATCCCTGAAAAACTATGTGTCATCATATTTTTGGAGCGTTATTCAGCGCGGTGCGCTTCTATGGAAGTACTCTGCTCGCGTCTTGTTTTGCTTATCATTTTTCCTATTGCCCCCAACTTTCCTTTTTTTTATTTTTTGAACAGGGAGTGGTGGGCCGTCTGTGGAGCGATGGTCGGGTTACCCCGTACGGGTCTTTTGCCACTGGCCTCATGGGCGAAATCGGCAGCGATTTAGACATTGTCGTGTGCTGGGACGAGCCAGGGAGCCGGAACGACGAGGAAGGTGGTGACGAAGAATGTGCAGGCATCCAACGGCGCTACCAAGCTCCTGCTTACAGCGTGCAGGTAAAAGAACGCAATGAGCGCCTTGCGTCCGTAATTCCGCTGGGGGTTAATCTATTGGCAAAAATGATTGCTTGCACGTTCCACTTAATGCTGCCCCGAGTGTTGTTGCTTTTCAAGTTAATGCGTTCTCGAGTGGCTCTTCCTAGTGACGTTGTGGCCTCTCTGACATTTTTTTTCTTGCTTGAATTCGCTGGTTGGTGCGGTCACAGCGCTTGGCCGCTGCTTTGCGGCGAGAGCGGAGATGGGTGCGAGTGGCAAAAGTCCTCGACCGGGGAAAGCTGCCCATCATCAAGGTGTGGCGGGAACGCTTACGAACATGCCTGTTCTTACGTTTATTTTTGTGCTCAAGTGTTTTTGCTCCTCGTGTCGTTTGTTCTAACTGCCGCGGTTGTGTCCAGGCGGAAGCGCGAGTAGATGCCCCTTCTAACAACAGCGGCAGCGGCAAGGACAGCACAGCCACCACGTCTGACGAGGAGTGGCCACCTGGGTGCACCACAGTAGCGCTCGACATTTCGATGTTTGTGCCGGGGCACACGGGGCTCGTGTCTTCAGCGTTTGTGAAAGAATTGGTGACGCATTTGCCGTCTCTGCGGCCCTTGTGCCTAGTGACCAAGCAACTCCTCAAGGTGAGACGGCTCGCACATGCGCTTTAACGGTATTTCTGGACACACTTTCTTTTTCCCTCGTGTCCTCCTTGACTCCTTATCATTTTGTTTTATCTAATCTGGTTCTTATTTGATTTCCTTCTTCACCCCATTTGGCAGGCGCACGGCCTCGGTGATCCATACACGGGGGGCGTCTCAGCTTATGCAGTGGTGCTCATGGCTACTTTCTTTCTATTCCAGCGTCGGCAGCAGCGCCTGGCGCGCGCTCACGCCCTTGCTTTGTGTGCTCGTACAGCTGCACATGCCGCAGAAGTTGCGGCTGTTCACTCCAAGCACAAGGCTGCAACAACAACTTCGCCTCAGGAAGGTGCGCCGCCGCCACCGCCGCTGCCACTGCTGGTGCCAGTGCCTCCTTCAAACACCACTCCAGGCCTGCCAGGAGTCCCAAGGCGCTTGAAAATACCGACCACCAATCAGAGTTGTGTGTCGTCGTCTCCCTCCGCGACGAACATATTACGACCAAGATCTCCTCCAGTGTCACCACGCATATTGGCAACACAAGAGAAGACCACAACAGGTTCTGCAAGAGAAGCAACTGGTGCAGCTCCTACTAGTGCAGCCTCAACGAGCACAGCAGTTCCAAGTCATCCTGGAGCCCAAACGCCAGCAGGAGCAAAAGTCGAAACTGAATCCAAGGCAACCGAAGGAGATGCTGCCGCCGAGAAGAAGCACCGTGCTCCTGCTGCATACGCTGGAGCGTGGCGCAGTGGCGCGTCTGCAGCTCTGGTGGGTGATCGTGCTCACGGCCCACCGCCACCCGTGCACACTTACGTGCCTTACACGACGACTACCGCCGCTACTGTAACCCCAAAAAGCACCACAAAAGGGACCAAGAGTACTACACCTGCTCTACCACGGCGGTTGTTCAGGCAGCGCGATGCAACGACTGCAGCCGCAGGAACCACTGGCTTGGCAAGTGTCGCTGGTACGGGGGCAACGCAAGTTTTAGAAGGCGATGCACCAGCTAGCCCATCTGCAAACAGCACGAAATTAACTATTGATAACAGCTGTGTTAGCCCTGCGGCTAATGATATCACAGACTTAGAAGACGAGAAACTTCCACTGTCTTATGCTGCGAGGGTTGTGCAAGGTCATGCGCTTGGTGGTAATCTTACTCGACCCGACCGTTCCTGGCTCAAAC
>Ga0307930_1000869_pt1 | contig 24296 bp, 25 predicted proteins | sample OrgLakmetageno46_FD_203161 | JGI IMG/M metagenome (GOLD analysis project Ga0307930, IMG submission 203161) | Saline water microbial communities from Organic Lake, Antarctica - #46 | ecosystem: Environmental > Aquatic > Non-marine Saline and Alkaline > Saline | place: Antarctica: Organic Lake...
AGTGGCAGTGAATAGAAAAGCCCCCCCTCAAAAATGCAAACAACAACATGCAAGCGGGCCGCTTGTGGCCTAGCGGTCCCTCCCTATCAAAGAGCTAAACCCATATATCTTCCATCAAACGCCACGCATCCCACCTCGCACGAACGTGGAAATGCTTAAAAGCAAGTGGATTTGTTCTGGCCTACACCTACAGCAGGAATATAATCAAGAGCTTGGCGAATTCATTTAGAGATGAATACTTCGTCGTAACCGCACTGTATATATTTTTGGAAGCATGCTGGCCTGCAACTACATGTAGCATTCGCCTTTACATTCACAAATACAATCAAATTATCAAATATCAAAAATCACTTTAATATTTTATGTATATCATATTAGGTGACGATATTTCAAGTCCTCGCTGTTTGCTGTCGTCGTCGGTCGTCTGTGTGTCCTGAATTATTTTCAGCGAAGAAGCTAAGATTATATATTATCTTATTATAGAGTTGAGTAGTAGGTGAAGCAGACAGTAGGTTTCGCTCGACAACGTAGAAGAACAGCTACATCGGCTCAGCATTTTACCGATTGCTGAGTGGGGGGCATATCTTTCCATCGAGCGATGGCCAAGTCGCTGCCAAACATCCATGGATCAAAAGTGTACAACTTGACCTCGGGCGCCACTCTGCCAGCATGGATCTCAGACCGCAAGAAGCGTGAGCTGTCACAAGATGCCGAGTTTCGTCGCCGCATTGAGCTAGTGCAAGACCTAGAGTTCCCTACTGCTGCGAGTCGACTAGAGGGATCGAAAGACGGCCGCTATCTCGTATCAACCGGCGTCTATCCTCCAGCGGTAGGTTGACATCACAAAACAGGAGGAGGGAGAGAATTTGAGGGGTCAAGACATATCAATCAACTCTTTCTTCGGCCTCATCTTTCTCAATGTATTGCGCAAATTGCCAGGTACGCGTGTTCGATCTCGCCGAGCTCTCTCTCAAGTTCGAACGTCGGTTGGACTGCGAGTGTGTGGATTTCAAAATTTTGTCAGACGACTACTCGAAACTCGTCTTTTTGCAGGCCGACCGCACTGTAGAGTTCCATGCTGCCTACGGGCGGCACTTCAGCACTCGGGTAAATGCATTGAATTTAATCATTGAGCCTGCCCTTGGTGGCATATTTTTGAAGGAGCTGCTTTGAGACGACTTACCGCCAAGCTGCTCCTCAAACTTGAGTCGAATGGAGCACGTCTTGATCTGTCTTCGATGCGTCCTCCTATAGGTGCCCACCTTCGGGCGGTCGCTGCGCTACGACAGCTCATCGTGTGAACTGCTGGTGGGCGCAGCAGGCGACGAAGTGTATCGCTTAGACCTCGCCGAAGGTCGCTTCAAGGCGCCGCTGCCACTGCCCACCAAGGGCTTTGGCGTCAACCAGATTGAGGTGAGATCCTACTAGAGGCTCTTCGTATCGAGCACTTTGTTCAGAATTATTGTTGTTGTTACCTTTGTGTCTCCCTGTCCGGCATTTCTTATTTCTTGTCATCAGCTTGTCATACATACCCGAATCGTGTTATTCGCAAACCGTTGCTCGCCCCACGAGCCAAATTATATGCGATTGTCAAATCTCGGGTTACATTAACGGGATACTTCCAAAAGCATACCCTTCTCCATCAGTACTGCATCACTTTTAGCGCTTGCCCATTTTTATATCTTCTAAGGAGCAGGCGCTGTTTCTTTCATGCGCTGAAAAGCGCCTTGTTTGAGGGTGATACACGACATATACTGCTGGTGGACATCTATTGCTGCTGCTGCTTGTTTCTATGCTTGTTTCCTTCCACACACTCACGTGTTTTTTTCATGACAGGTAAATCAGTCGCATGGGCTCGTGTCAGCCGCGACCGAAGCTGGGGAAGTGGTGTTTTGGGACCCACGCACGCGCCGCGCGTTAGCATCACTGGACCTGGTGCCCGGGCTGGCTGCGTCCGGCATGGGAAGCCACGCGCTCAACGCGAAGCAACAGGCCGAGGCTTTGGGTGGCATTCAGGTGTGAAATGGCTTAAAAAAGAACAATCGTCCTCGAGTGTTAGGAAGCTAAAAGTAGAATAGGAAGGAAGGAGCGCAACGGACCGTTTCATGTGACCTGATCTCTAACGTGTGCATGCGTATCGTCGCTCATGGGCGTTGGTTGTCAACAGGGGACATCGCTGGTGTTTGACCGCCGGGACGGCTTAACGCTTGGCGTCGGCACTTCTTCGGGCCACGTGCTGCTTTATGACCTCCGCTCGCCGCGACCTTTGCTCGTGAAAGAGCATGCCAACGAATTACCCATCACCAAGGTAGCTTTTCACAGTGGCGACGGCACTGCCCAGCCCGAGCGAAGGGTCCTCTCCACCGACGCCAAAGTCATCAAAATCTGGAACCGCGACGGCCAAAACCTGCAAGCGTCGTCCATGGACCATTTCGGAGCGGGGCACACGGGAAACTGGGGTGAGTCCAGCAACAGGAGCGGGTATGGTTCACAGGGCACGGTGACCAACATCGAAACGCCGGCCCCCGCGAATGACGTGCTGTGCGTGCGGGACGGCCGCGGCGACACGGGCCTGATGCTGGTGGCCGCCGAACAGCCAAGAGTGCTGAGCTACTACGTGCCTGCGCTCGGGCCCGCACCAAGGTGGTGCAGCTTCTTGGACGTGGTGACCGAAGAGCTGGAGGAGGGTGGCGGCAGCGGCGGCGACGGCGGCGTAGGGGATGCATCCGGCATGGTCTACGACGACTACAAGTTTTTGACCGAAAAGGAAGTCCAGGAACTGGGGCTGGGCCATTTGATGGGCACGCCACTGCTGCGCGGCTACATGCACGGTTTTTTCGTGGACGCCCGGCTGTACGCCAAGGTGAAGTCGGTTGCCAAACCCTTCGAGTACGAAGCGTGGCGGAAAGCCAAGGTCCAGGCACGGGTGGCCGAGCGCGCGCAGTCCCGCATCGACTTTTCGGACCGGGGAGACAAAGCCGTGCCGCTGCCGTCGGTGAACCGCGACCTCGCCGCGCGCCTCCTCAATTTGAAAGACAAGGGCAAAAAATCTGCAGGAGCTGGTAAAGGAGACAATTCCGACGACGACGACGATGAGGATGAAGGCCCCAAGAAGAGGAAGCGCAAGGGGAAGGCCAAGGAGGGGGCCAAGGAATTGGCGTCCGGCTTGGTGCGCACCGCCGACAATCCGCTCGGGGACAACCGCTTCGCGAAAATGTTCACGTCGCCCGACTTCGAAGTGGAGACCTATTCGGAAGAGTACAAGCTGCGGTACCCCAGCGGCGAAGGGGGGCGCGGCGACGAGGAAGACGACGGCGTTGGCGTGGGAGGCAAGCGGCGCGCGACATGGGAGGAGGACGACAGCGGCGACGAAATCTTACAGGGTGGGTCTGACGAGGAGGAGGACGATGATGACGATGAGGATGACGATAGCCAAGGTGGAGATTCAAGCGAAGACGAAGATTCGGATGGAAATGACGACGAGGACGAAGAAATGCCGATTCGAGCCGAGGGTGTGAAGCGAGGCAAACGCCCCAAAGCGCCCGCTGCGAAGAAAGGCAGTGAGAAGAAGCTGCGCGCGCTGAGCACGGGCGAGTCAGCCGCCTCGTTGGTGGGCGAGAATTTAGAAGCAGCAGCGGCACGACGAGCGGAGCGCACCAAGACGTTGGCCGAGAGAATCGCCGAAAAACTGGGCAAACCCTCGGGGAATGGTAGTAGTAGCAGCCACGCCTCGAACGACAGAGGTAAAGGCAAAGGTGGGGGTAAAGGCAAAGGTGGGGGTAAAGGCAAAGGAAAAGGCGGCTTTTCTGGAGGGGCTGGCGGAAAAGGCAAGGGGAAAAGAGGCAAGGGCGGTGGCAAGGGTGCACCGTCTTTCGGAGCGGGCTTTTAAATATTTTTTACGCCTGATTTCCTTGTTCGTGTATATCCTAGTTCTTCTATACCGAGAAAGAATACGTTTTATGCTTGTGCTTGTATCTCGCATTAGGGGAAAGCTACAGGCTATAGACTATAGGACAAAGCTAGAGCTAAATCCGATCTCCCATCGCCCATCGCCAGGGCGAGAGCGATCTAGGCGATAGCGATAGGCCAGCAACATGCTAGTAGGGTAATGTGGCTCTGGGATCTAGGTTATAGGATGAATTTATACCAGGTGGTTTTTGCTCTCGGCGGCTGTATCTTGACCTAGGCGCGTGGCTGGGTGGCTGTATACTTTATATTGGCCTTGGTTGATTAGGAAATATTTTTATTTTGAATATTTCGTTGCCATAATGCAGCTGTATATTCGCACATTACGCATTAGCTGTGCCAAATCCAGCTATTTTCATGAAGCGCTTAACGAAGCCCGAGATCGCTTACACTTAAACCTTCCCCTTCTAGTTGTGCTTTTATTGCTCGAAGAAAAGAAGCAAGGGCCAGAGCAAGAGTCTGAGCACCCTAAATCCAACATCCTTGAGGTAACAACACCATCAGGATTTGTAACCTCTGTTGAGAAAGTCATCACAATAATCCATTAAAACTCGTAACTTTGCGCGGTGCCCGCGACGCCGTTGTAGATGAACGTGTTGTTCACGGGCACCCACTGGTGGGTGATCACTTTCACGGCTTCCTGTGCCGCTGTGCCGCCCACAAGCGCTGCCACGTTGTGCACTTCTTGCGCGCAACCAAATCGCACCACCTATGTTGTAAAGAGTAAGATCAGAAAAGGTGTTGCGAGGAAGTGCACGATTGGCAGCATCAAAGTAGTAGGAGCACACACTTTGCCCATATTCTGACACTAAAATATTGGCATTGCACCCCACACGCTACCTCAGCCGCGTAATCCTCGGTAAGCTGAGGAAAGGGCCCGCAATCCGCTTTCGCGAGCACGCTTTGCATCTCGGCCCACACCGCTGACGTGTCCGCCGTCAAGCTTGCTTCGTCCGCGGAAGGGTCGCCGCCAGGGACTCGCCCTTGGGACGCGTGAAAGGCCTCGGCGCCGCGGAGAGCGAGGTACCTGTAAACGCGCAATTTCAGAAAGATCCAGCTTAATAGAATGCAACGAAATGAATCTTACCTAATATAAGTCAATGAAAATATTGCACACTAGAGCACTCTACGTTCGCATGAAGTCTTTATTGCAGAATACAAAAGTGTACATTCAGGAATCATGAGATCCATCGCACAAAAGTGTACACATCAGCTGCGTGTTACCAAAGCGAAGGCGACTGCGTCCAGAGCTCTTCTTGGCTCATTTCGTAGACGCAGTCTGGGTCGAGGTTCGGCTTTGCCAGCTCGTCCGCCACGGAACGGGTGGTCACCACCTGAAGCATATACATATGTTGCAAAGCACGAGGAAGAAAACACATTATTAGAAGATGTAGGTAATTCAGATTTGATTTACATTGTATAGTAAGGGCGATGTTTGCAAGTATGCTGGTGCGGCCAATAAAATGGCAACGAGGGTGGAGAGGAACACACGACCAGGGGACCGCAGCAGTGTAAACTTATCAGAAGGGCAAAAGGAACTAGGTTCAAGATGATGGTGCACACGAGCGAGCGCTTCACACACACACATACACCTACCCTGAGGTCCCAGGCATTTTTGCAAAAGCAGCGGCAAAGCTCAAGGTCTGCGGGGCCGGTGTGCGCCGTAGCGTCTGCCTGGCGCCCACACGCCGTCAAGAGCTGCACCACCCGCGCGTGAATGGCCTCGCAATCTTCTGCGGCTTTGGCTTCGTAGCAACGCTGAAGGGCGATGTACCTGGTGAAGTGGAACGTTAAGGAAATAAACATGTCAATAAAAGGCAGGCACAAATGGGTAGCTAAGGTCATTGCAACGCAAGTAAGGTTGGAGCTCAGTACAAATCTAGAATGCACAAGTTGGACCGGCAAAATTCCCACAAATCAAGAAGAAGACAGTAGAAGCAAAGAAAGCATTCCAGGACATGTACTTTTTCCACTTACTTGGGGTTATCAGCTTCCATGTCTGGGATAGCCCCGGTTACAGGCGGCAGGCCACCTCCTTCTTCGGCCATAAAACCCGATAATGCGTGGGCCAAAAACGCGAAATTCGACGCGTCAGCGGCAGGTGGTCCGGACGCGCGGCATTGCTCGACGATGGCAACCAAATCTTCGGAGGGCTCGAGCGGCGCTGAGAGGAAAGCAAGAGGGCGAGAGAGAGCGCGCGCGTGCGCACGCACGCGTAAAAAGAAGTCAGAGAAGGTTGGTGAATGGCCACTTGCAATGAACTCTAGCTGCAGTGGAAGCAGTTATATAAAGAGAGATATTGTTTTCACCGTAAGCGCGGTACGCATTGGTGACAGCCTCTTGCACGTTGAGCTCCTTCTCTTTCGCCGTTGGGCGCTGCATGTGCTCCACTTCGGCCTTGAAGGCTTTCTTCTCGGCAAAGGCTTTGGGCAGGCCCCCTTTGTTGGCGCGCCACGCCGCCATGGCGTGCAGCAGAAAGACCACATAGGGCGTGTGGCTGTGGTCTTTGTCCGACATCTAAAGGTGCGAAGAAGAATGCAAGCCACCCATGCGATCAAAGCCACAATCATGGATCATGCACGCACCGAAGCGCAGAAAGGATCAACGAACCATAAATCGCATGAAGTCACACATGTAGACATGCAGACACGCATATGCACGTACACACAAGATCCGCATGTAAACACTTGCTACAATAGTGCCCTCATGAACACAAACACATGTGTGTGTGCGCGCGCACGCGTGTGCGTGTGTTCGCTCACTCACCGTGGCCAGATCGTAGGAAGCTGCGTGTTCAGCGAGCTCAGGCCAGGGGTTCGCAAGCCGCAAGTCGTAGAGCTTGGTGTCGGGCTTGGACTCGATCACTTCGTGGTCCCGCAGCTGCAGCCGGATGCTCCCAAGGTAACCGCTGGTCCGCAGCACCACCAGGGCCACGCGCCGCTCCCAGCACTGCGCCGCCACCATCCGCAACGTGGCTGGGTCCAGCTGCGACGCCACTACCAGCGTGAAGCCGTGGAGGAAAGCGGGGCTAGAGCGAAACCCAAGAAAGCGAAACAAAGTAGTTCATTCATGAAGAAAAGACCGATGGAGCGAAGAAAGGAATACATTGGATGCAGAGTAAAATGATCATAGAGAGAGAGATTCATCAACGCGCTGTACTGACAGCTGTAGTTGGCAGAACATTTTGCTCCTTACTTTGAGGCAAGGTGCGCTGCAGGATCGGCATTCACGACGTCTCCTTTGCAATCGTCAGGGTTCATCTCCACGAGGAGGTCGCGCACCACCTTGAATGAATAGATAGAAGGAGGAAACTCAGAAGTAGTGAGATCGGATTAGTTTGTATTATCATGAGAAGTAACGTTATCTTCCTAGCTTACAGATGCAGTTCTTGCATCACCTCAGCGCGTGGGCGACCTAGGTCCGCAGCGGTGACGAAGAAATTGTTCCCCAAATCTGCAACGCTTACGCTCGCGCCGTCAACCACAGTGAAGGAGCCGAGGCCTGGAAGCACCTGATATCGACCACATGTGTTAAGAGATAATACAAAAGGGGAGTTGTCCCTCGTGTTTGCGATGCAATTGTCCGAACGAATTCGAATCCTGCACGACATACGAATAGATGTAAGCATCGAAGTTGCCAAACTAACCAAATTCTTCAGAGTTTCCGTTGCAGCTGGACCAGCGCCAAGTACGCATACGCTTGCTTGTGCTAGCCGGAGCTGGCCATCCTTGCCCCACAGCCGGAGCTGCCGGTCGTACTTGTTGTCCGTCGCGCTCATCCCTGGCACGAGAACTGGTAAACGTAGCAGAAAAGAATGAGTTTAGCAAGATGATACCGTGCCGCGTTACACAAAAAGCATATTTGAGTATGAAACTAAATTCTTCATCAAATCAGTATGCTAGATTTGTCTGTACTGTCTATCTGTTGTTAGGTCTGAATCAATACTTCTGCGGTGCTATCTGTAGTAGTCTACAGTCAAGGCTTTGCACAAGGGCTCCTTCTCTATAGCTTTCTAAACTACAAATGTTCTACGAGACTATAATTTCAATATACTGTGCTATTGTGCACTGCACCTTCTGCTTTATAAAAGCGCTGTGGCAACGAGAGCTACGAGGCTTCGTGAAGCTACTAATGAAGCCGCCCGCCAAGCCGCCGATGAACTTTGATGACTTGATGAAGACTGACTGACATGATGACGGATGACGGATGGTGAGAGAGAGGATGATCTGGTATTACACTACTGTACTACAGTACAAATCAATGTATTTAAGTTTACATAGATTTTCCACCAGAGACGACCACAATGCTTTTTTGGTCAAGTGGATGTTCTCTCAAACAATTGACCAGAGTTCGATGCCCGGCTTGAACTGATTTTTCCCTTCTGCTCGCTGAATAATGCATGAAGCCGGAGCTGGCTACAGATGGGCCCTATTGCATAGGACCTCGGACTTGCATTGATATATGTCTCGAGGACGCTGGTTTAAAGTGCTCGCAGATCGCAATGCCCAACAGAAAGGGAATAAGGAAGGGATACTGCACGAGTGATAAAACAGTTGAATACAGCACGACTGATGAAACACTTGAACTAGTAAAGAACACATGCCTGATAATCTCCAGTTATTTCTAGTAATTTAACTTGCGTACTACTGATAACAAATAAAGGGTATCTTAAAACAAGGCAAAGCAGCTTACACCATGAGAGGAGCCAAAACAAGAAGATAATATAATCAGGCACAAAGCCCATTTTGTAGTGTAATCTACGTAGTTAGTACTCCTGAGGGACAAAGACTAAGCCCTGCAGTATACAAAAGCAGATATCACGTATAACTCAAGTGTAACTTCTAAATTCATTCTGACTGTGCCGAGTGTTTCCTTGCATAAAGAATTTTCAGTAATATTCACAATCAAGTTGACATTTTTATAGCTTTCGGAAGATCCTTCAAACTACAAAGAGTGAGTCTGCAGTCTTGACCTCAATAAGTCCTCCGGAATAACCATCGAAGCTTATTTCTAAAATCCCTCATAATTGCCTTTCTTTGGAGAAAGGGCTTTCGAGGTTGCCCTGCCTTAAGATATTCGTCCAATCGACCGAGGGAGTGTCTCGCAGCCGGTAAGCTACGTAACCACTGCTTTGATGTCTCTTCCCCATGAGCAGTAGTAGTGCAGGGGTGCTGTCGGCGATCTTGGGGGGTGATTTCCTGACCCCCTCCCAAAGGGTGACTGGCTTAGGAAGTAACAGAGCAGGGTGCCATCTAGTCGGCGTCTAAGGAGTCTCCCGGGTCGGATTGAAAGCCAGGCTCGGGGATGGGCAACTCTTCTTCTGGATCGCCTGAGGGACTTCGTTGTAGTCCCCTCCTCTGCGGGTGGAAACTCTTCTTTTGAGCTGCACTCTCAGAGCATGGAGGAGCGTGCCACTTTGGACCGCTACCATCACTTCCATGGCCACTCGGGCATGTGCGCCTGATTAGCTTCTTAGGTCCAGTTTGCGCTGCTTTGCTTTTCTTCTCTACCTGTTAGCCTTCTAATTCCGGCCCTTCGGGGCCTGTCTCAAAAAGCTCGTTTTTTTTCTGAAATGATTGCACAAAAAAGCTCGACTTCGAGCTGCATGGCACGCAGGAAGACCAGTGAGGGAGGCTCAATAGAGAGCGAACTCAATGAGCACAGTCACAGCGGCCGTGTTCTTGCCCTAGTCATTAGCCGATACGGGGGTGCTTCCTGTGAACTCAGCCTCATCTTGGATCTCGTCGCTCAGGAAATGGCTCGTAAATTCACGGATCCTAGGACATTCGCTTTTCGGAAGCCAAAGCCTTGATTAGCTTCTTAGATTTAGCTTACGCTGCTTTGCTTTTTCGATTTAGAAGTAAATATAAATGGGCTTCTTTGAGCGACTATAACCACTCTCATGGCCACTTGAACTCGCCTGCTTAATTACTGAAGAGTTATCAGCTCTACTTCCACTCCAATTTTCCAATCAGCGGCCTACTTGGTGAAGTCTGACCTAGCAGCCGAGCGAGCTGAAGTCCTTTCATTTGTTGTCGAATGCGAGGTCTCGTGACGGAGTTATCTCAAGGCCGGATAATTAGATATCTCTTGTAAAAGGGATCATAAGTATTATGCCTTATTTGGACAGCACCTGCTGCGTGCAGAGGAATTCCATATCGCTTTCTTATCTTATGGCCTGAATCGACTCCCCATCGTTCGCGTAAATCTACGCACATACAAGGCTGTATGATTTACGCGAACGATGGGGAGTGGCCTGAATCGTGAAAGAGACGTGCTGCTGATAGCTGAGAAGACAGAAAACACGAATTCTACGCACCCATGCGCAATGAGATACCCCAATCCACTCGACTTGTCTCCGTTGGCCTATCGAAGAGATCGAAACATAGACATAGAGCGATAGAACCCTGTCTGAGGCGGTTTAGTGATTGCACATTACACAGCGCACAGCACACCGCTGAAGTCAAATGTGCACGTTTCTTCTCTCTGGGAAGCCAAAACCATCTCCTCAGATTTGTGCCGACGTCTCTACGCTACTGCAGCGGCGCGCGTCCGCCACACTGCGATCAACGAATTTAATATTTGGCCCGTGAAGTCGGTGTGGTCAAGCAGGCGCTTAGCGCCATTTAGAGAACAGAAGAGCCACAGAGGATTCCCTCAGCAAGTTCAAGAAGGGCATTCGCATGTACCGTAAGATACTTGAAAAAGAGCTGCATTCAGGATAGTGGTCGGAATTAAAAAAAATGTCAGGAGTTGTACAAGATGATTGTTGATGTGTGCGCTCGCGAATTACTAGGTTCCCGAAACGAAGAAGGAGGAGCATTACTCCGGGAAGTGATAAATGTGCAATAGCATTAGTCGTGTGGTGCTTCAAACTGGAGCTACGTTTGAGATGCTGGTCTGAAGATAGGCTGAAAATAGTGTAATAAGAATTTCCGAGACGTTCATTTTCCGCGAAATTTGGGACTTTTTAGAGCGAAGTACGAAACGAAATTTGGTCGTCTCCAAACGAAATATAGGCCAAGGCCAAGAGACGATAGATTATGATATATGTGCAGGTGTCAAGAAATACTCGAAGCACACCGGAGGAGAAGTAGAGGTCCCTGGCTCGGCGTGCCCAAGAGACTTGACAGCGGCGTGCTCTCTTCAATGCACAAGTAGCAAGGAGTCAAATTTTTTTTTTGAGGGAGATGGACCGGGATAAGAAGAGCAGCAAGCGCGGGTTTGGTGCGCTGAGCGAATCCTAATAAAATTTATGATTCAGCAGCTCGATCATTCTGGTCCAGCTCCTGGATGATTCCTCCTTAGCGGGGAATGGGAATGGTAACTGTTTTTCGTCTTCGTCTTCTCTTCTCGTCTTGGCTCTGCGCCTAGCTACGGTTTCCGGCGCATCACTTTCTCAGCTGTCTCACGCGGCCCACGCTGCTACTCCAGCTATGCGGCCAAGGTTATCGTTCCACACCTTACTGCTTGCTGGCATAGTACACTTTGGCGCACTCAGCAACAGAAACAGACGCAGAAAGATCAACATCGATGATCTACTGGGGGTTATAAGTATGTTATACCTTTGTTAGACATCCAAACATAAAACGAAGCGAATCTAACATTTGCCACAGCCACAGGACACTGGCCGGCAGGCTGGTGGCAATGGCGATCACAAACCCCCGTTCCCCCTTATGCAACAAAGTAGACAAGCGGCATGTGGCCATACAACGGATGAATGCAGCCCGTCAGTCGTCTTAATTCTGCAAATTTTGGTAGAAGTAATCTTGGTGCGATTTCTTGTCAATGACCGGCGCAGTCCAGCCCTTCTCGCGCAGCTCTGCTGCAAGATAGTTGAGCCGCTTAGCATTGACTAAGTAGTCGAGGTAGCCAACGCGCGAGCTCGACCGCACGAGGACCTGAAGCGGACCGCTACCGTCGGCAGCAGCGTCGGCAGCAGGAACCACTGCAAATTCAAGGTCGTCGATGTATCCTTGCTTCAGGCTTTCGAATTGTGCGTACAGGTAGAACAAACTCATGGGCATGGGTGTCTTTTGCCCAGCAGGGGCACCACTAGCAACAATTTTGAAGCCAGCGCCGTCAATGCCTGCTTGGCCAGGCTTATAAGCGTTTACAGCTGCTTCAAGGTCACGGGCGGTTGCTTCTAACGCGTAACCCGAGGGCGGCTTCCAAGGAGCCAACAGAAACGTGTCGAGTTCAGGGTTGCCCGTCGTAGAAAAGCAATTTGGAGCTCCCTTGCAATTCTTCAACGCAGGAACTGCCTCGTCGTCATCGCCGTAATTGCTGGGGTCGCGCACTGCCATGCCCTGCAGAAAATCAATCGGAAAAAAAAATCGTGAACCATCATCGACGCCATTCATAACTTTCAAATGTATTTCCAAAGAGACAGGCATGGCAGTTTTCGGATGTTCTAAGGTTCTAACCAAGTCAGTAGGTTTAGGTCCACGTCGCTTGGGTTTGTCAGCGTATTGTTTCGCCACTGGGATTGCATTATCGAAGGCTTGAGCCGAGGGAACCAAGCTAAGAGAGGCTGCAGTCGCCGTCGCCACTTGCCCTGCATTCGCGATCCATTCCCGGCGTGAGTCTAGCTTCGGTTTTACAGCGCGTGGAACATGTAAAGCATGAGATGAAAGTGAGAGTAAAAGCACGGCCCATGGCAGAGCTCTTTCTCTAGTAGGGGACATGTTCAAGTTAGAAGTCGGGCGGTAGCCTTGATAAAATCATCGGAACGATCATCGGATCATCGGATCATCGGACACCAAATCTGATGATATTTTAGCAATACCATAAAAGTGTTCATTTCCCGACTCATCATGATTCGATTGCATGCATGGAACGTTGCGTCCGCCTAAAAGTGTCCCATAGTTGTGAACATCCTCACCATGCCGGGAGTTCAGGGATTTGTCCGGAAAAACGGCTTTCAGCGCCCTTACTCTGACCTGCAGGTGCATTCTCATTTGGTAGCGACCTATGTGCGAATGTTTTACTTGATATGTTCGACTCGCGAAGTATATCCCGTTCTCCTCTACTGTGTGTACTTAGTACTTAGACGACTGTCGCACATCTTTATCAAAGAATGTATATTTGGTAAAATTTAAAAGTCGACTCAAAGCAACTATCTTTATGCTCCGCTAATCGTTCTATCGGTGTGCGCTCAGATTGCGACCTGGGTTTTGTATCCGCTCATCGTGGGATCCTTTTACGCGCTAGTAATACCCGTTCTGGGCGAGAACTGGACTTCTCCCTTACGCCTCTGCCTGTTAGTGGTATACACGTTGCTGCACCTCTGGGCAGCGCACGCGGCATATGTAGTAACAGTAGCTGATCCAGCTGATAAACTCTTGAGTTTGAGTGAGAGTTACATTGAGAAGGTGAGACTAGCTTATTAAGAGCAATTGCGCTCACTAATATTAGTAACACCAAACTCATCATGGTTATTGCGTCATATCCTTAGGTTGGAAGCGATACAGATATCGACATCCCTCCGCCAGTGCATGAAATTTGCTACCACCCGGCAGCCAAGGTACCATGCTTCTATTTTTGGTCATAGTTATGAACCTCTCCATTCCAGTTACTTTCTTGCGCTACTTCGTTTTGCTAGGACGAGTACGCCGAATGTCGCCCATTGAGCGCTTCTATCCCAGCTTTTGCCTCGTGCGCAATGGCTTCGTGTAGTTTCGGCTGCTTCAATACCACAGGAGTACCATGCAACAACAATGCAGCGAGACACGACGACGAATCGCCGAATCCAAATGATGCTTCGTCTGGCAGAAATCGCAGCGGGCGGGAAGACTTTTGTTACTATTGTCAAGTGCACGTGTCAAGCTTGTCCAAGCATTGCCGGTACTGCGACAAGTGCGTCCACGGCTTCGACCACCACTGTAAATGGCTCAACAACTGCGTGGGCTACGCCAACTACCGGTCCTTCCTCGCGGTGCGCCTTACGACAAGAAGTGATAGCCTCTTAACCTCCTCCCTGGTTGCTATCAACATCATTCCCCCCGGGATTTCTACTAGTTCCGCATATTGCCTTGTAATTCTACGCCAAAAACTGTTATTCCCGCGCACTAGGTGCTGGTGTGGACCTTCTCCTTCACGGCTCTACAGCTCGCCTTCTCGGTCTATCTCGCTGTCGAGTACTTTAGCGACGAGAGCGATGCTTTAAATGAGCGAGTCGAGGACGTGTACGATATTGGAGATCTATGGATTAGCCTCCTTCTCGCATGCGCCGTCGTGGTAATTTTGAAGACCATACTTCTCTCCCTCATTTCATTGTTATGGCGAGTAATTGAAGGAACCTGAGCCCATTTCAAACACATCTTGCTCCAATATGACCTTTTGTGGGCCCTCCGGATTGCAGGTCTTGCCGGTGGTGGTGCTCATCGCGCAGCTCCTTCACTTTCACATGGTCCTTCTGTCAAGACGGCAAACCACGTGCGTATCTGAATGTTTCTATACGGTTTCTCTCTTTCGCACTTCTCTTCTTCGCACTTCTCTTATGGTAGCAGCATCGTCTCTCAGTATCTCTTTACTCGTGAGGATGATGTCATAACTAGCTTATTTTTGTCGACCAGATACGAGTTTGTGTCGCAAGTGCATTCTGCCCCACGGCCGAAGCCTCGGCCCAAGCAGCGTCCTGCTCCGGGCTCCTCGGCTGCCGATACGCCTCCTCCGGCCCAGGGAGGCAAGTCAAGGCGCTCGAAGGAAGGCAGCGAAGGGACTTCTACGTCTGCGACGGAAGCCGCCATCGCAGCTGCGAAGGCAAAGAAAGAGGCGAGGGATAAAGCAGCAGCGGAGACAGAGGCCTCGAAAAACGCCCAGTCGGAGCCCGTAGGCGAAGAGTCAATTGAGGCAGTGGCGAATGGCGGAAAGGATAGCAAGTCAGGGCAGATCGAGGTGAGATATCGAATCTCTTTGCCTTGTTGTGCCGTTACTCGCGTAAACGCTTTTCATACACAGTGCATGCATTTGTATGTTGCATACACGTATAGTCTAATGTTTATGTGGTGCTCTTGTCACTGCTTTCTCTGTTGTATCAGCTGAGCTCGCCGAAAAGGAAAGGCGAGCTTACGGAGCAACTCTAACGGCAATGGATTTACCAAAACCAAAACACCGGTCTGAAGTTTTGATGAATATCTGCTTTATCTCATGTAGCATATAGCCCATAGTCCATAGCCCTATAACGTACAAGGGAAGTGGCCTGCGTCATTAATTTTGTGCCCAGTCCTATGTCTGGTTCTAATTCTAAGCTCGACCCCGGCTAGGAAGGAGCCATAGAAATAATTACATAAATATGAACGCATCTCCCAGATCGCAGGACAGTAACCTGGTAGAAATTTGAGATAATTTCTTGCTTATTGAAGCACGGGCCATTTCCCCTTACGTAAACTTAAGTGCATTCACTTCAACTTCGCTTGATACTGATACTCCCAGATGATGTCGCGCCGCATTCGTGATTGTGATCGCTTTGCTACGTTCAGAAATGTATACTACTTTTGGAGCCAAATTCTAGGTGCTTACAAAGACCATCCCAAATAAACAAAGGTTACCAGGTGGCCTGGGACCTAGGTTACACAGTTATGGATAAGAGAGATACACGAGAGGTCGCCAAAAAGTAAAGTTTTGTATACCCGTTCTGCGTGCTGCCCTCTTCATTCGCCGTGCAGCTGTGCGCAGCTCGAGGTCTGCGCGGCTGCACAGAACGACCTGAACCACAGCTGAGTGAAGCAGTCCTCATCCTTTCGGAGGCGTTGGATTGACATCTCAGCCGTTCTTAGGTACATGGTTGCTGCCTTTGCCTTTGCCGCCTTTGCCACCGCCCTTGCCCTTTCCGCCTTTGCCGTCGCCTTTGCCAGCACTACCACTGCCATTCCCCCCCTTGCTGTTATTGCCTTCGCCAGCAACTTCACTGGCATTCTTAGGTTGGCTGCCCTTGCCCTTGGCGCCTTTCCCATTGCTACCTTTGGCGCTATCGCCAGTGCTGTTGGCTGGAGTTGCCGCGCGCGTGCCTTTTTTTGCTTCGCCTTTACCTTGAGAGCCTGCACGAGGAGCTGATGCCGACCAAGCTGCTGGCGCCGGGGCGGCTGGCGCGGTGGCGGCTGGTGCCGAGGCTGCTGCAGGAGCTGGCAGGACCACAGTCGAGGCAGGTTTGTTTGTTGCTTTCACCTTCCCGCCGCCCTTGCCTTTGCCAGGAAGTGGTTCTTGGGTTTGAGCCTCTACCTTGCCCTTAGGCTCGCTTGAGGGCGGAGTCTGGCTCGGGCGTTGGCCCTTTCCTTCGCTGCGATTACGGCGTTGGCTGCCGCCTTTCTTTTGGTCGTTGCTTGCTTCTTGCGGCACCCCTGCGCGCTGCTGCCCTTGCTCAGGCTCAACTACTGTGGGTGCTGCTGGCGCAGGCGCAGCGCTTTTCTTGCCGCGGTTGCGTTTCGAAGCACTTGGAGCTGTGGCGTCAGGCGGGGGGGTCAATGAAGTCGCAGCAGAAGGAAGTGGGGTTGGCTTATTAGGCGCCTGCTTTTTCATCGATGAAGGGGCTGGAGCGTTTGTTCCAGAGGACACGTTAGGAGCTACTGCATCTTGTGATAGCGCATTCGAAGAAGCTTTCGGCTTCTTTTTGCGGCTCTTCTTTGCGCCTTTCTCCTCGCCTGGCTGAGGTGTATCGGTGGATGGCTGCTGCTGCTGCTGCTGCTGACGCGACACTACAGACGACTGCTGCTGTGCTACATCTGAAGGCTCTGCTCCGGTATCAAGGGCTGAAAAGAGGCTGTCGACCACAGCCGCGTTTCCACTGCTAGGCCAGGCATGAGACGAGGCACCGCCCGAGGGAAGCGAATGGGAAGGTTGCGACCACGCAGACGCAGCAGCCGAAGCAGGAGCACCACCACCACCACCACCGCCACCCGCATACTGGTGCGGAATCGCAGCGCTCATGCCTGGTTGCATGCCAAGGCCCATGCCCTGCAGCGCTCTTCCTGGCCCAGAGCCCATCCCCATGGTAGAGTCGTGGGTCAAGTACGACAGTGGAGGCGGCGGAGGTTGCTGCTGGTACGGTGCGCCTCCGTAAGGCGGCAACACGAGGCCACTCGAGTGCGCGGACGGAGGAGCGAAAGGGGGCGGGCCCATCAGAGAAGCGTCTGCGTGTTTCCGGTCAGCAAGCGGCGGCGGCGGCGAAGGCTGCGCCACCGTGCTGTACGGCCCCACGTCGTCGTCGTCGTCGGCACCGAAAGTAAAGGTGGGCTCTTCGAACGCTTCCAAGTTGTTTTCCTCCGCGACGCTTTCCTCTAGCCCCGACCCGGGCGCACCAAACGTGAAATCAAACTCGGGGTTTTCATCAGGTCCTTCCTGGCCTTGAGGCTCAGCTTGTGGCGCTGGCGCAGAAACGGCGGTAACTTCTCCCTGTTCGTTGCGCTCTTTGCCACCTCGCTTCTTTCGGTTGCGCTTTGACTTGGAGTCCCTCGGTGCACCCGTCGTCGATTCATCATTGCGTGCCGGCAACGAGGGCGCTGGTTCGGCCGCCGCGGGTGTCTCAGTAGCGCTAGGTCCGGGCAAAGTCTGAGCAGCGGGTGCCGCCCGTGGCGGTGAAACGAACTGCGACGTTTTCAGGCGGTGGGCAAGGTCCGCCACTTTGCTCCGCAAGCTCGCGACAGCGGCCACGTCGCCCACCATCTCGTACTTGTCCTCGCTGGCCACGAAGGCCTTGCAAGCCGCGGCCGACGCATCCACCGCCGCCGTGAAATCAACCGACGAGTTCTCGCCCTGGAGCAACGCCGCCAATTGCGGCATCTTCCCTGCCAACTTCGACCTCACCGTGGCTACGGCAGGGTACCTTTACGAATAAGAATAATACGATGCCAGCGTTCAGAACAACCATAGATCAAGATACCTCAAAACAAGCAATGATTGCAAGACCAGTAGGTTCAACGCACCGCTGCATGACTACCATGAGCTCCGCTAATTTACGGAGCGCTTCATGTACTGCCTGTGCGGTTGCCTTCGCAACAACCTCTTCGCTAACTGCGCCAGACGCCCCAGCACTCGTACCGCGACGTGCTTCGGCCTTCGATTGTGCTGCTCCATCAGGATATACAAATCCAGGCATGGGTACTACTTCAGCATGCGAAATCTGGTCTACAAGATCTTTTACGCTGAGTGAGTCTAGGACTTCCACCTGGTGGGGACGCGATAAGAGACACATGAATGGAGTAATCATCCTGGCCCCATGATTGGTGAAGTGCCTAGATTACACACATCGAATTACCACGCAGAGGCAGTATTTATGTGTCTATGTACAAAAAGTCAAAAAAAAAAGTCGTTTAGCTGAATGTCTCACTTGTTGGTACGTGCACTCAGGGCCTTCTGAAGCCACAACTCGAAGCTGCACTGACTTCGCAGCCCCCGCATCGCTGGGTCCTGCATTCGTCTCATTCACAGACCCTTCCTGAGTCTTCGCTTTCTTGGAAGTTGTTGATTTGCTACCGCTATTGCCCATTTCGCAAGATGGCCTGTCGCTGCCGAGAAGGTCGAGGCTATCGAGCTTCGATTTGAAAGCGTCGAGCTCACGGATGCAGCATTCGACATCTCCCTTGGTAGCGAGCAGAGCAACTTGCTCCTTGTTCCTTTTACTCTCCTCCATAACTTCGATGGCGCTTATTTTAGTCAGCTTCTTCTTCAGCGCTCGCAAGCGCTTTGTAAGCTCAGTGGCGATAGGGCTTTCCGCCATCATCCTGTAGCACTTTGAAAAAGACTTCTCTCTCTGAATTTGGAGACGATGAGGTGTGCGAGTGAAACTCACTCTCGAGTTGTGAATCCCGCCAAAATACAGAAGGGCTCACTGCACACTGCACACCGTATTTCCCACGTCTCCGTATTCCGTATCTTTGTATCTTCTACAGCAGCTGCAAAGCTGCAAATATCTGCAGGTTAGCGTTAGCATAGCTCTCGTAGACTTGTAAAGACCTTTACGCTACGAGCTGTAGCTTGTAGCTTACTTGAGCAGACGTCAGGCATTGAATACTGAGGAATACTAGAGCTACAGCGTAGTACGTAAGCTGAGTGGTCAAGGAACGGTCTTAGTTTCAGGGAGAAGGTATCCACACTCGCGAGCTTTAATCATTCCAGTAAAATCACTACAGACTGTAGAAGTAAGCTGTAGCATTGTTCCTAATTTGAGTAGGAAATTAGCATCGCAGTACCCCTTCAGCGTTCACGATGGCGCTACGCGCCTTCGTGTATGTGAGCTTTTTTGCTACGCCTATCAAAGCACTGGCTAATCCATACCTGGATTCGCTGCAACCATCGGGAGCCACACGGCTATCTCCCCCGTGGTCAAATCCGGAGCCTCTAGAATTTGTATCAGAATATGCTCTTATCGCTCACTATCAGCCCTACTGTGAAGGCCAAGTGGAAGTTATGTCACTTGACCCACCTGTTGTGATGCTCCACGACTTTATTTCGCCCGAAGACTGCAAAGGCAAGCACCATTCCTTGATTTAATTTTACCTTTACATAGCAGAGATCAAAATGATTTAGTTGTGAAAGTATTTATTTCAATTGCAAAGGGTTATTGAGATTGCATTGAGTTGCCACATCAGATTTGCACAGCTTCGCGTAACCTAAATCTGAAATCGAGTACTTTCTCGAATCTCACTGATTCCATTCTTGCCTTAGTGCTAACTGCATGCTCGGAGCGGGTTGGGTTCAGCGCATCAACGGTGAGCGCCGAGCAAGAAGGTTTAAGCGAAGTGCGAAGCAGCACTACCTGCTGGCTCAATCCTTTGAAGTTGGGTGATCTAGGAGGCGAAAATGCTGCAAGTGCCATTTTGAGCCGCATCGATGCCTTGGTTGCAGCTTTCTGCCAGGTAAGCGTCAATTCTGCTGGTACCTCTTCTCATGATTCGATGTTCTGTTGTATTATTCAATGCGTCTCTTTATTTTTGCGGGGCCTGTTTCGTAGGTTTCTGAAGATAATCTTGAAAGTTTACAAGTAGTTCGGTGAGTCAGCAACCTTTTTCTGCTCGTGAGTGGATCGATACTTTAATGCATAACGTGTCTGAAGTGTAATTACTGTACCGGTATTGTATTTTCTGACAAGTTTGTAATTCAATTGTTTTCTAGGTACGAAAACGGACAGCAATTCAATTACCACACGGACACTATATCCGAATATAACCAGTTGGAATGCGGCGGCCGCCTTGCCAGTTGCTTGTTTTACCTCAACGAAGGTTACGTTGGCGGCCACACACACTTCCCTGAGCTGAACCTGAGTGTGGCGCCTCGCACGGGCGCGGCACTCGTCTGGTACAATTGCGAGCTCCCGTATACCAAAGGCGACATGGTCCCTGACACAAGGCTGACGCATGCGGGCATGCCGGCTGGCGGCGGAGAATCGACCGATTTGAAGAAGTATGCCGCTAACAAATGGGTGCACGCAAAGGCCGTGCGATAATAAAAAGAATGAGGTCCTCCCTGGTATGACGCGGGGCCGTTATATCCATCCGTGATGCGTGTGGTTTGGCCGATTAATTAGCTTTAATGGGATACTGCGGGCAGCGGACTGAAAGCCCAGCTCATATGTCGCAGAGCCGTCGAAGATATTTCTTTCGAAGTTTTTTTTAACCTGCCACTTCATCTCCGTAGCACATACTGTAGATCAAGGCCGTCACCGATTTAGATTAGATTAGATCAGCTATGTAAACTTTCTGAAGAGGAAGAACACTGAACTCTGAAATAAACAATAGCCGCAGGAAATCTTGCCGTAAGTAGTGGAAGAATTGGAAGCTCTCAATATGTGTGTTGTTTTGCTCTAGTCTTTCTTTGAACCGAGGTAGTACATTCTAATGAAATCCAATGCCCAATAGGGAACAATAAGGCGTTTTAACGGCGGTTAAATCATACACCAACGCCATCTCTCGAATGCAGTCTAGCTAGTCTAGTTTACACTCTCCCAAAAAAAAGGAAAGGCAAGTACACAGCAGTCACAGAGGCACATAAAGAATGCACCTGAGCTGCATGTGCGCTAGCAAATTCGCTCCAGAAGGCCAATTAAGGCAGGTCATTAAGCAGTGCGCTCCCAGAACTGCCTTCTGGAAGCTAGATACGTCAAGCTCGATACTTTCAAGAGCAAATAGGGACAAGTAGCTATGGTCGTTTGCCAGGGAGTTAGAGTTCGTTTCCGTTCTCATCATGCAGCATGCAGTCATGCAGAGCTCAGTCAGAGCCAGTACCTACTTTTATACTTTTATGTACCATATTGGTGCGGCTGTTCGCCGACAACCATTTCGCTTAAAAAATGGAACAACCCGCAGGCCCGCAGGAATAAGCTTGTTGTAGCATTGCTACTCTGCAGTAACTAAATTTCTAGATAATCGTTGTGCATCTCTTAGCACAGCTTCTTATTTGTAGAAAATCTAGCCGTTATGGCTTCCCTCGAATCCGCGGCAGCATCGTGGCGAGCTTGTGCTGTAGATCGCATAAATGCAGGCTCCCTCGAGTCGACAGGCAAATCTTCATCTGAACCTTTACGTGGCACGTTCGAGGGAGCAAATAAGCCGACTGAGTACTCCTTAGATCCCACGCCAATATGCACTCGAAAATTCTCATCCTCGCGATTGTCTATAGCACCGATGATGGAGGTAACCTAAGTAGCTAAGTAGCTCGCAATTTGCTCGATATCATGTTCCTTTAGTCATGATCACTTACGCGGCCTTTTTTCAATAATTAGGTGACCGACCGACACTTCCGATGGATGATTCGGCAACTTTCGAAGAAGTGCAAACTATACACGGAAATGATTGTTGACCAAACTTTGTTGTACAACCTTGAGCCACTAGCTGCCCAAAATTATTTCCTCGAGCACGATGGTAGGATATTCTTCAGCGTTCCTTTTTACATCAGTAGAGCAGTGAAACTAGCTAGTCGCCTTGTATTGTCTAGAATGCCATTTAACATTTTTAATTTCTATTTGAATGCATACTGTAGTTGTGGAGCATCCTATGGCGGTGCAGCTAGGGGGTAACGACCCAGACTTACTCGGTCGGGCTGCCTACCATTGCCAAGCTTTCGGAGGCTTCGACGAAATCAATTTGAACTGCGGTTGCCCGTCGCCCAAAGTGTCGGAGCGCTGCTTTGGGGCACGCCTCATGCTGGACCCCGAGCGCGTGCGGCAAATCGTGGCCTCCATGGTGCGGCAAGCGACCGCGACGGAAGTCACGGTGAAGTGCCGCATTGGCGCAGACCAGCGAGACTCCTACGAAGAACTCGTAGAGTTCGTGCACGCTTGCAAGGCTGGCGGGGCGCGGCACCTCATCATCCATGCGCGAAAGTGCCTCCTCAGTGGCCTGTCTGCGGCTCAGAACCGCTCCGTGCCACCTTTGCACTACGAAGGTGCGAAATATTCAAATAAAGTACGATTCTTGAGTTGTCCGACTAATCAAGCACATTGGAGCAACCTTCAACGCATTCTCAGGGGTATTTCACTGCACTGTTATGCGCTAGTTAAATGCTTGAAATCACGCTGTTCTGGTTCATTCTTTTGCAGTGGTGCATAGGCTTTGCCGTGATTTTCCAGACATGACTTTTTCACTCAATGGTGGCGTCATGACGGCTGAGGAAGGGCTCAAGCATCTCGAACCAACTTTCGGCGACGATAGCGGTGCGAATACTTTATCCTTCAATCTGCTCCATGCTGAGCACTAAGATTGGACTCAACAAAAGAGTTTCTTCGCAATCCTCGATTTTGACTGATGTTCTTCTTATGCGTCCTATTTTTTGCTATGCCTAGGTGTCTTCCTTGGCTCCAGCGCCGACGGCCCTTTGCCCCCTTGCCACGGCGTCATGATTGGGCGAGCTGTGTGGCACGCGCCGTGGTCGTTCCGTAACGCTGACAGCGCCTTCTTCGGGGCGCGTGATCCCATGCAGGGGCGCACACGGCGGGACCTGATCGACGAGTACTGCGACTACGCGGAGCGCATTCACGAAGTGTACGGAGACTACAAGGGTGGGGATCAGTACGGGTGGCCCGCCACTGTAATGCTGCGGCCGTTGCTCGGACTCTTCCATGGCGAGCCCGGTACTGCACGGTTCAAGGATGTGCTCAATGCGGGCGCCTCAGTGAAAGGCTGTAATCTCAGAGAAGTGCTTGACAACGCCCTCCTTGAAATCCCTTTGTACGTGGTCGATTCGCCTGCCTTGTGAGACCTTTCCCGGTTGGTTTACTTGAATTTCAATTTCCAATGAACTCAAATGCAACAAGCGCTCTCTTGAGAAAGGAATAAGGGGATATCAACGAAAAAACTTGATGGGCCTTTGCTGTGTGCTGTGATTTAGTTATCAGGCCTAACTCTTGACATCAGTCCAACTGAACTCTGCACTCTTAGCACTTCTCAACTTCAACACACGGCCACGCAGCTTACCAATTCCCTTCTTATATTGCGAAGTACCTTCGTGATTTAGCGATTTACCATATAGAATTTCCTCTGCGTCCCTCTGCTTCTGAGGTTGGCCTGTGGCCTGGGCCCGGGAAATTCTGAACAGCTGCTAAAATGCTGCGCAGCAAGAAGATAATCATGAATCATGATAATCAAAACGTCAAAACAACATTCATGAGTTTATTTTTACTCTTTATATTAGGGGTTTCTGCGGTAAACCTGATAACCTGAAACCTGAACAAATACTTTTCCAAAGGGGGAAAAATGTCGTGCTTAGTACAATAAATATTTGGACCAATCAATCGACATGAATTGATCTCAACTGGCAGCTTGCTCGGATAAATGTCTACCATCTCGGACAAAGATCAACTGCAACTTGTCGTTCAGCGTCTATAATTGGTCCTTTTTGTCACCATGAAGGTGCTCTATAGGTCCGTTTTCCTCGACCGTGGCATTCGCCGGTGCCGACTTCGTTGCGAGTAAACTATTGGCAGTGTACTGACAAGCACCTCTTTGGTTGGTACCCTAAATCTGGCGCTTTAAGCCTTTCGTCTTCGTCCGTTCTCGCTACCAGATGTTTGGGTCCATTGCTGGTCATGTGCCATGGCAGTTTGTGGCACTCATGACGGTTGCTGAAGGCTAAGATACGCCTTGCCTCGGCCGCGCGCTGCTAAAATAAGCTTAGTTATGGTATAGTCTTGGGCCCAAGCAGCGATCTCTGCGGGCGCAGGGATATGCGCTGGCGACCTCACTCATTCAATTGCCGAGTTGAAGCGGTGTCGCGAGGATGACGAACCGGTAGGCATCACTGAGTCACCACTGCTGACTTCGTTGCGAGTAAACTATTGGCAGTGTACTGACAAGCACCTCTTTGGTTGGTACCCTAAATCTGGCGCTTTAAGCCTTTCG
>Ga0307930_1000871_pt1 | contig 24253 bp, 22 predicted proteins | sample OrgLakmetageno46_FD_203161 | JGI IMG/M metagenome (GOLD analysis project Ga0307930, IMG submission 203161) | Saline water microbial communities from Organic Lake, Antarctica - #46 | ecosystem: Environmental > Aquatic > Non-marine Saline and Alkaline > Saline | place: Antarctica: Organic Lake...
TAAACACACAAAAAAGGAGTGAGTTCGTTTTTTTTGGGATATCTTTTTGATAAGCGCTTAATATGAAAAGCAAATGGTTTTTTCAAACTAATGATTATATACTCTTTGAATGAAAAGCATATTTACTTTGAGCACTAAAAATAAAAAGTCCGCCTTTTGAAAAAGCGGACTTTAAATATGGTTTAAGATTTAAAAATATTAGTAAAGATCTTCTTTTAAAGCTGTACGGTAATCTTTAATTTCTTCTCTGTTTATTTTGTGATCAGATTTTAACATCAAGTTCAAAAGGTTCAAAAGATTCTCTTTGTCATCGATTTCCAATGGGAATTCACCACCTTCTTCGTTTTCCTCCCAAAGTGCTTGAACATCGTACGCCTCTTTTTCTTTAAGGTATTCGAAAGTTAAACGCGTAACTTTTGCCAATAGAGGATCTACTTCTTTAAGCGCAAGTTCTCTTAACTCAGTAAGTTCTTGAATTAATTCTTTTGCAAGTACACCTTCTTTTTCAACTAAAGCGATGATCTTCTCTATTTTCTTATTTGCTATACCTGTCTTCATACCCTCTTAAAATTTAGAACACAAATTTAATACCTTAATGGAATTAACAACAAGTTTTAAGGACTTTTTAATTGAACTTATAAATCAATCCAATATTTGCACCGAAAATAGTAGTGTTTGATTCGCCTGTATCTTAATTATTTATCTTCTGTGATATATAGTGTATGGTCGGAAACACAACAAAATTAAAATTGATTCTTTTGAGTCTATTTTACTTTTTTTCTCGTCGGCTGATGCGGCATTTCGACAGGTTCTATGTGACACATCTCCTAAGAAATAAAGCCAAACCGCAGCAAAGCAAGCTCATAGCCTGTCCCGAGAAATCGGGAAAAACCTTAAAAAATTAAATGCCTGTCGGGTACTTTACCAGTTGACTAAGCTTTTTTCTAATATTTTATGAAGAGGAAATTGAGATCCCTCACAAATGTCGCTTTACAACAAGTTGATAAAGCATCATTTGCAAGGGATGACAGGGTTTGTAGAATTGGTTCAAAAAAGAGGAGGGAAAAACAACCCTGTCATCCTATTATTCCTAAAATCTATGATTTTTAGGAATAATAGGATCTTTTTTTTATCGACTTACTGGTAAACTCCCAGATAGGCATTAAAAATTATTATGATTGAATAAATATTTATACAAATCGTCTGTTTCCGACCAGACACTATATAGTATTTCAAAGCAGCGTTAATCGAAATAGATCCGTTAAATCAAATCTTAATATGGTTTTTGGCATGAGCCCGATGTAATTTTATATTCAACTAATCAACTTACTATTCTGGAATATTTATCATTTTTATCTTTTTCATAGGATAAATGTATGCCTACAAAACCATTTAGAGCAAAAAAAAGCCATCCGAGGATGACTTTTTAAGTTTTGTATTTATTTCAGACTTTAGAATTTAAAATCTTCCATGAATTTAGTTGTGAAATCTCCAGCATTGAATTTGTCATCTACCATTAATTTTTGGTGAAAGGGAATTGTACTTTTTATTCCTTCAATAATATATTCATCTAAAGCACGGCGCATTTTAAGAATTGCTTCTTCACGCGTTTGTGCCACTGTGATTAATTTCGCAATCATTGAATCGTAATGAGGTGGAATTGTATATCCTGCATAAACGTGCGTATCAATACGAATTCCATGCCCACCTGGCTCATGATATTCTGTAATCTTTCCTGGAGAAGGGCGGAAATTATTGTATGGATCCTCAGCATTGATTCTGCATTGAATCGCATGCATTATTGGCTCATAGTTTTTACCGCTAATTTTACTTCCAGAAGCTAATTTAATTTGTTCTTTTATCAAGTCGAAATTTGTAACTTCCTCTGTAATGGTGTGCTCTACTTGAATACGTGTATTCATTTCCATGAAGTAAAAATCTCTGTTTTTATCTACAAGGAATTCAACAGTACCAACACCTTCATATCTAACAGCTTTTGCTGCTTTAATAGCAGCTGCTCCCATTTCCTTACGCAATTTCTTGGTCATGAATGGAGAAGGAGTTTCTTCTACTAATTTTTGGTGTCTGCGCTGAATTGAGCAATCACGCTCAGAAAGGTGACAAACATTACCATATTGATCTCCTGCAATTTGGATTTCGATATGACGTGGCATCTCGATGTATTTTTCCATATACAAACCATCGTTTGAAAAAGCAGCTTTAGATTCCTGACGAGCAGAATCCCATGCACCTTCCATTTCTTCAGGTTTCCAAACTACACGCATTCCTTTACCACCGCCACCGGCAGTTGCTTTGAGAATGATAGGATATTTTATTTTTTCCGCAATTTTATAAGTTTCTTCTAAGTTTTTTAGAAGACCTTTTGAACCAGGGATACAAGGAACACCAGCTTTAATCATTGTCGCTTTCGCGTTGGCTTTGTCTCCCATACCATCAATTTGTTCTGGGGTAGCACCAATGAATTTAATATTGTGTTCTTGACAAACTTTCGAGAACTTAGCGTTTTCAGAAAGGAATCCATATCCAGGATGAATTGCATCTGCATTTGTAATTTCTGCAGCAGCAATAATATTCGGTATTTGTAAATAGGATAATGAGCTCGCTGCAGGTCCTATACATACAGCCTCATCGGCGAAACGAACATGTAAACTTTCTTTGTCAGCTATACTATATACAGCGACAGTTTTAATTCCCATTTCCTTACATGTTCTAATAACACGTAAGGCGATTTCGCCCCTATTGGCAATCAATATTTTTTTGAACATGCCTATTGGGTGTTTAATTCGACTTTCAATTTTAATAACGTATTAACTATGACGGATCAACTAAGAACAATGGTTGGTCATACTCCACAGGAGTAGCGTCATCAACAAGTACTTTTATAATTTTCCCTTGTACTTCTGACTCTATTTCATTGAATAATTTCATTGCTTCAATAATACAAACGGGATCACCATTTTTAATTGTACTTCCTACTTCAACAAATACAGGCTTTTCTGGAGATGGAGAACGGTAGAAAGTTCCAATCATTGGAGACTTTACAGTTATATACTTGCTGTCTTCATCTGCAGGTGCAGCTGAATCTGTGTTATTTGCTTCCGCTTGTGTTGCAGGAGCTGCAGATTGCGGCATTTGAACTTGCTGTTGTTGAGGCATAGTTTGCATCGGCTGTTGGATGTAAACCATTTTATCTTGCCCTTCCTCTTTTCTTCTCTTAGGCTCAGACTTAATTGTAATTTTAAAGTCTTTTTCTTCTATTTCTACTTCTGTAACACCAGACTTTGAAACGAATTTTATCAGTTCTTGGATTTCTTTTTGATTCATCATAAGTGAATATTTATAGGATAAATGTACGTATTTTATTTTAAGAATTATAAGCCCACTTAAGGTAAATTGAACCCCAAGTAAAACCTCCACCAAATGCGGAGAGCACTATATTGTCACCTTTTTTTAATTTTTTCTCCCAATCCCAAAGGCATAGCGGAATTGTCCCAGCAGTAGTGTTACCATATTTTTGTATGTTAATCATTACTTTTTCTTTTGGTAACCCCATGCGATTTGCAGTTGCATCAATAATACGTAAATTGGCTTGATGCGGCACCAACCAATCTACACTTTCTGATGTTAAATTATTACGGTTCATGATTTCAGCAGATACATTTGCCATATTAGTTACCGCAAATTTAAATACTGCTTTTCCTTCTTGATAAACGGAATGTAAACGTTCGTCAACAGTTTTATGACTTGCCGGAAGTTTAGATCCTCCAGCAGGTTGTACTAAATATTTTATTCCTCGACCGTCACTTTTTAACACGCTGTCAATAACACCATAACCTTCATTATTTGGCTCTAACAAAACGGCACCTCCACCATCACCAAAAATCACACATGTTTCGCGATCTTCATAATCAATGATAGAAGACATTTTATCAGCCCCAATAACAATAACTTTTTTGTATTTACCTGTTTCAATAAATTGAGTTCCCGTAATCATTGCATATAGAAATCCTGAACATGCAGCGTTGACATCAAAGCTCCAGGAATTTTTCATTCCTGTCCTGTCAGAAATTATATTTGCCGTTGCTGGGAACTGATGATCTGGTGTAACAGTAGCACAAATAACAAGGTCAATTTCTTCTGGAGAAATACCTTTTTTAGCAAGCAACTTGTTTACAGCCTCCACTCCAATGTCTGAAGTAGGATTACCATCTCCAAGCATACGCCTTTCTTTGATTCCCGTTCGAGTTGTAATCCACTCATCCGTTGTATCAATCATTTTTTCAAGGTCCTTATTAGTAAGAACATTGTCAGGAACGTATCCTTGAACACCTGTTATTGCTGCTGTTATTTTTTTCATTATTTAAAAGCTTCTTTTATCTTTTTTGTTAATTCAGAACTAGCAACGTCATACGCTAAGCACATCATACCTTTTACAGCGACATCGTTAGAGATTCCATGGCCTATAATAACATCTGAATTAACCCCCAATATAGGAGTTCCGCCATAATTTTCATAATTAAAGCGTTCTATGTAGCTGTCTTCTATTCCTAGCTTCTTAATAATAGAATACATTCCCTCTGCTTGTTTTAGAACTACATTTCCAGTAAATCCATCACATACAACAACATCTGCTTTACCTGTAAATAAATCACGGCCTTCGATATTTCCAATAAAATTGAAATTGTCTGACTCCTTCATTAATTTATATGCAGATTGTGTAAGTAGATTCCCTTTACCTTCTTCTTCACCAATGTTTAATAAACCAATTCGTGGGCTTTCAATGTTCATTACGCTTTTGGCGTAAAGTGAACCTAAACTAGCGAATTGGTATAAAACATCAGGTTTACAATCTGCATTTGCACCTACGTCCAAAATGATGGAATGTCCACCACCAACAATAGGGAGCACAGAAGTGATACAAGGACGAATTACACCAGGAATGGAGTTTACCTTATATATAGAACCAACAAGCATAGCACCAGTATTACCAGTACTCGCAAATGAATCTATCTTTTTTTGGGCTAAAAGCTCAAAACCAATAGAAATTGAACTATTTGGTTTTTGGGGAATTGCTCGTGTAGGATGATCTTCCATCGTAATGATGTCAGGAGCATTTACCACAGAGATACGGTCCGATACAATCTCTTTTTCTTTCAAAATAGAGGCAATATCTTCCTCACGACCGATGAGAACTAATTCCACATCGTCGGGCAGTTGATCGAGGGCTAAAATAGCACCAAGAACATTTGCTCTTGGTGCAAAATCGCCACCACTAATATCTAATCCAAGTTTCATAAGTGTGATTACACTTTGTTATGCTGGATCAGCAAATTAGACTGCTACTTCTTTTTCAGCAATTATCTGACCCTTGTAATAAAGTTTTCCCTCGTACCAGTGTGCACGGTGAAATAAATGTGGTTGCCCTGTTGTTGGACAAGTTGAAATGTTTGAAGCAACTGCTTTCTTGTGTGTACGTCTTTTATCTCTTCTTGTAGTCGACGTTCTTCTTTTTGGATGTGCCATTTTACTATGTATTTAAGGTTTTTAATTCAAATCTTTTAATGCATCCCAACGCGGATCTGTATTGTCTCCTTCGCTGGAATCGTTTTCATCTGGTTCTGATGAATCAACGTATTTATCTATTAAATCTAACATTTCTTCATTGCAATCGTCTTCTTTATGTACTGTTCTGCTTGGCAATGCCACTGTTAGCAGTTCATATAAAGTCGGTGCGATATCAATTGTAAACGCTGAGATAGGAAGGACAATTAAATTTTCATCTACACTTTCCTCTTCGCCAAATTTATAAATAACTTGATGCGAAACCTCCACTGGGATGTCCATTAAATCTGTACAACGATCACAAGATTTTTGAATTGTACCCGACATTTCAAAATCCCCTATCAACATTGTGTCTTTCTTATTCAACTTGAATTCGACTTTTACATCTCCTCCTTTAATAATAGAATACGCTAACTCTTCAAAGAACGCTGTCGTTATTTCAAACTCAAACGAATGTTTTCCATTCTTTAAGCCTTCAAACGGTATAATAAACTCTTTTTTCGTGGCCATAATGTCCAAAAAATTTCGAGTGCAAATGTATAAAAATTAATAGACATCGCACTTCTTCTTACAAAAGAATCTACAAAGTTATACTTTTTTACGCCAAACAAGTTATGAACACATGTTAACTTTTAATTATTTGTTGAATTCTGACCAGAATTAAAAGATATTTATCCCTCCTTTTTTAGTTTTTAAGGCGTGTTTGTTACTTTTACATCTATGTTTCATACGGAAAAAATTAATTACGGACCTGTTTCTGTTTTCTTGCTGTATTACGATGATTTCTTAACAGAGGATCACCTGCATAATTTACTTCCTGCCGAACACCAAAAATTAGCAACGCTCAACCATCAATCGAGAAAAAGAGAATACGTAGCGACGCGTGTTTTAAGAACCATGCATTTCGGAAACGAACCCATACTTTATAATGAAATTGGCGCACCTTTTGTTGAAGGTGAAGGGTTTATATCAATTTCTCATGCCAATCATGTGGTCGGTATGGCTTATTGCAAATCTTTCCAAGTAGGCTTAGACTTAGAACCGATTCATGAGAAAGTAATGCGCGTAAAACATAAGTTTTTGAGTGCCGAAGAAAAGGAATTAACGGATACCTCATCTGTTGAGGAAATGATAAAAATTTGGTCGGGTAAAGAAGCTTTGTATAAATTAGCTGGACGAAAAGAAATTATTTTTGCGGAGAGTTTATTACTCACCCGGATGGATAATCTTAAATGGAAAGGAAGAATCTATTTTTCGGATAATAAAAAGGAAGTGGAACTCACTTTAGACACTCAAAATGATTTTGTGATCTCAATTAATGCATCTCCAGTATATGAAGTTAAGTAAGGACATATTTCAAAAGTTAAACTCCACAATAGGTCAAATAGCTGTATTAATTGATCCAGAAGAGACGAACTCTACCGAGAAGCTCCAAGTAATTGTTGAAAAAGCAAAATTTGCTAACGTAGATTACTTTTTTATTGGTGGAAGTACCGTTACACGAACTGATTTTCAAAAAACAACTTTAATTTTAAAAACGCTAACGGATATTCCTTTGGTCATTTTTCCTGGAGATCACCAACAATTATCAAATGACGCAGATGCATTGTTGTATTTAAGTTTGCTTTCGGGTAGAAATCCAGAATATTTAATAGGACAGCATGTCAAAAGTGCCCAAGAAGTTATTCGGCTGGATTTAGAAATAATTCCAACAGCTTATATTCTAATTGATGGCGGAAAACAATCGACTGTTGCCTACGTAAGTCAAACAACACCGATTCCAAGAGGTAATACTACCATTGCTTTAAATACTGCCATTGCAGGGATGCTTCTTGGAAATAAAGTCATTTATTTTGATGCAGGAAGTGGCGCAAATCAAACTGTGGATGCGGAACTGATTACACAAGTGAAACAACAATTGGAAACGGTAATAATTGTAGGCGGCGGCGTGCGGACCATTGAACAAATAGAAGCGTTAAAATTGGCAGGAACGAATGTTATTGTTATTGGAAATAAAATTGAAGAAGACATCGATTTTTTATTAGACATCCAAAATTACAAATCCAAAATAGTGTCATGAAATTCATCAGTCTTGCGCGATTGGCATTCTATTTTGAGTTAGAAATATCGCCCATTGATGATGAATTGATTGGGAATACAAAGGATGCTGTAAATCAATATTTTTTGAGTAATGATTTGCTCCATGCTTTTGGACAAGATTTTAATTTTCAAGACCTTATTTTTATTTTAGATCAACTCCAAGAGGAGAAAATCCGAGTTTTTCATGGGTGGATTGAACAAGATGCTGTTTTGTCAGAATATTTAATCAGCAATGGAGAAAAGTTGTCGCTCCGTGAAGAAGTTGTTTTACGAAAGGACCACCAATTATTTGAAGCGTATCAGAATTTCCTTGATAGATATTTAACTCCTATTTTGACGAACAAAATAGCTGAATCACTCAAAGGAAAAGATTTATTTGCGCTAGGAAATCATTTACTATTTTCTTCGCTTTTAACTGAGAAGACAAGAATAGCGTGCCAACAAACGACAGTTGCATATTTGCGACAATTATTGACGCAATTAAAAGTAAGACAGGGGGTTGATTTACAAGATCAACTCAAATTGGTTTTTTCTTACGAATTTGTAAATGTGTTAAATGCGCTAGATGAATATTTCTACAGCGATTCCATTGCTTATATTGATACGGCGAAATTAATTGTTCAAAAAAATGATTTAAGTCCATTGATTTTGGATAAAATTAAATCTGCAATCTCAAACGTGAGATTAAACAAAAAACACTTTGAGCAAGTACAGGATTTTTGTAATTCAGATGTTTTTAATGCCCGACGAAAAACGCCGCGTTCAAACCTCAATGACTTTGTGAGATCGCCTTTATTTTTTGTGGCTGTAATTGCTATTGTAATTAATTTTATCTTTTTTTATCCGATGGGAGAAGAAGTGGAGGAAAAGAATGCGATTGAAGAAACTACTGGAATCGATGGATTGAGTGATGAGGAGTTGAAGAAAGTAGATACTCTGTTGGGATATCAAAGGGATTCTTTAATTGAACCCGTGGAATTTCCTGATGTGAGTTCGCGGATTATTTTGGTTGAGGATAGTTTGGAGTGATGTTTTTATAAATCATCAGATTTAGGCTGAAACAATTTTATCAAACTTAGAAATAAATTCACTGAAGTATCTACATTAAAAAGCTTTTTCAAATCTTATGCTTTTGAAAATTTCAGGGTTATGTGATTCGTTATAATTTTGTTCTCTTTCTCGAAGATATTCTTTAGGTTCTTCAATAAACATTGGATCTTCTACCGGAGAAAGTTTACTATTATAAATCTGATTAAATATTTCAATATCAGAAAGTATTAGCGCTTCTATTTCATAAATGTGCAATAAGTAAATTCCTTTTTTATCAACTACGCTGTTAGATGCTGAAAAATACAACTTTCTTTCAGTTTGCATTTTCTTGTTAGGCAAAACGCTTTCTAAATCTCTAATGAAAATAACTATTTCAGGATTTTTACTTTCATATTCTATTCTTAGAAATCTTTTGGTTTTTTGGGAATCTAATTTACTTCCATTCAATCTGTCCAACATGAAGATAAACTCAAACCCTGAATTGTATTTTTTCTCCATTAAATGCTTAATAGATTCTGTATCATTTGGTGCTTCGCCAACTAGTCCAATTTTCCTCATATCTATTTTTCAAGATCTGAATATTTCCAATAATCACTTAGATAATCGTTTTCTAAATAAGCTATTGCTTTTTCTTTTTCATCATTTTCTAAATGCCTAAGTTGAGTGCCTTCTTTTCTGTTTTCAGAATAAGCGATTATAATTCTATCTAATTCATTTTCATCCAAGACATCTAAAGCAATTGGAGAATGTGAAGTAACAATTATCTGTTTATTGTGAGATTCCGCTTTTAGAAAATTCATTAGCGCCATTAATTGATGTGGGTGAACTCCAAGTTCTGGTTCTTCGATTAAGATGGTTCTATGTCGATTAGCATTATGATAGCCATGCCTATCATTATCAAAATGAACTACTCCATTAAATCCAATTTCAGTGATAATATAAAACAGTCTTTTTGTTCCATCGGATAAGTTATTAAATGGAATCCAACTGCCTTGAACATTAAATTCAATAAATAAATTATTGATTGTATATTCATTTGTTTCTTCGTCTAAAAAAAAGTTGAAATTTTCATTGAATTTAATCTTTTCGATCGGTGAATACATATTTAATAAACAACTGACTTCTTCTAATTCTTTAAAAAAATCGTGAAAAGATGTTTCTACTTTTTTTACGCTTGCATCTTTACCTTTAATTAGGAAGAATATTAAAGAAGCTAATAAACTTCTTATAAAATAAGGAGTATTGGGACTAAGAACTTTTGAAACTAGATCTTCAGAGTACCCTTCGCTGTCAACTTTAAAGGAAAATGATGAGTCGACCAGATAATATTCTTTAGGTAAACCATGTTTAACAAAAGTTGGATATATATACAAGCTTTCTTTATTTATTACTTCATTTAAGATTTCTAAGTCAGAATCCTGAAATATTACATTATTGTCTACTTCTATTTTTGTTTCAACATATGATTTACTAATACGATGAATGTTTTTGATATCTTCTTCAGCAATTGTACGTTTAGATTTAATGGAAATATATGACTTTCCTTTAAATCTCATCTCAGACGAAAAATTAATTAACCCATCAAAAGAAAAGTCTAACACTTCATTTAAAAAGGTTAAGAAATTTGTCTTACCCGCTGCGTTTTTTCCAATAATGATATTCAAACCATCTTTTAAGGAAACGTCAACATCAATAATCGATTTATAACCTGAAAGTTTAACATTACTTAAATAGTGACTATTGTTTTCCATTTTAAATCTTTGTTTTGAGAGTAACAAATATAATATATTCATTTGACTGAATAAATAATAGTTTTAGTTCGGTTTTGGTGAATTAGAGAAATATCAGGAACTATCCATTTTCAAATAAAAACCATTCCGAATTTATTGACTTCTTGCAAAATTGAATCAAAAAAGCTATTTTTCGATAAATAAATAAATAGCAATCACTCTTGAAATATCTGCTCTTCATATTGATTTTTTCTATGCTTTGTTCATGTAGAACAGAACCGAATAATGTAAATGATGTGATTTCAATTGAAGAACCCGATGATATAGATTTTCCAGTTATAATTGATACATTCAAATTTAAGACTTCCTTTAAAGTATTTGAAGAACAAAATATAGCCAATTACCGTCCTCTTTATTTTGGAGTTAAGAGGGACACTTTAGATGTTAATTATAATCTTTCAAAATACTATTCGCCACCTGATATTGTTGAACTTATTTTAGTTGATTCAACAATTCTTCCTATAAGTGAGATTGAGAAAAATCAAATAAGACATAATCACGATAACTATTCTAATTATTTTCAAGATTTGTCTTTTGAAAACCGATATCCAAATTGGTATGACTCAAATATTAAAATCACGATAGACACAACTCGGAAAATTAGAAATATTGGATCAAAGAAGTATGAAATCAAAGATTTTATTCATCAAGCTTACCCTGTGATTTTAGAAAACACATCCGACAGCACTATTGTTATCGGATATGGTTCTCAGATTCCCTTAATTTTAGAAATGGAAGATGAAAATGGAGAATGGAAACCTACCGAAACCATGTTTAAATATAAGTGTGGTAGTGGACTTCCTTCAATCTTCTTACCAAAAGGTGAAATCGTTTTGACTTCAGCTCCTATTATTAAAGTTGAGAAGGGAATAAGGTTTAGGTTGAAAATCGGGGAGAATTATTCGGAGGAGTTTGGAGGGGATAAAACTAAGGAGTAGATGCAGTTTTTAATGTCGATTACTTTGTCCAATCTTCAATCTTAATATTTTTAAGGCCAATGAAACCTTTTACATTGCGGGTTACAAGAATCAAATCATTAAATAAAGCTGTTGAGCCTATTAATAGATCAAATTCATCAACCGTTTTCCCTTTAGTTTTTAATCTAGCTTTTTCTTCTGCGTAAATATTAAGGGCTGAAAATATAGGGACTATCTTTATTTTCGTCTGAAAAGACTTGATTGATTTTAAATTTTCTTCTTTTCTTGTGCTTTTAGCAATTCCATATTTTAATTCCGCAATCGTTATTTCTGATACACAGCAGTTTTCAAAACCTATTTCATCTATTTTTTCATCAAGATTAAACTAACCATTCAAAAAATAAATACAAATGTTCGTATCTAATATATATATATTCACAGATATACGGTTTTACAAGTAAAATTTCTATCCTTCTTTATTCCAGTTATGAATTCATCAGCTGATTCATTTAATTTTAATGAACCATAAAGTTCTTTCCGAGGATCGTTTTTTTGGCTTTTGGATGTTTGGATAAAACGGTTCGTTTTGTGCCAGTCATTTCGGTCTGATGGTGCCATTAAAAACGGTTCGTTTTGTGCCACTTTAAAAGATTAAGTAAGACTATCTTGTCTAAAAAAGATAAGATATGGCAAACAAACTTGATTTCAATTGAAGAACCCGATGATATAGATTTTCCAGTTATAATTGATACATTCAATATTGATGATTCCTATAGAGGTGTCCTAGAGTAAACCAAGAATAAAATAACCTTGTATAATTAACTGCGTTGAGCTCGCTAGCTCGGTTAGTACAACTTATTTCTTAACACACCCGCAATGAGGGAGATTAACGGAGCACAAAACTTCAATTGAAAAATTGAACTTAGCACTAGAGTCGCCATATTACCAATCCAAAATTAGCTAAAGTCTTTTTTTATTGTTTAATCTAAGAATGTAATGATTGCCTCTCTGTTTTTTGTTGCGTCTGCAAAAATGGTCTGTACTGTCGAAAAGCCATCAGCTATATAATCAAATGCATCCTCACCTTCGTCCCAAATTGTCGGATAAACTCCTAATTCAGTCATTTTTTGAGGATTGAATTTTTGTTTTAAGTCAGTAATTGTAATTGTCGAAATTTCATTATTTAATGCTTCAACTTGTTCCGGCGTCAAGTAATGAGCTGGTCCATAACCTAAATCCTGTTCTTCGTCAATAAACTGTCCGCTGAATAAAACTCTCGCAAGATTGTGTTCCGTGGTTGCAAAACTTTCTCCTGTAAGTAAAAATATTATTCCGTCCCAAGATTTGTCAAAATCAACTAGATTTTCGTTTTCTGTTTCGTCATCATAAATTTTGTCTTCCAATAATGAACTGTCTTTTAAATAATATTCAAGTTCTGATTTTGTCACTCGAAGTATATTTCCTATAAGTTAGTATAAGAATAGTAGCGGATTTCAAGGCACATATCTTTCAATTTATCACTAAACTCTATACAAAGATACTACCTTTGAATTTAGCACAAAACCGCTATTATTTATATTCATTGTTACCCACTGGCTATTTTCTTTCAGTCCTAGAGCGTTGGCAAAGACATACTCTTTTGCAATTTTTGGTGGCGTGGTGGCTGGTGCGAATTGCAAATGTGTATGGCTTTTAGCGTTGGCTTTTTAACAGCAACTTTTGTTTTCTTGAATTGGTGGACAAGCTACTGAACCATAGGAGCAATACACACAACAATCTCCTTCGTTTGGTCGCAATACTTTTTTGCACTTTTCACATTCATAAAAGAATTGACAAGCGTTTGTTGGCATATCTTCTACTTTTTTATGTCCGCAGTTTGGACAGGTAATTTCTGATTTTAATATAGTTTCCATTTAATTTTCTTTTTTGTCGGTTACTTTATAACCTGTTGAGCTAATTGCTTTTTCAATTTCAATTTCATTGGATTTGGTTCTGTCAAATTCTATAATTGCGTTTCCGTTTTCGTATGACGCTTTTGAGTTTACAATTCCGTTGAGTTTATTTACTTCGTGATTAACGCTTTCTTCGCAACTTGCACAGGTCATTCCACTGATTTTAAATTCCGTTGTTTTAATATCAGATTTATCAACTACGACTATCTGCTTTTCTGTGTTTGGGTAAAAGATTCCTGAATAGTTTGGAAAAGCCATCATAACAATTGCAAATGCTGTTACAATTCCTAAAAACTTTTTTGATTGAATAAACTTTGGATTTTCGTCCGTTTCACATTCACAGTCGATTTCCTTCTGAGGTTTTAGTTTCTGAAACCAAGCAAATCCAAGAACTAAAATTGTTAGTCCAATTAAGTAAGGTCTAAATGGCTCAATCCAAGAGAATGTCGAAGCAATTCCGCTTGTTCCTGCGATAAGAGCTAAAACTGGTGTTATACAACATAAAGAAGCCGTAATCGCTGTCAGCAAACCCGCTCCGATTAATTTGTTTTCACTTTTCATACCGTTTCTAAAATTTTGTTCTTGTCGAGTATCTCAAAAAACGGATTCAGTAATGTTGAATATTCTGCCGTCAATGAGTAAAAAATAGTTTGGGCTTCTCTTTCGGTTTCTAATAGATTTCTGTCTTTCATTTTCCGCAAGTGTTGAGAAACAGCAGAAATGTTCATTCCGAGAATATCGCTTAAATCACAAACGCAAAGTCTTTTTTCCTCAAAGAGTAGGTAAAGTATTTTAAGTCTTACGCTGTTTCCAACTAATGAAAGTCCATTAGCTAAATAGTCAAACGATTCATTTAATTCCGAAACTGTGTCTTTGCAACAGTTTATTTGTTCAATATCTGCTTTTTGTCTTATGCACGAATTATTTTCCATAGTACAAAGCTACGCTTATTTATTATTTAAGCAGATACTAAAATACAATAATTCTAAAGCGTTGGGAAGATTTTAGCTCTTTTGGTTTTTTTAGCGTTGGATTTGTGTGTCGGCAAAAACCGAAAGTGCTAAAATGTGCGGCTGGTTTTCAGCTTGTGGCTATCATACCCAAAAGTCAAGTTATTTAATTTTGCTGTATTCACAGCATTTTGTTTTTTAAATTACATTATAGAATTAAGCATTATCTGCAACTTTAAGCTAGTTTGTCAATTCCAACCAACCATTAAAAAAAGGGCAGTACCTTATTTTTTAAACTTTTGAATAAGTTTAGAGACTTCAACAAACTTTATTTCTTCGAATGTTTCAAGTTCTTTTTTATGAAAAAGTACTCTTTGATTATAATAGAATTGGTATAAATTCACTTCTCCTTTTCTACTGGCTGTCGGTACTCTTTTATTTGTTTTTACGAAAGAAAGAAGTTCATCATATTTCATTACCGAATTAAATCTTCTTTTTCCATGAAAAGCTTTGTAGTTTTCCAGAATTTTATTGATTTTGGATGCTTTGGGCTTATCAAGATTTCCCTTTTTAATTTCGTTTTTTTGAAAATTAAGCCATCGAAAAATCTTTATTTCGTCATCAGGTACTCCATTTGAATGAGGTAATCTTTTTTCGGTTTGAGTTAAATTCTTTAGTGTTTCAAATCTTTCTTCCCAAGATTTTCTGGTACGCATATCAAATACTTCTAATTTAATATATCTTTTATGGTAATTCTTAGTTGATAAACCAACATGTGGACCTACATAAAAAACAAACAAACCTGATTTATCTTTTTTTAAATTTAGCAGAATACTGTCTCTACTTGATTTCGGACGATATTTCAAAACATAATTAGTTATTTTGGTTATATGCTTTGGCTCTCCAAATTGTAATAAATATTCTTCCACAATACTTCTTATCGTGCCATCGTGAAAATAATCTGACTCTTTTCGCCATTTTATTAAACCAAATTTTCCACTTCTGCCAACATTAATAAAACCATCTTTTCGGAGCAGGGAAGATTTAATTTTGGATTCTTTACTTTTATAACTAGGGTAAAGCATTACTACCTTTTCATGAATTTCTTTGACTTCAGATGGCTTGCCCAGAATTTCAAGTGCTTCATACGCGTATTCACATGCTCGCTTAAAGGTATTTCTTTTAAATAGTATATTTTTATCTGAATCTATATATAAGAATAACCCAAACTCTTCAGAAACAATTTTTTCGGCAATTGGAAATATTAAGTCTAAAATATGATTGTTTTCGTTGGCTAAAAAGTGCGCTAAATAACTTTTAAAATTTACCGAATAATCTTTTTCAATTCTATCATTTATTTTACTGTCAAGATCATTCACTAATGCATTAAAATTAATTTCAGTAGCTAGCGATTTTTCAATTAAAAAGAAATTATTCCAATTATGCCTTTTACTGGCATTAAAAAACTTAGGCTGAATTACATCTTCAATATTTCCGATCAATGAAAATTTATCCAACAAATAGATGGATAATATATAAGTAATGAACTTTGGTGATAAATTTATTTTGTTTGCATTATTTATATTGTCCACTAAATTTGTGTCTATTTCAATTTGATTAGCATTAACATCAATATTATATTTTTTTAATAAATCGTCATTAAAATTCTGAATGAATAAAAGCTTGTTGAATAAGCTATTAAAACATGTTTTAATGATTTGATTTACGCGTGGTTTGGATAATTTAACTTCATTGGCGATTTCTTCGGAAGTCAATACTTTCTGGTTTTTGTAAATCTTAAATGCTTTTTTTAAAATGTTCAAATGAATTTTATCAAACAAGTCATTGTTCTTTAATAGAAAATCTACCACTAAAAATATTGATTCGCTTTGGAGTATTTCGTTTGGAATATTTAAAGTAGAAAATGTATTTTGAATTAAAAAATTGTTTTTTAGTGAAATTAATTGTTTTTGATCCTTCAATATAATAACTTCAATCAAAAAATCGTGAATTACTGATATGTAGGTTTCTAATTCAGGAATAGATCGAGGACCTGCATTTTTTATTTCTTTAATAGAAAAACTTTCAGAAAGAAAAATTTCATTTGAAAAGTGCTTAATACTGAAATTTTGATTGAGAAAAAGCGATATAGCATTTTTACTCCTAACAGAAAGACTGTTTGTTTTAACAAGAATAAAGTTGTTTATAATTTTAATTTGAATCTCCGTTAAATCTAAAACTATTTGATTTAATTGATTCTTTTCTTCTTTATAAGGCTGTGGATTTTTATAATCATCATAGATACTGCACAATTCGATATTTGATTTAATCCCACAATTCTTAAGATTTAGAAATGTCCTATATTTTGAATAATACGCTAATAAGTCCTCTAAAGTATTAAATTGATTAGACTTACATACGTTATATGATCTTACACTAATTTTTTTCCTCTTGAAAATCTCTTCTATGAACATTCTATAATGTATTTGTTTCTGCTTTTCTAAGAACTCCCTGACTATTTTATTCATTAATTATCAAAAATAACGTTTTTTTTTATATTAAAAAAAACTAAACTATCAACATCCTAAATAGTGTCTGGTCGGAAACACAACAAAATTAAAATTGATTTTTTTGAGTATATTTTACTTTTTTTCTTGTCGGCTGATACTATGGCATCTCCTAAAGAAATAAAACTAAACCGCAGCAAAGCAAGCTCATAGCCTGTCCCGAGAAATCGGGAAAAACCTTAAAAAATTATTATGATTGAATAAATACCTCTCATCCCGATAAAATCGGGAATAAAAATCGTCTGTTTCCGACCAGACACTAAATACAGCAAATTTATAAACATTTTACAAAAAATGAAAATATTTAATTTATTGCCCAAAACATTCAATTGGGTATCCAACAAAGTTTAAACACTTGTAAATATACCTGTTAGACTTCCGTCAATTTTAATAACAAAAGAAGAAATTATTTTGGTTTTAATTCTTGATTTATAGATTGGGAAGTAGACTTGATATAGAATGAAGAATGGGTTTTGTCTTTGTCGATTTTTGGTGAATGATTAATATAGTTGGTTCTACCATGAATTTAGTGGATAACTTTTTCAATGGAGAATAAATCTCAGTTATCTTTTCTTGCACTATTAAGGCATTTCAAAATCCGCTTTAATCAGCATTCACCAAAGGTGAAAAAATCCGCGAATATAGGCGTTGCTTGCATCCGTGTTATCCGCGTTCCATTAAAGCGCATCAAATAGTATCAACCAGAACTCTCGGTTTACTCTATATTTTTGTATAACTAATGTCTTAATAAACAATTCAAACCTTGTTTATCAATTCAACTACCCACCCATTAAAATAAGGGTAGAACCATATAGTTTTCCGTAAAATGATTATGTTTGGGAAACGAATGCGATTTCACTCATTACGCATGAAAAAACGACACTTTTCACGCAATTACATGAAGCAATAAGATGAATACTTTCAACGACATAAAGGAATTGTTATCTGCTCTGAAAAGAGAGGAGAAGTTGATTTCTGAAATGTTTAGTAAAAGGAAATCAATCGACTATAAATACAGTGATGCTATTGAGTTAGTCGATGCTGACGAAAATCGGATTGATTTCTTGATTGCAAGAGCTGTAATTAGAGAAAATGGGGGTTATTTAGAACTTGATGATCAATACTTAGACTTTTTTGAGCAAATATTGGATGTAAATGAGGAAATTAATCTCTCTTATATTGATGAGAATATTAAAAATATCAAAGAAAATATTGATTACTTTCTCAATGAAAATAATGAAACGCGAAAGTATAGTTATCTAAAGTTTATCAAAAAAACACTCAGAAAAATTGGAAGTATAACACTCAGAAGTGTAGTCGATATTAGACGAAATATTGAGAATACTTTTAAAAATGAAGCGAATTATAAAAACAAGCAACTAAAACTTCAAAATTTAGATCAAAAACGGAATTTAGTTGAAAAACTGATTATTCAAACATTGCTTTTGATTGATCAAGAAGAACTGACTTTCTTCAATAGGGCTTTAGATGAAGAATTAAAGAGGGTAATTGTCGATTTGAAATTTCAGCTTAGAGAATGCTCACACAACTTAATTGAAATAGAAAAACAGATTATTGATTATCTGAATCAAATCAAACATCAAGGAAAGTTCTTAGAAAAACTGAGAAAGCTAAAGTATTTAAAAGACCACTTTACGATAGAAGCGGAAACAGATATTAAGCAGGTTGTCGCCAATAAAAATCAGGTGATATTTGAGAAGAGAATTCGCGAACCATTGAATTTGTCACTTGATTTTATCCGAGAAAATGAAAAAGCGTTTGAAGCAATTAAAAGAATTGCTAAAAATCATAAAGACAGAAAACTGTTCGAACCTGAAATAGCTGATCGCATCTCTTCGGAATTTCTTAAGAATACAATTGAAGAAGAGATCATGATTAACTTGGATGAATTACGCAATCAATTTATTGCAACAAGTGATAATCTGTTCAATTTCGTTATGAATTATGAATTTTCGAAAACGGTTAACTTTGATGAAAGAGTAACCATTTTTTGTCAAATCACTTCACAATATGAGCGGGAATTAAGAGTAGAAGATGATTTTGAAACAGCAAACGGAGTCGAATTTGCACTGGTTTATCCAAAATAAGTAGAATGATAACAAAATATACTTCCGAAATATTTGATGTTCTTCGCAGGGGACAATTCATTTGTTCCAATAGTCCGAGCGAGCACATTCAAACACTTTACAGGGTTTTAGAGGACGATAAAACCTTCGGGGATTTGTATGCTTATTTTTATCAAATCAATTATATTTTAGAGCAAGGAAATGAGTATTTCTATTTCAGTCGAGAAGAGAAAAATGTAAATCTTGACAGAAAATTAGAAAAGGCATTTACTTGGATTGATATTTTAGATTTCTTTAAAACTTTTGATTCATCTTTTGATGTTGGCTTAAGATTTTCGCCTTCTGATATTATAAATCAACTAAAAAACAACGCTGATTTAACATCAAAATTGGACAATCTTAAAAAAATCAGTGGTGATAAAAAGAGTCATTCGGATAGGGTTAAAAAGATAATCGAAAAATTTGAAGTCGATAATTTCATAATGCTTGAAGACGAAATATCAGAAACATACAAAGTGTTGACTTCTTTCAATTATTTAAAAGACATCATTACAGCTATTAATATTCCTGAAGAAGTAGAAAATGAGATACCTGAATAAAATAGTATTTATAAACAGTGCATCAGTAAGATATGCTGAAATTGAGCTAGATGGAAATGTTCATTTAATTGGTACGCAAGGAGTAGGGAAAAGTACTTTATTGCGTGCTATTTTGTTTTTTTATAATGCGAATAAATCCAAATTAGGAATTCCCAGAGAGAAGAAAGGATTTGATGATTATTACTTTCAATATCAAAATTCATACATCATTTATGAAGTTGAAAAAGACGGGATTCCTTTCTGTGTTTTGGCTTATAAGGTAAATGGAAAAGTCGCGTTTAGATTTTTTAATTCTGGATACAAAAGTGAGTTATTTATTGATGAAAATAATAGAGCTTTTGAAAGTTGGGATAAAATAAGAAATGCTTTAGGTAAAGAAATTCATTACAGCACAATTGTATCCAGTTACGAGGATTTTCGGAAAATAATTTATGGAGACAATAAAGGATTAAAACCTGATTTTAGGAAATACGCATTGATAGAGAGTAAGCAATATCAAAATATTCCTAGAACGATTCAAAATGTGCTTTTGAACTCAAATCTAGAAGCTAAATTTATCAAAGACACGATTATTAATTCTTTAAGTGAAGATGAAACTACGATAGATATAGAAAATTATTCAAAAGTTCATTTAATAGACTTTGAAAGAGAAATCAATGACATTCGGATTTGGTTTAAAACCAATAAAAAAGGTGAAATTGTTATTCGGAACCAAGCAGAAAGAGTCATTGATAAATACCGTATTCATAATTTTTTGATTAGAGAAAAGAAACAATTGGCTCATGCTTTAGGATTTAGAATGGATTTTATTGAGAAAGAAAAACCATTGTTAATTTCTAATTCTTCCAAAGAAAACAATGTATTAACCGCGCTTTTTAATAAGAGGGCAAACTTAAAAGATCTTCATTTAAAAAGAGAACAAAAATTAGTTTCGGATATTGATTATGTAAAGAAAGAATTAATCAAAGCCGCAAAAAAGCAAACTGAATACGATAATCAAAGCATTGATGAAGTAATCAAGAAAGTGATTCAAAGAGATGCTTTGGAAAGAGAACTCAAAACTTTAGGAGAAGAGAAGAACTTACTGAAATCTGCTTTTGGTCAAATTAGCCAAAGATATGAAGCGTTAATTTTGCAAGTTCAAAACCAACAACAGGAGTTGGCTAATCACCGAAGTGCTGAGGTTAACAACATTAAGAGTGAGACTGGCGAGAGCAGAGAAAAACTTTTTCAGACTTACGAAAAGCTTATTGTTCAAGTTAAGAATGACAATCAAACAGAAAAAGAAACAGCGTTTAATGAATTAAATGGCGTAGTTGAAAGAGAAAACACATTAAAAAGGAAGAAATCGGAGTTAAAATATCAGGTTTTTTATGTTGCTGAAATTAATAAATGTAAGAAAGAGAGCAACGCAATTGAAGAAAAAGTTTCGGGTGCGCATAGCATTATTCTAAATTCAAAAAACGAGGTAAATATACTGCGAAAAGAATGGGAGCTTGAAGAAAATGAAACTGTGAGATCAACAGTGTTAAAAGCTGATGTAATCAATAGCAAAAAGCAGAAATTCACGGATCAAATTCAAACCATATCGCATAAGATTGCCCAAAGTAAATCTTCACTTTATGGTTGGTTAAATGATCACGTTCCGAATTGGGAAAAGACCATTGGAAAAGTAATTGATGAAGACAATGTGCTTTTTAATTCTGAATTAAATCCTAAATTAATCCATAACAATTCAGCCACTTTTTTTGGTATTGAATTGAATTTAAACGGATTATATAATCGGACTAAAACTGTTGCACAATACAATGATGAGATTACAGAATTTAAAATAAAAATATCCAATTTACGTAATTCACTTCTTCAACTAAATGAGGATAAGGAAGATTCTTCACAAAAGCTTAAAACAAAATTCAGGAAAAAGCTTAAAGTTTTTAAAGATGTTATTGCAGAGAATGAATATTTTATTGCGCAATCTGACCATAAATTAAAGAAGTGTCAAGTTGAATTGAGTGAATGGGTTGAAAAATCTAAATCAGAAAAAATCAACATTTCAAATGAGATTGAAAATAAGCTAAATGAAGTTACTTCTGACAAAGTAAAAGCACAAGAAAAGTTAGAAAAAATTAAGATTGGAATAAAGCGTAAAATAACTTTAAAAGAAAACAAAAGAGATGGCGAGATCTCAAGTTTCAAGACTTTGAATCAAACTAGAATTGATGAAATTCAACTTAATATTTCCAATAATAAAGAAGAATCCGAAAAACGAGTAAAAGAGTTAAGAAAAGAAGAGACTTCTGAGCTTGATAATAAAGGAGCTGACACCCAAAGGATTTCTCGCATTGAAAACAGATTGTTGGAAGTAGAAAAGGCAATCGAATACATTAGAAATAATGAAGCGATTGTAATTGAATACAAGAAAGATAAAAGAGAGCTTTTTGATCGTATTCCTGAGTTTAGAGCTGAAAAAACAACTTTAGAAAAAAGACAAAGTTTAATTCTAGAAGAACATAAAGATGAAATTGTTAAACTAGATAAAAAGTATTTTGATCAGAAAACAGTAGTTGATGGCATACAATCAAAAGTCGACGAATTTAATACAGACGAAAAGGCATTTTCTGAATTCAAAAAATCTGATGCTTTTATCAATATTCAAATATATTTTTCTGATCCAATTTTAGAAGATAAAGACTTGAAAACTGCCCACTCTATTATTTCAGAGCTCAATGGGAGGTATTATAAGGGAATTGAAAATTTCAAAGAGTTACAACAAAACATCAATGCTTTTAACGGTAATTTCACCTATAAAAACATTTTCTCTTTTAAAAATGACTTAAATAATGATGAAGACTTTTTAAGTTTTGCATCAGATTTAAAGGAATTTATGGAAGAAGATAAAATCAATGAATTTGAGAAAAGAGTAAATACAAGATTTGCCAATATTATTCATTTGATTGGACGAGAAACGACGGAATTAAACTCAAAAAGGGGAGATATTGAGAGAATCATCAAAAAAATTAATGATGATTTCAGCAGTAAAAACTTTGTGGAAGCCATCAAAGAAATGGAAATTCGCACATTAGCAAGTTCAAATCCTGTGGTTAGATTACTGATTAAAATTCAAGAGTTTAATGATGAGAACAGTTTACTTTTAGGTGAAACCAACCTATTCACTTCCACCGATAGTAATTCTAAAAATCAAAAGGCTGTTGAACTTTTAAAGGAACTGGTAAAAGCGATAGAAAAACACAAAAATCCAACGTTAACATTGTCAGAATCCTTTGATTTACAATTTAAAATTGTAGAAAATGACAACAATTCTGGCTGGGTTGAGAAGCTATCAAATGTTGGAAGTGAAGGAACAGACGTTCTGGTAAAAGCGATGATAAATATCCTACTTCTCAATGTTTTCAAAGACAGCGCTTCAAAGAAATTCAAAGATTTCAAATTGCATTGTATGATGGATGAGATTGGAAGACTGCACCCAAACAACGTAAAAGGTATTTTAAGATTTGCGAACGAAAGAAATATCTTGTTGATTAACGGTTCGCCAACAAGTCAAAATGCTATCGATTATAAGTACACATATAAATTGGCAAAAGTTCAATCAGAATCGGATGCCAAAAAGTACATCACGAAGATTAATCGATTGGTGAAAGTCAATACAAAGGTTTTGAATTGATGAAATTAACATTAAAAATAGCGAGGGTATTGGTTCAACTCATCGGCAGAGAATCCATTCCAGCAAGTTCAGCAAAGAGTAAATTAATTGATGATTTAGTTTTTGAAAACATCATTTTGCGTAAAGGAAAACACAAAAAGTCTTTGGAGCTAATAAATGAAGAAGGCTTGCATATCTATTTAGTAAATCAATTACAAATTAATGATTTGACTAGGTATATCTCAGCTTTAGAAAATACAGAATCATCTCGTGCAGATTTTGTGAAAATCACAACCGATTCAAAAAACTCGAAAGAAAGGGCTTTTAAAGGTTTTTTAGTGAATTGTTATCAAGCAATAGAAGCGCAGTTAAATAACGAAAAGCTAATCATCAACCCTAGTCCAGGAAGTTTTGTTTTTATTTATGACTTTGAAACGTTTAAAATCCCGAAAAACGTGACTATTGTAGGAGTAGAGAATTCCAAGAATTTTAGTCAAATTCAGGAACAGAAATATTTGTTTGAGGATATAGTACCATTGTTTGTGTCACGGTATCCACAAAACCAAAATAAGGATTTCATAAAGTGGATGAATTCAATTCCTAACGATTATGTCCATTTCGGTGATTTTGATATTGCTGGCATTGGTATTTTTTTGAATGAATACAAGAAGTATTTGGATGATAAAGCGTCATTTTTTATTCCAATTGAAATTCAAAGTATGATCCGTGAAAATGGAAATAGAGAAAGATTTGATAAGCAAAAAATTAATTTTAAGATTGAGGAAGTTCAGGAAGAGAGGCTTTTGGATTTGATAAAGACAATTAAAATAGAGAAGAAGGGATTGGATCAAGAGTTTTTTATTGGGAAGTGATTGATCGTTTAAATATAAACCCTCTTGTAACTAATCAGTAACCTTCAATCCAGCAATTGTAAATAATGCAGCAAGAACACTTTGGCCATTTTTGATGGCAGTATCTGTAATAGAACGTAGCTTGG
>Ga0307930_1000878_pt1 | contig 24179 bp, 32 predicted proteins | sample OrgLakmetageno46_FD_203161 | JGI IMG/M metagenome (GOLD analysis project Ga0307930, IMG submission 203161) | Saline water microbial communities from Organic Lake, Antarctica - #46 | ecosystem: Environmental > Aquatic > Non-marine Saline and Alkaline > Saline | place: Antarctica: Organic Lake...
AGGCCGCGGCGTGGCAAAGACTGACTCCGAGGCGCTTCGGAGTTTTAGGAAAGCCGCAGGTCAAGGGCACACTAATTCAATGGGGAATGTCGGAGGTTCATTTGAAGGAAGGTCGCAGCATGGCCCACAGCTAGCTGGAAGCGGGGCGGTGGTACAATAAGATAAATACCGCTGAAAGGGGAAAGGATAAGTCCAGGGGTTTTCCGAACCGCGAAAATCTGGCCGAAGCCTAAAGCCTGGCGCTGGCGAATGAAGGTACTAAGTTACGAACGATTACGAAAAAAATATCAAGTGCTAGTTGTTGCATACTATAGCATTACTAGATTTGGAGTCCGTTCTTTTCTTCTGTAGTCTAACTGGCAGCTAAAGGGGGGTCACTTTTCGCAAAAGCGGAAATTTAGCGCATTATTGGCGATTTCGCATCATAGACGCGATTTATTTATCATCCAATGCACAGATAAGCCGTATTTGGTATACCCGGTAGGGCCGCGACGTAAAGCCACGGAAATTTTTTCCATTGGTTACCATTATTTCTTTTTTGGTGCTCATCTAGCACAGCCAGTGCAGCTCGGCTGCTCTGCGGATTTCGAGCAATTTTGGCCCATTCTAGGCCCCAAATTCAATAAAATATCGTGCTTCTTGGTATCGGGATTCCCCCTCGATATTATCAAAATATCGGGCCACAGTGGTAAGACCGTGCGAGCTCGGTTAGGGGGAACCCCGCCTCGATTTGCGTATACTATGGCCAATAAAGGCGATATTTCAGAAGTGACCCCCCTTCCCCCCTTTCCCCTTTAGCTGCCAGTTGGTCTGTAACTGCCGTTCAGAGTTAAAAATTAAAATGTCTGTTTCCTGGGGTTCTGATACTGATACCGATACTAGATCCGAGACCCGATTTAAGATCTAAGGATGGAGTTAAAGAAAACGCATACCATCTTCCCTTGCAGACTTTGTTGATAAGGCGAGAATAGGAACACGGCAGCGCGACGGCAATTGACGTGGGCCGATGCTTCAGCGAATACCCACCCCCCGCATATAAACAGAGGAAGGACTACAAGTAAAACAGTTCCCGTTCCCCTACCTAGCACGGCATAATGGCATAATACTTGGCGGTACTTACGAAAAGAAGGACTTGCGGTTTTTCTTGGCTTCCAACTTTGCGGCTTTTTCCATTTCTTTGAGGCGCTTCGCAGCTTCAAGAGCCTCAAGTTTTTCCTGTTTTGCCCTTTCAATTGCGTCTAATTTCGCCTGTTTCTCGGCTTCTTTCTCCTGCTTCGCTCGTTCGATGGCGTCTAACTTTGCTTGCTTTTCTGCCTCCCTAGCATCGATTTTCGCCTGTTTTTCAGCTTCTTTAGCATCGATTTTGGCCTGTTTTTCGGCCTCCTTCGCTGCCGCTGCTTCCTCTTTAGCCATGGTCGCTCGTCGCTTCGCCATTTCCTTCTCCTTTTTCTGCTTCTCCTTCGGCGTCAAGTCTACTAGGTCTTCTTCTTCGCCTGCTTCGTCCAGCATCTCTGACAGCTCTAAGGCCCCCGCAGGCGATGACGGCGGTGCGTCCTCTTCTTCTCCTTTCACTTCTTCGGGCCCCTTGTTAGCTGCCTCTTTCTCGGCCTCCTTCGCCGCTTTCTTTGCAGCTTTTTTCGCGGCTTTCTCCGCTGCTTTGATCGCCTCCTTCTCCGCTTTGGCTGCAGCCTTAGCCGCCGCCTTGGCCTCCTTCTCTCTCGCTTCCTCCTCGGCCGCCCTCTGCTCCTCTTCGGCTTGCAGCTGCTTGCTCGTCGGGCCAGCTTTGGGAGGCGGGGAGGCTTTCTTCTGTGACGCGGCCTTGAGAGCTGCTGCTTTGGCGGCCTTGGCTGCGGCGGCGGCTGCTGCCTCTTCTTCGAACTCCTCGGGCGGCGCGATCTCCTCCAGAGGCTTACCGAAGTCGTCCTTTTCCAAGTCCGAAAAGCCCTTCATAAGGAGAGAAAGCACAGAGGGTTAACGAAAAGGCAAGGAGGCGATGGTTTCGCGGGAGTGCGAGGAGGCAATAGTGGTCAAGCGAGATATACCAACAGCAACAAGCTTCACCTCGTATTCGATGTCGTACTCCTCCTCGTCCATCGCGTTGATCCGCACCATGATTACATGTGCGGGGTACCAATCCCCGTCGGCCAGCATGCCATAAACGCGGGCGCCGACCTTGTAAGTCGCGTAGGCTGCCTTGGCGCCGCGATTAAGCGCCACTTGAATCTTGGGGGCTTTGGTAACGTCGACCTTCTTGGCTTTGAATTCAGGCACCACATGGCTCTCTTGCTCCAAGACCTTCGCTCCTTTCACCTGATAATGGAGGGTGATTATGGCAGGATGAGGTCAAGGATGAGGTCAAAGGAAAGTGAATTGAAAGGGGATCAAAAGACAGAAAAAGCCTCACCTCTCGAGGATTAATGATGGGAGTGTACTCCAATTATAACAGAAACTACAGAACTCATCTCATTACCTTGTATTGGTTGGTGTCCAAATATCTGGGCGTCGCCTTCGCCGCTGCTCCGGTGATTTTCACTTCTTTCTTGGGCACCCACTCTTCCTTCTCCAGCACGGGGGCGCCCTTGATCTTGAAGTTGTTCTTGTCCAAGTATCGGGGGCTGGCTTTGGCGGCGGCGCCCGTGAGTTTGGGGCTGCTCACAGCCGGTTTATCCCAACGAGCTGAGGTCGCTTCTAGGAACCGTTTCGCCTTCTTTTCGTCCCACTTCTTGCCCAAATTCCCGAAAATGTCCGACATTTCGTCCTTGCTCAAGCTGCCGCTGCCGTCCGTGTCCATTTCATCGAACATCGCGCCGGCCTCTTCTTCGCTCAAGTTCAACTTCTCACAGGCGCCCACCACCTCCGCTCGCGTGAGGGTGCCGTCGTTGTTCGAGTCCAAGAGACGGAAGAGGTCGTTCACGGACAGCTTCTTCACTTCCTCTTGCTTCTCGCTGTCCCTGTTGTCTCCTCCTCCTTCTTGGCCTTCCCCGCCATCACCTCCCGCTTCTTCGCCTCCTTCGCTGCTGCGCGCCCCTCCGCTCTCACGGCTGCTCCTCCCGCCCCCTCCGCTCTCGCGGCCTCGGCTCTCTTCGCCGCCATTCTCCTTCGCTTTCTTGGCTGCTGCAGCCGCGCGCGGAGTCTTAGGAGCCGGCTTCTCCACCGCAAACCTACGATAGATGGATTGAGAGTAAGAAATCATGCATTCTTTCTCTTCGATTCAGCTTTACACACATTCCTTTTTCATCAGAAAAACATGGTGCACTTATCAGCACTTTTACCGGCTGAACTCTTGCGGTTTCCCCTCGGTCACAAAGTCGTCAATGAGCTCCTTTTGTTTCCAGGGGTTCGATTGCAGGTACTTTGGCACTGCGCTTTCTTGAAGTTTGGCGCGCTCCGACTTTTCTTTGGGAGGAGGGTCAGGTGGTGCCTCGTCCAATTTCATGCCTTCCGGAATCTCTAAGCCGTTGAACACCTACGTAGCATAGAGAACAGATAGAGGATGAGATGGGTCGAGGAGAAGGATACAGGTCATGCCAATTGTCTTTCCATTTATTTGGTTCCAAACAATCTACTTCATCTTACGATGATGATTCTATCTCTCCATCAAGCAATATTGAGTGGCAGCCGTACCGTGGTCCAGACACGCGCGAGTTCAGCGGAAGGCAAGAGAAACGACGAGGTCGAGCTCGAGGAGGCGCCCTTCTCTGTAGCCTTCACTTCTACGCGGAATTTCCGCCCCAGGGGACCAGCTTTGCCCTTGTTGGTGGCAGTAGTTGGCTCCACCACCAGAGTCTGCACCGGCGTCAAAGCTCCAAACTCCACGAAGAGCTCCAGCACTTTGCTCTAATATAGGTGTGCAAGGAACAAAAGGATGCAGTGGAAAAAAAAGGTACTGCCAATTATTTCTTCGCGCCACTATCATCAAGCGATAAGGAGAGGATCTTCAAGCCGCCCTCAGCCCTCTCTGCTGACACTTGCTTTCATTACAAATAGTGGTACCTGGGTGTTGTAGACGGCGTAGCGCGGGCTCCATTTTTCACCCCCAAAACGGCCTTTCCCAACGGTGCACTCCAAATTGTGCTCGAGCCGAACGTCCCGCATTCCGCGCCTTAACTTCGACATCTCAAACATCCAGTTGGCCTCTTCAGCCTCCTTGGCCGCGGTGTTCTCGGCTTTGATTTTGGCCGCTGCCACTTTCGCCTTCAGCCTCTCTTCGGCCTGGGTTGGCAAGAATCAATTGCGGAACACACGACACACGGGGAATAGAAAGTCAAGTGAGAAATGAATGAGAGAACAATCGCCCACTCGCTTGTCCATGATAGAGAAGAGAGAGCTCCGCAGACACATTTGGAGGCAGCGCAGACACCGTGAGAAATGTAGGAGGACTCTCGAAAAGACTGAAGTCTAGACTTTTATGATGAACGCACCGCCGCTTTTTTCGCGTCTTCTTTTGCGGCTTTCTCCGCGAGTTTCCGCTTCATCTCGAGGTCCACCCTAGCCGCTTCAGCTTCAGCTCTGGCCTCCTCCGCCATCTCTTCCTTGGACCGCACCTCGACCTCCTCCACCGTCGCCTTGGCCCGCCCCGACTTCACCGCCTTCTGGAGAGCGCCCACCAGGGTGCGAGCCTGCAAGCGTTTCAAGCCCAATCCTTCGAGATCCTCCACGGCAGTTCCGGACTCGCAAAGTTGCTCGAGGCTACTCATGTCCATCACTCCTACAGCGGCCAGCTGATCGGCATGCTCCGACAGCTTGTTGTCCTGCGGTACATTACATTAGGACAAACACGTGAATCGCGTCATGAACAAGCAAAACGAAGTACTACTTTGTTTCACAAACGGTGGCTATAGATCACTAGATCACAGCATTTCAACACTCATGGTTCGCCTCCCAGACAAAGGTCAAACGAATGAAGCGAGAGCTGGTCATTACCTTGAGGAATGCACGGGTCTGCGCATCGCACTTTTTACCACTGGCACCAGCCTTTTGCGGGCTTGGCGCGGCAGCGACGCTGTCCTGCAAAGCGGTGGCGTTGCCTTTTTCCGGAAATTTGGCTTTCTTCACTTGCGCAATGAACTTGAACGCAATCACCTAGGAAGGAAATAAGCACGAGCAAGAGGTTAAACGAGCGAAATCATAAGTCGTGATCCCCTTTATCTGCTGCTACGCAAATAATTTGATAATTTGATGGAGCAGCAGCGTGTGATTTCGTGACGAAGGGTTGTGCATGGATGAAGTGGAGAGAGGTGTGTCCGTTCACCTTCGACATTCCCATTGCTTCAAGTTCACGAACGGCCGACGCCGATGCCGAGCACAAGGGATTCAAATCCGCGCATTCAGACACGCCACGAGCTTCCAGGGCAAAAGCAAACTCTTCGAACTTTAGTAAGGAGGCATTGAACAAAGATTCGGGAGGGGGAAAGGGGGCGCACGCGGGAGAGCAGAGACAAAAAGAGTGATTTGCAGACCTTCAAGAATATATCACTCATATCATTTGAGAGAAGTGACCACGCAACAATTGATTCGATACTATGCATCGCTCAAGCAAACGAATACCAACTCTAAACGTCATGTGACGCCCTCAACTATGTGGTAGATCTACATCTACATGACATCATCCACGTGACGACCGGCATCTAAGTGACTTGACTACAGTGACACTCAGGCGATGAGTGCCCATTCCACAGAGGCCTATCATTTGCTCTGCACCTGGTTCTCTTCGAGCCATGCTTTGCACTTGTGATCAAGCATCGTGCCAAGCCCGTCGAAGGCACAACAAGATCACACGAGGGCACGTATGAGTCCACGAGTCTCAAAGCACGAAGCGCTAGCCGGAGTTGGACAAATACGATTACACCAATCAGATGCACTGTCGGCTTTTTTTCGATTCCGCTGTTCGGTGATTGGGCGTGAAAGTGTTCTGCTTTGCGGTGAGCATTCCATTCGATTTTCACCAATTTGGTCCACGCATCCGCTTCTGGGCTCGCACTCTCCGGCGGAAGACCAACTGTGAGTGGGCCCGGAAAAAGAGGATAGATTGAGGTGACGCAGAGAAGAAGACGAAGCGTATTGAAATTCCCTTAATTTGACGTCTGAGCCCCCTGAAGTTGTCTTGCATTCACCTTCCTCAGACCCTGACCCTCAGCGCCTCTGAATATTTCGCCCGTTTGCCTCTCTCGGCAGTTTCGCTTTTAAAACTCAAAATGGTGCAGCTCGACGATGACGCGCCATGCTGCGACAAGATGATGAACAGCCCGCCCGTGACTCTGGCCTGCAGTTTTCCTTTGGGCGGTTTCATTGGCCTGGTGGTGTCCTTGGCGGGATACGCTCTGTACTTCCAGGACGGTCTGGACTCGTTCGAAAGCGTGGTCTCAGACCTGGGCATCAACAACGCTGACCAAATCACGCTGGTGCTCACTTACGGTACTCAAATAATCATTTTGGCCAACGTCTTTGTGACAGGCTATGGCCTCCGTGAGAAGTGCCGCACGCGCAACGATTGCATGAAGCACATCACCTATGGCGGCTTCCCAACGCTCATCAAGTTCCTCGTCAAGACAGTGGTTCACCTGGTGGTCTGCTTCTCCGTAGTGATTGCGCTCTTGCTTATGTTTATTACCGAGGCCCTGTGGGTGGCCTTCTTGACCATTGACGCGGTGTGCGGCTCGGACGTGGTGGATTCGGTGGTGGAAATCATGGAGCTGATCGGCGACGCTGACGACATCACTGAGACCTGTAAATCGGTGTCCAACGGCCTCGGCGGCACGCGCCAAGTGCTGATTGGCGCCGCGATCCTCGTCATTTCGCAGATCATCATCCTGTGCTATTGGTACAAGTGAGTGGAAAACCTTGAAAGAAAAGGCACCTCTCACGTTTTCTTAACCCCGATCCATTTTTCGTGAAATTCCTTTGCATTGCCATTCATGAACTCACGAATCGAATGCGATTTCAGAGGATGCATGGGTGTCTGTAGCCATGCTATTTGTGTGTGCGCGTTTCTCATAGTACCCTCTCTGTATCCTACTGTGTCCATCTCAGGTACTCGACGCTGGCGATGGTGTCGCCGTTTTACACCACTGGCAAATGGGCCAAGGATGCCGCCTCCAAAAACCCTATCAACGATAAGGTGACCATTAAAATCAAAGAGAGAATATTTGAACAAAGAATGGATTATGATAGCATTTGATTTGTCCTTACACACCCACACCTTTTAATGCTTGAGCACGCATGTGTGGTTGTCTTCTGACCAATTATCTATCTTTGGCTATTTTTTCGCACAGGGCAAGGATGTGGAAATGGCACCAACTACCAGCGACGAGGCACCTGCAAAGGAGTCTGAGTTCAAGCCCAAGAAGGCACCTCGCAAGCTTTAAATAGCGACATTTCGAAGGAGCACCGTGAAGGTTGTTTCAAAACCGCATTCCCGACTTACTCTCCATTCTCAAAAGGATTCCACACACATTCATCCATAGGGCAGTGTGGGTGGCCGTTTCAGTCCACCCACTTCGTATCACCTCGAATTTCTTGCTGTGGTTGGATTCTTCTTTTTAATAAATTGGGTCAAGCTTCTTGCTATGGGACTATTACATCGAAGGCAAAAAGGTGCAACGGCTGAAGGGCTTCAAATTGTAGAAACTGATCTCCCCTGTAAGGGGAAGATCGCAAAGTTGGTATTCTGAATGGGAGCGCACCATACCTCTACGAATCCAGCACAGTTCGAAAAATACTGGAAGACACCAAGAGATAAAGCAAGGGTTTCTTCTCGCTGCGCAATTTATCTCCTTTTCAGCGCGGGGCGAGTACCCGGGAAATGTAGAAACTGTAACTTCCCCTTACAGGGGAGATCAGTTTCTATACAAATTACAGTACATTACATTCTAAATGTATTCTAGAAGCTACAAGCCAGGAGAAGCGTAAGCGAAAGAACTCACCCGGGCTTCTTTTAACTTCTTTCTGGGTGATCGCCCCAGTATTCCCATAGCCCCAACCCTGACATCTAAATTTAAATTTTCTTTCGACCGTTTCCGTTTCCGTTTCCCAATTTAGTATTTATCATTTATCCCAGTATCCCGATGTTGAAATCCTGAGTTACCTGAATAACTTACTGTTACTGAGGTCCGAAGCAAAGATATCAAGAGCCCGGTTTTATTATCTCAACTACCGCCCTAGCCTCTTAGTCTGTTTCCTTCCGACACTGCATTCGCCCATTGCGCGTTTCTGCCGTATTTGGCTCGGGTCGCTCTTACTCCCATATTCCCCTTGGGGAAGACAACACAATCGACATGAGCTCACCGCAGCTGGACGCTTGCGCTGCTTCCGAAATACAGCTCGAAATCATGTTGAATGAACTTGAGAAGATATCGCGTGAAGAATCGAGAAGCCACCACGCACGGGAGATGCCCAAGGTTACCTCATTTGCGACCTGGGAATTTTCCTGTTGCTTTGAGTCTTCTCACTTCATTCTTCATCAAGCCAAGGAAACAATCGTACTCGGTAGTAGCCAAAAGTGCCTAGTCAATTCACAAAAGGGGGAAGTTGAATGAGTGAGAAGGAAGGAGCATTCGAAGTTTAGCGCCGAGTAATAGTATGCAAATGAATGAGCACTTTTTCTCGCACTCATATTCCGGCGCAGTAATTCTTGAAAGATGATGGCTAACCTCAATGAAGAAAGCTCGGTCTGGGGGCGTGTCTCTGTTTTGAAGGGCTGCTTCTGCTAGCTTCTGGAACTCTTTGATGTCAGACCCCTAAGAAAGGCCGAGTGAAGTATGTAAGCAAGCCAGATAATGGATAGGAAGGTGGTAAAGATTCAAGAGAGCCTAACCTGTTCAACGACGAATCGTTCTACTTTGCTCTCAAAAATTGCTAGATATTCTTGGTAGACCTGTAAAAAGAACGAGGGCCCAATTAGTCGCTAACATATGAAGTCGGCTTCTTCATAATTATGACGCCTGCGCCATTCCATCATGCCATACCTTGTGATACTCGAGACTGTGCTCATCGCCCAGTTTAAGGTCGACTGCCGACTCAAATAAATCGAAATGAGCCTCTGCAAAATCCTCGAAATCCTTTTCGAAACTAGGAAACAATCAATGGTATGAATTGCCAAAAACATTGGAAAGCAAATGAAGTGAGGACGAAAAGATGTGTCTTGTTCAGTATCTTCGTGTTAGGCTCACCCTGACGACATGCAAAATTGCGCGACAGCATCAAAAATGTCGGGCCCGGACTTAGCATCTCCATTGTCTTTTCCTTCTCCTTCCTTCCCTTCATCAAACTTAGCCTCAGCCATGATGCTAGATTGTCACGCCTCAGGTGTTGACGCGTTTTACTCTCGTCTCAACTCTCTTCGTATTTATTTCGTATTCTCTCTGTACTTCTGTAGTACGTACGTACGGTACGGACAAACGGAGAAAACAGCAAGAAGCAAGCAAGAAGTTTTTTTTTTGCCCTACACATCACACACGCTACGGACGCTACGCTGGCTACTGGCTACACTCACGCGCGATTCGCTATTCGCTAGCTTCAGTAGTGCTAGTCGGCCTATTCGTCTATTCACTTTCTCCTTGCTTGATAATCGAGGTTTGGAGTTGAGGGCTTCATAGCTTCATTCAGAATTGAACTTGGAGTGAGTTCAAGAAGTAGTCTAGCCAGGAATCTGCAGTACATTTGGAGGAGTGCTTACATCCATGCGGTCTAGCTCACTTCTAGCTCATGTAGCAGCTGGCGTCCTGGCTGTGGTGAAGGCGGATGACACCGGTTGTAACTTATCGAAGGAGGTGCCGTGGCCAGTGTCTGATGGCTACACATGCCAGCCATTTGACGACGCATACACGGAAGTGCACGCCTATCTTTACAGGTGCAGATCTGCTGGGCAATTTTAGTGGGATTGAATGCGCTGCGAAAACATGCATTTATTGTTTTATTCTGGATGATTTGTGAGGATATACTTGTATTAATTAAGGTGCCAACTAGGCAAAGCGGGCAATGTAGGTCTGTGAGATTCATCTCTATTCATATTGAATTTTGCTGAAGTCGTATTCACTCATAACTCCTTGCGCTTCGCTTCATGACCGACAGCGATATGCCAGCCTTTGACGTTCCCAATGCCGCAACGCTGTTCGATGACGGGGCTGCGTCTGCGGGCATCAACATCAGCCTAGCAGCCCGGCAAGCGACTAAAACTTACCCTTGGGCGAAGGTGTCGCCCAAGCAGGTGCGTGTGCAAGTACTCTAGCCTAGGGTTTGAAGCAATATGGTTCGAAATGAATTTCAATTATACTTACAAATTGGTTCCTTTAGATGTTTTTGGAGTACGTGGCGCCGTATGCCAACGTCAATGAAGCGCGGTCTCACTGGCGTGGCCTGCTGCCTGCTGCCCTGCAGCCGGTGCTTGATCAGCTTGAACCCGATGGTAGGGGAGAGGCACTGTTATTCACGTGCTGCTCTCTTCTGAATCCTAAATTGATGAAAAGAAAACATTGGCCTTACTGATCGTACTTTCGACAGGCATGTCGGTGGGTGATGCTTATGCTGCTGTGAACGGATATCTCAATGCGAGCTCGAGCATATGGACTGTTCTAACCCCGCAGCCGATTGTGTTCAAGAGCGAACAAACACCACGTGTTTATGACCCCATGAGTACCTTAGCCTTTGGTTATGCGAGCTGCACTGGCATTTCGATCTTGCTGATTGATGCACTGAGGTTTAAGCTTCTCTTTGCCTTATTTCCATGTGTGCCGTGAATGCGCTTCTCCTTTTTTAGTTGTGCTTTTGATCGTCTGCACTGACATGAACGGAATTTCATTCGAAGGAGCACTCCTTCGAGGTTTTTGCTTTTGAGCAATGATGCCTCTGTTTGCGCTTCTCAGATCGATCGGCATTCCTGCTCGTCTCGTGGGCACGCCAGCATGGAACAATGACGCGGCTAACGGCAACCACAACTGGGTGGAGGTGTGGCAGTTAAGCAACACAGATGAACATACAGCTTCTTGGAGCCCAATCGAAGGGAAGCCCGCCGGTGGCGGAGAGACTCTCGACGACCCCTGCTCCCTGTGGTTCTGCAACCCTGCCCACTTCCCATCGGCCAGTGATAGTAACACCACTACCCCCGTGTATGCTGCTCGCTTCAGCCAGGATGCAGACGTGCGCTACCCCATGGCCTGGGACTTGGCAAATATCGATATTCCCGGTTTGTTCTTATCGGAATCCTATGCGGCTATGTGTGGGTCGTGCTAAGGTGTTGCGGTATATAGCCATGTTCCTCACATGGGTGGATTCTGGCTTTTTGTTTGTTCTTTTTTTGTTGTTTGTGGCTTGGCGACTTGATTTCTCAGGCATTTTAGCTTCTGGAAACTTGCTGGTTAGGTATCTGTTTATATATACATATATATTTTTAGATAAAATACAGATCTAAGATCTAAGTACTAACTACTGGGCGGATCTAAGATCTAAGATTGAAGGGGCTCTTTGTCGGGCGGAAATGATTACTGGGCCTCTGTCGATATTTTCACCTAAGAGCTAACGGCTTCCTAGGAATTTACGGAGATTACATACGTTTGCGTTGGTGTGCGCACCTGCTTATTCATAAGTCAGTCAAAAGATTTTCTGAAAAGCAAAAGAGAGACCCGAGACCCGACTAGCACCCCATGAAAAGTCACTTCACTGTTTTCATAGTACACGACGAGAGGTACCCATTTTACTTCAATTTCATAAATTCCCGTAAAACTTAGTGTTCTCTCTCCCGTGCGCAGCTAGAGCCGCGTGGCCTCAACGATATACATGGGATCTCTGGCGTTTTTTCCCTTGGCGGATATGTCGAATGCCTTAGGAGAGCCGAAGAGCGGTTTTTCTCCTGTGGCATGGATAAGATAAGATAACAGCGATGTTAAAATAAGCGGAAGGGACAATAGAGAAGCGCAGCTGCGGTAACGCAAAGGCGCAATTCAATGGAGAGATCGACGCCCAGCAATGCGGGAAACGTTATTTCACCTTCAGGAGTTGAAAACTTGAAGTAGTCTCCGATCATTTCGAGGCGGTCGAGATCTCCCAAAGCAATCCACTTGGCGATGGCCTGATGATGGGAACCGAAACAAACAAAGTCCAAAATAGACTCTAAAAAGAGGTGTCTAGTAGAGTGCCGTAAAGAATGGAGCAGCGCTGATTCCTGAGCCGAAGGTTAAAGAACAAAAGTGATACACCGTGATTCGAACTGTATTTCCACACGCACTTCCACTATCCCTCTCATTCTTTATGTAAGCATGAAGCGTCTCCGTGCCTCACCTTGGAGAAGAAGAGGCGGTTGGACTGCGACAGGATGAAGCGACCACCCGGCCGCAGCACACGCGCAACTTCTCGAAACACTTCGCGGGGGTGAATCAAGTAGTCGACGCTCACCTATTATAAGCACACAATTAAGCATAGTGTGCCAAATACAGGGACACTGATGGGCATTCGAGGCATCGTTGGCTCGATGAATAAGTAATAAAGCTTGCAGGAGGGGGGGGGCGAAGACAAGAGGCATGCGCACCACGCAAGTGACGACGTCGAAGGAGTTGTCCGGGAAAGGAAGCGTAGAATTACGGTTCAGGTCCGACTGCTTGAACCCCCCCGTCAGCTGCTTGTTGGCCTGAAGCTCGAGCGCATTCATGCCAGTGCCCGCAATGGTGCCCATGGTCGATGGAAAAGAAGCTGGGTAGTGGCTCACCTACGATAAGCGCAAAAGGCATGATCAGGAGGATTTGAAAGGTATAGCCCATCCTATTACTTACCTACTGTAGCAAATTGACCGCTCTCATCGAAATACCAGCAGTACATTCTCAGACACCCCAAGGCAGAGTTTGGAATACAGTATGGAGAACCTTACCCAAGATGAGCAAATGTCGAGGATGTCGGATTTTGGCTTAATGGTTTGAGCATAGTAATGCGTGAGTGCAGCCACCGCACCGCCGTCGATGTGATACACGAGCCTAGAGTCGTGCGTGTGTGTTACGTGTGGAGAGACAGGGAAACGCGGATATAGGTTAGATTAGGCCAACAAATACAACAATTACGTATATTATTGACAAGAAGTGCAGCAGGGTATGAAATTGAGTTATACTTCGGAGCATCGTAAAACGAAGCGTCATCAGATTCGTCCAAGCGTCTCATATCCACAGCAGTGTACGGCCATTTCTCGTTGCCAGGAGGCTGAAACACTTTGCTCGTAATGTCGCGAATTGGCAGCTCAAGGCCTTTGTCAAAGCCTGTAGGAAGGGGTATCGCATCAAAAGTCCGCGGAGTGCCATCCACGTCTAAGACCACTTGTGTGGGTTGGGCAGCTACGCTAGGCGCCGCAGGAAGCAAGGCTAGGCTTGACACAGCAAGGAAACCACGACGCGGTGCCATACCCTGACGCAGAGATGCCATGGTCGAAGAGCGGAGATCTAAAGTGTGCACAACTGGTAACAAGCAAAAGTATGCCAGGCTAACTAGCCGCACTAACTGAGCCATTGTTTTAGTCAGAAGTCGTCGGAAGAAGTGACAGGATCTGTACAAGTTTCATGCATGGTCAGAAATTGTTGAGAGAGTTCGCTTCGGATTTTTTTTTTCAAACTCGTCGTCCATCCACTTTTCCCAACGAAAGAGAGAGAAGCGTTCACCGGCCAGCTAATAGCCCTAATAGACTCCTTTGAGCTTAGCGTCTACTCTGGCGCCCACAATCTTTCCAGCTGTGATTAAGTATCTACGTGAAATAGGAATTTGAAAGAGACCTTGAGGCTAGTGATGGTAGGCTTTCGTGTCAGAACTGCGATTATCTTTGGAGTCTGCGTTCTCGCGAGCGGGACATCAAGGAATGGACCTCAAGAGGATTCCCTTCAACGGACCCTCGATTTGAAGCTAGCAGCGCTCGCTGCAGCTCAAGCAGACGGTGACGCCCTCTATAAAGATGCTCAGAGCATTGACGATGAGTTGAAAGCGGCAGAGTCCGCCATTACTTCCACCTTAGCAGAACTCGACGCTAAGGTACTAGGCATTTGCTAGGGTTTTGACACTACGGAAGAAACATAATTCTGCTTGGTCGCCTACTTTGAGTTCCTTACCCTGAATGGGATCGAAATGTAATAATCTATTATGTTGAATCTTGTTGTTGCTCAAGGATTTGGAGTTAGCGCAGTTAGGGTCGGAGCTAGCAGAGGTGCAACACCTCAAAGACTCATTGGAAGAAACCACAGCGAAACTGGAGGTGACTACCTGATTATAGGGTCAAATGACTAGAGGGAATGCTAGCTACTCGCAGAGGTACTAGATCAATAGAAAAGCCGCCGAAGGGATCACTAAGAAGCAGATTAATGTTCTCATTTGCCTATTCTATAGTATCGTAACATGAGAGGGATGTGCATTTATTAGGCGGATTTAGAGACAGCCATGGAAAACTTGGCTTCCGCTGGAGCCGGACCTGCTGCTCTGTCCAGTGAGCATGCGTTGGTGGCCAGTCAAGCGAAGCAAGCAGCAGCAGATCTCAGTGTATGCCACGCAACTGCTGCTGACTTATCTGCGTCGAAGGTAATTCTAGCTTCAAAGGCAGATGAGTGTTGTTACTTATATGCTTTGTCCTTTCCATCACATTCTGTTTCCTCGTCTTTCCCATCCTCTTACACTACTTACCGCACCCTTCAGGTCTTCTCATCCTTTGCGCTGCACTTTGTACTTTCATATTGGCTTTATTGTATGCCATCTCTTATTCTTCTCGTGTATGTGGGTACTGCCCCCCAAAATAGGTGAAGCTTGAGACTGTGGTCGCAGCCGCGCAGAGGCGACTCTCCGAGCTTGACAACGAGCTCACTAGTGAGCGGCTCCGCAGTACTACAGCATCTGAATCCTTAGCCAAACGGGACGAAGAATTGGCAGCAGCAGTGGCGGCAGCAGCAGCGGCTGAGGAAGGCTGGGCAACGGAAAAAGCTCAAATGGCATCGAAAAGCAAAACCACAGAGGAGACTGCTCGGAGATTGCAGGTATTGTGCTATTGTTAGGTGTTTGGATTATCTTAGAAGCACTTCGTCTCGACGTTCATGGGAGCGCTTTCATTGTTTGTGCATCTATAATGTATTTGATTACTTCTGTCTCATTATGCACCATCTCTTCTTAACCATCAGAGCGAACGGCAGCGTCTCGACAGCCGTGTGCTAACCCTCGAGAAGTCGCTGGCGGACCGCACTCTAGCTGCCAAGCGGGCAGAAGCCAAGGCCGAAAGCACGGAACAGGTGGCCTAGATGGATAGATGCATAAATACTTTAGGGGTCACACTTGACTTAACTTAGGCAAGAGGAAAAAGAAGTGAGTGGGACATAATTTCTTCTGCTTTTTGTAATAGTCTCGTGTACAATCCAATTTTGTTTGTAGCTCGTTGCAGATGCCGTGTCCACAGAACGCGAGAAACACACCACTGCGGCTGCCACTGCTGCTGAGTCAGCCGCTGCTGCTCTCTCAAAAGAAAAAGAGGCCACCACAGCAGCGCTGGCAGCAGCTGCATCGGAGCGCAAGAGTGCCAAGGAACAACAAAGTGTACTTCAGGCGGACCTTGCCTCTGAGAGGCAGGCACTGGCGAAAATGCAGAATTACGCTGCATCGCTCGAGAAACAAATGTTGAAAGACGAGCAAGTGCGCAAGAAGCTTGAGAGTAAACTTCAAAAGGTGGGAACCCATCACCAGCAAGTGCTTGCAGTCCTCTTTCCTTGATACCTTTTAAGTTGTTTTAAACGCAGGCCTACTTCACCATTAAAATTTTGGACTCTATTGTGTTTTGTCTCTATGCCTTTGCACAACGACAGTTGGAATCGGAATTTGCAGCTGCGAGGAAGAATTGGTGGCGGCAGCTTTTGAATAAATTCACTGGCGGAGAAGAGCTACCTTCTGCTGATGTGCAGCCCGAAAATCAAGATGCCACCGGGGATGAGGAAGGAGAAATTGTTGCCTAGAAAACATTGATCAATTTTGACGTGCAAATGTATCATATCCCGCAGATTTGATCAGATCGCTTCATATCCCGCAGATTTGATTAGATCGCTTACCGTAATGAACATATACTCCCCAGCGCCTACTTGGATTCCGAATAATTAATACCTGCGCCTACTTGGATTCCCAGTAATCAATAGTCATAGTCAATGGGGTTGGCTGAGAATCAGCATAGTGCCTGGTGCCGGGGATGAACCATTGAACGAATAGGAAGAAACTCTGTGGGACTCGGGGCTCGGGGCAGTGCGGCAGTGCGCAATCTACGAAAAGCTCGCCGATGCACGAAAGAGCGAGAGTAAATGATTACAATTGCATTACGCAAAAGGACACTCAGCCCAGTCAGGCTCGTTCTGAGGGTTACATTTTTCTGTTGCTTTATGTCATATGTCACAGTGGTTTTTCTTTGTATTTGGGGAGTATTAACTAGACTCTGGACTAGGAAGGGCGGGCCATCTTGGCCATCATTATCATTTCTATGGCAACTCGGAATTGCGTTCCGCGTTGTCTCCACTTCGGAAGTAAGGAGCATTGTACCATCTCTCTGTCTTTTACTAGACTAGCTGTAAGCCCTTCAAATTCTGGCCCTTCGGGATTAGATTCGATTAGAATATACCCCCCCAGTGCAAAGAAAGACAATGGCAGAAATAGCATACTTTCAGAGGTGATCTGTATTTGCACATGTAGGATTTGTCTGCGCGTTCCAGAAGGCCCTATCTGGAGTCTTCCTTCCGATCAAGTCGGCGGGGTCTGAGTGCCCATTGTGTTTCATGTCCCAGGTCCCAGGTACACGAGGCATTTCTCCGGGCTATTTTCCCCAGTGGGGCACCGGCTCAATGTTCTTGTCAGGCGGCGGGCGCCAACCGCTCTCAGCATCTGTCCTCTTTCTTGCTGCATAGGGCCAATTATGGATCACGTCGCCGTCTGCTTGAGTCAATAGTCATGTCTAGTCTAGTCTAGTCTAGTCTAGTCTAGTTAAATCTCTCCCGAAAACGAAGAAAGGCAAGTACACAATAGTCACAGATGCATAAAAGGACTGCACTTGAGCTGCACATAGGCTAGCAAAATAGCTCCAATAGGCCATTTAAGGCTCTAAAGGGCGCCTTTCCTCCGAACCAGTCGGCGAGACTGAGTGCTCGTTCGAGTGCCCGTGCCACTTTGGACCGCTAAGGCCATGTCCACAGCCACCCGGGCATGTGAGCCCGATTGGCTCCTCACTTCCAAACATGGCTTTTTCTTGATATAATTTTCTTTTGCTTTGTTTTCTGTCTATTAGCCTTCTAAATACGGCCCTTCAGGGCCTGTGTCAAAAGCTCGTAAAAATGCGCTGAAGCCTGTTGAAGCTCCAAATATTTGTGTGCAGAGTTTGGACCAATCAGCCCAGAGTTCTGATGGAGCTGTTATTCGTTGTGTCCGCGGTGCGTGCTAACATTGAGGAAAAGGTGCGCATACCGAGCGGAATGGAGGTCGACGATGAGCTCTTAACGTTCCTACATCGCAGCAAACTGGTATGTGAGTAGTGTCCCATGTATTGCCATTGTTCGATCCAGTCTTGGCGTTCGCTCACTTGCTCTTTTTGGGGGCGACTTTTCTAGGTGGGCGGGTTCAAAGAAGCTCTTGTCTTGCTTCGAGTGCGCTCACTGGGAGACCTTGAGGTGCGTGCCCGCTTACAACCGTCATGCACTCTATTCTAATTTTGGAAGATTTCATGGAGATCAGAGTGCCGTAGAATGAGTGCGTTTTCCAGGTGTTTATGCGTATTGTGTCAACCGAACGCTCATGAAGTTGTGACATGTGTTCGTGATTATGTGCGGTCACAGGTGGTATGCCGACGGCCAACTGCTGTCGAAGACCTTGAACGCGCTGGCTTGAAACGCATTCAGGTGATTTATTTGGACGGGCGATCAGGGCATTGATAGGCACATTACTTCCTCTGGCTATTGTGAATCTGAGTTGTTGCCAGTCTTGCAATGCTTCTCAAGTCGTTTCCCAAGCTGCGCCTTATCCCATCGAATGACTTCCATCGACGATTTCCTTGTCTCTCCTGCTCCTCCGCTTCCTTCAGGCCCGCAACCTCATGTCACGGCTAGAGGTCCTGATTCAGAAGCGCCTTGAAGCGAAGCTCGCAGTGCTGCCGCCGCCGGTGAGCGTGGGCGTGCCTTTAGAGGGCGAAGCTGGCACTCGCCTTCAGGCCGCGCACGCCCTCGCTACTGACATTCACTCCAACCGCAGCCAGGTACATGTGTGATGCGTTGTAGATGAATACTTGGAGTGGAGTATACAGTAAAGAGACGCTGGCAATTAGCCTTCCATTTGTTTATTACTTCAAGTCTCATCAAACCTTCATTGCGCTTCACTCATACTTTGCTCTCACACAACTGTGCAGGCTGAAGATCGAGGCAATGCTGAGATGCGCTCACCAGAAAAATCACAATCGTCTTCGAAGTCGCCTCCGTCGCCTGTCATGAGCCCCGAGGACTTTCGAGCGAAGATGGAGGCCGCCAAAGCGACGGCTGAAGCCGATCGAGTGGCAGCTCAAGAGAAAGCAGCGGCGTGGGAAGCGTTGCTCGAGGAAAGGAGAGCAGTGGGTAAAGTGGCGTGGCAAGAGGGGGCTGTCGACGTCCCGGATGGCGTAGGGATCTTCGGTAAAACTACCTGGGCGCCTCGCCACGCGGTGTTCAGCAAAGCTACCCAATCCTTGGTGCTGTTCTTGGTAGGGGACCCACAGCCACTGATGCAGTATACGATGAAGGAAGGATCTGCTCTGTTAAAAGGGAAAGTTGGGCTTGGGTGGCGGGTGGAATTCAGTGCGGAGTGTTTGGCTGCAACCGTTCCTGCCTCAGGAGCAGACGAGAACAGCGGCGACAGCAGCAACGTCACCACCTCTTCATCATCATCGCAAGTCCTGCGTTTCCAAGTGAGCTCGATGCAAGATGCGCTGGATTGGTGCACAGCTATTAACGGCGCGCGTGCAGCAGTGGTGATGGATGCCGCGGAGCGAGGCAGCGAGTCAAGGAACTTGTCCTTCAATCACCTCAACGACCACGGAGGAGGCAGTGGCAGTCATGAGAATGGGCATCACACCAGCAAGGCCACGGTGGCAAAGCAGCTGGAAGTAGCGATGTGGAGCGCGGCACTGACAGTGCGAGCCAAGAAACCCGATACCTGGTACGAAGGGCCACTCGATGTGAAAGTGTGGCCGAAGGATGTGTGGACAGGGCGCATGGCAGTGTTCAACCGCTTGTCCAAGACCCTCGAGCTGTTCCCTGCCGATGTGGCGACCAACGGCGGCGAACCAATGACGTGCTTGGAGGTAATAGGAGTCGTAGGCATGCTTTCGCGCGCGCAATCTATCGTACCGTTTCGTCATTACATATCTTTGAACTTCCCACTCTAGCAAAATTTCTTTGTTGCTTGTCACCTTATTCTTCTTCCTTCATTTGTTTTTGCCTCGATGTACAGGTTGCGTCAGATGGATTTGCGAAACAAAACCACCGTTTTGTGAACGTGTCAGTTACATGTACCAGTGGCGAATGGTTAGGAGCAAGCAAGACTTTCAATGCGAGCTTTCAGGTAATCAAAACTTTCCTTCCTGTTTGTAACAATCACAACCCCACCACGAAGTATTCTCTGCATATTCTAAAAACTTACCTGACCCCTTGAAACCAACCAAACATACATACACAGGCACCCACGATGGAGGAGGCCGAAGAATGGGGGGCAGTGTTCAACGGACAAGATCCAGACGAGCCAGCTCTCATTCGTGCAGCAGAGGAGGAAGCGGCAGCGGAGGCCAGGGAAAAGATGAAGGCGGAGACCTTGAAAGCGCAGAAAGAAGCAGCAGCTCAGAAGGCCAAGGCCAAAGCTGCAGCCTTAGAGGCGAAGCAAGGGTTGGCGGCGAGAGAAGCGGCGACGCAGCAGTCGAGAGAAGCGAGCAAGAGAGCGTTGTGGGAGACGGGGAAGTCGGAGCGAGCCAAGCGAGTGCTAGAAGGCTCAGTGTGGGAGGGGCGCATCGAGGGAGGAGGTGGAGCAGTGAAGCACTGTGTGGCTATTCCTAAGAATGCCAATTATGTGGTGTACGATCGACCGGCGAAGCAATTGCAACTGATGATCGAGTAAGTCAATTCTTTTTGTTCCTGTCTTGACCTGTTTTATGACGAGAGCGTTGACGTCTCCAATCAAGCTTTACTTGTGTGTGCGTTGATGAAGCAGCCAATGTAATGCAATTTGCCCCGCAATTTGTCCTCTAAATTTGCGATATTTTCTCATGTAAAAGCTGACACCGTGAATGTCTGCCTTCACAAACAGGTTCAACGGCGAAGTGGCACCAGCTTGTAAAGTGGTTCAAGGAAGTGCAGTGATGGCGGGGCGCGCAGGGCCTCTTCGCCGAAAATTCAAAATTACCCTGGACATCACAGCCTCTTCTTCTTCATCATCCACGCCACCTTCCTCGTCCTCCTCCTTGGACACGCCCAAGTTACCAGTGCGCCAAATGCCGAGCGCAGGGGGATACGGTGCCTTCACAGTGCCAACGAAAAATGACGAGGAGCCAAAATCGTTCGCAGCATTTCGGGTAAGCAGAACAGCTGCCCTTCTTTCGTGCTATCGTGTTTTCAGGCACTCTAAGAAGGTTACCTTTCTCCTCGAAACGTGCATGAGTTGATTTATGTTAACTTCTTCTTCTACCTCTACCGATCCACATATTTCTGCTGTATTAGGACACTCGCGACACAGCGGCTCGCAAACTGCAAGCTCGCGTGCGAGGTCGCCAAGTGCGACTGAAGGACCCTGCAGACCTTCCTAAAGCGGCACTAGAGCAGGAAGTGGCACAACAGCAGAAGCAAGCACTGCCATCGTCGCCATCGCGCGTGAAGAAGAACTCAGGGGCCGAGGCACCAGCAGAGAGAACCGAGAAGTTGGTGTTGGTGTGGAGTTCGGAGGCAGAGGCGCAGCACTGGTGCTGGGTGTTCAACGGACAAGATCCTGCCGTTGAAGTGGGAAAAGCAGCCGGCATTGAGGTAAGGTGCAAGACTTATATCATTATTTCTACATTTATCCTTTGTCAATTGATTTAGTGTATGATAGCATTTCATTGTGCTTTAATATCTCTTTTTCCTCTGACAATTCAGGCGGCCAAAATGTCGGTAGAAGCGGAGAACAAGGCAGCAGCCGATGCTCTCGCGTCTCAAACAGCTGCAGAGGCCAAGGCCAAGGCAAGTGAAGCGGCAACTGCGTGGGCAGCTGCGAAAGAAGCACGTGAGAAAGCGGGAGGAGCGGTGCTTGAAGGCAAGATCGAGGCGGATGTCAGTCGAAGCGCCAAAGAGGCCTGGCAAGCTCGCTATGCCATCTACGACCAAAATACCAAGGTAAAAGATATATAGCACGAAGAGGTCTGGAAAGTTTACGTACAAATGTTTTTGTTGACATCAATTTTTGTCGCATAAATTGTTTATGCGCATGCATCATTCACGTATCTAAATTTTGTTACATTCAAACACCGCACACATCCACTCAGGTCTTGGAGTTGTTCGTAGAGTTTGGCCATTTAACGCACCGTTATCGTATCGAGGCTGGCTCCGCTAAAGTGGTCTCGGGGAGTGGCAGGTTTCTGGGGAGGTCGAAGCCGAAGGTGCACCTTTTGGCAGTGGCCGAGCATTTAGAAGACCTCAGTGTGAGTCCCCCTGTACCCACGATCATCGAAGAAGGCAACGAAGATGAAGAGGAAAAAGAAGAAGTGAAAGAAGCCAGTGAGAAGAATTCGCCTCCACCTCCATCCTCTATTGCTGCCGTAGCTGGAGAGGTTGCAGCGGAGCCGTTACCATTACGTTTGCAGTGTGCCTCGGAAGATCTCGCCCTCTTGTGGTGCCGTGTGTTCAACGGATCTACGGTGGCATCCGTAGGGCAATACAAGACCCTAGCTGAAGCATCCAAAGCCGCGCGCAGGGAGCACAACGACGCGATTCGCGAGGAGAAAGAAGCACAACTCCGAGCGTCACGGGCGTCTATTCGAGCGGAACAAGAAGCAGCAGCGGAGCGGCATCGGGCCAAGCAAGAGGCGATTGCGGCGAAGAAGGCCGCAACGTTACAGGCCCAGGCTGAGCATGCTGCGAGGCTGAAGGTGCTCAAAGCAGAGAGGGAGGCCGCTGAGCGCAGGAAGAAGGAGGCAGAAGAAGCCGCAGCCGAGGAGGAGAGGCTAGTCGCCGAGAGGCGACTCGCGGAACGAGCGGCGAAGTTGCGGAAGGAGAGCGAAGAAAAGGCGCTAGCGGCCGAGCGCGCTGCTTTAGCTGCTGCTGCAATTGCCGCAGGTGACGTCATGGAGCACGATGCCAGTGATGACGACGACGACGATGACGAAAATAGTGAAAGGAAGAAGGAGCTCTTTGCTCCTGGCGACCCAGTTCTCGCTCTGATACCCTCCGATTCAATGAATGAAGGGCCGTCTTGGGGCAGCGCGGTAGTGACAGCAGTGCACAAAGTAGAGCAGAGCGATGAAGAAGAGAAAGACGCCAGCACCAGCAGCGCATTAGGAGATGCAGCCATCTTGACTCATGCGCTCACCGAAGTGGGGCTAGAGGAATTGGGCAGCGCTTTCATTGACGTCAATGTGCATTCCTGCGCCGACATCACCTTCATTCAGGACGACGTGTTGAGAAAGAAACTCAACCTCTCGCGGGAGCAGATCAACGCTCTCCGGAAATCGGTCAGGAAATTCACCAGCAAATCGGCACGAGCGATGAGGTAAATATTCAACACCGTTTTGGGTAAGAGGCAACGTAATCCCAGGATGGAGATCAATAGAATTAAGAAACACATTATATTATAGTAGAATGCTTGCATGCATTCTTGTTTCAATTGTTTGATATATTTACAACGTGTGCTCACGAGACTGCATTTGTGACTTTTTCCCTCCATCAGAGTGGACGTGGTGTTTGAAGATGATCATCGCTTCGAGCGTGGCTTAGCGCTGAGTCAGCTTCAGCCAGCGCCCATCGAATCGAGCTCTGAAGAAGAGGACGAACTGCCAGAGGAAGCGTTCCCGATGCCACGCAAGGAGAAGGCACCTGCCACACCATTGCCACCCAAACCGAGCGAGCAAAAGGATATTGTGAGCCCGAGTTCCAAGCAACATCCAGTGGCAGTGGCAGTAGAAGAAGAGAAAATGACGACACCGGCAACCTCATCTGAAGTTGAAGGCTCAGGAGATGATGAACCTTCAGAGAACACTCGCAGAGAGCCTGTAGAAGCGGAAGCTCCAAAAGAGGCCTCTCCAGAAGTCGCTTCAGAGTCCAAGAGTGCAGTCGTAGATTCTCAGACGAAGGACGATGCAGCAGCCTCAAGTGCCGTAGAGACAAATGCTTCTGAGAATCCTGCGCCACTGGAAATTGCCAGTCCCTCCAAATCCAGGAAAGATGATACCAAGGAAGACAAAGAATTGAAGAAACGGGAATTAGCAGAGGAAAAGCAACGCTTGAAAGAAGAAAAGGAAGCAGAAAAACGTGAATTGGCGGAAGCAAAACGACGCGCCAAAGAAGAGAAAGAGGCCGAGAAACGTGAACTTGAGGAGACAAAACGACGTGCGAAGGAAGAAATGGAAATCGAAAAACGTGAGTTAGCTGAAGCGAAGAGGCTAGCGAAGGAAGAAAAGGAAGCAGAGAAACGTGAAGCAGCGGAGGCCAAAAAGCAGGCCAAGGCCGAGAAAAAACGAAGCAAATAAAGCCGAATTCAATTTGGCCCTGAATGTCTTTATGTGTTGTAATAATATTTGAGTGTTAGGTATATCGGGTTTTCTATAGCCCTGTAATCTGCAATAGAATAAAGTATATGTATAAGGCAACCTGTAAGGTACTGCGTACTGTTCTACTGCATATGTTTCCCATCAATAACGGGCGGATATGAAAATGGCGAAATCGAAATGGCCTAGATTGATTTCTACTTCATTGACTTCCCGATATAGCACATTAAGATACTGGCAATACGGACTTAATATTCGATAAGAAAAATATATCTCACAAGCGCAATCCCAATCCCGTTTCCGTTTCCCATCCTTTAGCCCTTTCCACGGCCGCACGCGTGAAAGTCGACTTGCTCTCAAGGTGGAGGGCCTTGCGAGGGTTTCGAAAAACGCTGGAGGACGACCACGACTAGCGTCCGTGGCGTTTGATGGAAGATATATGGGTTTAGCTCTTTGATAGGGAGGGACC
>Ga0307930_1000880_pt1 | contig 24170 bp, 31 predicted proteins | sample OrgLakmetageno46_FD_203161 | JGI IMG/M metagenome (GOLD analysis project Ga0307930, IMG submission 203161) | Saline water microbial communities from Organic Lake, Antarctica - #46 | ecosystem: Environmental > Aquatic > Non-marine Saline and Alkaline > Saline | place: Antarctica: Organic Lake...
GCACAAACTTCTTTGCAATATCCCCAGCAGCAGCAACAGCAACAACAAGCAACACTGCCGCCTCCGCCCCTACCGCCACAACCACCACAACCACCGCAGCCTCCCAGCTTTTCCCAGCCGATTCAACCGCTTCCTTTTATGCCGCCGCCACTTCCGCCCCCACCGCTGCCGCCACCACAGGCCTTAGTGGGTGGGAGTGGCGGGCTGGTGGGGCCTCCACCTGGAATGGGCTACATGGGTGAAGCACCTCCTGGAATAGCATCGAGCGCCATGGTAGCATCAGGAGGAGCAGCAGCAGGAGCATTGCTAGGCGCCGGAGTGGCAGCCCCAACGGAAGCTGCAGCAGCGCCTGCGGCAGCGCCAGTCGTCGACACCGCTGCCCTCTTTTTGCGGCCCGGCCGTCTGGGGCGCCCCGAGCGAATTGCCGTGATTTTACGCGGGTTGCCCGGCAGTGGTGAGCCAGCAGAATATTGCTATATTTGTCTTATAAAAGTAATACTTTGAAATGTTACTTTTTACATGTTTTGTGTTGTCTTCAAAGGCAAGTCGCGCTTTGCCAAACTGGTGCGTGATTTCGAGAAAGAAGCTGGGGCTGCTGCACCGCGCATATTGTGCCTCGACGATTACTTCGAAGGCGACGACGGGTGAGTCGCTTCACCTCGTTTTCATTTTCGCATATTTTACTGCACCAGAGCACAATGATTACCGCACAACTTTTTGAGAGGTGCTTTATTAGACTCTCAAGAAACAGCTTTTTCTCTCATGAGTTTATTTCATTCCGATCCTCTATACAATCTTGTTCTGCTCTAATCCATCGTGTTCTCTTGATCCATACGGATATCAAGGTACGAATACGACGCAGCCCTCGAGCCAGAGTACAGGGCCGCCCTCTTTACGTCGTTTACCAAGACCATTGCCAAGCCCAAGATTCACCCTCTCGTGGTGGTGGATGCTATTCATGCGCTTAAGGTAAAGCAGTATTATTTTTTTGAAATCATGCCTGCTCCTTTCTCTTGTTACCTCTCTTTCTTCTTTTGCTCTCGTTTCCTGATGCCATGACACAATCACTTTGCGCTTACGGGTCCTTATTCAATGCTATTTTTCACTCCATTTACTTCGTTGCCGTCTCGCTCAACGTACCAACCTGTTCTGCAGGACCACTTCGAGCAACTTTACGTGCACGCCGCTCACGCTGGCTACGCCTGCTACGTGGCCCATCTCGACGGCTGGGACGTGGCTACATGTGCGAGCCGCAACGTCCACGGTCACACGCAGGAAGTGCTTGAAGCCCTCGATGCCTCCTGGGAGCCTGCGCCTGCTTACATGACGCGGCTGGACACGCGTGCGTTTACGGGAGGCAACAAGCTTCTTGAACAGGACAACAATGATTGCGCTGACCACTCAGGGAGCGGCAGCAACAGTAGTGGTAGCAGTGGCGCGGGAACTAGCTCTTCCAGCGGCGCGGTGAATGAAGTGGACATGGAAGATGACAATTTCGCGGAATACAGCAGTGGCAGCAGCCATCGGTACGGTAGCAGCAGTGGCAGCGGTGGAGGGTTAACAGTTGCAGGTGCGCAGACTTCGGTAGGAGGCAAGAATGACTCTAGCGACCGATGGGGCGGTGGCGGCAGTGATGACGACAACGACGACGACGAAGACGGAGGTTCTTCGAGGAGGCAGTTGCTCGCCGATGCGAGGCCTCCGAGCCCGCCTCGAGCGAGCAGCAGCAACAGCAGCAAGCAGCGTGTGACTGACCGGTGGGGGGACGCGGACAGCGACGACGAGGCTGAGCATCGGGCAGCAGAAGCAGCTGAGGCAGCAGCGGCAGAAGCAAAGGCTGTGGAAGCAGCGAATGGCAGCAGTAGCAGCGGAGCTACAGCAGCAGCAGTTGTAGAGCGCAAACGCAAGCGCGTTGGGTGGGCTGACGACGACAGCCGCGCGAATGCCGCTTCTGCTGGTGGTGCCGTTACAGAAGGAGAAGGAAGAAAAGGCAGCGAGGAGGCTGGCGATGCTCCCAGAAACCCGCTTGTGCAGGTAGTGGAGTTTGGGGACGAGACCGAGCCACCTTCTGATAGCCTGGGCATCGCCAACCTTCCTGACGGTGGCAGTGTTGGCGGCGGCTTTGAGCTCGGGGCGGTGGCTCGGGCGAAGCAGAAACAAGCGGCTGCCATCACATTAGGGGGCGTGCCTCGCAAATCGGCGCTCGCGAAACCTACCGAGGTCTTTGCCGCGACCGCAGCGGACAACGCAAGGGAACAGGCTGCAGCTGCCGGTGGGAACAACAGCGAGGCTAGTGGCAGCAGCGGTGGCCAAGAACAGCAGCGGAAACGCTTGCGAGTGCGCGGATGGCTCAGCGGAGATGACACGAGCACCAGCACAGGCGATGGTAGTGGCGGCAGCGGCGGTGGTGGCAGTGGGAACGACGGGGTGGCTGCAGTAGCGGCTGACTTTGCTATGAGCCACAACAGTGGCGCGCCTTCAAGCAAGAACAATAATAGTGGCTTTCTAGCCAGGTTACGGGTCGAACAAGCGCAGTACGCAGCAGCAACTACGATGCATACGTCACCATCTACTTCATCTTCACAAGGAGAGCAGCCAGGGGTGGAAGTAGCAGCAGCAGCAGTAGCAGCGGAGCCTGAGCCGGAAAAGAAAGACCGATGGGGCAGTGATAGTGACAGCGACTAGAGGGAGGCAGTTGCCAGAGCAAGAATCGGATATGTGGGGGGGGATTTGGAGTGAGTGCAGAGGCGGCAAGAGCCAGCAAAAGTGAGTACAAGGGCGTCTTGAGATCCTCCGGAACAGTAAGTATCGACTTCTCACAGCCATCAGGCGACGAAACATATCGGGAACTGTAGCGGTAAGTCTATACTAAGATACGTGAAGGCGAGCATATGATTCTCGCGCAGAGGCATATATTCGTTACTCTTTTTTTTTCCAAACTTGCCAACTCGTGTGCAATGCTTTGATTGTATTCCCGTCTTTGACTGTTGCTTTCTTTTGCGATGCCAAATTCTGAGCTTGGAAAACTTTGTTTTGTTGGGTGGGATTTGGGGAGCAGGTGAACCTTTTCAGTGAAACTTCGTCAAGTGGAGTCGGCTTGAATTGGGAAGTTGAAGAAGCGACCTAAATCTTAATTGTAAAAAGCCGTGTGTATGTGACTATTTGGCGTACCTGTAAGACTGTAACCTAGTTTTTAAGGCCTAAGGAGCTCCTATCTGCCGTTTTCTGCTGCTGTGTTGCGGTTTCTTTGGGGGTTTAGAAGTGTGGGATATGTTACGGGCTAGTAAAAGACTAGCGGTGTATTACTGATTACTGTATTGTTATTGGCCGCCATCGAAATCAAACCACCTCGTAGCCTCGTAGTGATCTCCCTTTATCCATCTTAACATCCTAACTCCTATCTCCTATTCGTTTTGTTGTTGTCGTTTTTATGCGGGCTGGTTTAAAAAAAGTCCACAAATCCCCAAATTCAACCGAAGCCTAGGCCAAATGGCGGAGTAGGCTAATTGGCCCTTGGAGTTGAGGTCGGAAGATATAACTTTGTGTTGGTGTTAGTGTTAGTCGCGGTGCTTAATTCACTCACACTTACACACATACAGCATTTGATTCGCTTCAAATGCACTAGAGTCATCGCTCTGTTGCTCCTTCTTCAAGTCTCATGACGGGAGGTAGACCGAAATGGGCAAGTAATACGTGTCGCGCTGCCAGTATTTTCGCGTGACCCCTTCCCATGTTTCAGGATCCAACTCAATGTGCAGTGGCACAAACACCGTTTTGAAAGCAAGCGCTTTGAGCTCTGTGTCCACCAGCTCACAAGCCACCTGAGTAACGGCGCTCAATTAAGGCAGTTCATGTCGAAAAAAAAGGCTTTAGGCGATGGTATACAATCCTCTCATACCCCTGCCTCCTTGTGCGTACTCAACCACAAGGAATGGTGATATTCACCCAAGCAGCATGGGCAAAAGTACAATGAAAGCGCTAAGGTTCCAAACAAATAAGGAATGGCGTGTCATTTAACCATCTCCTTGTTTGTTGCTAATTCTTTAAGATTACCCCGTGGAAGAACACATTGAAGGGGCACATGCCGTTGAAGAACGAGTACACCCCGCCCGGGTGCAGCATGCTCGGCAGAGCGCTGTGAAAGTCCGACATGTCGCTGTACCGCTCGCCGTACCTGAAAGGACATCGGCAGGTAGTTATAAAAGAATGAGACTGTAAAATGGAGAACATCGGATCGAAGCGACTTGAAAATACGATAACAACCGCAATTCTCTTTTTATATGAACAGCATCTAATATGTAAGACGATTTTTCGATGTAAAGAAAACTCACGTGTCAAAGAAGACGCCATGAAAAGGCCCAAGCGAGGCCAAGTTAACGTCTTGCCATTTTCCAAACACCACTTCCACGCCAGGTTTGTCCAGCCACCCATCCTCCACCATCCGTGCGTACACCTGTAAGTCAAACAGATGTCGTAGAACCAACAAACACAAGGCAACAGGAAAAACGATAAATGACCACGTTAGCCAGGCTTGTGCGCGTGTGCAAATTAGTGCAATAATAAAATTGAGTACTTACTAATATCTGTCATTGATACCATTTGCGTGCGTGCATAAACGAGCGCTTTGATGAAAGAAAGACAACATCAGAAGAAGAATCGCACGTAAATTTATCTACACTAATGTACCGCGGGGTGCGCTTCTACAATGACGTGGCGTCCAGGCTTGCGCCGCTGGAGCGCATTGTCCACAATCCCCATGCCAAACCCGATGTTCAGCACTGCACGCCCACTCCGACCTTCTGCTTCTGCAGATGAGGAGTTAGTACCAGGGCTGCTGCTGCTACTGCCGCTACTGCTGCTGGCGTGAGCGCATACAGAGGTTGCAATGTCCACTCCAAGTGGGTCCAACAAACTAGAGACCGGATTGGGCCAGAAAACAACAGGTTGCACAAGACTGAGGAAGGTTTTTAAAAAAAATCGACAACTTATTAATTTGGATAAATAACGAGAAGAATTAAAAAAAGACCAACCTGCCAAATGCTTCAAGGCCAGTAGCACAAAGCACGTCTGCATGGGCCTCCATGAGCGGCGCTTCCCACGCCATCATCACGGCGTCATCGGCAGAATCGAGCAAATTGTCTCCGTCGTAGCGCACACCTCGGTCCTCTAGGTATAGCCCAGGAGGTGCTGGATGGTGCGCGTCATATGCTGGTGCAGCACTACTGCTGCTGGCACTACTGCTACCATCGCCGCGTTCCCTGGTGCCATCACCGCCATCTGCGGCATTAGTGCTACCTTTGCCATTTGTGCTAGCGTCCACGGACGCCGAGATCGCTTTGTCTTCTCCTGGTGTAGGAGAGCTGTTCGCCTCAGCTTTGGCTAATCGTTCTTGGCGGTCAACAGCGCCAAAGAGCAGCTCAGCCGCCACTCCAGCTTGCACCAAGCAATCTACGCAGGCTTGGTGTTCACCTGTCGTCGTCGTAGTACTGTCAGTAGTGTCGATGCCTGCGACAGCGTACTCGCCAGCGCAGCGGCTTTGGCGGTCAAGTGCATTCCAAGGAGCTCCATGTTGCAACAGTAATTTCACCAGTGCTAGCGACCCTTTTCCTGCGGCTGCCATGAGGCAACTCATGCCATTGCTGTCGTCTTGGTAGGCAGCCACGTCGGCACTGTCGCCGTCGTCGTTTGCAGCTTCGGTTTCTAGCAGTACACGCGCCGACGCTTCGTCCCCCGCGAGACAAAAATCTAGCAACTTAGCTCCGGCAGACTCATTGCAGTTGCTGGCCTCTGAGGCATTAGCCTCGTCTTTTGGCAAGCTCCGTTTCATTGTACTAGCTAGAGCGCTCGAGCGCTCGAGCCTTTCGCTTTTTCGCTGGGGATATCGCTGAAAGAATTAGAGCGAATCACAAACGGTCCGCACATCTCCGGATAGCTCCAGGATACGTGCGTGGGAAGTGCGTGGTGTTGTTGTGGTGTTGTGGTTTTCATAACCACGTTTCTTAAAAAGAGCTAACCACGCACTAAACAATATAGTCGACTCCTGAGCCAACCATGAAACTCCACCAGGCAATCACTATCATCACGTGGGCTTCCTCAGCCTATCAGGCAGCTGCATTTGCTCCACAGTCTCGCCTTGCTGGTCTGAGCCAAACCGTGGCCCCTCTTCGCCCCTCTGTCATGACACGACACTCAACGGCGGCACCAACCACGGGCAAGACAGACCCGGCCATCGCAACCATCGTGGCTGATGCCGCAGCCGCCAATTACGAGCCAGTGCCCTTCAGCCTGCGGGCAGGCACGTGGGCAGTGGCGTTGACTGCCATCGCAGGAGTCGCGATGCCGGAGGTGCTGCCCGCGGAGGTGCGTGCTGCCATGGCTTCACTCGGCGTGTTTACCATTTTCGAATACTGCTTCCACCGATGGGTGATGCACGCGCAAGATGGCACCTTAGAAAAGACTCTTTTCGGCGCCTACCAAACGCTGCACATCACACACCATTGCGACACCAAACGCGACATGACGCTAGAGGTATGAGGCGTACGAGGTGTTTGACACTTATTGAGCCCCTAGACTATAATTCATGATCTTTGTTTTTAATTTCTTTGTATGCTCATGATTTGGCGTAAATGTGCTCACCGCAAAAAACTACGATGAACACAGGACGCTGGTGCGAGCGACCCAAGGCACATTTACTTTTCCGCAGCGACTACTGCGTCCTCTGCCGCCATCTCCACTGGAGCGTTAGCTTTACTCGACCACTGCTTCAGCCTCGGCCTCAGCCAAGGCCACGTACTTGGCATAGCTGCGATGCCGCTGGTGTCAATTGCGGTGGCTTTCCTGCACACGTCGCTCTGGCAAACATTACACGGTACGAGCACAAGCGTGCGTATATTGATGGGCAGCGTGTTCTTGCAGCAAACTATTCGAATGCGCTGGTCGATTGCCGCAATTATGCCTTGCTATTTTCCTCTTTTTCCACCTTTTCCAACTCACTTATGTGCTACATTCTTCAGGTGACATCCACGAATACTTGTCGCCGAACGTGGAAGGCGCGATGAACCGCTTCGACCCTTTCTCGGCGGACACTTTTTACACCCGCTGGATGGTGAACAACCATGTAGGACACCACGTGGTGCGCGGCCAAGGCAACTACAACATCGTGTTTCCTGGCCCCGACTATTTGTTCGGCACGGGCTTCGTGGCGACGCAAGGCGCTGAGAGCAAGCTTTAATTGCAGTAACTTATATTCGCGAGGAGAGAAGTTTCGCTGTTCGCTGGCTCATCCGGATTTAAGAACCGAGTTCGGGCGTCTCTCTTTTTGATTTGTTTATAGCTCTATTGATCAAGCAGCTAAAGTTCCTTTACCAACACAAGGAAGCATACAGCATTCAGCACGCAGGTGGCAATTCCTTTCGTGATCAAGATTGGATAACAGATAACACGATAATACCAAAAGCCAAATAGATGCACAAAAAACGATATATACATGGATATTGCATGTTACATGACGAGGAGGCAGGCACATAGGGCATGTGTTCTTGTTACTGGCCTTTTTAGAGCTATTTCAAGGAGCGTGTTATGCGATTGAGGAACCCTCGTATTTCATTTATTTCTATTGCAGTTGGCATCTTGTCGGATGAGACGGATGAACGATAAGGGTAAGAAGTAGAAAAGAGAAGGGCAAATATCGAATTCAGATTCCTTCATGGTAAAACAGAGAGAAGTTTCCTTCGCCTGTATTTCTGTGAAGGGAGAAGCGAAGGCTTGGCGTCACACAGCTAATCATTAGTAGAGCGAAGCACGGCAGGTTCTGGGGTCTGAGATCTGCAGTCATTCTATCGGAGGTGGTGAAGATAGAGGCCGCCTTTGTACGCCTTCAACTTCGCTGCTACTTCGGCGTAATTCGCGACCACTTCCTTGTGGCCTCGCACGATTTGGCGGCGCCATTCGGAGTTCAGAAGGCTAGCGTCCTCAGCCGAAATGCCAATGAACTGCAGCACGGTGGACCACCAGGCAGCTGCCACTTTTTCGTCGCCAATCAAATCCTCGTATTTTACCTGGGTGAGCAGACAGAAAAATTAGGGAGTAATCAGCGAGCCGAAGAGACGTAATACAGTGCAAGATTACGCACGCGGCAGGTGTTATACGACTATTTGTATACCTACTGAAGAAGAGGCCAGAAAATTGGCAGTGGGAGTCTACGAGTGTACTAACGCACCAAGGGACAAAAAGTAATCAATCTATACTCTTTCTCAATGCAAGTCCTTGATCTCTCTGCAGTATACCTCAAGCACTGGCACGCCAAGGCGCTTGAGCATGGCTTCAGCTTCTAGGTCGTTCTTTTTGGCTTCGTCCAAAAAGGTCACCATCTTGGTCAAGGGCAGTGTATAGGATAAGGTGCGCACTTTTTCCACGTCGCAATCCATCTGAAGAACACATGATCCGCACGCCAGGCATGCCGAGAAGAAGGTGTTGAGAGCACCATCGTCAGGTGTCACAGCAAGAAAAGGCCGTGAATCGAGAATGAGAAACATAAGGAAAGCCAACAGAACCAAACAGCCATAGCTCAGGAGACGGAAACATATTTGCTCAGCATATGCTCAAATAGGTGCCCCTCACCTTGGCCTGGCAATGCGGGTGGCCAATTTGAGCTTCGCGTGCAAACGACAAGAAACGGTCGAACGGGTCACGCCGAAGCCATATGACTACTCCAACCTACAAGATAGCAACAATTTGACGAAGCAAGCAATGGTAGAATTCCAGAATACTGCGTAATGCATGGCCGAAATAAAAGATGAAACGGAAAAAACGTTTCTTACGAACAGTTCATGATACGAATGAGAAAGGAAAAGAGAAAAGAAGAGAGTCGATAAGTGCAAAAGTGCGAATGCCAACCTTGGATTCTTTCAAAAACTTGGCCACTGGGTTGAACACTTCCTTGTTGGACGGGTTGAAGTCGTGGCGCGACTTGTCGGCCGCTTCGCCCCGCTTGTTGGTGCCCGAGCCCCCCGTGGGGGTGAAAAAGCCCTTCAGGCCCGCGGCATACAGGGGCACCCGCACCGCTCTTGGGTCGTCGGTTTTGGTGGGGCGGCTCAGGGTGTCCCACAAGTCTTTCAGGTCCGTGCGCTTCCGGAGCGTTTCGCCGTGGCTCCGCACGCACGGGTGGCTGTTGAGCATGGTCCGGAACCAGGTCGACCCGCTGTGAGCTTCGGTCAAAGTAACAAACGGCACGAAGGGGAGCTGCAGAGGAGGCGCTTGCCATTTCGATAGCTTAGGCCCTGGCGTGCATTGTTTGGAAGGGGCGCGCAGGTACGACGAAAGCTGGTCGTTGTCCACGGCAGATGCGTTGGCTTCCAAGAGCGAGTGTGCTGATGACATGCGAAGTAAGCCAATGATGCATGCTAGTGCCACGGCTACGAATGATGGCATAGCAAATGCTGTCAACAACGGAAATAAGCCAAAATTACTTTCGTGGATAATATAATATACTATACCGAAAGAACTCCTTAAATAGTGAACATTTGCAAACCGTCAACGAACGAGTAATTGAACTACCATGAAAGACTAATAAAATCAACTTCGACGAAAGGCTATATGCTCCCAGGAGTATTTAAAATTACATATTTAGGAATGCACACTTGCTGCTCAGAACCACAAAGCCTTCATTCGACGAAGAGACCGCGTATGGCAGTTACGGGCCCCGAGCCAGCCTTCCAGTTAGAAACTTGAGTAAATTCGAATGAGGCCACCTCGCTTCTGCGGTCAGTCGAAACGTCTTTTTCACTGTATTGATGCTTTTAAGATGTTTGCTTAATGCTCAACCAAGCTAAACCTTTGTCTGAGGAGGCTTAGTGCTCAATATCCAATGTCTCATTCATGGTGAGCTGGCTAGCAGGCGAGGAGCTACTGTGTGCTCATAAACCGACGAGCCGACGAGACAGCCTTGGATTAGTCTGAAAAAAGCTCCAAAAAAATCTGAAAAGAATCAAAGAATGTAAACTTCGGAAAGAAATCCGACGAAATAATGCCGACCGGGTCTCGGAAGTTCAAGGAGTGCCTCAATGACATAAACGCCGGGGGGCGATCATGATAGTCGACTCAGACGGATTCGTGATTGCCACGGAAACATGTCCAGCCCCACCACACCCATGGGTTCTTACTGCGAGTGTGCACTTTACTGGTATCAATTGTTGAATTGTGAGCAAATTTATGATATGCTGTTCGTTCTTGAGATAATTTTCCCCCTCGGTGCCCTTTTATCTTATCAATGTGGGGGAACTGGCCAGGGCGTTGGTTCTTTCACAACAGCGCGACGCAAGAAAGTCTCTGGCGGTTGCCTCAGTGGTTGCCTTCTCCAAATCTGCTGAAGTAAGCATGTTGGACTCTCTAGTTATTAAAGTATTTCCGCACTTGTACCTATATACACAACCCTCACTTCATGCACTTTGTACGGTTCCCTCGGCTTTGGTCTGATGCAGCGCGTCCGTAACAGAAGCCATAGGAATGTGCGATGACCAAGCAACACCTTTGGAAGACGCCCCTTTTGTGGCATCTATGCAGAAGTTACAAGTCAGCCCCGGGCCTTCGTTTAGCAAGTCCGTTGGAGGAGGAGGAGGAGGAGCCGCCCTCGCTCCCATTGGCGAGGCCACGCCAGCTGTGGAATACGTCGCAGCAAACCTAACCAACGGACCCCGTATGCTCTTCGTAGAAACTGCAGCAGCGGAGGCAGCAGCTGCCATTCATCACATGTCGGGGCCGCCTCTTGAAGCCTGCCAAGAGCAACAGCTGCAGTTCCCTATGCGTGGATTCCCGGGAGACCAGGGTGGGGCCCACAACAGCCCGTCGCTGCAGCAGCAAGTGCAAATGCAGCAACAGCTGCTTCAGCAACAGCAGCTTCAACGGCAAGCAGCCGCAGGCGCAGCGCTCGAGCAGGTGTCGCGTACTGTGGCCACGATGTCACCGGAAGAGCAGATGGTGTGGCGGCAGCGGGTTACGGCCATATCAGCGCGGTATTCTCAGTCGTCGTTTGACACTTTAGACAGCAGTGGCAGCAGCTTTTGCAGCAACACGAGCAGCTTCGACAGCATAAGCAGCAGCAGTGGCCATTTCAGCATGGGCGCCGGCTCTTTCGGTGCGTTCAACGGCGGAGGAGGGCCTTCCCCCACTGGCAGCTCAGGCTTCGGCGGAGGGTGGAACTCACCCCCTAGCAGGGGAGGCTGCAGCTTCACTTTTGAAAGCGACCAATCTCCCCATTCGCCGCCACCGCCGCCGCCAGTACTAAGCGACTTACAGGCTGTCTGGGCTTTAACGATGGGTTCTTCTTTGAGCAGCGGCAGCAACAGTAGCCATCATGGTCTCCTTCGCGGCGACGGTAGCAACGCTTTCAGTATGGGCGCAAGCGCAGGGGTGCTTCCGTCTTCGATGGCCACCGTTGGCGCTGCTGCCGCGCTCGTGGTAGTAGGCGGGCTAGGCCAGGGTGGCTATGCGTCTGTTGTCGCGGCGCACCACCGCGCTTCCAACGTCACCTACGCGCTCAAGTGCGTGCACAAAGTTAGCGCCCAACGGCCAAAAGACCGCTTACGGTTAACGCGAGAACTCCAAGTGCTCACCGGGCTTTCGCCTTGCCCGTTCCTGCTGCGATGTCACTGGGCGTTTGAAAACACTCGAGCGGTGTTCTTCGTTCTGGATTTGGTGGAAGGTGGAGATTTGTTCCACCACCTGGAAGTGTTAACGCGAAGCGGGCAAGCAGGTTTTGGGGAAGTCGCGGGACGGTTCATTGTCGCCGAATGCGCGCTGGGGCTGCTGCATTTGCATTCCCATGGCATTGTGCACCGGGATCTTAAGGTAAAGGACATAATTCAAGGCATGCATTCGATTGACATGAGTGGTTTTGAAGGCAAAAGAAATCGCGAGGCATTTATCAACAAATGTACCTGAAACCAAGACAACCAACCAAGATTTGCTGGGAATGGGGAATGGGGTGTCGATATGGGGTTTATAGTATTGATGTCGAAGGGCGGTAATCTTTTATCCTGGGCTGATTTTGTTGCTCTTACTTTTTGGTGTTTCGTGCATCGCTTTTGGAATTGCTTGTGGCAATTTCTTCAACTGCAGGTGGAGAACATCATGCTCGACAGCCGGGGCCACGCCAAGATCATCGACTTCGGGTTAGCGACTCAGCTTCAATCCAATTCTCTTCTCAGTGCCCACGCTGGCGCTGATCATGCGGGCAGTGGTAGCAGTCCTGGGTCACCAACTACAGGGAGCTTAGGCGAACCATTGAGCCCTACAGGATCGTTGCTGTACATGCCGCCAGAACTCCTCAAAGATAAGGTCGGCCACGATACATCTACCTTTCGTAGCACAGTGTTAATAAGTATGCACCATATATCGTATATGTGAGCATACAGACCGCTCCATTCCTTTGTCGCGGATCTTCAATTGGAATATTCTCCTGTAGACTTCAATTTGATACCACAGTTTAGATCCACTGAAGGTGCCTGATTTGGATGTGAAGTCAATCATGCCATTTTCTTGATTTATTGATGAATTGTTTGATCTCCTTCAGTAGCACATGTCTTTTGTTTTTTTTATGGTGTCCGAAAGCCATGATTAAACTGCGCCGTGAATCTCATTTTTACTATCCACTCACTTTCTTTTCTGATTCATTCTTTTGTCGTACGTGCGCTGCCTTGCTCTAGATCGGAGGGCGGTTCACTGACTGGTGGGCACTCGGAGTGGTGACCCACGAAGCGATGACGGGCCGATCGCCGTGGACCACGTAAGATCTTGCAGGCATTTTTGGATGTAGAAAAAGATGCTCAAACGACTGTTCGCTAGAGCAACGAATGCTCGTAAGAGCATCTTTTCCATGCGAACAGGGCTTGAAATTGTGTCTTATTATGATAATTTAAGAAGTGATCAAGTTTTCATTGCACTATATGCCCTTACCTTGTACATCTTTGCGGTTCCTTTTTTCATCGTAGCTTAACGGACAAAAAGCGAATACGGTCTGAAATCAAACACCACTCAGTGCGACCACCGGCGTCACTCAGCCCACCTGCTCAGGCCTTCATTTCTCACTGCATGCGCCGCAACCCCAGCTTACGCCTGGGTACCACCGCCAGCGATGAGGTTTGCGAACCATTGCTGCGTAATGGCCCACTTCGGGTGCAGACTTTTGTTCATGTTTCTGCGGACCAGTCATCGATGATACAATGTTCACGCCCGCGTTGATAACTTTCGAATAGTTGATCTTCTGATGTGGTGTATTTCTGTGACGTAGAACTCGTGTTTCGTACATCACATGCGTGTATGCTTCCTGGTTTTCCATTTCTGCCAGGTGCTTCGCGCGCCTCTGTTTGCTGGTTTAGACTGGCAAGCTTTAGCTTCGGGCCAATTAGTGCCACCCTTTGTGCCGCCTGTTGGCACTTGTGCCGTGTCTCCTGGCACTTCTTATGCTGCCTTGACTGCTTATAGCGAGGCAGTGCACGACCCTGAAACGCTCCCTCAACGCCCGTTTGGGTATAGCCGAGGCCACGGGAGCGACTCCCAGTTGTTACCCCAGCACGCCACGTCAACGACTGCGGAGCTGAATGATCTGAGCGGGAGCATCGACAGCGGTGCTCCTCGCAGTGAACATACCGAAATTTGGAGCATGGACCTCCCTGTAGTGCCACTGTCGCCAGCTCTTGCCCCCGGGCTTCTCCCAGGCCAACAGCAGCGACTTCCAGTCGTAGCTTCACGAAGTTATTGGCAGTTTCGCTTGTAATAGGAGCTTTGAAGGCCATTGGCGGTTCTGGTCTTACAACGCCACTTTCCTATCTATTGATATATGCATGGACGGTAGTGAGATGAGTTTCGTTCTTTGGTGACCTATGCCTAAGCCTTAAGCCCGAGGAGACCTATACATAAGACTTAATGGGGCCATGCCTCTTCTGAAGCGCATTATCCTTTAGTTTTATCGCTTTTCGCTTTTGGCTTTTGGTGATGCATTTAGGGTTTAGGGCAGGGAAGGGTCATTAACACTAACAAAATAAAACAAATGAAAGCCCCGCTTACCCCTTCTTTGACTTAGAAGTATGCCCATCACCCGGCCATAAATGTAGCGCAAGTGGGCATTGGTTTCGTGCCCAACGCATTTAGAATTCCCCTCATGGTTTCGATCTAATTCCAGGACGAGATGCCAAGGATTTCCGACTCGCCGCTGCTCGCCATTCCGAGGAAGCAGCCCACAATTGACCGAAAATGGAATACAAGAGCCCTCCTACAAGGGCAATTGATGATAACGCCGCTGGTGCCGTACAAGCAGTGAAGACTGGACCTACCATAGTTTCACTTCCCGACTGCGCTGCGGCTGCCACGAGGGGGTCTAAGAAGGCCTTGCGCCCAAAGCCCGTGCCGATTGCTCCCGAAGTAGCAGCCACCATGCCTGCAATGGAGGCTAAAGCTCCGACGCGGCGGTGAATCGCAGATGCCCAAAGCAAACGGGGCTCGTAAGTGAAGCGACGTTGCTTGATCACGCGCTCCCAAACCTGTCATCAATTTGGAGAGGAAACATTTGTATCCGATTATTAACAGAAGCGCTTGAGGAAACGCTGAACATATGGAGAGAGACTCTTCTGTAGCTAGAGGCACCGACACAACTGAGAAACCATTCAATGTAAAAGCAACACCTGATACCTTTAGCTCGGCTGCAATGCCAGCAGCAGCCCACAGCAAAACGGCAGCAAAGCCCAGCCAAGAGTGAAACGAGGTCAAATGGGCTTTTCCTTGCACGTTTTTCGTGAGCACAATGCCTGCCAGCCCAGCAGCCCAACACAGAGTCGCAGCCACACTGCACGCAAAGTGCGCCTGAATGTGGCGAGTTAAAGTGGGGCGGCGATCGGCAGGGTTTGCAGCAGCCTGTGCGGCAGCGGCTCGACTCCTGGTTGCTCCCAAGGCAGCGGGCAGAAAGGCAAATGCACCGAGCGCCATGCCCGCAACGTGCAACAAGAACAAGCGAGGTGGTCCCTGAGCAACCGCCCCGGAGATGATCAAAGTAGCCACAGCTGCACCAACAGCGGTCTGCCTATTCAACATGCCCCATAATAGCCCGATGCGGTTGGGTGCTCTTGGGGAGGACGAGCTAGATTCGACAGTAGAAGCCATGAATAAGCATGTAGCCTTTGTGGGTCTGAGCTCCTTCTGTGTTCCATGTAAAGAGCATGAACTACGTTGAATGATACGGAGTGACTGCACCCTTAAAAGTTGCTGCGTTCCCAAGGTTTGGAAACCAGATGCTTTTGTGCAAAGAAGAGCTAGACCTAGCGAGATGGTTGATTTGAGCGTCGGCATTGAATTCAATTTCAATGTGAACAATGTCGTAGATAATGTATTTCAGCGTGAACTTTTGACAGCTGAAGTATCAACTGAAACGAAGGACCGCCAGCTTGTATTGCTAAGTGCTCTAGCCTTTATTAAGAAGAGTCCTGTCAGATTCAGGCTGCTAAGACGTCCAAACGCGCGGATGAACGCATTGTTTGTGTTTTTGTGTCGCGAAGTTCCGACGAAGAAAGTACTGTTCTAATATATAAAAGAATACATACATAGAAATTTTTGGGCTCTCTGGGCTGCTGGGCAGTTACGAATTTTGAAGCACGCCGTGCCTGAAGCCTGAACGCCAGAGCACCTGAAGAGAGCGTGCCGAGGGATAAATTCAGGTAAGCGCAGCGAAATTACCTAGTAACATGGTGGTAGCCATGCGTAGCACGCTCCTCGGGCTCTTTGCTTGTTCCGCCCGCGGGGTAGTTGAAATTCAGCTGGACGAAATGGGCGCCGGCGCTTGCACGTCTTCTCAAGTAGGTTTCCAATACTTTTGCACCAACTAGATGACGCAGCGAATATGCTACTGTTCATTTTAAATTGAATGCAGTAGAAAAACTTTCGCGCGGCAACATTTTTCATATTCATCCAATAGTGTTGCTGTGAAGTAACCTCCTGTCGTGCTCTCCTTGACAGTATTTCGACACGACGAATCTGGTGTGCCGGTCGTGCACAAACGGCTGTTCTGCAGGGGGCTCAAATTGTCACAAGGTGCGCCATTCATACAATAGTTCATTGCTAGACACATCTGTACCTGTTGAGGGGGGGTGGGGGGATATGCCTGATTACTTATCTGCCAATCGAAATTGCCTCCCCACGCGCGTGCAGAGACAAACGCAAGCCATTTTCTTTACGACATCCAGACAGAAACAAATGCTAATACATGCACTCATTTCTTACGTATGCACATTCATTTACCTCTCTCTCTCTCTCTCTCTCTCTCTGCCTCTCTTTCTCTCTGCATTTCACACGCGTATGCCAGGTGCCGGACTACGACAGCGGAGTGGATCCCTATGGGAATGCGTTGAGCTGCACATGCGAATTAGGCTACCTCCGGGTTGAACAATGGCGTATCGAGTAAGACAATACCCCAATGCGTGTTGAGCTGAAAACCTTTATGTCATTTCTACCTGATGTTTTTTGTGTTTTCTGACCGGTGTAAGCAGTACTCGCAATCTCACTTTTATTGAATATGAGAGGACCTGGCGCTGATCTAAAAGTCGTCTAAGTATATATTACCCTAGACTGACTTCGCGCTCTTTTTATCATTTAGGTACGATGACGCAGACAGCGATTGGCCCGGCGGCGAAAACGTGGGCTTTTTGTGCACAAGGGGGTAAGCAAGGATGAAAGGAATATTTCAGTTTGACTGGGAAGATGAAAAAGTTACGCACGTCGATGTCATTGGAATAACTAATCAGCAATGTCTCAATTCCACCGGGTATCCTGCATGTACCCTCACACACACACGTGTGTTATCCTTACCCAGTTACGACACGGTGGGCGACAAGGACGACGACGAGGCGTTGGCCACCGCTGGAGCCCGAGGCCCCACCACCTTGTCCGACGGGAGTGGAATTGCGAGCTGCGGGGCCACCACCCAGGGCATCGACGCTGACACAGGAGACTGTTCCTGTGGGACCTCTACGGACACCACCACCTTCAGCCTCGACGTTCTGGTAATACTCTCTCACATGTACTGCGTTGCTGCTTCAAATATTAGTGTACCTTGTGGTCGTTGAATGAGCAGTGCATGCAATCCGGTACGAGGATGAGGCTGGACCACTAGCTAGAACCATTTCACGCTTTCGTCGTCTTCGTCGTCATGTAAAGGTCGAAGCCGACAGCGCCGGCAATTACATGAGCAACAAGTCGTGCGTGAGCTGCCCACCGGGAGCGGGGGTCGTCACGGAGGCGGGTGTTTATGCGGGTGCGAGTTATTCTGCGGACTTGTACGAATGCCAAAGGTGCCCGGATCCTCACATGGACATGGCACTAGACCGGTAAGGGTGCAAGAAAACAAAATTGGCTGGACTGATTAAGTGTGTGTGATATTTTACGTCCCGTGCTCCAATGGTCGTACACAGTTTTTTTCGTCTGTGCCTCCACTGCTCGCCCCCTCAGTGTTCTCCCCCTCCTCCCATTCTCTTTATGCAACTTCTATTTCTTCTATTTTGACCTTGTCCCTTGCTTTCTGATCACTCACACCCTACTCCTGTTTGACGCCAGATGCGCCACCTGCGACACTTCAGCTGGTTACCGGAGTGCGCCGACGGGCTTAGCGTCATTGGGAGCTCGGGTATTCGTACATCATCATATTGTCATAGCTCATTCCTGGTCCCTTTTTTTTTGCGTACGTTCCTTAGACCCTCCTTTTTGGATGGCTCATAGTACTTGCCAAAAGCACTACTTTTACCTGGCATTTTCCTCGTTGTTCTCTCCTGAATGCTCGGTTCATTTTCCTCGTGGCGTTCTTTTGCTTTTGCAATCGACGCTGCACTCAGTCCTGCGTGTATGAGACCCACGCGACTTCAATGGAGGCGCAGTACAACAGTGGCGGCAGCACTGCTTACGCCATCACCTACCGCCAGCTGTACCTGACGCCAGACTCGTTCCCAAGGCGCAAGACCGCGGAGCCTCCGTTCACTTTGACCTCGAGCACGCTGCAACATTACTTCCTGAACGCCACCGTCAATTGCTACTATTTTAAAGGGCCGCAAAACGCTGCCAGCTGTCAGACTTTAGCCAACCTCTGCGTGCTGCAGGTGTGGATTGGGATGGTCAAATTGCGGCATTCTTTAACTTGCAAGCTTTCACTCCTGCTTCGTTACGCTGGATTCTGTTGTCTACGTTGAGCTTGTTCGTGTGACGCAACGTCGTATTTTCTGGTCTCCTTTATGACATTGAATACATGATTGCGTTTTGTGTCTGCTTGCTGATCTTCATCACCAACCCTGCAGTTGTACGACCCCTCCAGCTCGGTGTGCCGCGCCTACTTGGACTTGGAAGCTGCTCGACGGGCGGGGTCCTACGAGCAGAACAACTGGGGTGTGGGGCTGCCGTGGCTGCATTACGACGAAACCGCGTTAGAAGTGCGCGGCGACACCAGCATCGAAATGGTGCGAGACAAGAAATAAAGATGAACGCAATTGGAATGTGTCTCTCTGTCTCTGTGAACATCGAACAATTTCAGTTTTCAAAAAAAAAAGTTGAATCTAGATGTTTTTCGAAATTAATTCATCCTGTCTTGAAGCATTGATTCATTTCTTCTATTTTTTTTTATAATATTAGGTCATGGCCTTGGATCCCAGTGCCGTGGAAGCCGGCAACGCTGACGCTTCCGAGCTTGACTTTTATCTCAGCACGACGGCTCTCAACGGCACTTGGCTGGGCCTCGCCCCCCTGGACTCGCAGTTGTTTTACTGCCCAGCGGGCTCCTTCAAAGCTCCTTTGGCAGGCAGCTCCGAGGCGACTTCTTGGATGCGCTACGGGAACAGTTTTTCCGACACGCGGCGTTGCGATTTGAACGCGCTGCTCGACATGGAACCGTTGTTTTACGAGCTTTTCTTGAAGGACGCGGCTACGGGGAATTTGTACCCGGTGCCGGTGCTCCTGCGGGACTACGTCGACTCGTCGGGGTTATTGACCAATTGGAACAACGACGTGGACGACGAGCCCACCAACGTGTTCGTGCGGCGGTTCCACTTGTTTGACCCGGTCTCGGGGATTAGTGAGGGCTACGGCCCGGGGTCCCCACGCGTGCTGCGCTACGTGAACGAAATTGATTTGAAAGTGTACAGGTAATTTAGTGCTGTTGTTGTTGTTGTTGGAAGCAACGGAGCGATTGAGAAATCAGATAATGTGGCTTTTTCTTTCTTTAAAGCGAAAACTTCACCGTCTATGCCTCAACTGCAGTAATGTTTTTATATCTTCTTGTTGGCATTTTTTTTGGTGTCGTGCGTTCTCACTGGCCATCCCTGTACCCCTGCTACAGCGACCCTGACGACGCCTCCAAGTTGCAAGCGCCCATTTTGGAGCTCAAGTATTCCGCCCGTGAACCCAAGGGGGGGAACTGGGAACCAGGCATGCGCCGCGACCAGGTGGACAGGGAGTTAGGTGTATGAAGGTGCATGCCTACATACACGCAAGACTACAGGAAAATTGCCTTTTTCGCACCTTGGAATGCATATACCCTCCTATTCTACATGTCTCCTCCCGTAGGCGTATTTTGTTAATCCTTCACAACATCCCTTTATCTCGATAATGCCAAAATCTTTCCCTTTCTTGAGCGTTTTTTTTCTAAAAAAAATGTTATTGCCTTGTGCTGCGGCGCGCCCCTTCCCCCTACAGATTCGCTTCACCGTGGAGTACGCGCAGGCGCGCACCGACTACATCGACACCCTGTACGGGTTCTTCACCACCACCAGCATCCTGAGCGCGCTGGCCGCGTTTCTGCGGTGGCAAAACTGGAGCTTTCGCAACCTGCGCGCCGGAGGCTCTCTCGCTGGCGGCGGTGGTGGCACCGATCTCGTTGGCGAAGGCAACGGAGGAGGTGGTGGCAATGGCGGTGGCGCGGGCTTACCTGGCATGGCGGCAGGCTTTGCTCTGACGCTGCGGAACCGGGAATGCGCCAACTTACAACGGCTGTTGCGGTCACCCCAATGGAATGGTATCCTCATCATCGCCCATTCCCTGGCAATTTTCACGGTGTTGCTCTTGCTCGGTCTGTCCACGGTGTTCTTCGTGCTCTTCAAACTGCAGTCAAGGGCGGAGCCAGCTTACTTGCTGCTCCCTCCAGCTACGGTAAGCCTAATTTACGTATTCATTTTTCATCGGTTTATTCTGGTTCGAGCTTTTTACGCGCTTGTGAAAACCACTTTCTCTCTGCATCGCTGCCTTTGATTCATTCTTTGTTTTTGATTTGGCCATCGTTAGGACTACCGCGACGCCGGCGACGACTATTACTTCTTTTGGGTGCTGGTCTACACCTGCTTCTTTGCCCAATCGGGCTTTTTGGCTCAGCTCCTGTACCTGCAGTGCACCGCCGAAGTGTTCTTCGTCGACATGGAAAACGGCAATCACAGTGCCTCTGCCAGCAGTAGTGCCGCCAGTGGAAGCAGCAGTGACAACGCCTCTTCTGCGCCACTTCTGAACAACAGCAGCAACGGTGCTGGTGCCAACAACAGCAGCGGTGGTGGCAACAATGCTAACGGTGCTACCACCTCCAGTGGCGCAGCGACCCTAGCCGCTGAATCGTCGGTCTCAGCGTGGCGGCGCATTTTTGTGGCCAATGAATGGAACCGTCTGCAAGGCTGCCGCCGCACTTCCCTGGAATTGACTCTGGTCGTGATTGCATTTGCGTTCATGGGCCGAGATTTAGAAGCGCTCGCTGCGCCGCAGGTACAAAGGAAGACTCGCGATTATGCGCCATAGGTTTGCTGTAGAAAGACAAGAGAAGAGGATTGTATCAAACGCATGCCCACAAAAGTTGTCTTCATTCGAAGGTGACCGTAATTTCATGCCCATGTTTGTATTGTGCTCATTGTTACCACAATTGTCTGTCATGAATTCAGCCTCGCATCGACGACCACAACCCGTTGAGCTGCGGCAGCGACTTGCCGCGGAACATGATCTTGCGGTTCTGTTCGTCGACCTGGTGGTTCATCGTGCTGGAAGTGGGGCAATTGCTGATCCAACACTTTCGGTCCCATTTGGCGTGCGTCGGGCTCGAAACCGAGCCCAAGGGCGCGGCCTTCGTGGACCTCTGCACCGTGGCCAAAGTTTCGGTCTTGCTGCTGGACGACAACTACCACGGCTACTTGCTGTACTGCGACTCGTCGGCGGAGAGTGCGGACACGAGCTTGCGGTCCTTGACTCGTCAGCTCCTGGTGGAAATGAAGGTGGGAAGCAGTACGGGAAACGGGCATTTTGCCATTTCGAATTCCATCACTTTGTAAAACTGCCGAATGAGCTTTTTATCCCCGTGCATTGCTGGCTCCATTACTCGTCCTGCGTTTTTTTTTTCCTCCTGCTCAAATTTTGACCTTCTTCTCTTTTGTTGACCCTTGTCTTGTAGGGCCTGGTAGCGTCCCGGCGGGGGCCAGCCCACTTGGCCGATCGGCCGGGCTTCGACGACGCGCAGGCCTTTGAGCTTTACGTCTGCGACGGGTGGCTGAGGTGGTACCGCACCCTGCGCCATCGCCTCGATTCTTTGGCGGCCAAACATCCCAGTGGGGTGCTGGCGAGCAACACCACGACCGGTATAGAGGGTGGTTTTGTCGGGTGATGAAGAATAGAAAAAATAAAACATGGTCTTATTGGCATATTCTTTTTTCTGAGCTGAATTTCGGATTTTTAAATCTTTAATTGCTTGCAACGTGTTTTTTTTCTAATGATGCCCCCCGAAATACACACCAATCATGCACAGGGGGCTACAACGCTTCCTCCAATGGAGGCCCCCCGATGATGGTGCCAGGAGGGGCGCGAGGAGCGAACGGTGGAGGGCGCAGCAGCGGTGGGAGCCGAGGTGGCGCTTGCCGGCTCTTGAGGCGGTCATTGGAAGAACGACAAGCGGTGTGACCAAACATTCGAAATATACTTGGCCTACTCATCAGAATTTGAAAGCATCTTTTTATTACGCATGCCCTCTTGCTGTCTTTTAGTTCTGGTTTGAGTAGTATATTGAAAAATATATGCGCATGCGGCTCTTTTGAGCACCTCAATCATGCCCACACTGCATTCTGGGGCAGTCCTCGATACGCCTTTTTCTCTCAATCTCGTACTTGTATTTGCAAGGTGCTCGGCGTGGGCGGGATGGAAGTGCTGAGCGACAAGTTGCGGCGCTTTTTCCGGCGGCAATACAGGGGGGAGCTGGAATGGGAGGCGGTGGCCGCCGTGCAGGTGTGCAATTTTTTACCAATAAATAGGATAGCATACTACTCTCGCAAGAATAGTGATTTATAAATTCTAACGAGGGTTGATGGCTTGAAGTCCTTCTCGTAGTTCTCAGTTCATAATCTTATCGTCAACATTTTGTGATGTGTTCATTCTTGTGCTCTCCTTGCTTTCCTGGTTAGGGCCCCCTGGCCCCTCTGTGGCGGCTGCTCCGGGCAGTGCCTCTCGAAATTGCCGAGTCCCGCATGGAAAACGTGTTGGTGCCCGACCCCGCGGAGCGCTTCATGTCGTGCGCGCTGTACGGGATCGAGTTTGAGCTCTGGCTCCGCGACGTGCTGACCTTTGCCATCTGCGACCTGTGGTGCGTGTGTTATTCTTCGTTTTCTTGATGTTTGCATGTTTTTTTAGAGCATTTCATTTTCTATTCAACACTTTTATACATCATCACTTTTGCCTTTATCTTTCTTTTTTTGCTTTATAGGTTTAACGACGCAATGACGTCCATCTTTCTCACTTGGCTCAGCTATCATGCAATTCGTGCGGTGAGTGCACACCTTTCGGACTCGTAAAATATTTTTTTTCGTACCCAACGCTAAAAGCATGCCAAGCCAGACAACACATTTTGTCGTTGCTTCGTTTCCATTTCCCACCACTTACTGCCTTCTTGCATTGATCCACTACCCAGGTGCGCATATACTTCGGGACTGCCAACCTTGCCACCACTAGCCTCGTCGATAAGACCTTTCTATTCTAGAATGGGGCTTTTATTGATACATTATGTGCTCTTCGCGAGGGGAATTTTCGTTAGAAATACCGCCACGACACCCGAACTGGAACTAATACAAACCCAAATGACACAGAAGCCAATGCTGCGGGCAGAAGGGTACGCGCGTGCGTTGCGCGCAAGTCCACATCGTAAATAGGAAGTAAGTTCTTTTACGTTCTGACCAGTGAGTCGGGAGGCCGAGCGACTCATACGGCCTTACACTTAACACTTTGGTTCAGTAGACGGCCATAAACTAGAGAAATTCTCCACCAACTCAAAATTGCTAGGCGCAGTTTGGGGAAGTTATTAAATACGCATGAATTAGGAGTTGTTTGAGATCTAGGAAATGGATATAGGACTCGAGATATTGCTTCCAGGGTGTTTGAATCTGGGCATACCAGCATATCCATATCCCCAAGTTCCTTATCTAGCAGTGCCAGGTGGTGCATCTAACTACGTATATTAAATCGCATGTTTTTGGTGTGCAATAAAAAGGCAGAAACCACTAACAAGGAACTATTACATCCACCGATGATATCGTTAATATGCACGGTATACCGACGTGGTTGGAGCACCCCATTAATTTACCCACTACTTCTTTGATATTAACCCAAGATAGGTTAATAATTAGGATCTTGTTTGCTCTTGGCCCGACCGCGCATGATATCGGCTAGCACTGCGTCTCGAGCACTTCGATACCGCATGCGCTGAGTTGCTTCGCTAAACCCACTACATGGCGCGCCAGGTGCCACTCTCCTGTGGTTCAAAATGTTTAATGGGAGCGCTGTGGGTTCTTTGACAGTTGCTTTTGATCCGAGATGTGTTTCAACCTGGTTTACAGTGTCGAGTGCAGCCCCTTCGTTTAATCCGTGATTGTTGCCATGTCTGGCTTGAACTTCGCCCGTTAAGTCAGTTGTGCCGGCAGCTTCTGCTTCAGCCCTTGTAAGTTCAGCCGTAGCATTAGACGATGTAATCATAGCAAACGAGTTCCTAGAATTGTCACCGTTGGGCTCCTTCATAGAGGCTTCGCCAGGGTTTGTCAATATTTCCATTGAGTAACTTCGAGGTTGTGAAGTCGTGTTGTCAGTTGTATTGACCTGATGCTGTTGCCTTCGTTGGTCCCGTTCCCAGCGCCTGTATGCTGCTC
>Ga0307930_1000881_pt1 | contig 24162 bp, 21 predicted proteins | sample OrgLakmetageno46_FD_203161 | JGI IMG/M metagenome (GOLD analysis project Ga0307930, IMG submission 203161) | Saline water microbial communities from Organic Lake, Antarctica - #46 | ecosystem: Environmental > Aquatic > Non-marine Saline and Alkaline > Saline | place: Antarctica: Organic Lake...
CCTATGTATTTGTATCAGTTAAATAAACGCAAAGACCGCGTGGTGTTCAGAGGCGATCAGCAAAGTGTCACTGAATGGTTGCAAGAGAATACCTAAGAACCTGATTATAAAATAGGTGTTAGGTGTTAGGTGTTAGGTGTTAGGTGTTAGGTGTTCTCTTGTTATCCTATTTTAGTCAACTTGGCATAGGCTAGCATTAAAATTTTTGTACCCAGAGAATCGAAGTTAACATGAACTCTTGCATGCTCACCCGAGCCTTCATAATTTAGTACCGTACCCTCGCCAAATTTCTTGTGTTCAACACGCTCACCGAGCTTAAAACCACTGTCTTGAAATGCAGCGTGCGAGGTAGCGCCACTAAAACGGTTTTGCATAGGCTGTTTTATTTGCGTTCTAAGCCTGATTTCTTCTATGAAGTCACCGGGTATCTCACGAATAAATCTTGAAGGAGTATGATACTTGTCTTGGCCATACAAACGTCGGGTTTCAGCATAGGTAATAAGCAGTTTTTGCATGGCTCTAGTCATACCCACATAGCAGAGGCGGCGTTCCTCTTCTATTTTACTAGGCTCGTCGTTACTCATCTGACTTGGGAACATGCCCTCTTCAACACCCGCTAATGTAACAAATGAAAACTCGAGACCTTTTGCAGAGTGAATGGTCATCATTTGCACCGAATCCTGATTGGCATCTGCTTGAGCGTCACCTGCTTCGAGGGATGCATGCGCTAAAAATGCAGATAGCGGGCTCATTTCCTGCGCTTCCTCGGGTGCTTCATATTGCTTACAGGCAGTGACTAATTCTTCTAAGTTTTCCACTCGAGCTTTCGCTTTTTCACCCTTTTCAGCTTGATACATAGCGTATAAACCAGAATGTTTAATAACGTGATCAGCCTTTTTCTCCAGTGGTAAGTCTTGCACTTCTTGTGTTATTTGTAGGATCATCTCTACAAATCCTTTAAGTGCATTAGCAGCGCGACCTGAAAGCATATTCTGTGCTAGCATTTTACTACTTGCTTGCCACATGGAAATGTCATTTTCTCGTGCAAATACACGCAAGTTTGACAATGTTTTATCACCCATTCCACGAGTAGGAGTATTGACCACACGCTCAAATGCTGCATCATCAATGGGTTGACTAATTAGGCGCAAATAACCTAAGGCATCTTTAATTTCTTGCCGTTCGAAGAAGCGTAAACCGCCGTAAATACGATAAGCCAAGCCCTCATGCAAGAGTGCTTCCTCTAGAACACGAGATTGCGCATTGTTGCGATATAAAATAGCGCAGTCAGAAAGTGCTGCGCCTTGCTCATAATAGGTCTTAATTTGCGAAACAATGAAACGTGCTTCGTCTAGGTCGTTAAACCCAGCGTAGAGTGCAATTTTTTCACCCTCAGAGTCTTCGGTCCACAACTTCTTACCTAAGCGGCCGGGGTTGTGTCCAATTACGGCATTCGCAGCATCTAGAATATTCGACGTTGAACGATAATTTTGTTCGAGTTTTATTGTATTAGCTGTGGGGTAGTCCCTCAGAAAATGGGAAATGTTCTGTACGTTCGCGCCGCGCCAACCATAGATCGATTGATCGTCATCGCCCACAATCATCATGTTATTGTTTTCACAAGAAAGTAATTTCAGCCACGCATACTGAATATTGTTAGTGTCCTGGAATTCATCCACCAGTACCGCTCTAAAGCGCTTCTGATAATGCTGTAAAAGTTGTGGATTGTTGGCCCAAAGTTCGTGAGATCTTAATAATAATTCAGCAAAATCAATTAAGCCTGCGCTCTGGCAGGTTTGTTCATATGCCGTGTAAATTTCTTTCATTTTCTGCTGCGTATGATCGCCATAAGTTTCGATGTGCCTTGAGCGTAAACCTTCATCTTTGTTGCCGTTTATATACCACTGAATTTGTTTGGCAGGCCAGTGCTTTTCATCTAAGTTCATCGACTTCAATAAACGTTTTACTAAACGGAATTGGTCGTCTGAATCGAGTATTTGGAAGTTTTCAGGTAGACCAGCTTCTTCATGATGCGAGCGCAATAGACGGTGAGCTAAGCCATGGAAGGTGCCAATCCACATACTGTTTACAGGCTGGCCCATTAAACGTTCAACGCGTCCACGCATTTCACGTGAGGCTTTGTTGGTGAATGTAACTGCTAAAATGCTGTAGGGCGCAACTGACTCAACCTCCATCAGCCAAGCAATGCGATGTACCAAGACTCTGGTTTTTCCGCTTCCAGCGCCAGCGAGTATCAACATGTCTTGTGCTGGCGCAGCAACCGCTTCACGTTGCTTGTCATTAAGATCTTCGAGTAGTCGAGTTACATCCATTAAAATTCTTTTTTATTTTGCGTCCAATGTAGTAAGTATAGCAATAAACCTGTGCGTTTATACAGCCTTTACATGTTTAATCACGAAATCTTAGGTTTTTATAATTCAACTGACCAATAGCGGTTTTACCCATCAATTTCATTCCTCGTTCAAGCTCAGCATGCATCAAACCCAAAGCCCTCTCTACGCCTGGTTGTCCAGCTGCGGCTAATGGATAAAGATACATTCGACCAATACCCACCGCTTTTGCACCTAATGACAAGGCTTTTAGCACATGTGTGCCGCGCTGCACACCACTGTCAAATAGTACGTCAATTTCGTCGCCCACTTCATCCATGATTTCTTTGAGTTGGTCAAATGAACTGCGTGAGCCATCAAGTTGCCTGCCGCCGTGATTCGAAATAACAATGCCAGTGCAACCAATTTCAATAGCGTGTCTTGCATCTTCTTTACTCATAATTCCTTTTAAACAAAACTCACCGTCCCATTCCTTTACCATGGCCTCTACATCTTTCCAATTCATAGAGGGATCGAGCATATCACTAAAATAGGCCCCAATTGATGTTGCGCCCTTGTTCATATCCACATGGTCTTGTAATTGTGGGAATTTAAAGGATTCATGGGTGACATAATTAATGCCCCACATGGGCTTAATAGCAAATTGCAACATACTATTTAAGGTCAGTCTGAAAGGAATAGAAAAGCCTGTGCGAAGATCACGTTCACGATTACCGCCAGTGATGGAATCAACGGTCAGCATCATCACTTTTATACCAGCCGCTTTGGCTCGCTGCATCATAGCTGAATTCAGTTCGCGGTCTTTATGAAAGTAGAATTGATACACTTGCGGGGTATCAATTTGTTGCGCTATTTCTTCAATGCTGACAGTGCCAAGCGAGCTGACCCCAAACATAGTGCCATATTTTTCAGCTGCAGCAGCAACCGCACGCTCACCTTTGTGATGGAACAAACGTTGCAGCGCTGTAGGAGAGCAATACACCGGCATAGCCAGTTTTTGACCCATGACGGTGACGGATAAATCTACGTCCTTGACGCCGGTCAATACGTTAGGGATTAAATCACAAGTATCAAAAGCAGCTGTATTGCGTCTATAGGTGATTTCGTCGTCAGCTGCGCCGTCAATATAGTTAAAGATAGGGCTGGGCAAGCGCTTTTTCGCCAGTATACGAAAATCATGAAAATTATGGCAGTGCTTTAAACGCATCGTTCTCTCCTTAAAAGATCACAGCTATATGCAATAATAAATACCTACTATTTGGCTTAACCGACAAATACACAATACGACTTTGGGATAGGGTTGACGCAAAATATGCTCGCTTTCCAGCATATCGAATTAAGCCGATGTCGTTTCCACATTGCGTTTTCCCAAGAATAGATAACAGTGCAATGCTATGCAAGCTGACTAGTTTAACCTACACTAGCGGGCATTCTTTAATTCAAATATAAATGCGTAAAGCGAATGAATTTGTTAAACCAAATAGTAGCGATACCATCTCATGGAAAAAATTATGCAAAATAGTAGAGTTGATAGCAGCGATGGGTTTTGGAAAATTCTACAACAAGAAGCGAGAGAAGTTGCTGAAAAAGAGCCAATGCTGACTTCCTATATTCATGCTTGTTTAATTAACCACCATACCTTTGAATCGTCACTCAGCTTTATTCTATCAAATAAGTTGTCAGACGATGTCATGCCAGCCATTGTGCTACGAGAAATATTTGAAGCAGCTTATTCGCTTAACCCAGTTATGGTTGACTCTGCGATTATCGATATTCAGGCTGTTGTCAGCAGGGACCCAGCGGTAAGCTCATTTTTGACAGTATTAATTCATTTTAAAGGTTTTCAAGCCTTGCAAATTCATCGTTTAGCTAACTATTTGTGGCATAAAGGTCGCAACGATTTGTCGCTGTTTATTCAAAGTCGGAATGCAATGGCGTCAGGCGTTGATATACATCCGGCGGCAACAATTGGCAAAGGTGTCATGCTTGATCACGCAACCGGTATTGTTATTGGTGAAACAACGATAATTGAAGATAACGTTTCTATTCTACAAAACGTGACACTTGGCGGTACAGGTAACGAACAAGGTGATCGCCATCCAAAAATTCGCCAAGGTGTAATGATCGGATCAGGTGCTAAGATTTTGGGCAATATTGAAATTGGTGAAGGTTCAAAAGTGGGCGCCGGAAGTGTCGTGTTGAGCAATGTTCCCCCTTGCGTGACTGTTGTCGGTGTGCCCGCTAAAATTGTAGGCAAGCCTGATTGCAATATGCCTTGTGATTCGATGAAGCAAAATGTGCTTGAAGATGAGCGCCCGTTAATTGTCTAGTGTAAATTGAGACCAAATACGATGTACACACAGTTTCCGTTAGTAATAACAGTATGACCGATATTCGGGCCAACAAAGAGCTTACAATAATCTGCCATACTGTGACTCAATCACATCCAATCCTGCGGACACCCCCTTGCTACATGCAATACACAAAGTTAACATAAACCCACTACAATCAACCAACGCGCCATCGAACTATGAACCGCATCAACTACCTATTTTTTATGCTTGTCTTATCTTGCATGAACCCGCCACTCTCTGTTGCAAACGACATTCCTTTGCTACAAGCAGCGCAACTGCAATCCATCGGTGAAAAAATTTATCAGAATGAAACCGGCAGCAATCCTGAGCATTTAATAGCTTGGAACAATGGCGAAGCATTTGCAAGTTTGGGCTTAGGTCACTTTATTTGGTTTCCAAAAGATATGGAGAGCCCGTTCACCGAAACATTTCCAAGCTTGTTGCAGTATTTACAGGCTCAAAACGTCGCTATTCCGGCTTGGTTGCAACAAGAACAATATTGTCCATGGCAAACTAAGCAAGACTTTATGAATGCCAAAAATAGTAAAGAAATGCAAGAACTCAGTAGCTTACTGGCCTCCACGTTTGAGCATCAGGTTGCGTTTATACATCAACGTATGCGCCGCTCTTTGCCGCTGATGCTAGCTGAAGTTGATAGTCCAAAAACTCAACGTTTGCTCACAACACGATTTCAGGCACTTGCCGCCACCGAATTAGGCATGTACTCCTTAATTGATTACGTTAACTTTAAGGGCGAAGGGATTGCCGAAACCGAAAGGTACAACAACCAAGGATGGGGTTTATTGCAGGTATTGCTCAACATGCAACTCGATATACAAAACCAGCACCTTGCGTTTACTCAAGCATGCGATGCCATGCTTACGCGGCGTGTACAAAATTCCCTGCAAAAGCAAGTCGAACAAAACTGGCTAGTAGGCTGGCGCAAACGCTGCGGTACATATAGCCATTTATGATGCAGTCAAGCATTCAGATCTTCACGTTCTTTTTCGGCCTGTTAAGTTACGTCATTGATTTTATATAGGAATATTGTCAGGTTATGCTGGATCTACCATGTTGGAAGTAATTTTATTATCAATAGCGCTAAGCATGGATGTTTTCGCGGTATCTATTGGCATAGGTGTAAACCAAAGTGGCAAATCGCAACCTGCACTGAAAGGTGAAAATTGCTTTTTGGGCGCTTTTACAATCGCAATGTATTTTGCTGTTTTTCATGCCGTATTGCCACTTTTGGGTTATTTAGGTGGCGTGACTCTCTTTACATGGTTTGACAGGCTATCCCAATGGATTGGTTTTAGTATCTTGTTGTTTTTTGGACTAAAAGCCATTTACAATTCATTGCAAAATAATGCCGATGAAGTTGCATCTTCATTGACTCATAACGCTCTGTTAATACTTGCTTTGGCGACCAGTATTGATGCTTTTGCCACCGGCTTTACCTTAGCGTTGATGCCTTTATCTCCCTATCTATCGTGCCTAATCATTGGACTAACCACCTTACTTTTTAGCTTATTTGGTTTCTTTTTGGGAAGTAAGAGTCACGACAAATTCACATTTAAAGCGGAGTTGATCGGCGGTATTATATTAATTGTCATAGGATTCAAAATTTTATTGTTTTAATCTTCTTGATATTCTCGGTATTGAAATTCACTAATTTGTGCGTCAATACAAACACTTCGGCCAGCATAAAGAGGGTGAAATACACTAGCGCATAGATTTTCAGAGGTTTAAAGCTTCATAATGTAAATCAACTAGTGAATTGCATATATTTTTACTCTACAATCCTCGGTCTCTTTTTTTAATCACTCAGGACCAAGATGGCAGCAGTAGGCATAGATTACGGTACATCGAATTCAGAGGTAGCTTATTTTGATGGTACAAAACATCATTTCATCAAACTCGACCCTAATGTTGAACAATCGAATAAAATTCGTTCTTCGGTTTTTGTATACTACAAAGATGATCTACCGCGCCCGCCAGTGTCCGCTATTGAGGCTAAAGTTGCGCAAATTCAGCGTGCGATCAATGATCAGCTAGAAAAAGCTAAAAATAGCTATTATGAAGCACAAGATCCTCGAGAACAGCGCGTTTTTAGCGAAAAAATTGATGACTTACGAGCGCAATACCACAACAAACCAGCATTGCAGCGCCAAGCTATTCAACTTCTTCTTAAATATATGACCGTGCAAGACTTGTCTCTGAATCAATTGGTTGAAACAGGACAGTTTGCGTTTGGTGAAGAAGGATTCAAGCGTTACTTAAAAACCCCAGAAAAGGGGCGCTTAATTTATTCACCTAAAAATTTTTTAGGCGCGCATTTAGTGCCTGGTCAGAAAGCCGCTTTTGTAGGCATAATTGCTAAGCAATTGGCTTTTTTCCGTCAAAGTGCAGAACAACAACTGAATCAGACTGTGGATACTGCAGTAATTGGCCGCCCGGTAAGGTTTCATGGCACCAGAGGCGAAGAAGGTAATAATCAAGCATTAGAAATAATGGCTGAAGCTGCTAAAGAGGCCGGCTTCACACATGTTGAATTTCTTGAGGAGCCCATCGCGGCAGCCTATAAAATTGAACCCAATTTAGCCAAACCTACCAACGTACTAGTGGTTGATATTGGAGGTGGTACTACCGATATTTGTTGCATTAAGTTATCCCCAGAAAAATCCAGCAACCTTAACCGTCAGCAAGATGTGCTTTCGGTTACTGGTGCCCGCATAGGTGGTATGGAGTGTGATAAAAACTTAATAGTGAAGTCAATTGCACCAACAATGGGGCAGGGATTGAAGATGTTAAATGGATTGCCGCTGCCACCCACTTATTTTTCAGATATGTGTGCGGTAGACGATATTCCAAAGCTGAATCGTTTCTTTTCAGATGAATATGGTTTGAACATTACACAAACCATGTCAATTATAAAAGAACCTAAATTGTTAGGTCGATTGCTGACGGTGCAAGAGCAAAAACTTTCCGCCCGTCTAGTTAATTCATCTCGTTTAGCAAAAGAGATGCTTTCATCTAAAACAGAAATCACCTTACCATTGCATTATATTGAGGACGACTACGACGTAGATTTGTCGGTAGAGGACTTAAATCGTTCTATGAAATCATGGCTAAGCCGGGTCAAACGTTTAGTTGTTGAATGCCTAGAAAATAGCAGTGAAGCGCCGGAAATGCTCTTCATCACCGGTGGTATGAGTCTGTCGCCAATTGTGAAAAAACAGCTAACACAAGAGATGCTGCCAGATTTGCCACTAATCGAAGGTGATGCGTTTAACTCCGTTTGTGAAGGCTTAGCCATTCAAGCCGCCAGACTTTAGCCACACACAAGGTTAGCGGTTAAATCACAGTGCTAAATTGCAGCAGCGAGTTCGGCGGCTTGTCGAATAGCTTGCTTGGCATCAAGTTCTAAAGCGACATCAGCGCCGCCGATAATATGTACCTGCATACCGGCTTCTTGCAGACTCGATTGCAGTTCTCGCAATGGCTCTTGGCCAGCGCAAACGATAATGTGATCAACCTCCAATACTCTGGGCTTGTCATCGATGATAATGTGTAAGCCTTGGTCATCAATTTTTTCATAGCTGACGCCATTCATCATTTGTACTTTGTGGTTAATCAGTGACTTGCGATGTATCCAGCCAGAGGTTTTACCTAGTCCCTTGCCCACTTTTGTGCTTTTTCGTTGTAACAAATAGACCTGCCTCGGTGGTTCATGTAGCTGTTTTTCAACCAGCGCCCCAGGCGTTTTAAATGTTTTGTCGATGCCCCAATGAGCTAGCCACTTATCTAAATTGGTGGTTAGATTTTCTTGTTCGACCAAGTATTCAGAAAGGTCAAAACCGATGCCCCCTGCACCAATAACAGCGACCTTTGCGCCAACGTGTTTATGGTCCCGCAATACGTCAATGTAACTCATAACCTTAGGATGATCGCTTCCTGGAATGCTTAAAAGACGGGGCTTTATGCCAGTGGCCATTACAACCTCTTTAAAACCTTGTTGCTCAAGCAGCTTGGCGTCAACGCGAGTATTTAAATGCAGTTTAACGCCAGTCACTTGTATGCGTTTATTGTAGTATCGTAAGGTTTCGTAGAATTCTTCTTTGCCTGGCACTTGTTTCGCGTAGTTAAATTGGCCTCCAATTTCATTTGCTTGTTCAAACAAATGCACTTCATGTCCTCGTGCTGCGGCATAAGTCGAAAAGGCTAAACCTGCAGGGCCAGCGCCAACAACAGCCAGTTTTTTTGGTGCCGCGACTGATTTGAAAATGAGTTCAGTTTCATAACAGGCTTGTGGATTAACTAAGCAACTTGCGCGTTTTTGCTCAAAAGCATGATCCAGACAAGCCTGGTTACAAGCAATACAGGTATTAATTTGGTCTGACTCGTTGCGCATTGCTTTTGCCACAAAATCGGGGTCAGCCAAAAAAGGCCGCGCCATGGAAACCATATCTGCATGACCTTGAGCTAATACTGATTCAGCAATTTCAGGCGTATTAATCCGGTTAGTGGTAATAAGTGGCAAGCTAACCTCCGCTTTCATGCGCTGAGTTATCCATGTAAAAGCAGCCCGGGGCACCGATGTTGTTATCGTAGGTACTCTAGCTTCATGCCATCCTATTCCTGTGTTTATGAGTGTAGCGCCCGCTTTTTCTATCGCTTTAGCAAGGTATACAACCTCGTCCCAAAGCGCACCGCCTTCAACCAAATCCAACATCGATAAGCGATAAATAATAATAAATTCAGCACCTATTTTTTCCCGCGTCTGTTTAACTACTTCAATTGCAAGACGAGCTCTATTTTCTAAACTACCGCCGAATTCGTCATCTCGATGATTGGTCCGTTCGCAAAAAAACTGATTAATTAGATATCCCTCTGAACCCATAATCTCGACACCGTCATAACCTGCATTTTTTGCATAGTTTGCACAACTTACGTAATCTTTAATTGTACGTCGCACACCCCGATTAGACAGTGCTCTTGGTTTAAATGGCGTGATTGGTGATTTTATTCCTGAAGCAGAAACGGCCAATGGATGATATCCATAGCGTCCGGAATGTAAAATTTGCATACAAATTTTACCTCCTTCTTTATGCACAGCATCGGTGATTACGCGATGCTTTTTGGCATGCCGCGAACTTGTCATACGTCCAGCAAAGGGAGCTACCCAGCCCGCAATATTAGGGGCTATTCCGCCAGTGACAATAAGTGCAACGCCGCCTCTTGCACGCTCAGCATAAAAGGCTGCAAGCTTATTAAAGCCATCTTTTTCTTCTTCTAATCCTAAATGCATTGAGCCCATTAAGGTGCGATTTTTTAGCGTGGTGAAGCCTAAATCTAAAGGTTCAAGTAAATGTGGGTAGGGAGAATTGGTTTTCATAAAATGAGTTGTCTTAGTGGTGCCTATAATCGAAGTTAACTAAAAATCAGCTTGTTGTCGACTAAATAAATGCTAAGAGCTCTCCAAGTTGATGAATTTCAACGTTAGGTAAAACTTGAACGGGCTCCTTTTCAATTTCCATTGGTCGGTCGCAGGCATGCCAAGCTGTAGAAAAACCGGCATTTGTTGCTCCCCAAACGTCCTTTTCTAAATTATCGCCGACATGTAAGATGCTGCCACGTGGTATCTTCAGATAATTTGCAGCTTCATCAAACATATGAGGGTGCGGCTTCACTGGACTTTGACGACTGGCTTTTAATATTTGTTGAAAGTAGCCGTGTATTCCAATTTGTTGAGTATTTACATTACCATTAGTAATAGCAACTAATGGCATGCGCTCAGCGAGCTTGCTTAGCAATTGGCATTGCGCTTCACCTACTTGAAAGTTGCTACGTTGAAAGTAAAACCAGTCAAAGCAAGTTTGTACTGCGGCGGATAGCACTTTACCGCCGTAACCTGACTCTTCTAGTCCTTTTCTTAAGACAACGCGGCGCAAGTCGCCCATATCTGAAAATAACTCAGGATCGTCACGCAATGCTTGGTGCTTATACTGTTGCCAATCATCCCGACTGAGGTGGGAAGAATCTGGATATTCTTTGGCAATGAAATTTAATAAGCCTTTCTCGGCTTCAATAATATACGGCCAATTATCGTATAAGGTGTCATCTAAATCGAATGTCATGGCGCTAATTTTGGGTGTGGGTTTGTAAATGATCACTTCTTCTTTGCCCTTGGGTGCGCTTGGTCATAAATTTGAGCAAGATGCTGAAAATTAAGATGAGTATAGATTTGGGTAGTCGATAAGTTAGCATGCCCTAGTAATTCTTGAACACCACGTAAGTCATTGCTTGATTCTAATACGTGAGTCGCGAATGAATGGCGCAATGTGTGCGGGCTAATTTGTTGATAAAGCGTTTGTTTGTTAGCCCAATGGTCCAGTCTATTTTGTACTTGCCGGTTTGAAATTCGGGTTTTACGCTTTGATAAAAAAAGCGCTTTTTGGTCTAATGAAGGTAATAGTTTATCGCGTTCACTAAGCCACAGGTCAAGCGCAATTTTGGCCTGACGGCCCAGCGGTAAGCGTCGTTCTTTGTTACCCTTACCAATAACTTTAACTTCATCACCGGCTAACATATCACTCAAGTTCAGGCCCGTTAATTCGGATAAACGCATACCACAACCATACAGTAATTCAAACATGGCTTTATCTCGAATATCCAAAAATTCCGTCGTATCAAAGTTGAGTAAACTGCTCATTTCATCCACATTCAATTGTTTCGGCAATGGCTTTGATTGTTTTAAGGATTGAATTGCAGCAACAGGGTTATTACTTAGGTATTCCTTCGTGACCATAAATTCGCAGAAATTACGCAACACACTAAGTCGTAGATTGATGGTGCGAGTGGATAACTTAGCCTTGCTGCAGCGCATCAACATCATTTTTATATGATCCGGCGAAAGCTCGGTCCAATTGCTGATGTTAAGATCGTTCAGAGCACTGAGTATTTGGCGCTGATAGTTTTTACATGTGAGTTCGGATAATTGACGTTCAACACGGATATGGTGAATAAAGTCAAAAACCCAAGAGCCTAGTTGAGGAGAGACTTTTTGTGTTACAGATATGTCAGCTAACAAAATTAACCTTTGCTAATAATGAAGTAAAGCTGGCATTGCGACATTTAGAAACTCCTGAAGTTGTTTTATTAACAACGTGTCCATGTCGGGTGTAAAGTGAATTGGGTCGGCGCTACCTATAGCTAAAATGCCTAGGTCACGTTTATCACCCAATAGCACAAGTGCGACCGATTCAGCAATTGAATCGCCAAACAAGAGTTGCTTTTCGTGCTGGCTCAAGCGACCGAAAAAGAAATCGGTGTCTTTAAAGCGTTTTTCCATAAACAAACGTTGCTGAATTTCAGGCAATGCAAAAAGACCCTTAAAAGGTTTAATCGCAGCAGCTGACATGTCGAGTTCATCTTGCAGGCTTTCTTCAATCGTATATTGCATTTCAGCAAACTCAGTGCAGCGTAATAAGCGAAGATTTAAGTCGGCATATACCCGATAAATCTCTTCATTTTGCTTAGCAATAGAGATTAGTTGACTGAGTTTAAAGCTGAGTTGGCGAACTTTTTTTCGCAACTGACTACTTTGTAGCTCAACAAGCGACACTGTGCCTTTTTGTTTGTGTGGCACTTGAACTCTCTCAGCAACATCCGGATTGTTAACAAAAAAGTCTCTGTTATGAAGAATGTACTCGCGTACTTCTGCTTCCGTGACCGTTTCTGAGACAAAGTCATGCGCTAGCGCTTGAGCAGTATTTCCCTTAATACCTGATTTATTCATAGCGTTACTTGTCCATCATAAATGTGTTCTGCGGGGCCTGTCATTTTTAATAGACTGTCCTTCCCCTGCCATTTTATTGTTAGTTTACCACCAGCGAGAGTGACATTCACTTCTTTATCTAGTTTGTCTTGCATAATACCTATTGCAACAGCAGCGCAAGCACCGCTGCCACAAGCGAGTGTCTCTCCACTACCGCGCTCAAATACACGTAGTTTTATTTCGCTGCGACTAATAATTTGCATAAATCCAACATTCACGCCTTCTGGAAAGCGCTCGTTATTGCCAACGATCTTGCCGATGCCTTGCACCTCATAGTTGTCCACATCGTCAACTTCGATAACACAATGCGGGTTGCCCATTGATACTGCACCGCAGAAAAAGGTGTGCTCATTGTCACGAATAATATAAAAGTTTTCTTGTTTATTTGCCTTAAATGGAATGCGATCAGGGGTAAACACTGGACGACCCATATTCACTGTTACATTGCCATCTTTTTCAAGATACAAAACCATACGACCGGCTTTGGTACTAACAATTATTTTATTGCGATTAATTAAGCCTTTTTGTTTTACAAATTTAGCAAAACAACGCGCACCATTACCACATTGAGACACTTCTGAGCCGTCTGCATTATAAATCCGATAATGGAAGTCTTGGTCTGGATCGTAAGGCGGTTCTACGATAAGCAATTGATCGAAGCCTATGCCAAAATTGCGGTCAGCAAGCCGCTGGATCTTCTCCTTCGAGAAAAACACATTCTGGGTAACGTTATCGACAACCACAAAGTCATTGCCTAGCCCGTGCATTTTAGAAAAATTTAACAGCATTTGGTTCTTATTATTATTAATGTATGACCTAAGGTCCTAATTTACGTAATTTTTTGTTCACCTTTCCAGAGATCTTCTAGGTTTTCTCTCTCGCGAACCACAATTGTTTGGGTTTTATCGACCATAATTTCAGCGGGCCTGCAACGACTATTATAATTGCTTGCCATTACAAAACCGTAAGCACCAGCACTTCTCACTGCAAGGAAATCACCAGGCACAATTGCCAAGTCGCGGTCCTTACCCAAAAAGTCACCTGTTTCGCAAACAGGACCAACAACATCATATTTTTGTGCGCCAATATCAAGTCGAGGCTGCACTGGAATAATGGCCTGCCACGCGCTATACAATGCCGGCCGCAATAAATCGTTCATTGCGGCGTCGACAATAGCAAAACTTTTCTCTTCACCTTGTTTGAGGTATTCAACTTCGGTAACTAAAATACCTGCATTGGCTGCGATGGCTCGACCCGGCTCTAAAATAAGCTTGAGATGCTCGCGACCTTGCATTTTTTCACTCATTGCTGCTGCATATTCAAAAGGGTGAGGAGGCGTTTCATCTTTATAAGGGACGCCCAAACCGCCGCCAACATCAAGATGGGAAATCATAATATTATGTTCGGCGAGCTCATCAATCAAGGCTAATAAACGTTCCAATGCATCAACAAATGGGGTGATTTCGGTCAATTGAGATCCAATATGACAGTCCATTCCTTGCACTTTTAGATTAGGCATTGCAGCGGCACGTTTATATACACGGAGCGCGTCATCCCGTGCAATTCCGAATTTATTGGCTTTCAAACCGGTAGAAATATATGGGTGTGTTTTTGCGTCAACGTCAGGATTAATACGAATTGAAATAGGGGCTTTAACACCCAACTGTCCGGCCACACTATTAATGCGATCCAGTTCCGCATCAGATTCAACATTAAAGCACATGATGTTTTGTTGCAGCGCAAAACGAATTTCATCAGAGGTCTTACCAACTCCAGAGAATACGACCTTGGTTGTGTCTCCACCTGCTTCGATAACGCGTGAAAGCTCACCTTTGCTGACAATATCAAAGCCTGAGCCTAATTTAGCCAGCACAGATAAGACACCTAAATTAGAGTTTGCTTTAACGGCATAGCAAATAAGATGGTCATGCTTAGAAACGGCGTTATTAAAGGCATGCCAATGACGTTCAATGGTAGCTCTTGAGTAAATATACAGGGGAGTACCATGTGCGCTTGCTATATCCGCAACAGGAACGTCCTCGGCAAAAAGTTGCTTATCTTTGTATATAAAAAAGTCCATTTTATTGACCCTCTTCAGTAGTCAATTTTTCAGGATTTTCGGCAGGTGCCTTAGGCGTTTCCTTATTACTGGGTGCTTGCTCAGGAATAAACAGCGGACCAAGCTGACCGCAGGCACTTAACAATACGGTCAGCACTGTGCAAAGCGCCAATTTTGACATTCGATTCATGGACATAAAATAACTGGCTTAATATGCGCTTAACATTGCACTGCAATCGCTAAAAATGCAATCTCTTTCTAGGCCTTGAGCTAAATACTTATAGCGCTTACCTTACTGAGTTTTTTACTCACTTCGTCTGGAAATTCAACTTGTTGCCAGAGTTGCTGGCATATTGTCTCGGTGTCAGACCAGTTGCCTGCAATAATCCAGTCGATAAAGCAGTCTGCGTTGCTTGGAAAGTTGATTTTAGTGGCATGATGATTGTTTAACCATTCTTCAATGTCGTCTGTATTTAAGCTGAATAGGGTGTCCGAAATACCCAATTGCCGAAGCATATATGCGTTTGAATACTGCTCAAATTGACCCGTTAACGGCTTCATTAGTATTGCTTTGCCTAAACTTAAGCACTCGGTTGCCAATTCAAAGCCGCCACTGGCAATCACTTTTTTACAAGCAGATAAGGCCTCGTGAAAACCACTTTTAGATGGCGGGAACCAATGAATGTTTTGTTCAATAAACGGATATTGCACGTCAGGATGATAGCAATAAAAGCGATGTTCACTTAGCGGCTGCAATACTTGCTGAATCTGAAGGGGTTCTTCAAACGGCAAATAGACTAAGGTGAAGTCGATAAGGTTTTGTGTTTTCGCAGAGGTTGACGCTCTTTGGCACAATCCCTCTGGCACAAAGGGTGGAATAATGGCTTGATTGAAATGGTACCAATGCACACCTAATGCATATTGGGTGGGCGCAAAGTGACGAGTAAGCCATTTATCGATAATGCTTTGGGCCTCGGTTGGGACTGTACAAGCAAATGCCGCCTGATGGCTAATTGAGAGTGATGGGATATTTTGATTTTTGGCTGCCCATGCTGATATGGGTTCGAAATCGTTTAGCACGAGGTCATAACTATTCAGATCTAGCTTTCGGACGTCTCGCATAAATTCGACTAATTTTGCACTCTTGATGGTTTTAAAGTGATGCACAGCGCCGCTTTCGGTAACGAATGATAAGCCACGTTTGCTTTGATAGTGAGCAAATATATCCATATCAAAATAGGCATCGGCATCACGCCCTGAAAAGAGATAGTCAACTTCCACATCATTGCGTCGGCTAAATGCCTCAGCCATCAGTCTCGCCCTAGAAATATGACCGTTTCCGGTTCCCTGCACACCATAAAGAATTTTCATAAATAGGCCTTATGCCAATATATGCATGCTGATACTAGCAATGCTTGCACCTAAAATAGCTCCAATAACGACATCAGAAGGAAAGTGTACACCCAGTAAAATGCGTGACAGCCCAACTAAGCTGGCCCAGCTAAAAGCGATAAGGCTAAATGTGGGGTAAAAGCTGCTGATAATAGTCGCCATTAAGAAAGCGGCAGCGGTATGTCCAGACGGCAAACTAAATCTATCAGAGGGTATGATATGAGCATCAAAATTGACAAGTCTAGCGCTCGGGCGTTCGCGTTTAAAATATTGTTTTAAAACTAAGTACAGAGGTAATTCAAACGCATAAGCCATTAAAGCGGTGTAAAAGAAAAGGACGCCATGGCTATTGTCTAACCAGAATAATAAGACACCGAAAAAAATATAGAGATGACCATCACCGGTCTTAGAAACAACCCGAATAGCGTCTATAACTCTGCCATTACCTAAAGCTGAATATTGATTTAACCAATAAAAAAGGGCGGTATCTAACTTTGTAAGTCGTTGTAGTGTCATGATTTTCTCAAGTGAGTCAAAGACAAGGTAAAAGATACGTGTAAAATGTGAACAAATAGTGACAGAAAGAAGAAACCTATATGACAAATACTATTCAACTGTTTTTGGGCTTTCATCTACTGTCAGAAGTGCTAATATGAGAAAAATCGTTTATAAAGCATGTCTGAGCAAACACCGTATAAACAACTGTTTAAGGAATATCATGGAATACAATACTTCTGACTTGTGTGACTTATTCGCTGATAGTGTTGATGTGCTTGACCCTATTTTTACCAGTTTTGGTGGTCGTTATTCTTATGGTGGAGAAGTCACAACCATTAAATGTTTTGAAGACAAAGGATTGGTTGACAGAGTATTGGCCACTAAAGGTGAAGGCAAGGTGCTATTGATTGATGGTGGTGGTTCTACGAGGCGCGCTTTAATTGATGCATACAATGCGCAGATGGCTGCAGAAAATGGTTGGGAAGGCATTGTTTGTTATGGTAGTGTACGCGAAATCGACTTGCTCGAAGATTGCGAAATAGGTATTCATGCATTAACGGCCATTCCAGTGAACTCAGAAAGCCGAGAAGTTGGCGATCTGGATATTGCGGTTAATTTTGCAGGAGTTACTTTTTTACCCGAAGACCATCTTTACGCGGATGGGACTGGCATTATTCTTTCGCCAGAAGCCTTAGACATAGATTGAATTAAAAAGGGAGCAAGGTGATCAATACTTGCTCTCTTTTTATGCACTCGTTTGTCGTATTTATTGCTTAAATAAATCGTTCAAATATGCCGCAATACGCACGCCACCTTCTTGCAATCTCTCGGTTGCTGTTGGCAAGTGTTGATATAAATAGTCCCAACTGAGGCGTTCTGTTTGAGGATAAATTAGATCGCGAATGGCCACACTTTCAGCAATGTAAACCAGTGGGTCGATTGTGCTCCACGCAGCGGCTTGCTCCTGTGTTATTTTTTCGCTTAACCAATTCGTCCACTCAGTATAGGACAATTGGCGTTTATCAATTAATCCTGAATCCCAAACGCGATGCAAGTTAGATTGTTCGCGGAAAAATTCTAGTTTCAAATCATTACCGCCTCTGTCTGTGCCATCTCCGGCGTGCAGTGGCTGATGTAGATCACCGATAATATGCACAATGAATCGCAGAGCACGTTGGCGTTCTTGGAATGGTGCGGTCTTATCTTTAACAATTTTTGAGAATTTATCCAAAGCCGTAAAAGCATCACCTTGCTCAGGCGCGCCGACGTCATGATAATGTTTACCGGTTGGCACCGTAACATAATGATAGGCACCGGCTTCTTTTTGCCAAAATTCCTCAGGGTTAGAGCGCATCTCGTCTGCATAGGTAGATGCTTGGGCAAGACTTTCGTTTGGCAGTAACGTTTCAATCGCCGCTTTTGCCTCAGCAGTTAAATATTGCTCAGCTATTGCACCGGTAACACGATGCCCAGTTTGTCCCCACGCATGTACTTGTGGAATTGAGGTAACGGCGAGCAGGGCAGCAGCAATCAGTAGTTTTTTCATAGTTCGTCCCTTGTCATGATTTAAAATAAGTTATTTATTCTTAGCTGAGTGCGAATGACCGTTATTAATTTGTCATGGACTCAACTTTTCACTGGTTTTTAATAATGCTAATCATTGAATTTGGTGGTTAACGCCGTTAACAAGCTTTGATGAATGCCATTGAAATCACCGTTACTCATTACCAGAATTTGATCGCCTGGTTTTGCTTGTTCAACAACCGATTCTACAATACTCTCTGTATCTTTGAGAAGATGTACTGGAGCGATACTATTTACGACCAGTTCTTGCATCGACCAATCGACACTGGCAGGTTCAAACAAAAATACCTCATTGGCTTGCTGCCAAGAATTAGCCAGTGTTTTTTTATGTACACCCATTTTCATGGTGTTTGAACGAAGCTCAAGTATGACCATAATTTTGGCATCGCCAACCTTATTTCTAAGCCCTGTTAATGTTGTTAGAATTGCTGTCGGATGATGAGCGAAGTCGTCATAAACGGTAATTTCAGCCACTTTTCCTTTCACTTCCATTCGGCGTTTAACATTTTTGAAACGTGTGAGTGCGTCAATGGCATCATGTGTTTGCACACCAACATGGTGAGCTGCTGCAATCGCCATAATGGCATTACTGACATTGTGGTCTCCAATGAGTCCCCAATTCACGCAGCCGACCACGTTGTTATTCTGCAACACATTAAATTGACTGCCGTCTGGGCGTATTAATTCAGTGCGCCAATCGCAAGCTTCGCGGTCACCTACTTTTTGCGTATCACTCCAGCAGCCTTGATGTAAGACCGCCTCTAAATTGGCATCATCAAGAGGAGAAATAATGAGTCCATTGGAGGCAATACAACGCACTAAATGATGAAATTGTTTTTTAATGGCATCGAGGTTTTCAAAGATATCGGCATGATCAAATTCAAGATTGCTCATTACCAAGGTTCTGGGACGGTAGTGCACAAATTTAGAGCGTTTGTCGAAAAAAGCGGAATCGTATTCGTCAGCTTCAATCACGAAGAAAGGAGATCCACCGATACGCGCTGAAATACCAAAGTTCTCAGGCACACCACCAATTAAAAATCCAGGATTAAGCCCAACATCTTCGAGGATCCAAGCGATCATACTCGATGTGGTGGTTTTACCATGCGTACCGGCAGCAGCAATAACCCAGCGATCAGTTAGCAAGTTATCTAATAACCATTGTGGGCCGCTGGTATAAGGAAGGTTGCGGTCGAGTAAATATTCAACCGCAGGATTACCCCGCGACATTGCGTTACCAATAATCACCATATCTGGAATAGGTTCGAACTGCTTGGTGTCAAAGCCGACAGTTAATTCAATACCTAGTTGTTCTAACTGAGTGCTCATTGGTGGATAAACGTTGGTGTCTGACCCTGTTACTTCGTGTCCAAGTGAGTTCGCAATAGCCGCAATGCCACCCATAAAGCTACCGCAAATGCCTAAAATATGTACGTGCATGTTTTTATAAATTTATTTTATGGTTGTTTTGCTAACTGTATCAAAACATTGGGGATGAGAATCTTCTTTTTATAGAAAATATAATATTCCTTTATTCATTCTTTGATGACTCTGTCTTTTACCACTTTTTTTTGCTACTAATTCTGCCTTAAAAGCGGACTTAAATTGATTTGCCGCTTATGCACGCGATAACAAGGTCGCAATTTAAACGCTTCCCAGTTACAATTATGTCCCAAGAAATACAAGGATGAGCATTCTGCATAAATCGTTAGTGCAATATGCGAATCATAACCGTTTTGACCTCATCTCTAAGGAACACTTGGTAACATGAAACGCTTAAACTCCCAGCTACAAGAGGATGGAGCTCCGCTCGAACTTATCCTTTTGATACGTACTATTTTAGCCGCTTGTAAAGAAATTTCATTCCGCGTGAGCCAAGGTGCTCTGGCTGATGTGCTTGGTTCGACCTTGTCCGAAAACGTACAAGGTGAAACACAAAAAAAATTAGATGTCATTTCTAATCAAATTTTGAAAGATACGTTGCGAGAGTCAGGTTACGTCAAAGCGATTTCTTCAGAAGAAGAAGACACAGTTGTTCCATGCAATCCAGATGGGAACTATTTGGTGAGTTTTGATCCACTAGATGGCTCATCAAATACTGAAATTAATAGCTTAATAGGCACCATATTTTCCATTACACATGCCCCGCAATGGATGAAGCCTGATGATCCCTCGGCATTTCTTCAGCCGGGCACGCAAATAGTTGCGGCGGGATACGTTTTGTATGGCCCCTCAACAATGTTAGCAATGACAACGGGGCGCGGTACCCATTTATATACACTAGATAAAACCCATGGCGGATTTCTTCTTACCCAAGGCAAGGTTCAAATTCCAGAGGACACTGAAGAGTTTGCAATAAATACATCGAATCAACGCCATTGGGAAGAACCAATCCAGCAGTATGTTAAAGACTTGATTGCTGGTATCGAAGGGCCACGAAACAAAGACTACAATATGCGTTGGGTAGCAGCGATGGTAGGTGATATTCACCGAGTACTATGTCGTGGTGGTATTTTTGCCTATCCTTTCGATAAACGTAACCCAAAAATGCCGGGCAAATTGCGCTTACTTTATGAAGCAAACCCAATGGCATTTTTAATAGAACAAGCCGGTGGTTTAGCTGATACCGGCCAGGGTCGCATCATGGAGGTCATGCCAGAAGAGATCCATCAGCGCATACCTACGCTTTTAGGGTCAAAAAATGAAGTGCTAGCTTGTAAGAGTTATTACAAGTAAGTCAAACGCTAAAAAAACTCTATAGGGCCATGAGACCAAACTCTTAGTGTTTTATGTAGATACTGTGCCGAGATTTTCTTATAATCTTGGTAATTATTTTATTATAGGAAATACCCATGAGCTTAAATGATGTGCCAGTAGGCAAAAACGCACCTGATGAATTTAATGTCATTATAGAAATCCCAGCATACTCTACTCCGGTTAAGTACGAAGTAGACAAAGACACTGGCGTGCTTTTTGTTGACCGTTTTATGGCAACTTGCATGCAATATCCTGCAAACTACGGTTATGTAAACCTCACTCTGTCTGATGATGGCGACCCGGTTGACGTACTTGTTATGTCTCCCCATCCACTATTAGCGGGGTCAGTTATTAAATGTCGCGCAGTTGGCGTATTAAAAATGACGGACGAGTCGGGCGAAGATGCGAAAATAATCGCTGTGCCAGTGTCAAAGTTAACTAAAATTTATGAAGACGTGCAGAATATTGAAGACGTTTCCGGTTTGTTGAAAAATCAAATTGAGCACTTTTTTGCACATTATAAAGATTTAGAGCCAAACAAATGGGTGAAAATTGAAGGTTGGGCTGATCTTGATGCTGCCAAGGACGAAATTACATCAAGTATTGAGCGTTACAATAAGACCGTATAAGTATGGCTTGAGTATCGCTTTAAACCTGAAGTTATAAAAACCATCAAGCTCGCATTATGCGGGCTTTTTTTTACTCGATATTTAAGTACTACAGTTTATACTATTCGAACGATTACAATAAGTTGAAAAGGGGAAGTTTTTGAAAACTAAATTTAAATGCGGGTTATTATTACTGGCTGGTTGCTTATTTACGGGCACTTTGATGGCGAATGCCGACAACCAACCCAAAGAGTTATATTGGGAAGACATGGTACCAAAAGACTATGTGATGTCACCAAGTGCAATCGATCATAACGGACAAATGACGCAAACAGAACCTGATGCACCGTTGCTCGAAAAGCTCAACGGGCAACTTGTGAAAATACCTGGGTTTGTGGTTCCACTCGAGGGTGATGCTAATAATATTACCGAGTTTTTATTGGTTCCCTACTTTGGTGCTTGCATTCACGTGCCCCCTCCACCTTCAAATCAGATAGTTTACGTAAAATTTTCTGAAGGTGTGCCGATAACCAATCTATACGACGCTGTTTGGGTGACGGGTATACTCTCTACCGATGGCTGGAAAGGAGATATAGCGACTGTTGGTTACACGTTAAAGGGTCAGGTTGTGACTGAGTTCGAAGGCTAGGCAGACACATTTTTGTGCACTACCCCCACGACCAAAAAGGATTGGGTTTTTGCGGCGCTTTTCGATAAACGTAAAAATACATATAACTTTGCGGCGACTAAAGCCACTATATAACGGATATTAATATTCACCACAGCCGGTCGAGATTAACGGTTTGATGCCAGCAACATTTATCTCACTCGTAACGATTTCTCCCGTAATGCTGACTTCGTTTCTAGAGAGGGCGTTAGTTAACACTTTGGATAAATCAGACGCATTTAATCAAGCTTGAGCTGGGGAGCGCAAAGCACACGAAGCTCAATCTGTGTCTCTAGCTACGATGTCACATGAAATTCGTACACCTATGAATGGCATTAGTGGACATCGTTTTGTCGTTTAACATCACAGAGGTTTAGCGTCCAAAATTAGAAAGAATTAAACGTACTGGTAATACCTTAAATAATATTTTGAACGATATACTTGACCACTCAAAACTTAATGCTGGCAAACTCGTTATAGAAAATGTACCCATTCTTTGCCTGAGTTAACAGTCAATTCAATAACCCTAAACCCATCAAAATCAGACCCTGTTGAATAGATCAGACAGGTCGTTTATTCTACTTGCATTCTTGCCCCGATATACAGTTAATATCTACAGTATTGATGGCACTCTTACTTACACAAAAACGTTTACTGGGTAGCTTGCTATTAACAAGCTACCGACCCAGATATGAAAGGTTTTAGCGGTGAATTTTTAATATACCTTTCTTGGATACCCCAGACCTAAACCCAAGTAGTCATCTTCCCGACTGCGTGGCATTCGCAAACATCTTTACACTTCTTTACACTGCCTTGACGTATCTTGATTTTATAAAGGGTATGATATTTACTCAATGAAGCTTAAGCGCCTGCTATAAGCGTAGAGTCATACTCGAGGAGTTTATATGATACAAATTAGCTTACTTTCACGCGTAGTATACGTCACTTGTATCCTTATGCTAGGAGGATGTGGCGGCGCCAGCGACACACAAAGTTCTGCTTCTGTATCAACGCCAAACACACAAATTACCGATCCACAGCGTAAAGAGGCCGCACGGCTATTGACCCAGGCTAGCTTTGGGCCAAGGGCAAATGAGATTGAGCAAGTTGCTGAATTTTTAGCCAATAACAACGTGACGGCTTGGATTGATGCACAGGTCAATAAACCGATTACTTTACATTACCCAGTGGCTGAACAACTTAGTTCCGACAATGAAGTTTTATCAGGGGCTTCTGACCGCCCTATGCGCATGGATGCATGGTGGCGGGCTTCCTTACTTGGTGAGGATCAACTGCGTCAACGCATTGCGTTTGCGCTTAGTCAACTCTTTGTAATCTCAGAAAATAGTCAACTTGGTAATTTTCAAATAGAGATTGCGAACTATTATGACCTGCTGTTAGGCCATGCCTTTGGCAATTATCGGGAGCTAATGGAAGATGTGACTAAGTCACCGGTGATGGGTCTCTACTTATCTATGATGGGAAATGAAAAACCCCAGCCAGACCTCAATATTCGCCCTGATGAAAATTTTGCGCGTGAATTAATGCAGCTATTTACCATCGGTCTGAACGAAATGAATATCGATGGTAGCCTCAAACTTGATTTACAAGGTCAAGCAATCCCTACCTACAACCAAGAAACTATTGAAGCTTACGCACATGTTTTCACGGGTTGGCATTTTGCAGGAAAAACAGAATTAAATTGGAATTTGTTTTTTGCAAATTACGACTTTTTGACGCCTATGGAGCTTGTAGACAGCTTTCATGATCAAGACTCTAAAATTTTGTTAAATGGCTATATGGTACCCAGCGGGACTCAAGGAGAAACAGCGCTCGATATCGCCTTAGACAGTCTATTTATGCATCCAAACATGCCTCCTTTTGTGGCCAAACATATGATTCAACATCTAGTAACATCCAACCCAAGCTCAGAATATGTTGCTCGTGTTGCGAGCGCGTTTGAAGATAATGGTGAAGGTGTGCGCGGTAATATGCTAGCGGTGGTAACGGCGGTAATGATCGATTCAGAGGCGCGCGAACCGGAATATTATTCAC
>Ga0307930_1000883_pt1 | contig 24155 bp, 16 predicted proteins | sample OrgLakmetageno46_FD_203161 | JGI IMG/M metagenome (GOLD analysis project Ga0307930, IMG submission 203161) | Saline water microbial communities from Organic Lake, Antarctica - #46 | ecosystem: Environmental > Aquatic > Non-marine Saline and Alkaline > Saline | place: Antarctica: Organic Lake...
TCGGTGCGTTTTTTTTAAAAATGAGATGTGAATAGAACAAGTTTGCTCAACCAGTCGGTGTTCAAATATCGATGACTCATGAGCAAGTATCTTGCCTTCATAGTTCTCGGCGGCCCTGGGTCGGGTAAAGGCACTCAATGCGCTAAACTCGCTGAGACCTTCGGGTACCTGCACATCAGCGCTGGCGACCTCTTGCGTGCCGAAGTTCAGAGTGCCTCGCCTACTTCGACCCTCATCAACAGCTACATCCGAGACGGCAAGATTGTGCCTTCGGAAATCACTGTGGGCTTGCTGAAGAAGGCCATCGACACGAGCACTGCTGACACCGTGCTAGTGGATGGGTTTCCTCGGGCACTGGATCAGATCGACGAGTTCAACCGCATGTGTGCCACGGACTGCGCCTTTGTGCTTTTCTTTGACTGCCCTGAGGACCTGTTGATGACGCGGCTCATCAAGCGCGGTGAGACGAGCGGCCGTGCCGACGACAACGCAGAGTCGATTAAGAAGCGCTTCGTGACATACCGAGAGCAGAGCTACCCGGTGATCGAGAAATATGACGGCATGGGTAAAGTGAAGCGCGTGGATTCGTCGGTAGGCACCATTGACGAGGTGTTTAGCCAGGTTCGCAGCCTATTTGAGCCTTCTATTCTTTCTGGAACTGCGGCCACTGCTCCTCGTCCTCCTAGCGCCCACGGAACTTTTCTCAGGATTTTGACGATCAATGACGTGTACACACTCGAAAACTACCCGCACTTTGCCTCTGCTGTCGTCGCTGCTCGAAAAGCTGCGGCTGATCTAGACTGCAAAGTGATTTCGACCTTAAACGGGGACTTTCTATCACCTTGTGTATTGACTGCTCTTGATGGTGGGCGAGCGATGGTGCAGGGGTTGAATCTGGCCGAAGCTGACTACGTTGGCTTAGGGAACCACGAACTTGACTTGGGTTACGAAGGACTTAACGCTCGTCTCAGCGAAACAAAGCCAACCGTTATCAACTCCAACCTTGTGTCGGTGCAGGATAAAGCCATCAGCAATGATGTTGCACCAAACTTTGCCACCATTCAAATTGGAGAGCGCTGGGCTGTCATGGGAGGGTTTGTCACTGATGATATGTCTATCTACGCACCTTTCCTCAAACCGAAGATCCTTCCAGTAGATGAATGTTTGAACGTGGCTTGGAATTCTGGAATGACATCGCTGCGTGCTAGCAAACAAATTGGTAGCACAGCGCTACCAGACCTTTTTATTCCGATGACGCACCAGCTTACGCCCCAGGACCGAACAACGGTGCGAATGATGCACAAATTTCTTGAATATGCATTCAATCTAGGTTGTCTCACGACTGCATGAATGTTTGTGTTTGTCTCACAGGGCACGGCTATTGCAAAGCATTCTGAGCTCTCGACTCGCACGCCTGTGATCCTGGCTGGTCACGACCATGAACAGTTCATCGAGGATGCGGGCAAAAGTGTCCTCGTCAAGGTAATACTTTCACAGTCGAGAAACGTTCTATCAATGTTGATCAAGTCAATATCAATATCAATTCGTCTTTTTCTCTTTTGTCATGGATTCTTTACCAAAATTACAAGGTTGGATCTGACGCGGAAAGATTTGGCGTAATCGACATCTGGTGGACTGCCACAGGCGAAATGCGTCATCGTATCAGTGTGGTGCGTCAAGACTCTTTTATGTATTATGAGCTTGTGTATTTCTGGATACTTCAGTTTGTTTTTGACACTACCCTTGATCTTCTTTTTTGGCGTCGCTACTACCAGCTCCCCGTGACGGAATTTCCACGAGAGCCTCAAGCTGCTGCCTTCGCCAAAAATCGCTCCGATTTCTTGCACACGCTCATGGACGCACCCTTGGCGAAGTTGGCCGAAGGTGGTTCAACCAAGCGCGTGCGCTTTGAAGAGTCCTCGGTAGCCTCCTGGTTGCTAGGCTGCGTCCGGCGCGGCCTTGGCGTTGGGTCTCACGCTGCTGAAGTCGCCATTGTGCAAGGTGGTGGAATCCGCGCAGACAAAGAGTACGCAAAAGATCATGAGTTTACCGTGGGTGACCTCTTTGCAGAGTTTGCTTTCGACTTGAACATGGCCGTGATTGACCTTCCAGGCCACGTCTTAGCGGACTCCGTGGCAAATTCGCGCAACGCTCCCAAGCCCGCACCAACTTTCCTCCATCTGGACGACGGATGCCGCGTGAATCCTGAGGGCCACATCTTGACCCATGTGAATGGCAACGTCCTCGAACGTGACCGGGTGTACACAGTAGCCATTTATCAGATGCTCCTCACAGGTCTTAACGCCGTGGAACCTCTTGTTTCTTACGCTAAGGCCAATTGCACCATTCCTGACCTTGATAGCTGCCGGCCTGCCAAGGAAATTGTCCTCGAAGTTTGCTTCAAGGAGGCGTGGCTTGAAGTCATCGGACTTGACGTCAACACCCTTCATTCGGCTGCTGCTTTTGAGGCTGCTCTCGACAGCTTTTTGGCAGAAGTGAGTTTTTTTTTTTTCTTCTTTCCTGAAATATTGGTGATGGAACTTAGGAAATCTGCAAATGCATTGTTTTCTTTCTTGTAACACGCTGAACTTATTTTAATGGGTAGGTGGGCTCCAGCGGAGACGGCATGATTGACTCGATTGAACTCGAGGACTTTATGGTCAAGAAACAACATGAGGCTTTGAAAGGAGGGGATTTGAATTCACGGCACGCCTTCATTTCTAGGCTTATGAAAACCCTCGACTCGAATGATGATGGGATGATCTCGCGCGAAGAGCTTAGGTCGCTGTCCAACTATGACGTTCAAGCTGAATAAGCAGAAATTGAGCATTTTCCTGTCGTACGATTCCATTTTGCGATTGGGCATCGGCATAGTAAATTGTTGATTTCCCATAAATGTAGGGCGCGTAATCTTTCAAGGTCTCTCGAGTTCGACTGATTTATATTACATCTAGAGCCCGGAATGAATAATGGAAACGAAAGCCCAAGACTGAAGAGTCTAGCGAATTTCTCTTCTGGAATTTTTTGCTAGTTGCTAGTTGCTAGTTGCTAGCTAGGCTGCTAGGCTTTATAATTGATAACTGATAACTGATAGTTAATAGGCCATACGCCAGCTCCTCCTGCCTACACTAAGAGATGTGCGACTCCCCACGACATCCTAAAGCAAACCACGTTGCAACTCCGAGTACTAGGAATTTCATATGGGGATCTTCTAAATAATCTTGGCAGGGTCTTGTCAAATTATGGAAAGAGTTTGCATGTTCCCTTTTGATTTTCTTCCTCCCTCAATGATTAACAATGCATTGCATCAAAAGGCGCCGCTGTGATTCTTCCTGGGAACGGCGAAGGCAAGCAACTTCGTGAGCGAATCCATAATCCGCAGCCGCAGAGAACAGAACTAATTTTCTCTCTTTTTTCTGAGCCGCTGTCGGTGATCGTGTATTTACTTCTTGATGTTCGGAATGCGCTTGTGTATTACGGAGTCTTCCTTTGTGCAACGGATTGAGTGACGTCGAAAACTCGTCGTCGAATCTGTTGACAAAACCCCTGGATGAAGAACTTAGCAAATCCTCCCGGTTCCATGTTTGCCTTGAATCTCGGCGATGCTGGCTTGTTGACCCGTCAAAGCGCTCAGCTTGCTTTGTGCCAAAGGCATTGCCCGATGTTACTTTGATGGAAGTCTCAACCACATTCCGAATAAATAGCATATCTGTACTACATGACTCCTGTGATTCTTCGCTGCATAGTGGCAAAATATTGCTGTCTAACCATCGCGGAGAACGATTTGCTTGTCTACTCGTTTGATAATCGTCTCTTTGCCATTTCGGTGTATTTCGCCCAAGTCGGTGTATTTCTGAAATACTATCTGTAGTACGTTGCTTGCTCTGCGGATCTCTTTCTGTGTCGGTGTGGCCCTGCTGTTGAGTAATCTTGAGCTGCCTTCAAAACTTTATGAATCAGTTCAGAACTGTGCACAACGTGAAGTGCAGATGATGTGTTCTCTTACTTCTGTTGAAATACCGCTCTGTTGCCCCTTAAATTGCCCTCAAGTTGTTGCAGTGCGTGGGAGCAGTAGATGATAAATTGCCTTCTACCAAATTGAGCAAAGATTTACACTTTGTCACGTTTTCCTACTTACTCAAATCTGCCACAAGTCGAAATGCTATAGAGCGCTTACTTGAACAACCGGGAATCCGAATCCCTGACACATCGAAGGATTAGTACAAATAGAACAACTAATTGGGGAACGATGAGAAAGTTGAGAACGACAAATAATTGTTTTAATGACAAATATTGACAAGCTGACGACAGCACGAGAGAAAAAATTGAAGAAAAACAGAAAAAGAATTGTCATTCATGTATCTGTATCCGTGGACCGTGGACACCTGTATAGAATATTAATAGCTGAGGAAAATGGGCATGTGCGCCTGATTATTTTCTTAGGTTTAGTTCGCGCTGCTTTGCTTTTCATCTCTACCAGTTAGCCTTCTAATTCCGGCCCTTCGGGGCCTATCTCAAAATGAGGCCACACACCACGGCATCGCACACTCGCCTCTAGGACTTCGATGCATCTTAGCTTATACCTATTCACTATTAAGAGCCGTTTTTCTTTTACGCACGCGCAGGGATTTCTCCAGATATGTCCAAGCCTGAGGTTCAAGCAAGTCCTTTGGGGGTGCAGTGCTAATTCTTAGCGCACAACACACAGCATGTCCTGGGCTCCGAGTTGCCGGTGGTCCCAATTCTTATCCCCTACTCTCGCTTCCCGCTGTTCCCACTCATGCACTCAAGTCTCGAGTCTCAAGTGGGAATTGGCTTCGAGCGGTGGTCTTTATGAGACAGGGCCCGAGGGGGCAGGAATTAAAAGGCCAACACCAACAGGTAGAGATAAAAACTAAAAACAGCAGTATAAACAAAATTTAAGAAGCCGATAAGGCGCACATGCCCGAGTGGCCATGTTTCAATTTTATCGTGCTCAAATTGCAATTGAAAGTTTTTATAATATTAAGTAGCTTAGATGTATTATGTCCTCTAGTTATATGTTTGTGTTAATGAGATCCAGAGGTCCAGAAGTATAGTAGTATAACAAGCGCAGTGTTTACTGATTGCTAAGTGCTACGCACAGCTATCATTATCATTCCAAACATGGACGAGAGCAGACGGAAAATACAGCGTTTTTCTGCTCCGTCCTGGAACTTGGACGAGAGCAGTGGGAAATGCAGCGTTTTTTTCTGTTCTATCCCGGAAATTCTAACAGTTTATTTCGTCTCTATAAAAAAAGCATGTGTCATAAAAATCCGACCAACCTCACGCAACTTTTCCACCCTACATCAAGAATTCAAGCGAGTTTGTTTCCTGCGCCGGGCTGAAAGCGGCCCATTTTAGAGGTTTGGCTCCACTTGGTGGGGCCGGCGCTGAGCTTCTTGGCGGGGGAGGACGATGACGAGGCGCTGCTGCTGGCCGCCGACAACGACGACACGCCACCGCCACCTGACCCTCGCGCCTCGGCTGCGGCAAGCATCGCTGCGCGCCGTTCAGCCGCGGTGTTGCCGCTTTGTACCGAGCCAGTAGCCGTGCCCCAGTTGTGCCCACCACTACTAGAGGTGCTGCTGCTGCTGCTGGCGGTGCTGCTGCCACTACCGTTGCCAGTGCTGCTGCTGCCCTCAGCTGCAGCGCCGTTGGTAGATTGCACGGCCTCGAGTTGGCTCTTCTTCAGCGCTTTCCCGTCCAAGCGCACAGCTGTCCCTGCGAAAGGCTTAAATTTGGCAGCTTCAACCAGAGCTGCATCATCGTCCTCGGCTGCCACTGCCTTCTGCACTGGCGGCAGCGCAGGCTTCGGCGGCGGGGCAGGTGCTTGGCGTTCTGGTTCTTTGTACCCTACGGGTGCTTCGAAGTCGACGTTGACGTCTGCTTCAATGATACAAGCTGCGTCCTGAGGTTTCACTTCTTTCACTTCAAGGTAATACTTCCTATCGTTGTAGTTGAAGGCTAAGTGGTCGCCTACAGTGACGCACGAAAAGCTTCGCAACTTGTACTCGAGAACGGCGCGCGGGTTGCTGATGTCTAGGAAGTCGACATGCTGCGGCTGAAACTTGACAAACGTTGCCTTGGGGAGCGAAACGTTTCGAATTCGAATCAGCTTACCTTCTGTTAAGGTAAGGTTTGACATCATCCAGTATGGCAAGTAGCAGGTGCCCTCGGGCGCTGTGAATTCGAGCACCGAGCAGTGCGTCCGCCCGTTCGGTGCAATGATCTCAAAAGTCATCGGGTATTGAATGTTCAAACGTGTCAAGGTATCCAACGCAGAAGCTGGAAGTAAAATTTTGTCACCATCTTCAAGCTCAGGCTTGTCGGCAAAGGCTCCTGGAAAGCTACAATCAAGGAATCAAGAAAGTGTGCAGTAAGGAACGAAGCATTTCGAGTGGATTGACGAGAGAGCTGTGGTAAGGAGACGAATGAAAGAATACGAAGCACTGACGTGCTCTGAATTTCTGGTTTTGTGGCAGTTGGTAAGCACATTCGAAGTAGATAAGTTAATCTATCGTATCAAATGTATTAAACCTCTTATGCAGTTCTCGACGACTCTCACCAGTGATACTGCTCATCGAATGTGGTAGGTTGATGGCCAAGTCCACCAAAACCAAAAAACATCGTACGGTATTGTAAGGTCTATGGACAATCAATCAAGGCAAATTAAGTTCCTCTGGATGCCTCCAGGTGTCGTCCAGTAGCTGCTATTGTACGATGACGAGGCTAATAGCTACAGAGAGTAAGCTCAAAAGCTTACGGCTCACGGCTTTTACGGCACACGTGTGTTGTGTGAAGAGATGATGAGAGAGCTCAATCAAAAAGAAGGAAGAAATTTCGAGATTTTTTTGCTTCCATCCACACTTTGGCCATTATATCCTCTCTTGGGGGTGGGCACAAAAAAAGGAGTCGTGAGTCGTGAGTCGTAAACATTGGGCCCGCACACCAGCAGGAGCTCCAAGAAGAAGGCTCTTACAAAGGCTGCGCCCGGGTTTCGAGGACCAACACATCGTAAATCATGGTAATATATCTCTGCTCCCTATGTGGTACTGGCATTGAATTTTCTATCTGCCCTTAACAAAAGCCGGTTGAGGGACCACTCAAAGGACTCCTTAGCAGCCACTCAAGGTGTAGCCGTCTCGTTCGTGCAATCGGAGCCAATTGCCTCCATAATTTGGTTGCCAATTGCTATGCTACTTCCCACATGATATGTTTTCTCATGTCTTGCGGGTTTATGTATGGCTCCGTGGAATGGCGCTACTGCCAAACCATCCTTGATTGCCGTCTGGCTCGGCTCTCACGAGTCTTCCCTCCATTGCTCTCGCTTGTCCCTTGGTTCAGGTGGTGCTATCGGCTGCGGTATGCACTAAGAGCGGGAAAGCCATTATGGCCCGCCAATTTATCAGCATGACGCGGATTCGCATTGAAGGCCTCCTGGCCGCTTTTCCGAAGCTCATGAGTGGCGGGCGCAACACCCAGCACACCTTCATTGAGACCGAGTCTGTCAGGTGTTCGAAAAAATCACTGACACGAGAGTGAACGAAGAGAGTGGATCTAAGGTTTAGAAGTCGTGCATTAGATAGCGCGTAGAACGGTCGACGCATGACGCTTACATGTGTTGGTGTGTCCGTGCGTTTATTCCAGGTACGTTTACCAGCCGATTGAGGGCCTCTTCTTGTTGCTAATCACCAACAAAGCCTCCAACATTGTGGAAGACCTCGAAACGCTTCGCCTCCTCTCGAAGCTCGTGCCTGAAATCGCGGGCGGAGTCACCGAGGAACGGATCGGGTTAGTCTTTCTTACTTTGCCCTTCGAGCGTATGCGCACACCTCTATTTCCCTTCTGTTCCACGTGACCTCTCCTGTGTTAAGCATCGTGGAAAGAGCCTCGGCAGTCCAGTTACCACCTCAGTTGTGATGCGTTTCCTAATAAGGAGCTCTAAGCGTAGCGTTTGGCTGCGAGATAATGCACAAGACGCATAATTTAGTTCAGATTCTTTTTTGGCCTCGTGTTATGATACACTTCGTACACACGTTGGCATTTTCCTTGACGCTGTTCGCTCGCATGAGTTTGATAGAGAATATAAATGTGAATGCATTGGGCGGTTGCTTGTGTGAGCTTCTGGCGATGATCACGTCGATCTTTGTGGTTTGTGCGTGTTTTTCTGGTTGCAACAGGGAGAAGCAGTTCGAGTTGGTGTTTGCATTCGACGAAGTTTTGACGTTTGGCGGCTACCGGGAATCCATCACCATGGCTCAAATCAACACCAACTTGGCGATGGAGTCCCACGAAGAGAAGCTGCACAAGATGATCCAGCAGAGCAAAGAGTCCCAGGCCAAGGAAGAGGCCGACCGCAAGGCCAAAGCCTTCCGCGAAGAAAAGCGCGCGGCCAAAATGGCGGGCATCGGGGGCAGCGGTGGCAGCGGTGGCATGGCGGGCATGGGCGGTGGCGGCGAGGGCAGCCCCGACGACCTGGGCTTCGGGTCCAGCAGCGGTAGTGGCAGTGGGAGTTCTTACCTCGACCGGGACATGCCGTCTACCTCCTCAACCTTCGGAGGCGACGATTACGGTGCGCCACCGGCCGCGGTCGAGCGCGCCCCGGCGCCCAAGAAGGGCATGTCCCTGTCGTTGGGGGGAAACAAAAAGGCGTCGCAAATGGACAAGCTGGCCATGGAGGACAACTTCCAGCCCATGGCTGCGGTCTCCACCAAGGCAGGTGCCAGCGGGCAAGCCAGCGCGGAGCTGGCGGCGCCAGCAGCTCAAGAGGCTCTGTACCCGGTGATGCTGACGCTGGAAGAGAAGGTGTCTGCGAACTTGAACCGGGAAGGCGCCCTGGAGCAGATGGAAGTAAAAGGGACCATGAACTTGACCGCCACCGAAGACAGCGCGCTGTGCTGCAAGGTGAATCTGAACCCCGAGGGCAAGAACCCGTCGTTTGCGTTCCAAACTCACCCGAAAGTGGACAAGAAGGCGTACGAATCGGCGGGCACGCTGGCCCTGAAAGCGGGAGCATTCCCCAAGCACAAGTCGGTGGGGGTGCTCAGGTGGTCCATGTCCACCGCCGCGGAAGACCAAGTGCCTCTGAGCATCAACTGCTGGCCGGAGCCCGACGGCGGCGACATGAATGTGAACGTGGAGTACAGCGCCGAGAAAGCGGGCGTGGAGCTGCACGACGTGCGCATTGTTATCCCCCTGGGCACCTCCGCGAACGTGGAGGTGCTCAACTGCGACAGCGGGACCCACAAGCACCACCGCAACAACGAGCAGCTAGTGTGGGAGCTGAGCATGGTGGACGCTTCCAACAAAACCGCTGGACTGGAGTTCAACGTGCCTCAGAAGGACGCCGACGCGTTCTTCCCTATTTTGGTGAGTTTCCGGAGCACTCAGCTGCACGCCGGCGTGTCGGTGGCGGGTGTGGTGCACGCAGAGTCGGGCCAACCTCTGCAATACGGCTGCCAAACATCGGTCTCCACCGACACCTATAAGGTGGAGTAAAGCGGGGAAAACAATCGTTCTCTTCGAGCCGAACGCAAGGAAGGCAGCACGGTGTTATTGAATACACGTCGGTCATGGTGGATACTCAGGTGCTTGGTGTTTTCAAGGAGAAAGAAAATTGCAGTATAGGGCCCCGTTGGGCCACCGCCGCCTCTCTTTGGGTTTCAGGCTCCTCTTTTCCCTGACTTAACTCCATGCCGATTTGGGAATGGAGATAGCGAAGCAGGAATAGTTTGCCTTTATCTAAACGGTGCTATGTGCTAATAAATAGCTAATAGGTAATAGTTCATGCAGCCACTCAGCCACACGACACGCAACACGAAGAACCGGCATATAACAGGTTATCATTTAGCACCACTCGAATTCGGACATCATTTACGTCGGGCGCTTTCGCGAAAGGGTTCCAAAACTTGGTGTGATCGGGATGAAATTTGCCTCATTGGGGAGTGCGGGAGTGCCATGTTATGCGTGTAAGTTTAAGTGTAAGTGTAAGCGCAAATTTTGGCGTAAAGATAAAAGTAAATTTGGTACTTGAAATTGTAGTTGTAAACAGATGTTCATGAAGCCCAAGCGCACAGGAAGCGGAGTCGATTGGCTTGATCTTTCTCTTTTTGAATGATATGGAATGCGTAGTGTGAGTTAAGATGCCTCTTCTTGAGAATCCAGGTTCCTCGCATTAGAAGTCCGACGGCAAGTCCCACGAGCCTGAAGGAGGGGCAACTTGCTCGGAGAGGGGCGTCAAAATCGCGCGGCTGCTTGCCAACGCTCGCCTGTTCATTTGATTCTGCCCAGGTCTGCGGCGACCTAAGCCAGGGGCCCAGCGGCTTGCGCAGCGCTGTTCCACCACCTGCTGCATTTCGCGAAGGTCGGAGTTCATGCGCCCGTGGGCTGCCCCTAATGCCGCCATGCTTTTGGATGGGCCGTGGTCGAACCCATTAGCGCTCATGTTTGCCGTTTCAAAGTCAAGAATGTCGCTCTGCAGTCGGTTCAACTGCTGCCTCAGCGCTAAGTCACGCTGCTTCTTTTTGTCGCCACTCAGGAGCATGGAGGGGGCAGGGCCGAAGAGTCGAAGTCCATTGGGCGCGCAACCCGTTATAGCGTGCCGATGCTTGGTAGCGGGTATCCAGGGCCCTGGTTTACGGGGGAACAAGTCTGAACCCGGAGCTTTTCGCCGGCTCAAAGAGGCGTTGCTAGCTCCAGAGTCTGAGCGCCACGCGGGGGTGGAAGCAAGCACCGAACTGTGGCCGCTGTAAGATACTTTGAGATCGGGTGTTCGCGGGTATGACCCGCTTCGCTTCAAGGAAGATGTGCCTGGAGTGCGGGTGCCGCCTCCTAGCTGAGACTCCCTCCCGAAGTTTCCTGACTCGAAAGGGGGCGGAATTGCCCAGATGTCTGCGGGGGCGCTGTCTCGGGTCATCTGCCTGAAAAAGGCGCAAAAGGCGTTTGCCGTAAAATTGTTATTCATAAAGGTACACGCAAACTTTACGTGAACCGAGCTACAAACGAGCTTGCTGCAGGGTACGTCTACAAGTGTTGATTGCTGGTTGGCATGCGCTTGTCGGAATAACATGAAACGCGTTTGAGCAAATTGCAGAGGGACTGAAAACATCAGTAGTACGTACTCTATTACAAAGCATGCGGGCACGATAAACAGCATGGCACAAGCGAGACAAATTCAAACTCACTCCTAGATTGCGGTTGTTAACACGGTTAGGCTCTTTGAAAAGCAAAAAGCAACGAGTTGGTCGACTTTCAAGCCTGGCCGTACACGGTGGGTGATTCTTTGGCTTGCTCTTGGAGATGAAAGAGAAAAGAGGAGTGCGAGGCAAAGATGCGCGTTGTGTGGTTCGTTTTGGGTTCGTTGTTGCTGTTCTTGTTGCGAGCCGAAAAAGCGAAAAACAGCGTTTTCTTGGTTGTATTTCATCTGTATTATATTAGCTCGTTTGATTTTCACGTTCTTGCGCCGCGCGGCCGGCGCTCTAGCTAGTCTAGCGCAATTTTCAAAAAAGATACTTGACGCGGAGTAAAACCATGAGTGACGATGAGGATGCGAGTGCGTACGCATCATCGCAAGCATCAGTGTCAGACGATGAGTGGGATGACGGTGCGACACCGAAAAGTGGGAAGAAGCGTGCCTTGCCTAAGGTCTCTTCTGCAGGTGCAAGAGATAAGGGCAAAAAGGTTGCTGCTTCAGAGGCTAAAGGTACCGCGAATAGGCGCAGCAGCACCGGGGCAGGCGGCGAGGCCAGCGCAGGTGGACGTCGCAAAAAAGCAACTCAAGGAAATGATTCTCGGATTCACGAGGCCCATGACTTTTCAGTCGAGGAAGTAATGGCAGCGGTGCACGCTCTCAAAGCTACCATGGGGCACAAAGCAGCTACCAGCAGTGGAAGCAGCAGTAGCGGAAGCAGCAGCAAGAGCAGCACCAGCAGCGCGAACGTGCGCGGTTCGGACGACGCCGCAGCTCTAGCCCTGGGAGTTGCGGGTGCGCTGGAAGTGCGGGAGCAAGCACCTCCTGAAGTGATGTCCTCCATCGAGAAGCTGGTCATGTTGGCGGCCGAGCGCATCTTGGGCGGGGAATCCTTCGAGCTCGCCGTGCCGTCGCGCACTGCTGCCAATCAGGTTCGAACAACTTGTGCTTTAGCTGTGCAAACGGCTCAGTTATTGAGCGCTCGCTCGGTTGAGGTGTGCAATCACTTTTTAATGTCAGTGTGGAACACACAACCCTATGTGCTCCTACTGCGCATTCCAACCTACCCTAGGTCTATGTGGAGGAGCTAGACCGCATAGTGCTGAAAGACCAGCGATCCGTCCGAAGCTTTACCAACGTGACTCAGGTGAGCAATTCTTCGAGCTAATGCTACGTGAACCACTCTAGTGGGCACGCACTTCGCTGGAAAGGGGTCGCATTTGTGGAATGTGATCGAGAGCCACTCGATTTGCCAACGCATCCGTATTCGTCATGAGGCCCTTCAGCCTTGCTTCGACCCTTCTTGAAACTTCGCATTCCTTCCTGTTACTTATGTCTTGTTTCTTTGCCTACGGTAGGTCCGGAAGATTGCCATCACCACGCGAGTGATGCAGTTGGTGCATCAAGTATTGGGCAAAGGTATTCACGTGACCAAGCGAGACATGTTTTACACCGATGTGAAGCTCTTCAACAAGCAAGAAGAGTCTGATGGGGTGAGAATGATGAGGATCACTCATATTACTTGAACCAAATGAGAATTTTTCTTGCGAAAGTAGCAAGGCACACTTTTGTCCGTTGCAATCCTTCACACTGATTTGTGCTGCTCATGAGTATCCGTCTCAATGACTTCAACTTCCATTTCCTTGCCAAACCAGGTGCTCGATGACGTGGCCACTATGATGGGCTGTACTCGCTCCTGTTTAAACGTGGTCGCTTCGGAGAAAGGTCTGGTGGTAGGGCGCCTCACTTACTTGGAAGACGGCGATTTGATTGACTGCAGCCGAGTAGGAGTTGGCGGCAAAGGAATCCCCCCTTTCACCGACAAAATCACCAACATTCAGTCCGACGCCGACTTCATATTGTTGGTGGAGAAGGACGCTGTCTTCATGAGATTGGCAGAAGACCGCATTTACAACACCTTCAAGTCGATTATCATCACGGGCAAAGGGCAGCCGGATGTGGCCACCCGCATGTTTCTCAGGAAGCTGAAAACCACGCTCAACATTCCGGTGCTGGCCTTCGTCGATGCAGACCCACACGGCCTCAAAATCCTCTCGGTAATAAGTTGCTTTTTTCTTCTTCTGCATTTTCTTCTTGCATTCCACGCGCTGCTGTATCGTGATAAGAACGTGCGTCATTTCAACTGCCTGAACGATAATGAAATTCTGTCACTACCAGGTTTATTCCTCGGGCAGCAAAAACATGTCTTACGACAGCTGCTCGCTCACTACGCCTGACGTGAAGTGGCTGGGGCTGCGACCTTCCGATTTCGAGCGATATTCGCTGCCGGAACAATGCCTTCTTCCCTTGTCGGACAAAGATATTAAGGTGCCGACCTGGTTCATATTTGCTCGTTCAACAACATTTCTCTGCCTAATTTTGGTGCTATTCTTCGTGGAACTCATCAAAATAATCCTTTCTTGTTGAACAATACCGCACAAACCTCTAGGTCGCCCAAGACATGCTCAAAGAAGACTTCATTCAGAAAAACCCTGCATGGGTGGCCGAGCTTGAATTGATGCTCAAGCTGAAAGTGAAGGCCGAAATTCAGGCCCTGAGCAGCTTTGGGTTTCAGTTCGTGACGCAAGTATATTTGCCTCGAAAGTTACAGGCTGGCGATTGGATTTGACCTTATAATCACGTGGATAGTGCTAACGAAAAAGAAAATGGTGGGGTATTTTAAGAACAGGTAAGGCAGGATGGCAGGATTCTATTGCTTAATAGTTAAATGGGTTAAATGGGTGCTTCATATACTACAACTCAAAAACGTATACGTATAGTGCAGGTATATCTATTACATCAAATATCGAAATCCCATGGCTGATCCAGTTATGAGCGCAAGAGGAAAGCCCGAGCCCAGCCATAAAAGTTGTATATGTAACCCGAGGAGCTAACTGCCTAATTCTAATTACTTCGATGAGGATTCCGCATTCCGAATTTCTTGCGATTGGTTCTCTTGTACTAACATCTTGGGTGTCCAACTGTTAATTTTTCTTACCCTAACTCTGAAACCCTAGCTCTAGCTTGGTACGAGCTTGGTGCACCGCAGGACACCAGGATAAAAGAAATTTTGAACTATTAGTAAGTGAATGCATGCGCAATTAGTTCATTGCAGTTGCGCCTCATCAGCTACTTCCCCCTCCTTCCTAATTACGACGACTTCTCAGGAGGTGCAATTTCCTGAATAAAAGTGTTTAGATCCACGAACGAGATCTGCACAAACAATGATTAAAAAGTAAGCACGAAAGACCAGAGTGAAAGTCACAGAAGACATTTAAAGTACTCGCCGGATAGCTGTCGGGTTCAGGTTTTCCTGGAGGGCTGGCAGCTGCTGAGTCATCGGTAACGATGCGAAGGCCGCCCCAGACAGTGCCCACGTCAATTTTCTTGGACTGGCCCCTCTTCTTCGGCCTCGGCAGCAGGAGCAAGCCAAAGGAGTCGGGCGAGTAGCCCAGGTAAACACTGCGTTGAGGCTGCGCAGGTTCAAAGTTGCTCACCAGCGCAGGTCGAGCTCTGGTCATGCACAGGTGCAGGATGCAAAACGATACAACAAGCACCATGAGGTCAGAAAACGGGGCGTAAATCAATAGTGGAATAGCGTCGTGAAATTCGACACGGGGCGTGAATCGATTGTAGGACAGTGCTGTGTCATAAGATCAATACTAGAGTCTTACTTGGGGTAAGGCATGCGGCTCATGCCCAATTCTTGCGTGTAGTAGCGTTCCGAGGCTTTCATATCGGTGACGTAGACCGCGGCAAACATGAAGGGATCGCGCACCTGGTGTTTGGAAAAGGCTCATACGTGTAAAATGCAACGCACGACTGGCACATGAATGCAGCTCACCAACTCAAAGCTACGAGAAGAGCTATGATAGTTTACATGTGTGACATACCCCTCCTAGTGCCATAGTAGATTCAAGAATCACACTTTCTAAACACTAAGCTTTACCTGATCGCCGAGCACGACTTGCAGTGGGAGGCCACCGGGAGCGTCGACGACGGTAAAGCCATACGAACTCTTGATGTCGCCTCCGTACTCAATGAGTTTAGAGACCCGGTACTGAGGCACTCCCATCGCAATGTACGCCAAACCATCGCCGCGCGTTGGTGCAGCAGCACTGCTTTGATGACTGCTGCTCTCCGCGGCGGCTAGCGGAGGCGCAATCAACTGCAAGCTGAAGTGGGAGCCATACTCGGAGAACCCGGAGATACCCGGCACGAAGTCGGCTGGCACGGCATATTCCTGCGGCCCGAAGCCAATGGTGGTGACGACAGACCCATCGTCACGGAGCATCGGCCCCTGTAGAACCTTGGCGAAAAGAGCATTGGTGAAGAACGACACTGCGGTGGGAGTCATTCCAGCAGGTAACCGCACCACCGCTTGGGCAACAGCGCGACTTTGGGCCGCAGTTTCAGGAAGCGTGCCAAGGGCAGAAGCAGCCGATGGCTGCCCCGAGTACACAGCTCCAAATAAAGCAGCAGGTAACAGGGCCGAAGCTGCCTGAATAGAGCTACGACGGCCAATGCCCGAGCCTGCATACCTAGAATTCTTGATGCTACTGTTTTCAACGTCAACATCGTTAGTTCTTGCCTCAAGACTCCATGAACTCCCTCGACTCCTGAAAGCATTAGAGACAGGCGAAAAACTATGCTTTGATACAACACACAGAGCTATTATCGCTAGCATCTCTGCGTGCACGAGCATTTTTAACTGTCACTGACTAACTTTAATACTGCAGCTCCGTGTTTCATTTATACAGTAGTGTGAGAGTGTGAGGTGATCATGTGTCTGACGAAGATCGGCTATTCTACAGTTCTGTTATGTCAACGTTGTGACACATCGATTCGTCGACAATTTTTTGCTATGCCTCATCTTCATAAAACGACACGTGTCCTAATACGCCATATAGCTGCTCTACAAATTCGCACATCCTCCATCACAAGCAGCTGCACAAAGTCCGAGCTAGCAAGAGTGCCAAGAACTGGAAGCATTTCCTTTTACAATGTCATTACAGGATGAAATCTACGAAGAATTGGAGGAAGATCTTTCCGACATCATGCCTACTTCTTGGGATGGGCTGAACGGTATCCTCAGTCATCTAAACAGCGTATTGGTAACTGGATTCGTCGTCTTGGCTATTGTTGTTGCTTATATCGTTTACATCATCCACCTTTACGACACTGGCAAGCTTGGTGGCACGCCAAACGCCAAGCCACCTGTTCGACGCAGAAAGCAAACTGCGGCTGAGAGAATAGCACAAGAGAAGTGGAATAAGAAATTCATGTGAAGGGGCATCGAGAAGTAGACTTTTTGTTTGTGGTGCCGAGGCCTGTAGATGTTTAATGGGAAAGTGGCAATCTAAGGTTTGTGCCTTATATCACTACCTATATTGTTAGCTCAAGCTATGACTACTATGTCAAAAAGACTTGAGCCTCAACCACGCACAGCACTAGCACCACATGAGCACCATCACGCCGACGAGGCGCAAGGGTAGGTATAGTTGGTAGTAGTTCTTGTGTGTCGTACGATACCTCACTGCCATAGTTCTATCTCTAGTTAAAGAAGTTAAAGCGCTAGAGCGCATAGAGAAAGAGCAAGAAGAGAAGATCCCACTCCCCACTCCTACACTCCAAGCCAACAGCCCAAACGACCGTGGCAACGATGTGGCTGGCTGTCTATTTCATCTTTATTATTTCTATATATATAGCGCTATAGGAGAGGGGCCTCTTCCTATGACTATTACCACATCCCCGCATCAATATTGCTGTAATAGAAATATGGCCGAGCACACACACACATCCGCCATCCGCGGATGAGGTAAAAATGGTGGCCGGTGTTTGAATACTAGTCCCAAGACGCCGGGACATCTCAGGCAAGGACACCAAACACCAGAACAGTTAAGTGAGACGAATTAATGTACTTCCTCATCACTAGGGATTAGATGCGGTGTCGCCATCGTGTAAAGATTGCAAAGAACCAGCAGCGTAGTCGCTATTTTCCTCTGCGAAGGCCACGGCATAAAACCAGCGAAGGAATAAAGCGAACTCGAGCATCTCAAGCATGCCGCTGTTATTGACATCGAAGGCCTGCACAAATGAGACAAGCCGTGCATTGAGTGCTTCTTCATCAACCGAACCGCTTTCAGGCGAGTCACCGACGAGCCCTCGAACCAGTGGCACGCAAGCTTCAAAGCAGACAGGCGGCGGAAGTGGCGCGGTTGAATTCCCAGCTTGTGCGAGGTTGCGCATGCGCCAAGTTACTTCTTCAGTAAATGCCGTTGAGTTCACGTACTCTTGGTGCGCTGCGGGCAGACTAGCTTCAGCAGCAGTAATAGCATCCTCACTCGCAGCGAGGAGGCTAAAGACGTCATCCGCAGCCTCCGTTTCAAGATTCGGTAACGGTGCATCATCTTGCGCAGGCTTTAGTGGCTCCTCGGGCACTTTCGACACATGAGCATCTCGCAACGTCTCCGCTGTAGCTTGATCAATCCGTTCCGATACAGGTGCATCAACGTCAATTGCTTCAGCCGGAGATACTTGACAACTCTCCTTTGGTAACATAGCAGTGTAGACGGTAGAAGTCGCCAATGGCTCCAGCTCAGTTGAAGACTCTATTACCTCTGGTGCTTCATCCACACTTCCCACCGCACCTTCAGCATTCACCTCTTGCGCTGCTGATGTAGTCGCAGGTACTTCTTCCGATGTCGATGATGATGCAGGCTCTGCTTCCGAAACAATGTCGACTGGCGCTTCTTCCGTGCTTCCCACCGCACCTTCAGCATTCGCCTCTTGAGCTGCTGGTGTAGTCGCAAGTGCTTCTTTCGTCGTCGATGTAGGCTCTGCTTCCGAAGCAGTATCGACTGGTGCTTCTTCCGTGCTTCCCACCGCACCTTCAGCATTCGCCTCTTGAGCTGCTGGTGTAGTCGCAAGTGCTTCTTCCGTCGTCGATGTAGGCTCTGATTCCGAATCGATGTCGACTGGTGCTTCTTCCGTGCTTTCCACCGCACCTTCCGCATTCACCTCTTGCGCTGCTGGTGTAGTCGCAAGAACTTCTTCCGTCGTCGATGATGATGCAGGCTCTGCTTCCGAAACAATGTCGACTGGCGCTTCTTCCGTGCTTCCCACCGCACCTTCAGCATTCGCCTCTTGAGCTGCTGGTGTAGTCGCAAGTGCTTCTTCCGTCGTCGATGTAGGCTCTGATTCCGAATCGATGTCGACTGGTGCTTCTTCCGTGCTTTCCACCGCACCTTCCGCATTCACCTCTTGCGCTGCTGGTGTAGTCGCAAGTGTTTCTTCCGATGTCGATGATGATGAAGGCTCTGCTTCCGAAGCAGTATCGACTGGTGCTTCTTCCGTGCTTTCCACCGCACCTTCAGCATTCGCCTCTTGAGCTGCTGGTGTAGTCGCAAGTGCTTCTTCCGTCGTCGATGTAGGCTCTGATTCCGAATCGATGTCGACTGGTGCTTCTTCCGTGCTTTCCACCGCACCTTCAGCATTCACCTCTTGCGCTGCTGGTGTAGTCGCAAGTGTTTCTTCAGTTGTTGTTGATGATGTAGGCTCTGCTTCCGAAACAATGTCGACTGGCGCTTCTTCCGAGCTTTCCACCGCACCTTCCGCATTCGCCTCTTGCGCTGCTGGTGTAGTCGCAAGAACCTCTTCAGTTGATGTAGTTGGTGTAGGCACTGCTTCCGAAGCAATGTGAACTGGTGCTTCTTTCGTGCTTTCCACCGCACCTTCAGCATTCACCTCTTGCGCTGCTGGTGTAGTCGCAAGGACTCCTTCCGTTGTCGATGTAGGCTCTGCTTCCGAGTCAATCTCGACTGGCGCTTCTTCCGTGCTTCCCACCGCACCTTCAGCATTCACCGCTAGTGCTGCTGGTGTAGTCGCATGTGCATTTCCCGTTCTCGTTGATGATGATGCTGACTCTGCGTCCGAAGCAATATCGACTGGTGCTTCTTCCGTGCTTTCTATCGTACCTTCAGCATTCGCCTCTTGCGCTGCTGGTGTAGTCGCAAGAACATCTTCCGTCGTCGATGTAGGCTCTGCTTCTGAATCGATGTCGACTGGTGCTTCTTCCGTGCTTTCCACCGCACCTTCAGCATTCGCCTCTTGCGCTGCTGGTGTAGTCGCAAGAACCTCTTCTGTTGTTGTTGTTGATGTAGGCTCTGCTTCCGAAGCAATGTCGACTGGTGCTTCTTCCGTGCTTTCCACCGCACCTTCAGCATTCACCTCTTGCGCTGCTGGTGTAGTCGCAAAAACTTCTTCCGTCATCGATGTAGGCTCTGCTTCCGAAACAATGTCGACTGGCGCTTCCTCCGTGCTTCCCACCGCACCTTCCGCATTCACCTCTTGCGCTGCTGATGTAGTCGCAAGGACTTCTTCAGTTGTTGTTGTTGATGTAGGCTCTGCTTCCGAAGCGATATCGTCTGGTGCTGCTTCCGTGCTTTCCACCGCATCTTCCGCATTCACCTCTTGCGCTGCTGGTGTAGTCGCAAGTGCTTCTTCCGATGTCGATGATGATGAAGGCTCTGCTTCCGAAACAATGTCGACTGGCGCTTCTTCCGTGCTTCCCATCGCACCATCGGCATTCACCTCTTGCGCTTCTGGTGTAGTCGCGAGAACTTCTTCCGTCAACGATGTAGGCTCTGCTTCCGAATCATTGTCGACTGGTGCTGCTTCCGTGCTTTCCACCGCACCTTCAGCATTCGCCTCTTGTGCTGCTGGTGTAGTCGCAAGTACTTCTTCTGTTGTCATTGTTGATGTAGGCTCTGCTTCCGAAGCAATGTCGACTGGCGCTTCTTCAGTGTTTCTCACCGCACCTTCAGCATTCGCCTCTTGCGCTGCTGGTGTAGTCGCAAGAACCTCTTCAGTTGTTGTTGGTGGTGTAGGCTCTGCTTCCGAAGCGATATCGTCTGGTGCTTCTTCAGTGTTTCCCACCGCACCTTCCGCATTCGCCTCTTGCGCTGCTGATGTAGTCGCAAGGACTCCTTCCGTTGTCGATGTAGGCTCTGCTTCCGAAGCAATGTCGACTGGCGCTTCTTGCATGCTTCTTACCACACCTTCAGCATTCGCCTCTTGTGCTGCTGGTGTAGTCGGAGGTACTTCTTCAGTTGTTGTTAGTGTAGGCTCTGCTTCCGAGTCAATCTCGACTGGCGCTTCTTCAGTGTTTCCCACCGTGCCTTCAGCATTCACCTCTTGCGCTGCTAGTGTAGTCGCAGGTATTTCTTCTGGGCTTACTTTGACTTCTTCTGTATTTGCATCTTGCATTGCTGCAGTCGTAAGTTCTATTTCCTTAGCCACATTACTTTCTTTTGTTTCATCTTTTGAAGCTAGATGTTGCTGGATCACTTGCCGCTCGCTTCGGACAAAGGAAATAGTTACCGGCCGGCGCAGAGGTTTGAGTGCTTGTTGAAGTGCTGCTGGATGGTCCACTTTACCGAGTGGTGCGCTGTTCACTGCCAAAATGCCATCGCCCTTGTAAATTTGCGTAGACAGTGCAGAGCTGACGTCAGAGACTACAATGCGATTGTTGGCTCTGTCAAAAGATACGCCGAAGCCCAGAGAATTGCCATGGAATACGCAGTGATACACGTCGACTGCTTGAGCGTCACAACCATCAACCACTCGCGACGTTTCTCCATCATCCTCAGGCCAGTCCTTGGCAAGCAAGTCAGTAAACTGCACAAACGTCAAGGAGTTTGTTGCCATGGCACCAGAGGCGCGAACCATCGCTGAGACCTGAGCGGTTGACGGAGGCTTACCCCATAGCTCAGCCACTGCGCTTGCAAGCTCGAATATGTCAAGGTCACCCGAGTTGTTCCAATCGTGATCATGGAACACGGACGCGACAACTTCGGCGCTGTAAATTCCAATCGTTGCAGGGTCATGATGTTGTTGAGCTTCGCAACATTCTTCATCGCGCATTTTTGCGACCTCGTCATTAGTCAACATGGAGGTCTGCGTTTCTGACACGCGATTAGCAGGATCTTCAGTTGCTGATAGCGCTGATTGCACATCTGTTGTTGGCGAATGTGTATCATTGCCCTCTAAAAAGGCTTCTCCATTCTCAGGCTTAGTTTTTGATCGAGTTATCGCCATGCGTAAACGGGCAACTTCTTCGCGGGCGGCTTGAGCTTGAGCCTCGGCAGCGGCTGCCAATGATTCAGCATCCAGGATTGCAGCTCTTAAATCCACCGAATTTGCATCATCGCCTCCGTCTTCATCGACTTCTTCTTTCAATGGCACGCTGGCCATATTTCGGCTGATGTTCATCTCCGTTGCCTCTTGTTCAGCAGCTTGTGCAATCAGAAAGTCCAGGGATTTACCTCCCGATGATGGCGTCAGCGGTGCTGAAGCATTTATCCGGTGCCCTGAAAGCGCTCCACCGGGAGACGAAGCACTCCAACAAGGCAAATTTCTTGCTGGGGATGGACAGGTACTTTCAGTGGATTTCTCGACGTGCGTAGTTTCGATCATTTCTGTTTTTTTCACATGATCATTGGCAAGTGCTTGATCAATTGACTTCTCGTATGGCATCTGCTCGGTTCTGGGCTGCTCAATAGCCTCCTCAACTTCGGTGCTCAACGCAATTTGCTCTACGGCAGTCGCAGGATTGTGGTTGATTTCAATCATGGCACCACTCTTTTGAGGACTTTCTTCATGTGCCACCTGCTGGTGAATATGTGAGCTGTTTCGCGATGCCTCTGTACTCGTGAATTCACTTTCCAAAAGTGCTTCAAAGTTGTCTGTTGGTGGCAAGCCGTTAACACCATTCGTTGGAAGCTCAGGTCGAGCTTCATATGTCGCTTTCATCATCGGTGTCGTAGGCCGTGCGCCAACTTTCGCTTGTCTAACGGCTCTCTCGCGTGAAGACCTGCCGCCGCTACCGCTTCTTAATGGCGACACTTCTTTTCCTTCTTCTTCTGACACTGCGAGCTCCTCCCTGCGTTTTGACAATAAGTAACGCTCAAGGCGGCCCGATGTTTCGTCTTCGCCGCTGTGCATGTCAATTGCCCCACGCATTGAGGACGAAGGTATTTTCGAACGCTGTGCAGCGGACGCAGGCGCTGAGACTGGTCGAACTTGATTCTGTTTGAACGGACCGCTCAAGGGTGCTGCTCCCTCAGACACCGTTATGGCGGTTGATGATGACGGCTCAGTACCTCTCGTAGCAGCTACTAGCTCAAGACTGCTTGAGCGAGCACTCACGCCACACGCTGGTCGTGCTGAAGAGCCCCGACCTTGCAACTTACTGCTGCGCGACAAAGAAGCATTCTTTGGCGTCCGAGCAATTTCCTGACGGTACTGAACTTTGGGTAGCACTTGGTTGGAGTTGGTGACGTCCACGTTCAGGCGCCGCATGAGCGCGGTAAAGTCGTAGCCATGCATTTGCTCTTCCGGACTGACAGCGTCTTGCGGCTGGTCTTGTGTCGAAGAAGGCAACCCGAGCCGGCCAAACTTCTTGAGCGCCCATCGAACGAAGGTGGCCTTCGAGATGGACCCATTAAGCCGCCGACGAGCATACTGAAATGCTTGCACTGCGACCTGCAAAATCATAGGCAAGAAAAAACTTAATTCAAAGCAAAGAAAATTGATAAATAAGAGTAATAAAATCATACTTTTTTCGTTTCAATCTTATAGGCTAGTAAGGACGACAATTCAATTCACCATGTGCCATAAAACCAAAAGACGTCCAAGAGTCAAATTCCTTTCTCTATCGCACGTGATCAGCCGATACTTACCCTTTGCAGAGCATATTCGAGTTGGTGTGCGCTAGTTGATGCAAGCCCTGCACTGTCCAGTAAAGCCTAATCCAAGACGAAAAGGACACAAATATAAATTCGTGTGAAGCTGTGAAGAGCTCATGTGCACCGTGAAAAAGAGACTGCAATTTACATGAATACCTGAGTGAGGTGCACGAGTAGGAAAACAAGTTCGTCTAAATTGAAGCGCCCGCTGCCATTGATGTCGTGCGCATCGAACATCAGCTGAAACTTCACTTCGAGGCCCTGTAAAACGTTTAAAAAAATGAAGGTGAAATAAGGGTACTGCTAGGATCTAGTATGAAGAGATGAGCAGATTCAGACAGGTAGCTTACTTCATCTGCAGCGTCGGCAAAAGTCACAATAAGAAGCAAAAAAGACATTGCATTGATGAGGAGGAGCCTGGGTGCAGTGCTCAAGGCAGCAATCACGCTCTGGCTATGCGCGAGCCCCAGGGCCGGGCAAAGCCGGCGCAAAATCCCGGCATCCACCGCAAAGTCGTACTCTTGCTGATGAAACGCTTCAACGGCAGTGCGTGCTCTTGCCAACGGCCCTGTTTTACACAGCGAGAAAATTAAACACAACGCGATTTGTAGTTGCTAGAAGAGTCACCTCGACCGCAAGCCGGAGCTAGTAGGTAGTGCGTAGCACAGCGAACTCGTGTCGGGAATGTAACAAACTTACACGTAGCAAATTGTTGAAATGCCGGTTGAAGGTCATTCACGACATTGGAACTGATAGTTCCGCCCATTGCAGCCTGTTAAGCGCCTCTTATCCAGCTTATATGCTAGGCACGCATCACTCCAAATATGCAGCAGTAGGATGATGGCCTCGTTATCGGCGTTATTGCGTTATTGCATTCTTCGCTTCGTGATGTTCCGTTGCTCTGGTTGCGACTCGCGACTGAACAAAGACGTCATCAACGACGTCTTCAATTTAGCGATCGAGAAATACTGTAGAAAGCAGTGTTCCACGCTCGACATTGCCGAGTACCGAGCAAGGTGCCGAACGGACCGAGCAGCCGAATATTGCTCGCTGTTCGGTCCAGTTCGAAATCATTTCACGCGCGCCTGTTCGATTCGGTTGTTCGGTTCGGCGTATCAGCCGGGGGTGCTGCTCGGCTTTGGTGCTCGACTACGATTTTTTTTGCAAAAATTTACCAATTTCGTGTGGGTTTTGGA
>Ga0307930_1000886_pt1 | contig 24120 bp, 30 predicted proteins | sample OrgLakmetageno46_FD_203161 | JGI IMG/M metagenome (GOLD analysis project Ga0307930, IMG submission 203161) | Saline water microbial communities from Organic Lake, Antarctica - #46 | ecosystem: Environmental > Aquatic > Non-marine Saline and Alkaline > Saline | place: Antarctica: Organic Lake...
CCCGTACGCTTTTGCAAGCTCGCTGAAGATATTTGGTGGACAAACGATTGACACATCGTCACCCTGCACATTTCACGTATGCGTTTGTTATGCCAGTTGCGTAGGCGAGAGATGGACTCAGCCGTGCTATATCCATATACTTGTATCTTATATACTTTGCATGGCACCACCTTCGCTCTACTGTATATCCATTTCTGAGACCCCTGAGGCCCCGAGGGTACCATCTAGTCGGTGTCCTCGAACTCAAACTAATACAAATAAAAACCCAAATGACACAGAAGCCAGTGCTGCGGGAAGCAGCGCACACGCATGCGACGTGTGTTGCTCGCAAGTCGAAGTCATAGAGAGGGCCTGTCTCGAAATTGCACAGAGAGCACCAACTTATCTAAAGCGGAAAGTGTTTGTAGAATAAATTTGAAACCGGACTTACCCAAGTCGTTTCTGTGTCTATTTCAAGCCACTCTTTGTATTGCCTGTCCTCTTTCTTGCTTCGCACAGCGAAACAACGATTTAATTTAGAGACGCTCTATGTCTACCTCAAAACAAAAACAGCGGATTCAGACATGACTCTTGCTCCTTTGAGGTGTAAAAAGGCGACCCTCAGGTCTGCAGTCCGCTTGGCGGGGTTTTGCATAGTACTGAGCTCCCGAAGCCAAAGTATCGCCAAATCTTCCTTCAGTCCCGTCATGTTTACATTGGATTAGACAAAGACAAAGCCTTTGAACAAGAAAAGCGCAGTCACTGCGCATGGCTGAAGTCAGCGCGAGATATATTCCAAGCAGTCTGCGTGGTAGGGCCGAGATGTACTGACACTGCTAATTGGCTAATTGGAGAGGAGCGCACGTAGGAGTATGAATCGCTGTGACAGAGGTGCCCTTTTTGCTCTGTGGTGGAGTGGCTACTTATGCATCGGCTGCATCGCACATCAGGCAAAGCTCAGTGGAATCGAGTTGGCCTTTGCGCAGCTCAAAGATTCGGGCTCGTGGCGCTGGATTTCGTGAACTAAGAGAGGTCGCTTCGGACCGTAATCACAACCTTTATGGCCGCTAGCTTAATTAGTTTTCCAATATTTGCTGTACTCCCTTTTTGGCTGTTAGCCCTAATATTCTGGCCTATCGAGGCCTGTGTCATAAAGGAGCATGAAGACTCAAATTACCCCTATCATTAATGCAAGCAGCAACATCAAGGCTCCCAGGACTATCTCGCCGCTGCCCTTTGTAGCGCCATTCCACGTGCAATTGGAGGCCGCAGGGCCTTCTTGATCTGAATATCTCCCGAATAAACGTAGTAGGCCATGCGCCATTCACTAGCCCTTATCAACACCATTATGCGCAGCAAAGGACACATATCTCCAGACCGAAGCCGTCCTGGAAATCGCCTGAAACTTTTCTACTCTAAGTAAGTCATTCTTAGGAATTGATAGATACGCCTGCTAATTTACATACATCGACACACCAACAAGCCCATATAACACTGCGCAACTAAGTAAGCTCCCCCTTACACCCATCATCTTTAGCTGCTATAGTACTTATTCCTGAGTTTATGCACTGACAACTGTGAAAGAACTGCTGGTTGCGTCAACGGCCTCTTGCCCCACTAGCTTAACTAAGCGTATGGTGAGCTTAGCCGTGGTGGGCGGTGAGTCCACATGCGCGAAAGAGCACTCGGCGGCAATCCTGACTTTCATCTAGCCCCTGTCGCAGTGCTACGAGAGGTCCTCGGCTCTGATTTCGCTCGCAATTGCACCGGTAAGTCCATCGGCTTGCTTCGAGACCTCTACGTACGCGCACGCGCCTTCCACCGGCCCATTGTGTATTTCTATCCCCCAGGGAGCCCCAGGGGGACTGAATTTAGTACCTACGTAGTGTCCCACTAACTGGCAGACCGCGATGCTCTTCAGTTGGCGTCAGCAGACTTCCACAGGCCAGTACAGAAGCCCGGCTCGGGTAACATGTCAAGTATTTAATTCATAAGCTTACGATTGAAGGCACTGGAGTAATTGACTCATTGAGCAGATTGCCATCTATTTGGTGTCAAGAGCCCCAACCTCGGAACGGACTGGGAGTCTGACCGGTTCTTTTTTTTTGACACCGGCTTTTTCGGGGTGAGATCAGGAGTGCAGACGCATGGTTCTATGCAAGTCAAAAATTTCGCTTGATTCGTTTTTTTTTTTTTAACCATTGCTATCTGGCAGCAATTTAATTCAACTCTTCAGGGCCATTTAATTTTAAAAATGACTGACAACAATAAGGAATCAGTAATCATGCTTTTGCAAGCGCTCTTGGCAAATTCGAGGTCAAATTCAATCTCGAAATAATTTAATTTCAAAAAGTCAAAAGAGTAAATGAAGCGGGCGAAAGATTAGAGAATCAAATTATTTGGCCTGTCTATGCAGATGGCTCATGGAAATCCCCAGTACACTCCATTCAGAAGAAAAGCATGCGCCTTCGGTTTGGCCCTTAAAGACATCGAAAAAACACCCACAACACTTTATTGGTCGTTAGAATATATAAGTGGGCAGCTCGCATCTTAAAGCAAAGTGAAAGGAAAGCTTTCTGGCCGTATGAATTGCATGACTTTTCCCGATTCAGTGGACAAAAAGTAAGACGAATTATTTCTACTTTTGACTTGCACGCATCGCGTTCGCGTACACTCCTGCTCCCAGCATTCGCATTTGTTTCATTTGGGTTTGTATTAGTCCAAGTTCGAGTTTAAATGCTCGCAAATAAGTCAGGCGCGCTGAGATGAGTGCCTTTTTGCTTAAATCAGTTGGGATTCTTGCACTATTGCACGGTCCAGCTGGATACGGACTTCACGGGGAGGTTCAAATGTTGAGCGAGTCCACTTTCTCGACCGTGCGTCTGAATTCAGAGACGATTTCTGGGCGCGGATTATATTCAAATATAGAAGGCTCATTAATTATGACAATGGCGAGCTTTGTTTCTATTTTTGCTTTCTTGTCAAAAGGAAAAGAAAAGAAAAAAAAGCGACAATGTAGTCTGATCAAATGTATGTCAACTCAACATTAAGCAAAACGCTCTAGCCACTCATCCAAGGTGGAAGCTTCTGCAGCGATAATGTGCATGCTTAAACACTGTTAACAGAAGACTCCCCTCCTCTGGGGGATTTCGTCAGGCTTTTCTTTGGTCGTGGAATTTTGGAGTTGTGGAAAGTTTTGGTGAAAGAGGAGGTTTGCTCTTCCAAAAATGCCGAATTAACTGTTTAGCCATCTAGTTTCGCGTACTGCAGCTGCCCCAAGCTTGGTTTTCAGTTCACGCACACGGCCTTTGAAGGATGCTCTCCAAAGAATGTAAATGCATCATGGTTATGTCGCGCATTAACGATTTGTCTGACCTTGTTGTCCGAGACTAAACAGCAACTGTAAATTTGGTGGCTCACAGTTTGCTTTTTTCGCGATGTTGTCCTACGCAGAGGTTTGCTAGTGCTGCTAACGCTGCAACACTGCTAACGCTGCCCTTCGTGTCGTCGACCTCGCCATTGTTACTTCTCATCGAATAAACCTTCGTCATGATTATATACGATAAATCTCAGTACATTAAACTATTGTGAGTATTGCTCCTTTTCTCTCACTTTCGAGCTTGTCGTTTCGACTTTTTTTTCGGTCTTTGTCCGTGTATTTTACAAGCATCACTATGCTAACACCAAGACAAACCTTTTTCATTAGGTTTACCACTAATCGATCGCCGGTTTATAGCGCAGTCCCATACGCCATCGTGGGTGCCTGGTGCGTTGACGTTTATTACCGTTCTAGCACACGTGTCATGGAGCCCCTTTGCCCATGTAGCATTATCAAATTCCCAACACCTTGCATGCAACAGGTACGCTAGCATCGTCTTGACAGTGCACTCTCTTATTTTGTCCAAGAAAGATGACTTGGACACAGAAATCCCGCCGCTGTCAGCGATTGCCTTTTGCGCCGGCTACATGTTATCAATACAGTGCAGCGTGGCCTACCAACACTACGAAACGGCCATCAGCAGCCTCATGGACTTGGAGGCCATATGCTTGGAGATGATGCGGCACAGCACCATGCTGCTCGACGACCACGCTACCCTAGACCTCAAGCACGAGCTCCGGCGGGTCTTGCTGGCTACCTTGACGTGCATTTTTGTGGACATCCGCATGGCGGCAGCCAACGACACGCTTACCCAAGGGCTGGGGCGAGAAAGTTTGCGCCGCGCGCACAAGGTGGGCATTCTCCGCGACGCCGAGTACGAAGCGGCCACGAGCATGACGCCCAAGCTAGCGACCTACGCCATCACCTCCGAAGTGCAGCGCAAGGTGGTGCTCCTGATGTACGCCGAGCAATACGCCTCCTGGCGCGCGGCGATGCGCAACGAAAAGACTCTGCAACCCATCGTGAACTTCGTGAAACTGCTGGACAGCCACTGGAAAATCATGCTTTCCATTGCGGTGAAAATGCGCGGCACCACCCAGCAAGCGGCGCCCCTGTTTCCGGTGGCCTTCGTGCAAATGAGCCGGATCCTGTGGATGGTGGCGATTGCCGCGTTTCCTTGGGACATTGTGGAAGACATGCAAACGTTTGCCCTGGTCACTACGGGGATGTTCGTCTGGGCTTACTTCACCCTAGACATCATTGCGACGGATTTCGCGAACCCTTTTGGGTTTCACCCGCACTGCGCTCCCTTCGATGCTTTGCTGGCGCGGATGGAAGACGCGAGCTACAGCATTCTCATGGGCTTTCCTGTTGAGGGCGGCTCTGCGGAGGACAGCGCTAGTGCGGTGAGAGTCACTTCTTTGAGTACATTCTTCCACCCAGAATTCCCTTCGCTGCATGATAATTGCTCGTGGGCACATAATTTTTCCCGGCAATAGTGCCGTGTTTGATTTTCATCTTTATTTGATTTTTTTTCCCCTCTAATTGATTTTTACATGGTGTGCACCTCCTTTGACAACAACAGGTGGTGCCTGCCGCCGTGCCGCGCTACGACATGGTGTACGTCACCAAGCCCCTCCTCAACGGCTCTACGGTGCGCACCATGAAGCACCAAAAGAACGCCCCCCTTGCGGGCGATGAAGAAGAAGGCCTGGGCGGCGGCGCAGAGGGCACCGGTCCTGGCGACAAGCCTACCACTCCAGGAGGGCGAAAGAAACGCCGCCGGCTGTCGACTATTGGGTTCTTCCAGGGCCCAACCCAAGAGCAAATCGCGGCCGCGCAAGAGGCCGACAACGAGCACACTGCGACGACGAGCCCACCGAATGAGCTTGCCGAGAAGCCTGAAGCTTCCAAACCCGTGCGCCGCCTGAGCCGAATCTTCAAGGGCAGAAGTAAAGCTAATACGCCGAAAGCCTCCGAGAAAGCGAATGCCGTTGAACCTTGGGGCCCTGAAACCGAAGGAGCAGAGAATGGAGTACCAGCCGCTGAAGGAGCACAGGACCCAGGAGCAGGAGCAGCTACAACGTCTGCCAATGATGCAAGCAACCAGAAAGCAGCGGGAGCAGCTCCTAATGGTGAAGATGGTGAAGATGGTGCAGCAGCGGCAAGAGAAGCTCTAACGCCCGAGCAGTTGTTTGCGGCCGACGCAGAAGCGAAAGCGACGGATGCGTCGTCAAAAGCAGCAGCTGCGTCGGCGAAGCGCAAAGAGCTGGAGACGGCAGTGGCGTTTGAAAACATGGCAGCCAAGGATGCAGAGAAGACGAAGAAGCCAGCAGATAAAGGCGCCAGCAGCAGCAGTAACCTCAAGAAAGAAGGAGAAGGAGAAGAAGCAGCAGTGACCACACCTCGCGCTGCAACAACGACTTCTGGAGGACCTCCTCCCGGAAGCGGCACCAAGTTTTAGTTCAGTATCGCTGTTGGGGTTTGGTGCTGGCCACCACACCACCACCACCGAACGCCTGGAAATTTATTTGGGTTTGTGCTTTTGTAGTAACTAAAGCAAGATGGCTTAAGCATTAGCAATGAATTATCGCGACGATTCATTATACGATGATAGCGAAGTATTGTAAGTAGCATCCTTCTAACTTCTAACAAAAAAAAAATATTATTTTTGTTATTAGTTATTAGAGCGAATGAGCGAATTGATTGCTACTTCCTAGTGCCATCTATATATCATCTCTACCTCTACGATATTCACAGGTCGCATTTGATTTCCAAAAAAAGTTAACATTAGCGAGCGACGAGGCCAAGGCCATGTGCAAGTGGTTAGATGTTAGTGGGTTGGTGGAGGCGGCGATCCTGCTTGTCCTAGTCCGCATGTCGCATATCTAATTATCAGTCATCACCTTTCCCCAGAATTATCTCACCCAGCTGCCACTACACGACTAAATTTCGACAAGACCTACCGGGCTTTCATTCGGGTATTCCTACGATGCACAAGTTCCTCGTGGAATACGCGAGCGGGAACTGTTTGATGACTACCTTAATTCCCGAATTGGCCTCCTTTACCTCATTCTTGCTTGCGTTTTCATCAGAGTGGCCGCTGCCGCTGCCTTTGCCACTTCCACCGCTACTAGCTTCTTCACCACTACTGCAGTCCTCGCCGGCTGTTCTTCTAGCCCAACCCTCTTGCCAGTGCCGCTTGGTTGCTTCCGCTCGGAGGGCTGCCACTGCGTGCATCGCCTCCGCAGCAGTAGCGCCATCACCCTGTAGTTCGGCTGCCCGCAACAACGACAGGTGCCGGTCTTTATCAACTCCAAGCCAGACCGACGGTGTGACTGCAATGGCAGCAGCAGCTGATGGGTGTACTTCAGCAGCATTCTCCTCCTCCAAGCTATTCTCAGAAGTGGTTCCTGATGTTTCAATGATTTGAGAAGGTGCTGAAGTTGCAACATTTTCCTCTGAAGGAATCGAAGACGAAAGTTTACAGGGCAAGCATGACAGTCGACCAGTACTCAATCCAGTCGCCGCTGAAGGGGCCAGTGCCACGGGCACTTGGAGTTTTTGGTTGGCCAAATAGCAGCAGGGGCACACCAAGAAGCCTGCCTGATGACGCACGGCTTGAGCCATGGCCACATCACTCAAGGACCCACAAGCGTGTAACGCCACAACCAGGTCGACTCCTTCAGCTCCTTCATTATCTTCGGCTTTATTGTTGTTGGCAAAGCCGTCCACTGTTGCGCTTTCTTCTCTTTTGTTGTCGAATTGATTGAGGTACTTCTGACCATCCTCCAACCCATTCCTTACATCAGAATGACCCACTCCCTCACCATCGGCTCTTCTGCGAGCACCGTCGCGTAACATGGAGCTCTTCGGTTGCGCCGTCCACTGACTTGCGTCTCCGAGGGTAAAGGCAAGGTTGCTCAAGCCTTGTCGCGCGGCCCGCACTTTGCCAGCTTCAATCGCGTTTGCCATGACGTCGACCACTCGAACCTATAGAGGAAGTTGCGGTGCATAAAAACAGCAAAAGAGCATTCAGCACGCACACAGAAAGTTAAGAAGCAGCCATTCATCGCAAAGTTATTGAGAAAACTCCAACAGTAAAGACTGCGCTTTCGTTCCAAGTATACATCGTTTTCTTTTGATTGCAGTATACTTGGAACGTGCTCTCAAGAAGGCACTCTCCGAATATAATAATACCATTAAAGACCTGAACATCGCTCCCAAAGCGCTTCGCGATCGCCGACGCCAAATTGCCTTTGCCGCCGCCTACATCCAGCACCTGCAAAGGCCTCTGTATACCTTTGGCCCTGTGAGCATCCACAAAGGGTCGCACTTGGTCCAACATCCACTCGACCTGTTCCAGAGAAAGTGTTTTTAAATGGATGGGACAACAGTAAGATATCCTCTTCTTCCACTCAAGTCTAGAAATCACGGAAAGAAAAACGTCAAGTGAAAGGGAAGCACAGAATGATGACAAATCAAGATAAGAAATGAACGAACAAAACGAATAGGAAATCAATTTTTGGCTAAAACGATAGCTAAGCACGCGCACAATCAATAGGGTCCGTCTCGTGCTTCAAGACTACAGACCTGCGGCTGTTTTTTCGAATTGAACCAAACTCCTCGCCGCTGTGGGCCCCATACGGAGGAATTCGAAGCAAAAGAAGAAGAAGAAGTATCGCTGATACTGCTGCTGCTGGGCTCGCTTGTTCCTGCCTCATCTGTGGCCTCATTGCTTTCATCCTCTGAAGTCGCCATTCCAACTGAAGACACCTGAGGAAGTGCACCAGTAAACTGCTGCTGCTGCTCCTGCTGTCGCTCATCCAACTGCTGCTGTTGCTGTTGCTCATCCAACTGCTGTTGTTGCTGATGCACTGGCCACCGAGCGCGTAAGCTTGCAGTGTCTGCCAAGGCTAGTGCATCTCCCGAGCGAAGGGTGCCCATGCGAGTGGCCGATGACTGCAACTGCATGGATAAATCGCGCACGTGCCACGCTCGCGTTTTGGCGTCGATGTTGGGCCCAAAGAGAGCGGCTGCCATTGCCTTCGAGGAAGACGACGGCGACGACAAAGAAGAAGTTGACAGATCTCTCCCACGCATCGCTTCTTGGTTATCGTCGTCGTCATTGCCATCATCGTCATCATCAACCAAGTTTAGCGCAGCCCTTGCCTCTGCTTCACCCACTGCGCCGCAATCCACCATCTCTAAGAGTCGCCCCACGCTCTTGGGTTGCCATGAAGCTTGCAACAATTCTGCTCCCACCACCCACAACCGGCGCTCAGAAGCCACTTCATCTTCACCTTTGCTGCCTTCTGCTGTCGCCGTCGCTGGAACTGTGCCTGTGATCCTGCTGCTGCTGCCGCCACTGCTGCTGCTGCCGCCGCTGCTCTTTTCTTTGTCACTTTTGAAGCCTTCCCCAGAGCCACTGCTGCTGCTGCTGCTTCTCTCTCGACTTGCAGACTTCTCTCCAGCTGCCAAGACCCCCCATAGTCGCACTCGAGCCCCTGGAGCACACACTTCACTGTACGCGGACAAGACAGCTGTTGACGGAGCCTGCATATCACTACTATTACTAGAAGTTGAAGTAGCGGAAACTGGCGCTGATCCTGCATAATGGCTGCGGCGCTTTTGCATATCAATGCTGCCGCCATTATTGTTGCCACGATTCTTGTTATCTCCCGAGCTAGCTGTAGGGGCAGTCGTGATGTCATCCCCGTTGGTGCTGTCACCAATAGCGCTACTGCTACTTGAGGTGCTTTTGCCTATACTGTTCTCCTCAGCGGTATGAAACAAGGACGGGTGCAGGACGCACCGCAAGCGCGAGCTCCAATGCAAGCCCAGCGCGGTCGCGTTCCGTGCGCAAGCGCCCACCGCCTGGCTGCTTTCTTCGTCCTGGGGGGCGGTTAAGGTGCCGGCATAAGTGTCGCACAGGTCCAAGAGAGCAGCACCCCCGCCAAAGCGCCGCCGCCCCTGCACCCAGCCAGTAATCATGACCAAGTCACTGCCATTGTGCATGCCGCCCAACCAAGCAGCTGGAGCAGCAGTGGGATTAAAATCCCTGCCTGCGTCGCTGTTACTTCCCAAGGCATCGCACACTGTCAACGCATTGGCAACGTTTAGCTCGTCAACTGCATTGAGTTCAGAGCGCCACGAAGCATGCAAACTGCCTCCTCCGCTGCCAACGCTCCTACTCGAGTTCTCACCCAAGGTTCCCACAGTGTCAGCGCCACAGATGTCATTGTTAGAAGCCTCTGCTACACGGGCGTGCACATGGGCCACTACCGTAGCATCGGGCGTGAATTTACGTGGTAAAAGCGGCCGTCTTGCGATTTCCGCGAAGTGAGGCGGCGGCACTGTTGGCCGAGGCAGCAAACCGGCTGTCACGGCTGCTCGCCACGCCATCGCGGCAGCAATGTCGTTATCGGGATGTGCGGATACTAGCTGGTCAAGAAGCAACGTTGTGCTGACCTTGTCGCCTCCTGTTCTATCAGCTAGTGCTGCTTCCGGTGCTGCTGCTTCTGTATTATGCTTTGCGGTGTCAGTATTTAAAGTAGTGTCACCACCAATAGCGCCCCAGCCCATTCCGATGGGATGAGCTTCTGTAGCTCCTCTTCCTCCTCCATCCATCGCCGGAAGCAAATTCAAGGCAGATGAGACTTCAGCCTTAGAAAGCGCGCCTTGCCGCACGCCGCGAATCAGAGAAGCAACGGGGTGGTCGCCTCCCTGTAGCGGCGGAGGCGCGAGTACAGCGAGGCGACTGACCACCACTAGCGCTTCGCCTGAACAACACCAAAGGCATCAGGCCATGTCTATTTTGTTGCCCTGACTTAATCTAAAGAACAATTTCTCACCCGCAGTTCTTGTGCGCCCTGCGAAGCCCGTCACGTGAACGAGGGCACCTGGGTACACGACACGATTGTACGCGGCGAATGCCAAAGGATTGGGATCTTTGAACGCTTGCTTCTTCAGCACCGCCTACAAGAATGAAATCAAAACTGCAATTATTACAGCATATCCACCAGATATATATACCATCTTGACATCAAACAGAAAATCAGGGAGATGGAGTAGGTCTAATACCTGCATTTCTCGGGCGTCTGGATCACTTGACACTAAGTCGAGGAAAGTGAGCTTTGATCCCATCGGCCGCCGTCGGGTGACGTAAGCATGAAACGAGGTTGAGCGCGTGGTGTTGGAGGCTACTTGATCTAATAAGTCTTCTTCAGCAGCTTTGAAGGACACGACATGCCTATCCGAAGATTGGGCATGAACAACCAATCGATGACCTCTACTCTTCTGACGAAGTAATAAACCCGAGCCACTAGGCCGAAACGCCAGAGCTAATAACGGCATGAACGCCACCAAAATGATGAAACGCATGCACCTTTATTACTGATAAGCACTTATTTTAAATGCCACGCAACATCTAAGGGGATGCAAACACAATCCGGTACTGGCTGATATGCAAGATGTAAGAGCTTGTGCAAGATACACTCAACAAATACCTCAATTCTAGCTAGAGCCTTTTAGCAGTATGCACTCTACACAATGGTTTTAGCCCCTATTCGCCAGCAAAACATCCACGCAGTCACTCCTTAGTCGGTTGGCTTAGCTGCCTGAGCAAGTAGCAGCTTATCTTGACACAATATTATTGAACTATTGAACCTTCGATCATCACCATTTTTTTCTCTTTTTTTCTCGTTCGTTATCATTACGTTGTCACTTCTTAGAAACGCGTAATAATACGTACCGAAATCATGGCGCATTACGAAAATATTCAAAGCTTCATCCATCCGCCCATCGAAGTGCATTACGGGACGAAGTATGGCGCGAGAATCTGCTGTTAAACGGCCTGCGGATGCCAATGATGGAGAATCTATTGCTCCAACCCCCTCTGGAAAACGCGTCCGTAGTAGCATTTCCTCGGCTGCTAAGGTGGGTCGCATCTCAGCCCACCAGCCTTCATTACAAACGACAGTTCAGTAGAGTATACATTTTCATGCAGCTTCATCATATCTCACCCAATAATTCGTGGTCATTTGCGCTTTTTTAATTCTTAAATAGCCTCCAGCTTCAGCGGCCAAGGCGGCTAAGGCAGCACCAGTCACGCCTTCCGTGAAGAAGTCTGCGGTGAAAGCAGCGACGGCGTCTGTAGTCAAAACAACTTCCCCAACGGCGCTGCGACCGGCCGACGCAGTTCCTGATGCTGGCAAGCTGCCTGTGCGACGAGGCGTAGTTACAGCTGATGCAGAGTCTGTCGCTGACGAGCACAATAGCGCAGCCCTGACTTCGGACCCCAAAGATATCGATCACCTAACCCGCCTGCTCCTGCCTGCCTATTTTCCTCTGGTGGTGCTCCTGCTCTGGCTGGCAGCGCTGATCGCGGTCTTGCAATACAGCGTGTACTGGTTACCGCCTGCAGCCGTTCACATGTTGGCGAGCTTCACGACTGCGCCTCTGCGCTTGTTGAATGTAATGTAGGCGTCGAAGTTATATGAGGCAGGTGCTGGTGCTTTATCTACTCTACCAAACTGTACACGACCAACGAGATGCGCTTTTGAAACTACGACCACCGGCTATTGCGGATTGAAATGAAGAAAGAAGTCCTATGTCACCTCCTTTTCATATAATCCTTTTGTTAATCCCAATACTGGCTTCGCTTGGCTTCTCACCCAGTTGATATCCGTGTTGGTGTTAACTTATCCACTCAAAAATTGAATTTAGCCAGATGATTTAGTAGTTATTCCTTACGACGACAATGACCCGGCATTCCATTGCGATATCGCAATGTGCCTTGCCGGTTTTTATCATTCAAATGAATCTGAAAAGTTGAAAAGTTGTGGTTACCTTTTAACAATTGTGATTAAATGTTACAATATTAATTATTAGTGATAATGATCAATTATTAACAACATGTACATGGCACACAATAAGCATGAGCAACGGGCAACCACCCACTTCCCACAAGAAGCATATTTCACTGGGCATGGGAGATACAAGGACAATACAGAGGCATATCGGACGCGCAAAACAAATAATCGGAAAAAAAGATGCACAATGAACAGGTGGCGGGACAATGTACAAGCGCCATCGCTGATTAACTAACCGTTAGCCATCAGAGCTAACGAACGAGTTCTACATTTTGAGTAGCAGCCGCCGGCGGACTGCGCACAGGCATAGTTGGTGACGACACCCGGCTACGTGAGGCATTCGAAAGGGCATGGGGGCCGTGAAATAAGGTTTGCCCACTGCTGCGGTGGTTTCGACTGCCATCACCGCTGCACACATCCGCTGCACTTGTCATGTCCTCATCGGTGCCTGCGCTGCCACGGAGTTCTCCTTCGTCAGCATCCTCAGCACTCACCGCCGAGGCGAGGTGCAGCAATTCGTTGACCGTGGTTTCGTCTCGCTGTAAGAGTTTCGACGGGCTCGTCAACATCGCGCGCTCGTTCAGGCCGCTGCTTCTGCGCATTTGGCTAGCATTGCTTTCATTATCCGCCAAGCTTTCACCTGGGAGGCTAAGCATCGGCGGCGAGACCTCGGAAGAATTAGCACCACCGGCAGCAGAAAAGCTCCCGACCCTCCCTCTTCGGCGGTCCTCAGCGCCAACGCTCATGGCTCGGCTTCGCTTGCGTGGGCTGACATCACCGCTGCCACTGCTGCTGCTGCTGCTGCTGCTACTTGCTGAGGACGGGGAGAGGGCAGTAGCACTAGTTGAGCTACCACTTGTAGCTCGGCTACTGTTGCTACTATCTTGGCTGCTACTGCTGCTGCTGCTACTGGTAGTGGCAGTGGGAGTACTAGCGAAGCTGTTTTCATCGTCTGGTACTGCACTGCTGCTGCTTGGGATGTTTCCAAAGCCGAAATCTTCACTGGCTGCTGGATCTTGGCCTACTCCGAAGTTGCCAAAGAATGCAAAGGCGCCCGAAGAAGATGACGTGGCCGACGATGGTGACGTCACCATGGATGCCGACCGTCGGCGCTTGGTGCCGAGCACCGGTGGAGACGCCATTGCGTGGCGCCCAGACAGCGCTTCGGCATCTTCGGGCGTGCCTTCATCGCTTGCGTCTCCTTTCTCAAGGTCAACGCTACCAGATCGTGAACGGTTTCGAGCGTGTGCGGATGCGTCACCGTCATGGTTGGAGCCAACCTCTCCTAGCTCGACAGGCGGCAAGTCAAGACGTCGAAAAGTAGGCAGCACTCTTGAGTCATTTGCACTGCTGCTGCTGCTGCTGCTGATTTCGCCGAAATTACTGGAGCTGCCTGAGAAAGCTGAAGAAGACGGCGATGAAGACGAAATCGAGGAATGCGCTTGCGAGCTCTCGCGCGCTACTCTTGCTCGGCTCAAGAGTGCGCAAACCAAACAAAAGTGAGGCTCGCTGCCGTCGCCCGCCGCGGCCTGAGCGGCATGCCGGGCCGAGATGCGAGCGCACGTTTGCTCGTGGTGCAAGAGCTTCTCAAGCTTGCTCCTCACCTGAAGGAAAAGATAGACAGAGAAACAAAGGGAGTGAAGAGCCCAGAAATTTGAAAGAGCAAAGTCATACTGTAAAGGCACAGGTGATAGAAGGCGGAAGAAGGTTTGTGTGTGCATGAGGGGGTTGCGGGACCGACACTAGCATGCGATATGGCATTCACTCCATGTGCACCTCTCTCTGTCGCGGGTCTTTGGCGTTCCGGTGGCACTTTTCCCATGCGCGCTTTGCAGCTAGACAACCTGTTACGCTGCACGATTCCTGGTTGCAACTCTGCGAGTGATACAACAAGCATATTTGTGCTGCTACTTTCTTCGCGCGATCAACTAGATGTTTCACGGATGCTCCGCTGCTGTTGCCGCTGCTACTGCTGCTGCTGCTGCTACTACTACTACTACTACTACTACCGGTTCCGCCACCCTTGTGGATAGACAGCCTACTCCTGTCGCCGTATTCACTATTGCTTTCATATAACCGTACGCGTGGAGGCGGGGGTGGCATTTTCGTCGCGCTGTCGCTTCTCTTAGGTGGTCGAATGCCATCAACATATGCGCCGTCGGCTTCATTTCTTTCGGGGCTCTGTGGCGGCGTCGCGGCGGCGTGGGCAGCTGACATGGCTGGAAAATCAGCGCCGCTGATCTTGTGTAATAAGTGAAACTGCAAATCCAACGAAAGGCGATCCTCCCAGGACCTGTGCAAGATTTGTGAAACCAAACCGAACTCGTTTAAAAAAACACTGGGGATGATGTTAGGACGCATGAAGGCAAGGATAATTCTCCCCTAGAAAATTCGAAAGAGTAAACTTATTAATGCATCTCACTCAAGAAGAAGAAATGATGATGGCCAATGCCTTCTGGCCTTACCGTACCGAGCTCTTGGGAAACAAACAACGCTTTTTGGAAATTGAGTGGTGTTGACAGCATAGAGCTGCGATTGCATCTTGAATTTGGGTGCCAACGCATGATTCAAGTTTCTGGCCGTCGGGTATCCCGACCGGAAATCCCACCGCCTGCGGTTGTCTTGGTTCCGTAAATTTACGATTAAAAACTACGTCGCATGACTGACTGCCCATCCCTGCCTGCCTCTCCTTCTATAAGAGAATTCAAGGCTTGGGGCTTGGAGCTTGGTAGCTTGGTAGCTTGGTAGCTCCAAACTGCGAAGCTAGAGCCACGAAGCTAACATAGCTTCACATTTAGACTATTGGGGATGTCCTTAGCCGAATCGTTTACACTATCTTTTCGCAGACCTATTCTTCCTGGGCTTGTAGTGATTGGGAAGTATGACGGAGTACATCCGTGCTTAACGTAAGTTTTGAATCTAGACACCTTGCCCTAGCTAAGGGCAGTTGCGTTACGCCACTTCCGCATGCTAGCTCATAGCCACGCCAATCACTTGTTTTCGTTGCCTGCAGATGTGGGACCACTGCAGGAAAAGTGTTCATTCACAATCCACATGAATCGCAGAGCGTACCTGGTGATAGCTTAACGGGCAACGGTAGCAGCGCACCTGTGACCATTTTGAACATCAATCGCGACATGACAGCGCTCGCGGTAGGGAAGCTAGGCGCCTTGGAGCATGATGCGCTCTTCGTGGGAACGGCGACCAGTTTGCAAGCATACGATGTCCATGCCAACGCAGACATTTTCTACAAGGAGGTGCACCTAATAGAAGTTTTGCACTCCTAGGTGTCACTGCGGCAGTCCTGCGTTTCACGTGATTAATCCAGGATCAAACACATTCTACGCTATTCTAGGTTCCTGGTGGCGTCCGGGTCGTAGCAGTGGGCGCGTTGCCGCACCACCTTCAGAGCCAACCAGACAAGGAGCTTCCTGGGCAAGTCCACTCCCGTGATGAAGGCTCCAGCGACGATGCGTTGAACGCTTCTCAGGGCTCTCGCGACCCGCCAGCGTTAGCGGTCGTCGGTGGGGACTGCTCCCTTGTCGGCTTCGACGAACATGGCACCGAAGCTTTCTGGACGGTGTGTGGCGACAACGTTGGTGCCATGGCACTCCTCACCAATAACAACGGTGGTAGCAAGAGCAGCAGCAGCAGCAGCAGCAGTAGCAAAGGCACTAGCTCCCTGCCGTGGGCGGATATGGCGGTCGGCTGCGACGACTTTGCATTGAGGTTTTTCAAGGTGCGGTTTTGTGATGATTCTAGGATTTTTTTAAAAGGCATAGAATATGGCTTAGGACATAGATCTAGAAGTAATTTGGCGCTCGGCAACTGACCTTTTCACAACACGTGCTATGGGAAATTTCACCAGGGAGAAGAGCTCTTCGCGGAAACCTTTGAAGCCGATCGCTTTGTAGCCCTCGCTCAACTGAAAACTGGATCTTCCAGTGCTCGCGGCAACAGCACTAGAAATAGGAGCAGCAGCAGCGGCAGCGGTGACGGGGTTGTTAACACGAGCTTCGTGGAAGGCAATAGCAAGAAGGCTCATTCAAAGGCAGGAGCACCCGGAGTGCGCGTAGCCTACGGCCTTCGAAACGGGACTGTAGGGGTGTACGAGGGAGGAAAGCGGGTGTGGCGGGTGAAGTCGAAACACCGGTGAGCATGCGTGAAAAGTGCCGAGAGAAATCAAAGCAAGCAAAGTAAGAGTGCATGGACAACGTGTATTCAGTGAAAATCTCCACTGTCTATATGTTCACTCTGCGGAATGTCAGATTCCTTCTGTTTGTATTGCCTAGAATAATTCTCTAATTCATAGGCCTCCTCTGCTGGCAATCATATCTCTCTCTCTCGCTAATACCAAGTGTCATTGTTGGTTTGTTGGTTTGTTGTTGTTGTTGCTGTGGTTGCTGCTGTTGTTGCTGCTAGGTGTGTCGCAGTGGTGGGCTTCGATTTGAAAGGCAACGGCGTGGAGGAAGTCGCATCGGGATGGAGCAACGGGGCCGTCAACGTTCGCCAGGCTGCCGATGGCGTCATGCTGTTCAAAGTGCCACTTGTGGACGCCACGGCGCCCGTGGCTGGATTGAGCGTGTGCGACTACAAATTTGACAGCATGAACCCGGGCTTGCAGGTAAAGAAACACAACAAACACAACAGGATGATAAGTCCAGTGTTTAGTATGTTGTTGAGGAGAATGATAGTCCCTATTGGATAATCCGGGCTGGTCTCATGACCCCTCTGGTCTTAGATTCTTGATGTCTTTTCACCCCTGTTTGTTCTATCAAAGTTCAAAGATCTTAGTGTAAATGCACAACTCCAAGTGAGAGTTTTGCCATGTCAGTTTACTCCACTTCCACTCGCTCTTATCAGTTCCACTTGTCTCATACACAAACCCCTATCCTTGCACATGTAAATACGACCTTGCCCACACATGTGCTCAGCTGGTGGTAGCGCACACTGACGGCGAAGTGCGAGGCTACTCCGCTGTGCCCCTGTCTGCGGCTGCGGCGGCGGCTGCAGCTGCTCGTAGTGCTGCCACGGCGGCGAACTCTCTTCAGGAACCTGCAAATCAGGGCAGTTCCTCTTCTGGTGGTGGTAGTAGCGCGGTCGGAGTACCCGCTGGTGCTTCTACGGAGGAGGTTGCGGAGAGTCTGCAGCGTGAAAAAGCGGCGTTGCTCGAGGAACTGCACGCCGTAAGCTTGGCCCAACAGCGGCAGGCAGCGGCGCCTCGCCGCGGAGCTTCGAGCGATGCAACCTCGGTGCGCTGCCTTCTTTCTGGCTTCTCATATATTTTCTTCTTCTTCTCAAATATTAGGGCCTTGCCAAATGTACGTATGTTTCGCTGCTTTCGCACTTTGACTGAATGTGAAAGCACGAATTTATCCCCCCCTCCACCCGTTTACATTCTTTTGTGATTTAGGTTTACGCCACCTCTATCGACCAGCTGCAGTTGCTAGCGGAAGTAGTGTTTGACGACTCGGAAGGCCTTCAAGTTCAACTCAGCTTTTCCAGCAATGCACCACCAGGCCTCAACATCGTGCAAGGTGAGAAGTCTTTTATTTTGCTCGTATACTGCAACTAATATTATGTTTTTGGCTTTTTCTTTCATTCCCTTTTGGCATTCTATTCTATAATCATCTATCATTTTTCTTGCGATAACTCAACGACTACTTTCTGATTTCTTCACTTCTGGCCTACATGTGCGCGTGCGTGCTTGTGTTTCTATTCTACGGTGTAGCGGTGCTGTGGGATCTCGAGGCAGGCGGGCTGTTTCTCACCGATCCAGATAACAGTACCGACGACGCAAACGACAACAATAACAACAACAACAACGACGGTGGTGGTCCCGCGATCAACTTCAGCGAATCGTTCTTCGCCGCGCCCGCTGACCCTAAACCTACGCTCATTATTCCTCTGCGCCCCACACGCAACGCCGCCACCTCCGTGAGCGTACAGGTGTGGCCCTAGCTACAACTTGTCCTGGCAATTTTCCTATGGTTTTCTCTCTCACTGTTCACCGCGTTTCTTTCGACACCGGTGGTGCAAACTCACATTCGTCATCATATATTTGTCCGCACTATAATAGGCCATGGTCGGCACGCGCGTGGATCCTGTCCACCTGGCCGTGCTCTCTGCCTCGTTCCAACTGCCCAAGTTCTCCACCCTCGTCCTCCAGGTCGGTAGCCTTAAATTTACACCGGTTGCGTGCACATGTGCACAGCACTTATGTGTACTTCAAATCTTGCTAATTTATTCGTTCAACCATTTACCCCCAACTCTGTTGCACTGCTTCACTACTTGATGTGTCCTCATTCAAGCGTACCGTTCTCCTCTCCCTTAAACCTCTGTTGTGCTTCGCATTTGTAACCATTGGTGTATGGCTGGCAAAACCACAGGACACTGGCTTCGACTTTCCGCCCCATTTTCCGCCTCCTGAGGGGGTAGTAACCTTTCGCTTGAAGCCTGGCCCCGATCCCAACAATGAAACAAGCAGCGGTAACAGCAGCCCAGGGCGCAGAGGCACATCTTCATCGTCATCATCGTCATCATCGTATTTGTCGTCAGGTCTCGAGGAAATTGTGCAGTGGTGCAACCAGACTTTCGTCATCAGCACTCGTGGCAGCAGCAATAGCGGAGATAGTACTGGGGAGAAACACATGATTGGAGTGCAAGAAGCTTTACACGCCCACCGGGAATCCATACCGGTGCAGCCGGGCAACGGCGGAAGCCCCCGTTTTCGCGTCATTTTTGCTCCGGTTGCTGCCTCGAGGAGTACGAACAGCCATGGCAGCAAGAATGGTGGCAGGAATCAGATAGGACCTTCGCACCCTGGTGCTCTTTGGATCGATGCAAAATACGACGACAACCACAGCGAGAGTGATCCTTCAGCCTTCGGTGGTGGCAGCAGCAACCGAGGAGGCGGGAGCGCAGGGAGCGCGGGCAGCAACCAGAGCAATGGGAATGGGTCAGGAAGAGGAGGAAGTTGGATGGTCGTGTCGGTGCGGTGCGAGTCTTTGGAGTTAGCCGCTGCGTGCGTCAGCGACTTAGCTTCGTGTTTGAGAGTGGCTGAGATGGAAGCAGTGGCGGACTTTCCTCACGAGATGGAGGCTCTCCGGGAGACTCTGGGGCAGGTGTGATCAGGAAAAAAGCCTCTACACTTGACAAACAAAATAATGATAAGTACTTTCATCGGATTGCAACGAGAGAAAGAGATTACGAAAGGGAAACGGAATATCCTCAAGTATTAGACTTTTGAGGTGGTTGCATTTTTACGAGAGAGGTTGAAAATCAAGGTTAGAAGTATGAAAGTCATTTGCCCTATTTTTTTGCCTTGGCTGCGCTAGGTGGCAGAATACAACCGCCTTCGACAGCGCTTAGCAGTCGATTCTGCGGATGGCGCCAACCGAGTCAAAGCTCTCATCGTGAGTCTTCTTGATGTCAAAAACTGCCATAGTTCGAAATGATGACCTGCAGACTTGTTTACCTGTGTGAATAAATATCTTGTGTGCGAAATTTATTTGCCGTCAATAATTTTACTCAATGTTTTTTTTTGCCCATCAATCACCTTCTCATGCTCCTTTGCATTCACGTGTCTTGTATGTCACCTTAAAATACTTCGTTACTAGGTCCGAGCCGAGGATGCTCGGCAGCTGGGTAACATGTCTGCGGTGCAGGAGCATTACTCCAGCTTAGAGCGCCTCAACGCTGAAATGGCCATGGAGTGAGCTTAGTTTTGCTTTTTCCTTGATGCTGCGAGCCTAATCACAACAGACTTCAGCTCCTTGTTAGCTAATCTCGCCTTGATACGCTTACTGTCTGTTTCAGATTTCTTTTCCTTTCCTTTCTCTGGGTCTTCTTTCCTTTTTCTTTTCTCTTGCTCCAATTTCTTCACCCTTCTTCTTGTTCCTTCACACCCCTTAGGTACACCAAGCGGGCGAACAACCACGCAGCCCTTCTCGCTGCTCTGCGCGAGGTCAATGTGGCGATCGAACGTGCCAGTCGCTTACGCGTGGGCCAGCCCCGCACTAATATGGTAGCCGCGGCTCGCTCAGCGGTCAAGACCAACAACGCAGACCAACTTGTGGGAGTGTTATGCAATGGCAGCTCCTCTCAAGTGAAGCTTGCCAGATAATAGTGAAGGGGAGTGGCTTCGAGCACCGTTTATTTTGCGAATACCAGAAGAATTACGGGGAGGTAACCGGGGTTTTATTATATTGAACTATATGTTGTGCTGACCTAGCTGAAGTGCCCACTAATACTCTGGATTAATTCGCAAAATCCCAGGTCGCGATGTTATATAGACCTATGACTGCAGTTTTGATGTATGATGTAGATAAAAGATAATGGGTTTGTCAGATCGCCATACCATATCCATATCAGGCACTTGCCAGGCAGCGCATTACGGCACGCTGCGCGTCACCCTACGGCCCTTCCCCCTGGACCCACGTTCTACATCATCCTGTATTTCGCGCTGCTCATCGTCCATCGCCTATGCCCATCGCACATTCACATTGCACATAGAACATAGAAAAATCGAACCCCCCTGTATATGTGCTCATCACGGCGTCAAAGAAGATGATAAGATCAGATGATACGATGATGTCGCGCGGTTTTCAAATTATTCGAGGACTGCAGTTACTTCTTAGAAGTGCTAGCGTGCTAGCTAGCTACTCTGTAGCTAGACTTCTAGCAACTTATTTGAGGTTTGTTCATAGTAGAATTTAGATTCGAGGCTAGCGGCCCGCTAAGAGGTGTCTTCGCGATGGATAAAGCTCTGGGGAGTCCACTCGGTGTCCCTGCCTCGAAGAAGAAGGACCCACGCGCTGAAATGGCGGCAAGAATAGCGGCCGATTCGCGAGCACAAGTAAGCGCACTGAGTAGCTAGCAACTCAACGACGTAGTGCACCAAAGACCAGTGTCGATGATGACAATGATGTAATGCTTTATGAGCAAATTGTCTAGAAACTACTACTGAGTGTTCGAGTAATTTGCCTCACCATCTAACCATTGTGTAGGCTGCAGCGTCGAAGATGGCTAGTGACCCCAAGGCCCAAGCAGCCGCTCTAGAATATGCCAAGTCCGGTAAAATTGACTCGGAAGTGGCCGAAGACCTTGCCAACAACCCAGCAGTGCAAGAAGCTACCAGAAAAGCGGCGATGGAGGCCGCCAACGACCCGAAGGCTCGCGCTGCTGCCATGTCGTATGGAAAAAACATGCTTTCGGGCAGTAAATTCGGGGGCATGTTCGGGATGGGCCAAGGTCCAGGTGATGATGTCGACGCCAACGAGCTTGCTGAGAGCAGACCTTTGATGGAAGATGTAGGCGGCGGCGGCGAAGCTGCAAATGATAACATGCAAGCTCGCGCACAAGAAATAGCTACTGGAAAGGTACGAAATAGATACTACAAATGGGTACCTACTAGGTGAATATAAAGTTATTGACAACCTTGCTCACTGCTAATGAATTTTGTGTGCACTAGGCCGGAGAAGCAAAGGCTATGGCGACAGCGAAAGCAGCAGAGGCAACGAAAAGGGTTCAAGGTGCGATGAAAGAGCGCTTGGGTGCCAATGCTCATGTCTTCACCGAAGGAGGCATGCCGGACAAGGAAAAAATCAAACACAAGGCACAAGACTTTCTCATGGGTGGAATCAGTCGAGTCACGAGCATGTTTGGCGAAGGCGGTAAATACGAAGAACTGGGCGATGAAATGATCAATGACTTTGAGTTGGAGGGCATGGAAATGGCCGACCACGAATACGAAGTGCCACGCGAAGGTGGAGCCGATCCATGGCTTGCGTCGGATGCTGAACTCGACGCAATCGGCGTGTTTGACGACAAATACCATATTCGCCAAAAACTCAAAGCTGAGCAGCTGCTAGAAGACGTGCAATTCAAACAGATCATGTACGCGTTGGCCGGGCAGTATTACTCGCGGAAAAACAGGCAGTTTTTCATCATTCCCACAATCTTGCTCACGAGCTTCTCCAGCTTCTTCTCGTTCGCTGCGGCAACGTCAGCAAATCACGCTCGCATGATGTCACTCATGGTGGGATTCATGGGCACAGTGGCAACCCTCCTCACGTCGCTTCGTTCGCAGTACAACTTCGACCAACGGTCCGAGCAATTTCGTACCGCGGCAAAAGGTTACCGGACGATTTCACAAAAGCTCAAAGGGAAATTACGCAAAGACGAAGTTACGATTGAAGCATGGGACCAAACCTGGAAAGACATCGAGTACCGCTTATCGGACGTTGCTTCGGCTTTAGTGGAGTTCCCGCCGGCACGGCTGGTCGAACGCTGGATTCGCCTTGGCAACTTTATTCCAATTGGCGACAACAAACACGGAACCAGCATGCCGCCTTGGGTGGCCTATTTCGAAGATGCCCTCGTGGAGCACGGCATTCAGGTTCGCAAGCATGCTGTTAAAACTTAATCACGGAATCCTCTCACCATTTCATTACTTTTCTTCATATCTGATTTATACTCGTGTAGACGGCGGAAGATGTCGAATTCATCAGTGAGGACGTGTTCAAAGAGCTCGACGCAGACGAGCGGCTCCCACCAGTCGTTGTCAAGAAACTAAAAGACATGAAAAACGTGCAGCTCGAGCTGAGAATATGTCCCGGGGACGCCTTTGGGCTCTTGCCACCTGTTGGCATTCAAATTTCCAGAGTGCCGCTGAAGGCCTCGACGCAAGAAGCCTTCCATCGCCGCGGGGTGGATCATACCAACAAGCTGCGGCTTGCGTCCAACAAAGTCTTGGACTTGGTGCTCAATGAACTCATTGAGAAAGGCACAGCGCCCTTTCCAGACCAATGGCAGGCCATCGAAGAAGCGTCTTGCCTGCTGAAGAAACACGGCGAGCTGGGGTACCCGATCATGCGCAAATTGTGGAAAGGTGGGTGCATTCGAGTGGAATTGGACGAGCGCGCAGTCGCACGGATTGAGAGATGCAAGTTAGCGGACCAAGTGGAAGTAGATGGCCGCATCTTGAGCAAAGCGTCGCTGGTTCGCGTGAGCGAAGAGTACAAAAACGGCGGCGGCAACGGCGGTGCTTTCTTGCGCGCCAACCGAAAGACAAACGACGCCGTGTTACCTGTGATTGCGGAACCTGCTAGAGAAGGCAGCATCAAGCGCTTGAACCTTCCTAGGGGTGTGAGCTACGAAGCTCCAACCACAAGTGCCTTGAGCGCTCAGGTAATTTTTATGGACGTTTTTGAAGGCGTGCTCAAAATGATGGGATTGAATAACTCTCCTTCTCCCTGAATTTTCAACAGCAAAAGAAGGAGCAGCAATTCTCGACACGAGCGACGTCTACGACGGCATCTACTGCACAATACGTAATGCAGAATAAGTATAAAACATGCTTTTATTTCGTTCGACAAACGTGGTCAAGAATTTTCCCAACTCCTTCAAAGCCTGTTCGTTGAAATTTACTTTTTGATGTTTGTGGTTCTATTCATTAATTATAAACCACAAAGATGAAGTCGCAATTTTTGGCTCTTTATTTTTTTCTCACTACAGGCCTCAGCGTCTCCAACCACAACAGCTAAAACGGCTCCTATGAATGCTCAGGACATGCAGTCAACTCCAGTGGCAACCATGGTGAGCCCATTGAAGGCAAAGCAGGCTAGGAGACCGATTGAAAAAAGGAGCTAGTTGAAATCATTTTAATGCGAAATAGTTTTCGAATTGAGATGGCGTGTGTGATGTCTCCTCTATAATACCGAACACCGAGTCGGATTTCAGTATTCGGTGCTCTCCTACCGGTATCTCCAATCTACAAATAGATATGAGAGTCAGTCTGCTGGAGGATGTGGGTATTAAAAGAGTATATGGTATTCCGAGGTCCATCGCCATGAGGCTCGTTTTTATTTTTATTATACTAGTAGATTC
>Ga0307930_1000888_pt1 | contig 24077 bp, 28 predicted proteins | sample OrgLakmetageno46_FD_203161 | JGI IMG/M metagenome (GOLD analysis project Ga0307930, IMG submission 203161) | Saline water microbial communities from Organic Lake, Antarctica - #46 | ecosystem: Environmental > Aquatic > Non-marine Saline and Alkaline > Saline | place: Antarctica: Organic Lake...
TGAGGCACCACGATTCGCACCCATACAGCAGCACCGCCAGAACACCACCAGTGTAAATCTTTCCTTTGAGCCGCTCAGACACATCGCGAGTACTGAAGAAATGATCACGTAGCGCATGGGACCCTTCACTATCCTTTAACCTTTATGACCCTCTTCGTATAAGATCGGTCCGAGCTCTAGTGTAGAGTTGTACAGCCCGAAAATGGGGAATATCCTAGGATGGACGGGGAGTAAGACGCCGTCAGCAAGTTAATCATGGGCAAATTTATACATCTTCCGGAACTACAATTTTTTTCTCGGGCGACGCTGTCTTCATGCTGAACTTCAGCATCTAGTCGTTGTTCTCGACGCTGCCAGAAGACACCAAGATTTACAGCACCTTCCTGATGCCCTTAAAAAATCTAAGAACAGCAATGGAAAGAGAAGACTCGAATTACTCTACTAAACTATATTCAGATTTTCTTTGGAGTGCCCAGAAGGTGTCGAACTCGACATTCACAACTTTTTTGCGTTCAACGATTTCGACAGATTTTCGTAGCTTCGTAGTGCTAGAATTAAACGTTTTGCGCCATAGATTCTGACCATCGAGGCTGATGCAGCTCTAGTTTGGACCATGATCGGATGCATGTTGCTCCTCATCAATTGTTTGCTGATAGCAACCTTGTATCTGTCCACCCAGAGAAAGTTGGAATTTTCCGACTGTACAAATCCCGGACCGATCTTATACGAAGTGGGTCTTAACTCGTGAACTTCCGCGGGTGCTGCTACTCACATGAAATAGAATTCAATTATAGTCTCCGAAAATTCCGGATGCTGCTTTTGGCTCTTGGTTGGGCTAGACACAAGACTAGACTAGGATAAGGGATCGTACATCACCTTCAGCTGCCGTCTTCTACAAGGGCAGCTAAAACACAAAGGGCAACCGCGCGTTGAAACTAGTGTAATCATGGAATGAGAACTAGAACTTGGCTAATAAGCAGCTAGGAAATGGGTAGTCTTGTGGTTGAATTAAGCACCGTCAGCACCTCTTTCGGTGCGGCCGAGGTCGAGCCACCACTTCGGCACGTCTTCTTCTCGGCTGGCCGTCTTGGCCGGGTTGTTCAGAACCTTGTTGGAGAACCAACCAAGTGCCCGAAACACCTGGCTGGTGGCACCAGGAATAGGGATGTTTGCCACGCGGATCAGACCAAGCGCAGCGCCCACGCCTCCCGTGTTGCCTTCGAAACGATCAGCGACATAGCCTACTGTGAGCTGTTTCACACGCTGGTCGTCGTCAAAGAGAATCGAGAAAGTCTCTGGAGCTCCATCTACCTTGTTTCCACTAGGTGGTGCAGTGATACCGAAGCCTAACCCTAACGAACCCGTGTTTGTGCCTGTATTGCGCACGAGAAACCACACTTTGCGATCGTTGACTGGGTCGACGCTAAAGCCCCATGCATTCGGGGATATGTCTGGGAACGCCTCGTAAATCTTAAACGTTTCCATGGTCTCTAAGTAATCTTTCTTGTTCAATGGTCCTACCACTGGCCCACGGAACACAAACTGCTCGCTGAGCATTTCCGGCCTTGGCGAGCTGTAAAATCCACTGCCAGTGTGAAGAAATTCATTTGCTAGGTCGAGCGTTGTTTTGTCTCCGGTCTCCGGAATTGGTGGGACAAATTTCGAAGGACTTCCTGCCACTGAAGATCTTACTAAAGCATTTCGCTTAATGCCGGCAGTACTCTTGACGAATAGTGATGTCACTGGTGCCACGAAGAGCGCTAGAGAGCAGAACATCCATGGCGCCATTTTCTCGATTTTCCTTTGGTCTCTCTTCATTCATCGCGTCATCGCGTCATCATGTCATCATCGCATACGTAAGAATCGTGTGATTTACGGTAAAATCAGTGAGCTAACTGAAACCAAGATCCACTTTCCGTTCCACTTCCTGTCTTCTTGATTTGATACAGGAAATCTACGAGCAGTTTGGGCTGGCGATTGCAGACATGCATCTCTTTCCTTAACGCTAGAGATGTTGTTCACAGAGAAAACATAACTTTGCATTTTTCGCGCGAAGTGTGCCGCTGGATGCAATATCACGAGTTGGAAGCGCAGTAGCTTAGAAAACCTCACCTTCAAGTAGTCGACCTTGAATCTTGACACCATGATGACTTCAGCATTTGGCCGCCTTACCAGGCTATTGTTGCTAGGCTCTTCGCTGGCATGGGCTCCTGGGCCAAGTATGCACCCTCACTATTCAATAATTCGTACTTTAAGGCCTCTAAATCCTATTCGTGCTACAACCATCGAGCAGCATGAGCCAGTAGGTGCTACGACGAAGGTGACACCTGCCTCCGCTCCAGCAATCTGCACCAACTCGAGTCAGCACGCATCAGATGCGTTCGATCTGCTACAACGTGCAGTGGCTGAGGCTAGAGGCTTTAGCTGCGCGCAGCAGCCGATGACCAAAACAGGATCTTCGTCTCCGTTGCCTCAAGGGCGCGCCGAGCAGCCGCCACACCTCTTGCGTGCCACGGCCCTGTTCTTGAGGGCACTCAAGCTCGAGGTTGACGGAGAAGAAAAAGGAATAAAATCGGCTTCTGAAGCATTGAATACCGTCAAAGTAATTGACAAGGTTGCGCTTGACTGTGACGGACAAAAGCCAGCGTCGCGCTTTGTAGGGGTCCAGTGGGACGTCCGAAGAGGACAATGGCGCGTGTCTATCCGCCTGCGCAACCGCCAAACCACGTCGTTAGGCTTCTTTGACGACGAAACCCGCGCTGCAGAGGCTTATGATGTACAGGCTCGTAGCCTAGGCAAGCCTGTGAATTTCCCAGCTCAAGGAACGGACGAACAGCAGGCCTCAAAAAGTGGCACCCCACCTCAGTCCGCCGCCAAATCGGCGGTGGGGGCTGCAGGCGATGCGGCAGTAAGAGGGCGGTGCGCCACCGTTATGCAGTGCAACCAACTGATCGTGGCCCTGGCAGACTCGCCAGGAAGCAGCACTGCTCAAAGCTCGGGCGCCACCAATGCCCTTGGCGAGTCGAGCAGCCGACGCCGAAGCGGCACGGAGCACCAGGAGGACGAATTCAGCGACTACAAGGCGAGCCTGTCAGAGTGGACCGGCCTGGACCTAGCACTGATAGTCTACGAGCAAATGCACAAGCACGGTACATACAACAAAAGCAAGAAAAATAGTCCGGGTAGTAGGGTAAACAGCAAGGGCACCAGCAGAAGCTTGGACAGTGATGCTAGGAAGAGCAACATTCCTCGGCCTGATGTCGTGACTTACGGAGCCTTAGTGGCGCGGCTAGGCGCAGCAGGGCGGCTCAGTCGCGCTCTTCAGGTGAGCTTCACAGCTAATACTAACCAAAAAGTGTTATTTCGAAACACCGTAACAAACGATCAAAGAGTAACATTGTCATGTACTACATCTCCTACTTCTTAAGGTTTGGGCGAATATGGAACAAGATCCGCGAGTATTCCCAGATGTACCCGCTACCAATGCTCTTCTGAATGCCTACGCAAAGGTGGTGCTATCACAAAATCATAAAACAAACACGTCTTCTTTCCTCATCACGAATACATTCCAGGCAAATAATTAGGAACAAAGAAAGTACTTGCTCAAATGCTCTCATGGTGATGCTATTTCTTTTGTCTAGGGCGGTGGTGGCAGTAGTGCTGGCAGCGCCCATGCAGAAGCTGCAAGCAAGGTGTTGAAACGCATGCCATTGGGCGGCTTACAGCCCAATGCGATTTCCTACAACTCTGTCCTGGACGCGCACGCTCGCTGCGGCGATTTAACCAGCTGCGCATCTCTGTTGCGTGCAATGGTGGGTGCTACGACTGGCTCATCATCTAGGAGAAGCAGCAGCTCGTTGTTGGCTGTGTCTACAGACCCTACTGTGTCAGCTAATGCCCCTTTTGGTGATGTCATGCCGAACGCGCGCACCTACAGCATTCTGATGCGGGCTTGCGTGGAAGCGCAGCGCCCGAATGATGCAGCCAAGCTTCTTGCGCACCTTCAAATCGTTGAAAGCAGGCAAAACCACCAAATGAATGGTGCGAGCTTGGGTGGAAGCGCAGAGGTCAACAAAGAGAACAAAAGTAGTAGCAACAGTGGCACTAGGAGAAAAAACAACAGCAGTAACAGCAACGGCCGTAAGAAGAACATCAGCAGTAGCAAGGGCAGTGGTAGTGGTGAAAGAAGCGCACTCATGGCAAACGCCGTGCATTACACCACCTTAATCGACGGGTTTGGGTCTGCTGGGCAACTCGACTCGGCGTTTGAATGCTTGCGCGACATGGAAGCGCGGGGTTTGAATGCCAATGTCTACACGTGGACGTCGCTCATTGACGCGTGCGTGAAAGCGGCCGCGCGAGCGCCCCATGCGTCGGTATGGCGGGACGCTGAACTGGCGATTGCAGCTGCCAAAAGTGCAGAAGCCGCCGCTGCCGCAGCGGAATCGGCTTTGATGGAAGAGGAAATGGCAACAATGGCGTCGTATCCTACTCTTGAAGAATTGGAGGCAGATCTGAGAAGCAGCAGCAGCAGTACCAGAAGCAGTACCAGCAGCAGTACCAACAGCGGTGTCAGCAGCGGTGCCAGCAGCGGTAGCAGTGGTCGAGGGTCGTTTGCGCGATTGCAAGCAGCGCGGTTGCGGAAAGAAGCAAATGCGTTGAAAGACCGTGCTAACACTTTAACTGCTTCTTTACAGCCGCGGAGCCTGCTCGACAAGTTACGGGGCACTCCTTCTCAGGTTGGGTACAGCAAGGCTAGCTCAGGTGCCACTACCCGCAGCAATAGAAACAGCGAGAGCGAGGATCAAGCAGTCGCACAAATTATCGCTGATTTGAACCTGGCCTTCGGAAGTGGAGAGTCAAGAAATGCCGTTGAAATATTAGAAGATAGCAGCGTTGAGCTGTTTCAAGATGCACAACCGCCTCACGATCTGACGGTTGCGGCACTGAATGATGACTCAGCAGCAACGGGAACAACACCAGTGCCCGAAACAGCAGGCTCTGGGAGCACGCGCAGCCGTGAAACGCTGTTGAGGCTTGCGCTGTCGCTGTTTCAAGCCATGTTGCAGAGCGGTGTTCGGCCGAACAAGGTAATAGGCCCTCCCTATTTACCACGTGATATATACCTTTCATGCACCATACTTGCGTAAATTTAATATGTTTACTTTTTGGAAGTTTGAAAGGTCGTCCAATTCTTCATTCTTCGCTTGAATAGACACCCCTTCAAAGTGTAAAACAATCGCATTCTTTGCCGTGGCGTACAGAAGTATAAAAAATCGGTGCGCTAAACCTTCACCGCCTGCATTGTGTGTGCCTACTGCTTGCAGGTGACGTGCACAGCTTTGATGGACGGTTTGCTGAAGTGCGGCGAATTGGACGCTGCGCTCGAGCTCGTGGAGTTCATGCGACACGCGGGGCTGGCGCCGTCTGCGGTGAGTGTTTGTAGAAATATGTGGGAGTAAAAAAAAACAGGGAAGCTGTGCACCCTGCATCAATGTGACATTTTTGTGTGACAATTTTTTTGCCTTCTTTGAAAGCATAAGTCTACTTCATCAGCCATTCAACCATACAAAACGTTTACTAACTTTGTCATTGTGTCTACTTACACCTAACAATAGGTGACCTTCACAGCCCTTTTAACAGAATGTGCCCGTCGCCCTGGCCATGCCAAAGCTGCGGCTCGCCTCCTCCGCGCCTTAGATGACGACGATGCGGCTGCTGCCACATCTTCGACTTCGATTGCTGCTCGTGCCAATGCTGCGAGCCAGTCCGTCGCCAGTATCGTTGCCGCAAACCTCATTCAAGCAGCGCCGTCGTCGTCTTCGCTACGAAAGGTGCCACAGCCTTCATCCGGAGGAACGAGAGCAGCACCAGCACCAGCGGCAGCAACAGATGGTGCTACCACAGCAGCAGTATTACCTACTGTAGGTGCAGCGCCGGAGTCAACTAGCATGTCATTGGGTGCAGTCCTTGTGTCACTCTTTGGAGAAGCGAGTCGAGTCGAAGACGCGTTTTTCGTGGTGCAAAAGATTGCTGGCCTTGCCGCTGAAGCATCCAGCAGCAGTGATAGTGGTAGCAGTACTACTATTGCCACTTCTCCTGCTGCCACTGCTACAGCTGCTTCTGCTGCCGACAGTGCGTCTGCTAGCCCAGGCGCTCTTGATTCGAGCGCTGCAGCCGCAACCACTCTAGGTGACGACGCTTTTCAAGCTGCCTTGTCGACTGCTTTCAGTGCGGTTGACACTGCGAAACGGCTAGATGATGCGGTTGAGCTTCTGGACTTGCTCAGGGCCAAAAACATGGACCAATCAGCGTCTCGCCGGTTTCAAGACGAGGATGAAGCATCAGGAGGTGCCAGTGGGAATGCAGATGGTGTCGAAGGCTTTCGAGTCAACGAAGTGACGTACGCTGCGCTGTTGGGTGCGTGCGGGCGGGTGAAGCGACTCGCGACGGCGTTTGCCGTCTTTCAGGTACATGTGCCCACTTGAGTCGTAGTGATCGAATGCATATTCTTGCTTTTTCGCTTTCTGCTTTACAATTACTCTCCTTTAAAGATGCATGGTCAATGACACTGTGAATTTAATCGAATAACCACCTTTGTTGAAAACACCAGCGCGCCAAAGAGCAACTTCTGGCAAGGCACCAAGCCAAGCGTCGGGCGCTCCTTTGGAATGCAGATGCTACCGAGTCCTTGACTGCCGGAACTGACGAGGTCTATGCAACGGCACCATCAGCAGCACCTTCATCAGTACCATCATCATCAGCAGCAGCTTCTCCTGCGGCGATTGCGTCAGCGACTGCTGCATTGGACTTGGAGCTCACCAGTAAGCTCGGGCGCCTGTACGGCTCTCTCGTCGACGCCTGCTCTGCTGCTGGGGACGCACAGGCTGCTATTCAAGTGAGTTGCAGTTCTTGAAAGAAGATGAGGAACATACTTCCTTTGTTCCTTTAAACTATTTTCTTACACTTCACCGCACATCTAAAACTTGGGAACTCTTTTCTTCTTGCCGTCCTCTTCGCTTCCTTTTCCAGGTTTTTGACGCCATGGCCGAAGACGAAGTCGCTCCTGGTGTCGGCGCCTACACCTCCCTCTTGCAAGCTCTGGCCAAAGACAATGACAACGCTCGGGTGCCATCGCCAATCACTCGTGCTTCGCAAGACAAAGACAACGCGCAGGTTTTTAAAGCTCCTGCCCTTTAGCCTATCTTTTATTCTTCGAACCTCTTTCTCTGTCTCAAATTTTATTTAATTCCAATTTATTCCCTTCTCCTTCTCCTTCAGATAATTTTTCAGAAGCAATTTACGAAATCAAAGCTACAGCCAGCACCAACAGCACCGACATTGACTGTGCGGCCAGAACGAGGCGTGTTAGGACTGGGCAGGTTTCTGAGAGACACCGCAGAGCCAAGCAGCAGCAAATCTCTTGCTTCAGCTGCGGCCACTGCTGCTGCTGCCACTGCTGGTATTCCCTCCACAGGTTCAGACCAGACTATAGCTAACGACAAATACCGAGAGGGTCTGTCAGCTCCCAGTACAAGAGAGGGCACGTCAGAAGACCGTTCAGCCGAGTCCGAAATGGCAACTTCAAGAGGATCCACGACACGTGCTACGGCACCACCAGCACCGGTGCCACAAGAGGTGAGACAGAAGTGTGATTATTTTTCTCACACATTCATTTCCTCTTGAAGGCCTTTGCTTCTTGCTTCGTGCTTCTCTTTCCCCCTTCTCTCAATTTCTTTTCATCTAATTTTCTGAATTGTGGTTAGCATCAGTGTCTTTTCATTCTGTATGTATTTGAATTTCAATCAAAGCAACCGTCCTTTCTTACCAATCCCACATCTGCCTTCGGAATTTCACATTTTATTTTTATTTTATTTTTCTAACAAGGTGGAGGCGCACTTAGTGCAAGTCTTTCTGCTCTTCGGTGAGATGCGCGCCCGGGGAGTAGAACCCGACCGAGCGGCCTACAACGCTTTGATGGAAGCGTGTGCGCGAGCGGGGGCCGTGGACAAGTGCGCTGGTGTGCTCAACGACTTGGTAAGTAGGAGTGTGTGAGCTCTTTCGAACCGATGAAATCAAATGGCATCTTATGTTGTGTGTTTTCATTGAGAGTACTACCTCATTGATTTTGAAAAAAAAAAGTTCCCTATCTCGAGTCTAAATGTCTCCTTTTCTTGTTGTCGCGTGGCATGCTTCACTCGTTTCGTTTCACTCGGTATGCCACCACCTACCACCCTGTTGCTTCAGGTGGACAGCGGCTTGCGGCCCGACGTGATTTCCTACACCGTCATGATCAAAGCCTTGGGAGCTGGAGGCCGCGTGGACGCTGCGGAAGAGCTTTTTCTTTCCATGCAAGCCAAGGCCAACCACTTCAGCGATCCGGTGAAGAAGTTAGCAAGCAACAGAAGAGCCCTATACCATGCATGACACATGTTTTTTCCCTTGCGCTTCTACTTTGAATTCACATGGGTCTTTCCACTAAAATCGAAGTTACGAATACCATTACCTCTGTAACCTACTCTTGGCTCATTTCCGAAGGAGCCTGCCAACTTTTACCTTGCACTTCTTCTTTTACCTGTGCGCATGTAGGTGGAGCCAAACGAGCGCACTTTTCGGGCCCTGATGCACGCCAATCTCCTCGCAGGCAGGCCTCACCGCACCCTGGCTCTCTTCGACCGATGCAACACGGTACTTGCGCTCAAGCAAAGCCCTTCCTCCTCCTTTTCTTCATCTTCCGCGGCTGCAACAACAACAGCAACAACGAGCGCCGGCAATTCCTTTGAAGCTTCTACGCCAAGCGCTACTGCAACAGCTGCACCTCGAGTGGTGACTGCCGAGGGACCGGCATCAGCAGCGGTGGCAGCTGCGTCTGCGGCCTCAGTAATGGCAGCAGCTAGCGAGGGCGAGGCACCGTCTTCGTCTCCAGGAGGATACAATGGAAGGCCTTACATGTGCTCGTCGAGCGTTACCTACCGACGAGTCCTCGAGGTGAGAGTGCTACTGCACGGCACGCCAAGAAAGGATGGTGGCACAGAGGCAAATTGCACTATGAGGAGACACATCGGTCTTCAGTTGCAGCACTGATTTCGTCTTTATTTTTCGGGTCATCTCCTTCGATACTTTCCTTCTTACGTGTCGAAACTTTCTGCGCTTCATTCTACTTTTTCCTTTTTCTGTGTGTGCAGGCCTGTGAACAAGTCGGCGACTGGCAGCGGGCCCTTGAAGTGTGTGCCGGCATGGCATCTGCTGGTGTCCGGCTCGACAACAAGGGTTTGCTAGCCACCACACGCTTGCTAGATGCCCATGGCCAAACTAGCGCGGCAGCTCGCGTGCGCCGGCAGCGTTACGACCCGAGCGGGGTGTGATTCATGAAGAATGCGACTCGGTTCTCGGTTCGATGCGATTCAGCCGGCTCAGTCAGCCTAAAACATACAAATGGAACTGGAGATAGCTGGAATCATTTTCTGGTGTACTTGCTGGTCAAAAGAGCAAAATGAAATGCCACTTTATGAAGAGTGTTATTGTTTTTTCTTTGCTGTCACCGCCGTTTATACTGTACTGCCCTCCCCTTCCTGTTTCACTTCACAACGAGGCCCATTCACATTTCCCCTGCTTTCGGAAATGGGAAGGAAATCCAGCTAGGTCTTAGCCATAGATATATCTCCTTGTGACATATAGCACGCAGCCCCTCGTTGCAAACTCCGCACTCGTACTCCGCACACCAAGAAGTTCGTTTAAATTCTTAAAAATGCGCATTGGTTCGCACGGGCAGCGAAAAGTGTTGTTTCTGGCTAGACCCTACAATGAAACATTTGACGTATTTTCTCCAGAATATAAGGCAAGTACGTCGCGTCGTATCCAATTCTCTGCTGGCGTCATCGTCGACACGTCATCAAATATACGCCCACATACGGCGTTTGCCATGCGTTTAGTGGGAATCTGCCCTAATATAACGTAATTTACGGTATTGGCGTATTGATTGTCGAAACCTATGCCTCCTTCCGAGAATTGATCCTACGGGGTTCATGAGAGTAAAGATGAATATTGCATTGCGCAAAAGGACACTCAGCCCAGTCAGACTTGTTCTGGAGGATTCATCAAAACGCAGCTTTATGCTATTTGTTGTTGTTTCTTTGCAATTGGGGAGTATAATCTAATCTAATCTAATTGACGTATTTGGTTCAGAAATTTGACGTATTTTTGTAAGGCCTATTTCTGGCCGCCTATTTTAGCTTTTAGCTTCAGAGACACGTGTGTAGCTTCATAGGATTCATAGCTTCTCCAGTGAACCTTCAGCACCGCACAATACTTGCTGACGACTAGAATTCACGACAATAAGTTATAGCTTGAATATGGCGGGAAGTGAGGGTTTCTTTCGTTTATTTAACTTCACTGCAGCGGCGGAAGCATTTTCCGATAGCTTAGAGGCCCTAGACACATCGATCGTGGACTTAGTCGAAGAGCTCGATGCTTCGAAAGAGCATGCCCAGGCTGTTGTATTCATCTTGCAGGTGAACTAGCACCTGTAATTGAGGTCTTGGCTCGATGCCGGCTAGTGTTCTGCCGCTAATTCATTTACTAAGCCTTTCTTCCGTTGTACCTTGTTCTTCACATTTTGTTCTCAACTGCTCCATGCCCCTTGGTGTAGCATCCGCGGCTCATTGCTTGCCTACAGGCTGCTTTTGTGCTTCTTCTCTTCACCTTCTACCTCGTGGGGATTGGGGATGCGCCACCAGCAGCAGCCAATCCACAGGATGCACCCGCTGACGAGGGCCGCCCTCTTCTCGCAGGCTGGGCGCGTATGATAGGCTTAGGGCACCGTTTCCGCAACGGAGCAGCAGCCAACAACGATGCTTTTCCGGGTGCTGGAGTCCAGGGTGACGGAGCAGGAGGAGGTAGGGATATCGGAGATAGAGACGCCGAATTCCGGGCACGTCCACTGCAGCAGCAGCAGCAGCAACAGCGACCGGTGCCAAGAGCAGCAGCGGGAGCTCTCTCGAAGTGGCTGTTTTTAGCTGTTTGCGGCGCAGGCTGGGTGATCTACTCGAAACACTCGCCTGAGCACCAGACGGAGATCAACGAACGGTTCCAAAAAGGCACCAAGTCGTTTCATCGCAAGGTAAACGTGTGTGCGCGTTGACTACACATGTTGTGTTGGGCAGTGTAATGGAGGCTCCCCTTTGTTTCTCAGTCTTTTTGTACGTTCGTACGATTTTTGAGCGTAACTTTGTTTTTGATTGAAACACTTTGAACTATGATTTTGATTCTAAACTCTAGTATGTGCGTGTACGGGGGGCTCCTTGTACCTTAGGTGGCCTTCGCTAATTTGGTAGACGAAGCGTCGGGCCCACGCCCTCAGCATGGGTCCCCTCGCAGGCCTCACGACAGGTGGTTGCCGTGGCCTGGAGCCGACACGTTCCGTAATGGACTTTTTGTGCCAAGAAGCAACGAAATTATTGAAAACACGACCTCCACCCCCGCTCAATCACCAGTTTCTGCTTCTGACAGCGATTTGAGCTCGCAGGCAAATTCAGAAGTGAGCAGCAAAGGCGAAAGCATTGAAAGCAGCCAGAGTGGCAGTAATAGTGTAAGCAGAGTTACCGAATCACTGTGGACCACATGCGTGCGAGTCTCCAACAAACTCTTTGGTTCCGTTGATCACTTCGGCAGCAGTAGAGACAGTAGCAGCCCCAGCGGTAGCAGAAACAGCAATAGGAGCAATGTTAACGGCAGCAGCAGTGATGATACTTCACGCGATTTCATCGTGCCACCATTATCGCCTCAGGAGCCGTCTGCTGCCACTTTGAGCTCAGCGGAGTTGGCCTTGTTGCGTCGGGCCAGCCCTCAGCCGGAGCTGTACTGTGGCAAGCCAGTGCCTACCAACAAGGGGAAGAAAAGCAGTAGAAAGAAGAGGAGACAAGGGCAAGGAGGTTGGGGAAGCAAGAGCCAGCATGGGCGCAGTGAACACTACGATGGCGACGATGACGAGGAAGAGGACGAAGAAGAGGATGATGAAGAAGGCCACAATAATGACGCAATGAGCGGTGGAAGAGGAAGACGAAAACGAGCGTTGAGAGGTGGAAGTGACCAATTCACTCCAAAAAGAGCCAATAAGGCTCCCGTGCACGGTTTAGTGGCAGAGGCGTTCATTGATTACGAGCGGCCCGGCAAACACGGGGCGCACTTGTTTCGCGTCGACTTGGAAGTCCAAAACCGCGGGCTTTTAACGGTAACGCAATTGTACATGTGCATTACGCGCAGACATTTTTCTTGTTGTGCATCAGAAAGTGAATGAATGATCCTTACCTTATACTAGCCTAAATCAAGAGCACCCATGCCCTTGATTCTACTTCTTCCTATGTACTTGCATCCTTCAGGTGCAGCTGGTGTCTGCGGAAAGGCGCATCGTCGGCGATGCTTTGCCTCATCCTTTGGACTCCCGACACCCCCTTCACAACAAGTATTTATCGCGCCTCTTGAAGCGCCATTTGACCGAAACGGCCGAAGCAACGGAGCGAAAGAAGCAAGCTACTAAGAAAACGAATGACCGAAAGCATCACAGCAGTACCGCGGGAGGGCAAACAAAGCGGCGTTACTTCTCAGCAGATAACGAGGAAGACGACGATGAAGACGATGGCGACGACCAAGAAGGAAGTAATGCTGTCGGGGAAGACGATCCAGATGCTACAGAGGACGAAGACGACAACACTGACGACAGCAGCAGCACCAGCCCTGCTCGGCGGGCATCGAAGAAGAAAAAAGCGCCGAAAAAGTCCTCAAACAAAATGCGTGACAAGTCTGTTGGCCGTGGTCGTCTCGTGAAGAAATCCCCTCGGTGGAGGAACAAGAGGAAACACAAGAGGGGGCAGTCAAATGCAGACGGCGATGGCATCGACCAAAGCGACGGAGAAACCGATGAGTATGATCATGACGACGACGACGAAGACGACGATGACGAGGATGACGAGGATGAGGACGTACTAGACAACGGCGGCGGTCTTTACGCGAGCCACGAATGGGCTCCGGCCTTCAGTTATTCGTCCCTAGAACCGGCGGGCCTGGGCCCGCTTGAGGAGTCGGTGATTGGACCTCGCTTTGGCGGGATAGGCGACCAGCACACGGTAAGCTCATGCGCTGAGAGGTTGTTATTGTGGATAAACTGCTGAAAACCTTGAAAAAAAAAGAGATAGAGATAGATCAAGCAGAGAGGAAAAAGAAGAGGTCAATCAACAGGCAAAACGAAAAAATGACGCCAATATATATTATGGTTCAGAAGGGTATTTAAAATCATTTCGTTGGCATACATGTGCTTTGCATCATCAGGTGGCGGAGTCGAACCTCACTGTAGCTTTCGTTGCCGTAGTTCCTCATCCTCGCGCTGCTTTTCACGGCAGCCTCCAATTTCAGGTACACATATAATGCAGTTCTTTCAGAATGAGGTCAAACTCTCGTGGACAACTTTGTATCATAGAAACTGTCGTAGCATGCAGTGTCTAGCAGCCAGCCACATCTTCACTATTTATCACATGTGTACATGCTTCCAAATTATATCAAACGGCCAGGTGCTCCGCAGCAACCCCCATCACGTGCCGCTTCGGCGGAGGTTCTTGGCGCGCGCACATGTAATCGCTTCGGAGCGCGCAGGCAACGCCTCTTTGGCAGCACTCGCTGAATTGGAGCGCTTAGCGACGGTGGAGCGAAACAAACAACCTTCTCCGGAGGAACATGCGTCTCAAGAGCGAGACCAAGCTCCAAGGCTCCAGCAGGCAGAGGCTCAAGCACAGGCACGTGAGGATACTGCTACAGCTGCAGCAACAGCGGCCGAGGAGAAACCAAGAGCACAAGCGAAAGCGAAGCGGATGCGAGTGAAGCAACTAGCCGTTGCAGCATCAGCAGGGGCGCGCGCGTATGCTGAGCACATTGCCGCAGCTGCTGAGCGGGCGAAATCTTGGTATACAGATCAAGAGCACATTTTACTTTTTCTATATTTGTTTAACTTACATGATTTCATTAGGCTTCCTTTACTTATAATTGCGTACGTGCATGTCTCCTCTCTTTTTTGTTGTCTGAAATATTCTATTCATTGTCGTTGATATTGTCATTTTGAACTACTTTAGGTATCCTCAAGTGGGCGATTGGCTGTCGGTGCCTATCAACCGGGTGGCCATGATCGTAGAGCCCGGCGACAACGACGACGACGAAGAAGAAGAAGAAGCGGACATTGACGTGGATGACTTCTTGTACGGGTACTGCCCGGGTGCCAACGGCGGCGGAGGCGGGGCGTTCGTCCCGAACGAGGTAATTTATGCGCGGGTCATTTGTGTGCAAAGCATCTTCTCGGGTGACACACACCTTTGCTAAATACATTTCCTTGACATATTAAGCTAACGAATTCATATTTATTTTTGATGCATGAATTCCCTCCATTTTTATTACAATGATAGGTATTTACTTTTCTCACCCGTAAGCAGTATTATATAATACATGTTGGTTGTGCCTACCTATATCTTAGAAATGGCGCGAAGATCGAGTTGCAGACGCTGCTGCCGACGTTGCCGTGGCGCAGTATTGGGCTGGAGAAGTGGCCAGCGAATCAACGAAACTGGCTTGGAAACGCGCTCAGCCTCATGCCTTTGCCAGCTACACTTACCACAGCAACAGTAGCAGCAGCAGCAGCAGCAGCAGCAGTGGTGGCAGTGCTAGTGGCAGTGATAGCGGCGCTGGCACCGGCGGCGGTAGTAATCGTGGCAGTGATCAAATCGATGACGGCAATAAGGGCGACGGCTACATTAAGGCTGATTTCGATGAGGACGAGGACGAAGTTGTGTTTGGTCCGCTGTACAAAAACCAGCGCCGCAACGATCTATTGTACGGTGGGAGTAAGACAGCAGCTATCGCTGCTCAAAGAGCAAGTGAAGCAGCAGAACTAGGATGGTCGCCGGCTGAGGTACGCGAATTATCTTCAAAGTGCTGCAATAGAACACAATTTATTACTTTGAATGCTAATGTACTCAATGTTTAATTTTTATCATATGGACAAAGCAAGTGTTCATCTTTGTTCAAATATCGAAGTTACTTCGCTCATTTGCTTGATTTCATTCTTGTGACTTCACATGTTTCCATCTAATGGTGGTGGCTATACATTAGATCGAATCCGGAGGTTTACGGGAAGTAGAAGCGGGTGGGGTTGAATCTACAGGGGTTGCGGTGGGCGAGCGGGTGGTGGTGAGCGCTCGACTGCGGTTTGAAAAACTGGAAGTGGTGGATTTGCCTGATGATGATGAAGATGACGATGAAGATGAAGGTGATGATGATGAAGAAGTAGAAAATCGTGAAGAGAAGGAAGAGTCTTCTGATGATATCAATAAAGAAATAAACGCGGAGGTGAATCCAGACGGCTCAATCACGAGCGACAATACACATGTAAATTACAAGAACTCCCTGCAGTCGCCGTCGCCATCTCCACGGCCAAAAACAAACAAGCGCGGCACAGTGGGATGGTTTGGCGATTCAACCACGGGTTCACGAAGTGCAGCTGCCAGCAGTGAGAGCAACGCAAATGGAATAGGGCACAGCGCTGATACGTCTGCCGCTGCAGCCACTCACAATGCTGGCGAGTCGACCAATGACGGTGGTGCTCCTGCTGCCAATGGTGGCTTGGCCCAATTGTATAATGTGTTAGCTGAAGCATCGCAAGGTGGTCTGGTAGCACTTCAAGGTCTAATGCGAGGGCAGTCCGATGATGTTATGGCAGGGTGGCATCAAGCGTCGAATGCTCTGACACCGCCGCTGCTGTGGGCGGTGCGTCATACACCCAATGTCATGCATATTCTTTCTTTCTAGTATACATTTCTTCTAGCATGGCTCAGTTGAGAACAAAACTGAATGAGTGGCTCACACATTTCGTAGTAATCGACTCGCGTGCGCTAAACTCAGTACACTAATGTCCTTGGCTGTGTTCATTCCCATCATCCTTTCAACAAACAAACAACAACCAGGTGGCGGGCGTGCTCGGGGACCGACCTGCCTTAGCGGCGCGAGCCAGTGATTTGGGTTACCCTACTTTATCTGTCGAAGTGCATGACAACAGCACAAGAAGCAGCAGTAGTAGCAGGAAGAACAAGAGTGGCAAGAGAAGAAGTAAAAGCAGCAGCAGCAGCAGCAGTGATAGGCCACATGTGAAACTCGAGCCTCGCATCGCCGTCTGCGAAGGCACTTGTCACAACTTTGAATGCCCTCTGGGAACAGCGTTGTTTGTTGGGGAAGCCCTTTTGGGCCGCACCTCCAGGGAAGTTTGCGAGGTATTGATTAATGAATATATTTACGTGGACTATGATGATAAGTAGAAAATTCGTGCTTCTTTCTTTGTTCTCATTCAACTGCTGGTCGCCTCGTCGTCTCGTATCTGTTGACTCGTTCGTTCTATTTCCTTCTCCTTCCACAGCACCCTGCCTCTTCTCGCATCGATTGCGTGCGTGACATTACCACTGCAGCTCGAGATGCTTGCACCAAACAGCAAGACACAGCCATGGTGAGTTATTGATAGGAGAAAAATATGTATGTATTTACGCTTATTTGCTAACCACTTAGGTAGAATATAAATTTGTTCATGGACAATTATCAAAATGCACTCCGGATTGTATGAAAGGCTTACTTTCTCGATTTTCGTACAGATGTTCAGCGGCAACAAAGAGCCCAATTTGAGTTGCCGCTTGTGCGAAGGCCAAGACGGTGTTGGCGGAGACCCGCATTTCTGCGAAAATACCTTCAAGTAACTTAAGGGGACCTGTGCAGTTCAAGCATGAACTTGAATAATTTTCGCTGCCTCTACACTGAGATACCTTGCGTTTTCATTCGTGTTGCCCTCCCACCACTCTCCTAACATAAAAATGGTGGTTTGTTGCGCAGGTACGTCAACGTGTCTTACGCGTGCGTTAACCCCGAAGACCTTGAGGAGTTGAACGATGGCCCGCCCATGGACACGTCTTATCCGTTGCCGAAACCGCCGCGCCGCGAGAAACGGCAAATGTTTGAACTCACCACGAACGTAAGCCATGAACTCCAGCAGTGTTTTACCTTTGTTAAATATTACGACCTTCTTCTTCATTGTTCTCTAAAAGTGGACTATTACTTCTTTTGGTCAGTTCAAATAATCAATTGACTATTCTTTTCTGTTCCCATTTCTGAATTGTTCTGCATGTGTAAATATCTGCTGATGTCCTATGGCTATTTCCCTTGCAGTTGCAAAACATGCGTAACGGCCCAATCATAGTGCTCGCCCACCGCATTACCTTCACTGCGCTGCCTTCAAGACTCGAGGACAAAGATCACCACAAGGATGACGCAAAGTCAAAGTCGGACGATGGTGCTGCTGAGGCTGAGCCTGAGCATACGTCTGAGGCTGATTCTTCCAAGAAAGGCAACTCGGCGGCGAAGAAGACAGGTGAGTCTTTGTCTTTCGCCGGCGGTCGAGAATGGTTCAGAGTTGAGGACGGGGAACCTTCAGACACCTCCGATGATTCTAGCATAGATGACGATAACGAAGAGTCAGCTTCAAGAAGCGAGGAGAGAACAACTGCGTCTGATTCTGCAAGCGGAGAAATCAAGCCCGGTGCAGCATCGTCAAAAGCAGAAGCCAAGGATGCAACCACAAGAGAAGAAGACGCACCAGTGGTTGTGGTGTTTGAGGGCATTGGCGTAGGCGGTGAAATGCATTTCGTAGGAGGGCGTGGAGACCACAATTTTGGCAACCCAGCAGAGCAAGTGGTGAGAATCTACTATACTTTTGGCACAGTAAGAAAGTTTGAATATACACTGCAAGTGTCGTGATAGCGCTGTGAACGAAGCAATTAGAAATTATATGTAGATAGAGCCTTTGTTTGCTCTTGGCATGTCTGCATGATGGTATTTTTGCTTCTTGTGGTGTCACTCTATTGTAAAACACACAGATCCTGATAGCAGACGACGAGCACAAGTCATCGCTTCTCATCAAAAGTTTGTTCGATTTGCCTAATCACCAAGGCCCTTGGCAGGTACAGAAATTAACACCTTCAGGAGGACAGTTGAAATCCAAACATTAGCAAACGTTTAATTTCTGACTGTTTTCTAGCCAGATTTTGCTTGCTCTGTAATTCTTCCAACTTGTACTCCTCTTGCGTTTCTCTTTAATCCTTGCCTTGCATCTAACTTGAACAGGTCGAAGTGGCTTATGCTGTGGAATCGCCGCATCCTCTTTTGTCTGGCCTCCTTCCCTGGCTTCCAGTATCATTACGTCCTACACCCAAGCGAATTGGAACCTTCCACAAGAGTAAAATCAGCAGCGAAAGGAGCAGGAGCAGCGACAGCGCTAGCAGCAAAAACGGCAGCGGTGGGAGCTTCAATGACGTTTTGAATGCTGATAACAACGAGACCAAAGGTGGCCGCGGGAGTAGCAATGGAGCTCCCGAGAAAGGATGGTTGCGCGGAGAAGTCTTTGAGACATCTGCAGGACCGATGCGTGTGCACGCCGCAGGATCACCGTAATTTTAGAGATGCTTTAAGTATATTTTCGAGCCTTAGCAGCCACTTGGCACTTCGCTTTTATTTCGTTTTCCTCTGTATATCTATATCCAATAAACTTCGCTATTGAGACTTCATACTTGTATTCATCTGCGATATATATATATCACTCGGATCTCCGGGTACATCTATTTCTCCTTATCATATATCGGAACTAATCTTAATTTTACAAAAGAATAACAGCCGGGATCTCTGTTCCATGTCTTATTGCAATAGCCATTTTTACTCATAAATACGTAAAATGGGAATGGGGCATTGAGAAGATAAGTTACGAATATCCCATTGCTCTTCAACTAGCTGCCTTGTCTGCCTTCTTTGAGTTTTCTGTCTCATCAGCAGCAGCGTTCGAGTTCGAGGTGTCATTCGGGGGATTTTCTGTTGTTTCTGCCTGGCTCGTAGCATCTCCTGTCGTGTCAACAACAGCATTCGAGGTGTCTGCCTCGTCATTACCGGTTGCATTTCTTTTGTTCTTGCTTTCAGTTTCTATTTGTAATTCAGCGGTGCTCTTTGAGGAAGCACCCTTGTCTTCAGCCTTACTTTTCTCTGTGCTTGCTGCATCGGTTGCACTAGCAGTGGCACTCGAGGCATCAGCCTTGTCAGAAACCTTGTCTTCCGCACTCGAGGTATCTATTGTCACACTTCTGGCAATGCCCTTTGAGGCAACGTTGTCGTCGGCCTTACGTTCTTCTGTACTAGTGGCATGTACTGTCGCATTAGCACTATTATTCGAGGTGCCGACCTCGACAATACCCGTGTCATTGTCTTGCTTCGGAGCTCCTACACCGGCCGCAGCAATCGAATTGTCGACCTTGGCCTCACCCGATATGCCTACCTCAGTTGTAGCTCCCTTTGTCTCATCAGTAGCTGCACTTGAGGTGTCTAAGACGTTATCGCTCGGTTTGGAATTGGCGGCAGGTATCTTTGCTTCTATAAATGCCGGAGCTGACCCTCTTTGAACCAAAGTGAGCATTTCTTCCTCTGTTTTGCTCAAAGGGTCGATTGAACCTCTCGACTCTGGGACAACTTCCAGTGTGCCTTGCAAAGATGACCGTGTTATCGCTGTTCGAGACCGATCGTTACTGCGAGACCTCGATGCTGATATTGATTCGGGACTGTCAGGCCTTGATCCTGATATGGGACCGTACCGCTTGACAACACTAAAAGCCTTCGAAAGGCCTTGCGCGATCGCAGCAGGGCCGAGGTCGTTGGCAAAGTTCATGAGGTCATAATCGCAAACCCAGGGAATGTGCTGAGCCGTGTCCATAGTCGACAAGTCAGTAGCCAGCATTGGGAACATGAACGATCCATCGTGCACTTGAGGTACGTAGGCGGACATGCCTGCTCCACCATCGGTAAACGTAGGCAAATTGTCTTCGTTGGGACGAAGTGGAATCGCTTTCGTGAAGAAGAGGTGCTTCGCGAGGTCCAGAATATTGCGCCCCCAGTAATACAAGAACAGCACAATCGTGATAATAATGGAAAACACCGAGTATATTTTCAAAGCCCGCGAGTGAGCTATTGTCATCCACTCTTCGGGCTTTGCGATCAGCCCTACACCATCAAGACCCCAGCGGGCGAGCAAAAAGGCTGATGGTTGCTTACACAGCGACCATACTCGCCCGTCTACGGCTCCAGCAGTTTGCCACAGTTCGTCGTTTGAGATTACAGGATCAGATTCTTCATCGAAGCACAGATTATCAAAGGGCCAATTCTGAAATGAGAACAACAGTGTACAGGAGGGATGTGAGTACATGATTCAAATCACAACTTGGATTCACTCCATCAAGTTTCTCCCACTGACCTTGTACAGCTGAATGGTGTTCATCATGGTGACAACCAGAACAATTCCCAATAAGTTTTGAGCAGCTTCCGCAGTCCACTTGGCTGGTTTCTCGAACGAGTGGCAAGACCACATGCGGCAGATGCAGTATTTGTCCACCCAGTAACCCGTCAGGCAGGCCAGAGCCGTTAGCAAAGGAGCTGATGGGACGATGGGCAACACCCAGAGTCCCAGAAACACCGTTTTAATGACATTAGAGTAGCTGTCAGCAATGTCATGCAGTGGAGCCTGTGGGTACAATGAAAGTAAGTTACACACAATTCAAAGTAAACGTTTCTCGTATCATGATTGAGATAGTCAATAAGAAGAATGACAAAATATCTTGGCAGATGTAGAATTTGCTTACCAGATGAGCCCAGTCCATCAACGGTTGGTTGGGTAGCCATCTCGAGAAGAAGCGCTTGATGAAACTAAAGATGTCTATATATCGAAGCATAGGGCCAATGACTGCATCTGCGTAAAGCATCATTTTCATGGCCGAAACGCTTCGCAGCGTCAGGGTGCTGGCTCGAGGTGTGACGACGATGTATATGATTGAATTCACGCATTTGAGCAGCGTGTACCGCAATAGGAGGTTGAGTTGAGCTGCATCGTGGTCGTGGTTATTGAGCTGTGAGGCAAGCCAGCCAAAGGTGTTGGTGCACAGTTGATTGTACACTTGCCCCCAAATCGCAAAGCCGAGAGCTTTCCCATACTGTGGATGTTTCGGGGGCACTTCTTTCTCGAAGTCTTCGTCACGCGAGCTCACGTAAAGCGCAAAGGTGTAAGAAGCCCAAATGAGAAGACACGTGACGAACAAAGAAAACACGTCGTCTTTGAACCGTTGAAAAACACCGACGCCGAGGTTCCACCTAGAATATGACAAAAGTTAGTGCAGCGTTTTGCCAAAAGACTCAATTTTGCAGAAGTAATGAACTGAAAGGCGCAGTTTACCAAATGATTTGCTCTGGCGCTGGAGGCTCAGTAACAACAAGAACACGGTCACGTCGGAATTTGTGTTCGGGAGGAATGTCAACTCGCTTGGAATCCGTCATCCGAGCAAGCATGCCACCCGTTGTCAACGCAGTGAGGCACTCGCGGCGGCTTTTGATCGTTTCAAAGGTGACAAAAATCCGTGCTGCGTCGTATTGCTTGCCAGCAGCAAGTGCATCCAGCTCTTCCTTGAGGTCCCAGGGGCATTCTCGAAAGAGCCGTTCGGCTAGCATGTCTCGGTCTTGTTTGGACAGCGTGCCAAGATAGTGTGGAAACGCAAGTTTCAATATGAAAATAAGCCATCGAGCTACTTTGTACGGGCTGACGTAGCGTTTGAAAGGGTCATTCATGTCCTGCTGCCGCAACGGAAGTTTGCTGGGCACGGTGTGATAATTGTCACCAGCACCCTCTAACGCTTCAGCCATCTCTACCAAGCTAGGCTGAAGCTGTAAGTGCCCCCCCGTGCACCACGGCGCCATCGCCACCATGCTTTCGTTGGGCCCACCGTCTGCGTCCTCATCGCCAGCGTCGAGCTGTTCGTGAGCCACATTGACTTTGTGGTGATCGCCGAATGCTTCCTCTGTTTTCTCCACGTCTGGGGTCTCAACGCGTGAATAGCAAAACCGGGAGGAACGCTTGGGTTTTTTTTGAACGCGCTCTGACACCACCTTGATTTTGTCACGCAGCTCGTTTGGGTTGTCGCGGTACAGCATTAGCATGAGCTGCCGTGGCTCCAAACATTTCCAAACGAGATCGCCATCGCTCTTGGCCACAGTCACGTAAGCGACTTTCCCGAACTGCGAAAAGAAACTTTCCCACTCGTCTGGGTCGCGCGCGTCGGACGGAGGATTTTCCACCATCACCTGGCAGAGTCGAATATAATTTGTAAAATATTACAGGCTAAAAAGATCGTCAACATTTTTAAAAGCTAGTCTCATTAACAACATACCGAGTAGTTTTCTGTGCGTAAACCGTTGTCGCCCTCGACATTTTTCACATGCTGGCCAGCTGCATAATTTGCTACACGCAAGTGCACGATAAATAAAGCATATACGGCAATGACGCTCACGCAACTGAGAGCATTCACGGGGTGGGGGTCTGGGCACAAGTTGCGGCTTGCCACTTGGCTGCAAGCGTCGTTCATGCACACTTTCACGTTGTTCCCGCAGTCAGCTGAGCCTAGCTTCGACATGACCCAATTCAACAGGCCTGGCTGCACGATTTCGCGCTGCGACTCGTGCTCGCGCGCTTCGACGTCGGCCCACGAGCCGGCCATGATGAGGAGCGACAACAGCGAAATCAACCCTACCATTTTCACGGTCCAAAAGTACAGCACCCAGCCGTCCCCGAACTCCGTCAACGACGACAAGGGCACATCGCACTCCTGATAGGTCCGTGAACCAGCCGTGTTCTCGCCTACAAAGATAGGAACAACAACGCCAATGAAGGATGCTCTCATCAAGGAGGCCGAATTTGACAATCAAAGCGCATTCAAGAGCAAACATGGGGGAGGAGCGATAAGAAAAAGAAACGTGAAACGAGAAAGACTTCAGATGAGAGAATCTATACCAGCTGCTAGCTGCTCCCAGCGCAGCCCACCGTCCGCTCGCCGTGCGAGCCGGCGGCGTGGTTTGACATATTTTCGGCGAAACTTGCGCGCCTGTGCTACGCTTGGGCCTGGGCCGAATGCACCGTGGCCCACCGCTTCCTCGTCAGCATGGGTGGTTGCTGGGTCGTAGCCATGAGTCGCACGAGTGCCCAAGCAAACGCGGTCCACGAGCAACGTGGATTCGCGGTAGAAACGGTCCATGCCCACAGACAAGTTGCGCGCCAGCTGGTGGCCGTGAATCTTTCGAATGAAGGCATCGGTGCACCGGTCGAACCGCTCGATGACTGCGATCACATAGTCGGCTACCCACATAGCGCTGACGTGAGGTGACAGGAAGAAAGCGCAAGAGCGCGCTTCTTCCAACCAAACCGGTGCAACTAGGGTGTATATTGAATATAGAACTAGCTACTTGAACCGCTTACCCGCTGTTCAAAATGAACTCCAAATGGAGTTGACAGAGCAAATAGAGAAGCGGTAGCAAGCTACGCTGGATAGAGACTACCAGAGTGTAGAACCTCATTGAAGTATCCTATCCCGAACGCCTATAGTACAGCAACGGGTTGACATTTTTGCCGTCAAAATATGCTCTATGTTAGAGTGGTGGCTCCTTGGGATCCCTGAGCTCCGGTAAATGCGTTTGCTACCTCTCTAGCTAGGCCTTCAGCTCAAATCCTCAAATCTTCACAGCAAAAAATGCCGAAAGGGAAAAGGAGGCACCTGGTGTCTTCTTCTCGTCTTCTCTCTCGTGGGTCCAAAAAGGTGAAAAAAAAAGAGAATAAGAATCCATCTTCACGCAAGGTTCTTGGACAGCCTTGGATTTCTGTTGAAATTATTTTCCGAGAAGCTTGTACAGAAAGACATGACATTTATGTCATCATGCAGTAAGTCTGTCTTTGCCATCATTTTGCCATCGGTGTTCTCGTGTTCTCGAGTTCTCAATCGTACGGATCTGTAACAACATGACATAACTCGGAAACACACTTACTTCCGTGACTAAAAAAAAAAAAATAAAAAAAAAAATAAAAAAAAAAAAAAAACCTGTACTGACCGTTTATTTCCAAAAATGGGCGAATGCCGGGAGGTGCTGGGCGGCGGACC
>Ga0307930_1000890_pt1 | contig 24027 bp, 27 predicted proteins | sample OrgLakmetageno46_FD_203161 | JGI IMG/M metagenome (GOLD analysis project Ga0307930, IMG submission 203161) | Saline water microbial communities from Organic Lake, Antarctica - #46 | ecosystem: Environmental > Aquatic > Non-marine Saline and Alkaline > Saline | place: Antarctica: Organic Lake...
TCGAATGTCGATCGGTGATTGGTGCATAACACGTCTAGCTAGTTAGTTAGTTGAATTCGCCTGCCGAATCGATTTTGAAGGTCGGTGTTCAAAACCGAAACCGAGGGGGCCCCTTGCCTGGTTCGTGGTTCTTGTAAAAAACACACCCCGCGGCTACTCCAACCGCAGGAACTACCGCAGCGAACACGACGAAGAAACTGCGTATGGCAGGCAGCTACATGAACCCCGAATCCGGCTTCCGAGCCGGACCAGGGGATTCCTATGATGCCGCCTAGATGGCACCCTTCCCCTGTATAGATACTAATTTAACACCAATCCTCCCCTCGGGGGAGGCGGAAAGGTTACTGTAGCATTAGCAGTTAGCAGATAGATGCCCTTGCGATGCGGATACCAAGGAATACCCTTGCATACCCTGCTTTGTGCTACTCGCATATCTTTTAATACTCCAACTTGAGCCAGCGCTGTAACCCTAGAAAGTCGTTGTGCTACAATGCGGCGAGCGCCCGGTCGTGGCCCTCCTCCAAGCCGAGGTCCACCTCCTGGAATGTACGGGGGGAGCGGCGGCTACTATGGAAGCGGTGGTGGGGGTAGTCAAGGCAACGGCAGTCAAGGTACTGGTGGTGGGCAGCAGGCTGCATTTTCAAACCGCAACCAGCGCGGGGAGCACCGGCCGCTCGACGTGACCGCAGGTTTGCTTGCACATCTAGACCGCCGGCTCGTGGATAGCACTGCGCTCGGCCCGAATGCTCGCGCTCGCCATTCGTTGTTGCCGTCTCAGCCGCATCCAGCTTGGCGGCGGTATTACACCACGCCTAGGTAAATCCAGTGCTTTAAGCAATCTTATTCAACGACCCATAGCTACTATTGATAAATATGAAGTATGTAATATTCGAATAAAGTATACATGAGCCGCGTGTGTAGGCTGCGTAGCTTTTCTCGCGCATGCTCTAGATAGCATTTGCACTCTATGTAACCATTCGCCAGGACCTCCGTCTCCCAGCCAACTTTCCCAATCCTTTGTGTGCTCCAGCAGGGACGACGCTGGTGACCACGCTTCGACCGCTTTGTGCGCGGCGCATGTCTCAAGCTCGGGGCGCCAGAAGCGGATTGAAGTGCGAGCCATGGGGTGGTCTTTGGAGGGGCGCCGCTTGACCACTGCCAACAACGAGGGCAGCGTGACCACCTGGTCGGGGATGGACTTTTCGCACTTGAACACCACCCAGCACCACCTCGACGGAGCGACAGGTCAGGGAGTGCCCATTCAAGCGCTGGCTTGGCTCCGTGACGGCACGTCGTTTGTGACGGGCGATGCACAGGTGAATGTTGAAGTTGACTAGAGGGATTAATTGTGCTGTCATAAGAAAATGATTCGGGCATCTACTCTGGCGCCCATTGTTCATTACATTAAGTGCCTCTTTCGTTGCGTATGCGCTCAAGATTAAGAGTCTAGTACCTTATTGTTGCTGTTGTCATGTTACATTTAAAAACAAAAATATTCCATTCTGTGCGTGGCAAAGGGCACTTTGCACTACATCGACTGGGGTGGAGCCCGATTAGACGCCCAAAAATTGTGCCCGAGTCCAGGTCTAGGCATCTCTGCGCTCGCCGTGGCGCCCACTACAGTACGTATATACAAATTAGGACGCCCGGCGGCTTTGCATGAACATTTGAGCATTTGCGACGTCCTGCCATTCTTATCATACCTCGTTGTACAGCCGAAGTTAGTATGCGCTTACTAAATACTCTGGCAGTAAACTGCGTGCGCGCACATGCATACATTCCTCTCTCTCTTGCTCTGCCCTGTGTGTACACAGGTTAATCACCGCTTCGTGTCGGGCGGCGAGGACAAAGCAGTGCGGATCTGGGACTGGGGCCAGGCGAGGGAAGAGCGCTCGCTGGAAGGCCACGGCCACCGCGTCAACAGCTTAGATTGGCACCCTAGCTTTGCGCTCCTGGCGTCCGCTTCCAAGGACAACACGGTGCGGTTTTCCTTTCGCTCAACATGAGTTGAGGCTGCGTGAGATTACAGCAGTTCTTCTACAACTCTTTTTTTCTGCCTTTTCGCCCCCTCCTCTTTTATGAACCTTCTCCTCTTCTCTTCCTGATCTTTTACGTTTTTGCCATCCTCCTCCCCTCTTCCTTCTTCCAAAAGGTGAAACTTTGGGACCCTCGTGCGCCAGGCGAATGTTTAGCCACTTTAAGTGGCCACAAAGCGGAAGTCACCAAGTGCGCCTGGAATCCCGTAAGTTGTGCGCATTTAGCTGGGCAACTACTAAGCGAGAAAAAGCATTTGTTACAGAATGAGAAGTCCAGCTCTCGATATCTCGCGTTTTATACACAAGTTCTTGTATTATGGCGATCGCTGCATCTTTTCATCCAACGCTCACTTGCTCCTTGTTCTGCCTTCTCTCCTGTCATGCGCGACCGTCAGGTGAATGGCGCTTGGCTTTTGACTGGCTCCCGGGACCAAACCTGCAAGCTTTACGACTTGCGCAACTTGCACCAGTGTGCCCTCGAGCTGGTGGGGCAAGAAAGCGAAGTGACGTCACTCGCCTGGCACCCGACGCACGAACGCCTCGTGGCGACAGGCGGCAGAGACGGCTCTTTGGCGTTTTGGGCCGTTGGGGCAGCTCAGGACAGTAACGGCAATAAGAGTGGCAACGTTGGCAGTATTGGTCCAGACGATCACGAATTTGGGTGGGCTCCTAATAATAGCAGCAATAGTATGGGCAACGGAAGCGGAACAGACGGACTTGGGGCAATGAGTGGCAGTATCGGTGGCAGCAGCAGCACCTACAACAGTGGTGGTGCTCCGTCGCAGTGCAAACCGCAAACCGTCATCAAACCAGAAGACACGGACATCAATCCCATGACAGGACGGGTGCGCATGAAGAGAGCGCACGCTTACCTTAAAAAAACAACAACTGAGAATACCCTGTGCTGGTTTTGTCGCACCTTCAATCAAATATTTGTGTCTGATTCACTAGCATTTCCTTCACCGTTATTAAACTATCACCTCTTTCCCCCCTGTGTCTTCATCTCCCCCTTTCCTATTTCGCTTCTCAGATGTACGAGCGGCCCATGTTCGAAATGGCCTGGCACCCCTTAGGCCATGTGCTGGCAACGGGCTCCAAAGACCAATGCGTCAAGTTTTGGGCCCGGAAAGGCGCGGGCGCCGCACTTCTACAGGGAGGAGGGAAAGGGGGTGGAAACACCGATACCAGTGGCACCAGCACCAGCGGTGGAGGTAGCCAGGCAGCAGCAGCAGCCAGGGTAGCAGCAGGCGGAGCCAAATTGCTCGCTTTTGAGACGCATACATCGAATCAACGGCTAGTGTCTGGTGCATCGCCTCTTGGTTCCGTTGTAGTTAATCCTGGAGGAGCTCATGAGGCCTCCGAAGTGACTACTGGGAAAGTCGGTAATGCCACTGCTGAAGAGGTAAAGGAAGACAGCACCGCCAGCGCCAGCAATCACCAGGGCTCTGAACGCACCAACAAACGGAGACGTGCTTAGCCACATAAAGGGGGGGGGGGGTGCGTTCGTTATAATTTTTTCTTTCTCGCATCGAGGTGCAATGAAGCAGTGGTCTTTATGTCATCACTTATTTAGTCCTTTAAATTTTTTTAGAAGCACTAGTAAGTCGTAAGTTTGGTATTTCTTTAAAAAGAAACTCCATTGGGTATCCAGCCAAGTTCCGAAGTGATTTAAAGGGTAGCATCACAGGTCTCAGCTCACATATATAGCAATATGCCTTCTGCTTCCACCTAAAGTTAACCTTAAGAGGGTAATGTTTAATTTTAAGCTGCTTATTTGATTAGGAGCTCATATTTCAAGAACATTGGAATTTATTTGAGAACGGACTATCGCATAAGTCTTTAGAGGTCTGGAAATTGAGCAATGAGCTCTTCTGTAGCTGCCCATTCGTCGTACCTTGAAGCAGAAAGTGAAGTGGCGAATGTGAGAAGAAAGACAAAAATAGAATAGTGAAAAACATGTAGTATTGAGAAAGAAGCACGCGCCCACTCATTCTGGCACAGTAATAACGGTAGCGAGCACACTTACACACCAATCAACTCCACGCTTACTCACCAAGCTTCCAATTTTTCAGCCAGGGGAGCTCGTTTTTCCAATAAATCGGCTAAAGCACCGCGATCGGCACCCTTCAATTGCATTTCTTCGTCCAGTACGGCTAGCTGGAAGCGTATTTTGTTGACGCCAAATGCGTAGGAAAAGTTAAAGAGATAAGAGAGACAAAAGATTTGGGAATGTAAAATGTAGGTACGACATTATCCTAGCATAATCTACAAAAAATTGATGTACAGTAGAACAAGTAGGCACTTAAGGCCATACATAATTATCAAGATTCATCACTCACCTCGCCTTCAGCTTTCTCAATTTTGGCTTCGAGTTTCGGAAGGGCCGATCTTTTCTTGAACGCTACCTGTCGCAGCTCGGCTAGTGCTTTGGGATCTAACTCACAGTTGTTGCCACTGCTACTGCTAGCACTACTGCTGCCATCAGCAGAAGCAGTCCCTTTATGACCTTGGCCTTCAGGACCGTCTTCATCATCGTCAAGAGAGGAAGCGGCGTCGTCTCGCCAGTCGCTCTCTCGAAGGCCCCGCTGTTCGAGGGTCACCGAACCTTGGTTCACATAGGCCACATGCGTAGCGTGCAAGTTCATTGCGAAAGGCCGGTCGTGGCTGTGATGATGCAGGATAAGGTGAAGGTGGACGAAGATAAAGAGACAAATATAATGAAAAAAAGGAATTAGCGAGATAGCACCATGCTTCACCAACAAAAGTAATGTAGGCATGTAATGATTACTACGCACTCAATCGTAGAAATGGAGCGCCTCACACACTCTAACAACCACACTAATAACAGTATTCACGTGCGCTCAGACCCCACCTCACCACGATGAGGGCGCCGTCGTATCGAATCAGCGCTTGCTGCAGAGCCTGAATGGCGTCCACGTCCAAATGATTGGAAGGCTCGTCTAAAATCAACACGTTGGCGGGGACCTACATCAGTAAACGTGTACAAGTGAACGTACGTGTATCAAGGTACGCGAAAAAAAAAAAAGGAGCAAAAAAGTAAAACAAGTGAGGCGAAAAGAGGACATGCCTATGCAAACACGTACGCATTTGAAAAAAAAAACGAATTGTCTTTCTCATGCACGAAACGGGAGGAAAAATTTACGAACTGCAGAAAAATGAAAGTGTAGCAAGCTTCGAAATAAAACGCTCGAAGTTGCTTGAAATCAGTAAATACCAGGCAAAATACGGCTAAAGCCACGCGCGCTTTTTCACCGCCGCTCAAATCGCCGATCTGCAGCGGGAGGTGAGAGAAGGGAGGTCGAGGGTGTTTAAAAAAGAAAGAGTGAAAAGAGTATGGGAGCAAAAAAAAGCCTTAAAAACACACACACACTTTCTGCATGTTAATCTTCACATCATTCGAAAGAATGAAGTACGTCAAGCCAAAAAGTATTACCTTTCGTAGCGCCATGTCTCCTCGGATGCCTAAAGTGCCAAGCACCTGTTTCGTTAGTGTGTGTGTTTAGCAACAAAAAAGGAATGCATTTGGAAATGTTGAAATCGTACGCAGTGACAAGAAGAATCAGAAGAAGAAAAATAGGCCGTGCAAATGTTATAAGAATATGCTACAGAGTCTACAGTCAATTGTACCCGTCTTCCTTCTTCGTCGCTGAGTAAAGGGTCGTACACCCGGGCTGCTTCCATCACCAAGTCAATGGCCACCAGGTTCGGGTCCAGGTCCTAATGTAGTAGTTGATTAGTGTTGAAGTAAACGTGATGATAGAAAAGGATTCATGGCATCTCTCATACGTGTATGAGGTTTCTAATATGCCATTGCCACACCCACTCATGATGTACACCCTGTACCTGCGCCAGGTCCTGCGTGAAGTAGCCCACCCGCAAACGGCCGTCGGGATCTTCGGCCCGATGGCCCGACATCAGCGGCACCTAATGTAGTGAACACACATTATTTTGGTGGTGCCTATTACAACGAACGAAGCATTGAACGCACATCATGCATGGAAAAGATGAAAGAGAGCTAAAATAGGGCTCCTTACAATTTCGCCCCCATATTCATATACAGACATACCTTCCCTGCCAGCGCCTTGACCAGGGTGGACTTCCCCGATCCGTTGGGGCCTCGCACGACGAGCCGCATGTCCTTCTCAATCGCGAAGGACACTTTCGTCAATAAGGGCACTGCTTCTTCTTCTTCTTCTTCAGACTCTGCTGCTTCATCTGATCTTTCGCCTCCATCAGACACTGCATTGCCTTCTTGTTTTTTACTTTTATTCGTCTGCTTTATGTTCGTGGGCCAGCCAATGGTGGCGTCCTTGAGTTTGAGCGGGTACACCCCAACAGGTGGGGGTTTCGGCAATTTCAAGGAGGGCTTGATGCCGTACCCCGAAGGACGCCCGGGGGCACTTTTAAAGCCCGCCGTGGTCGCACCACCACCATGAATAATATCCCCTGTTGCTCCTGCCCCTACAGCTCCGACTCCATTACTGCTACCACTGCTGTCTTTCTCGTTGTCCGCGTGCTTGCTTCCCTTCGGCTGCCATCCTGGGGGAGGTTCAGAAGGCATTTCGGCCCGGAGGCGCTCCAACTTCCGGACTCGATCTTTGGCCTGGATAGATGGTGGGCAGATAGTGACAAAAATTGTGAGTACAGGCATCAAAGCATCACAATTACATGAAAATACGTTGGAGACTTCGTTGTAACACACAAGTCTCTCCATGGTACTGAATGCATATTGTCGACACAAGAGTACTCAATTGACGCTGTAAACCTTTTCTTGCACTTTAAAACACGACCCCCAAACACACCAACACAACACCTGCGCTGCTTTCGTAGCAGTAGCGCCGAAACGATCGATAAATGCTTGCAACTTCTCTGCTTCTTCGACCTGCAGACAGGAGTCAAATGCAGGTAGTGAGAGGGAAAGACGGAGGAAGGCAGTGAGTGAGAAAGAGGTGTGAGTGTCCAGAGATTAATCACTTGCTGAAAGAAACGAAACCATACGGGTAAGTACTGACAAGTCTTGCGAAAAATACGGCTTCCTAACCTTCACCATGTGTTGTATACGTATTTGTGCGCCCAAAGACTACCTGCGCAGTGTAAAGGCTGATGCGACGTTTCGCGCGCTCGTTGCGTTCCTTCAAATATTTGTCGTAAGACATGCCTAGGGGTTGAAATATTTCAAACATAAATTAAAATGTATAAATCGAGGCTTAGCACTATTAACAGCTTCGTGCATGGTGCGCCTGCAGTAGCCAGGAAAGAGAATAAGAAAACGCTCTCTTCGTCCACAGCGCCCCACCTTTGTACGTCTCTAAGCTTCCCGTGCGCACTTCAGCAATTGACGAACAAGCCGACCGCAGAAGCTCCTCGTCGTGGGACACCTTTTGGGATTGATTGAGAAGGTCAGGAGGCAAAATACAAACTGAAAAGGGAAAACAGGATGCATATTAAGTGAAGAACTAGGTCAAGCAACGAAAAAAAATCATACAAGGACCGCTCACTACCCAGTGGCGTAGTCTACCAAGTATGCGCACCACAATCGCAGTTTTGGGGTAATTGGCAATGAAGTTCGCCACCCAATTCCTCGCTCGTTTGTCCAAATGGTTTGTCGGCTCATCCAGCAGCAGCAAATCAGGTTCCGACAGCAAGAGTCGCGCTAAGGCAATCCGCATTTGCCACCCCCCACTGAATTCACTGCACGGTTTCCCGGCTTCCTCCTCGGTGAATCTAAGCAAGTAGTCAGAGGAACAAAGATGGCGGCAACGTTGAAACTTCGCACTCGTTTTAAAAGCTTGCAAAGGCTCTCTTGCAACTGCAAGCTACCTATCAGTTCATTGTTGTTTAAGTTAGTTGTTCTTGTGCGTTTACAACTTACCCAAGCCCTTTCAGCACTCCTGCAATGCGTTTCTCCGCAGTGGGGCCACCTGCGGCTTCGTATGCTGCTTGAGCGAGCACATAAGCGTCTAGGGCAGCGGCGCCAGCGGCCGTACTGCTGCGTTCTCCTCCTTCACTGCTACTGTCACTACTACTGCCGCCATCCGCGTTCACACTTTGTCCACTCGCCACTAGCGCTGCTTCAGCTTCCTCGAGAGAGGCCATGGCCCGCTGGAGCTCGTCCATTCGGCTGGCAACTTCCTCGCGCACCTAAGCCGAAGAAGTGAATAGAATCAAAAAGAGAAAAGCAAGCACATGAGAAAATACGATGCGCTTCAAGTTGTTATAACACTAGAGATTGCACAGGTTAAGAAAAATTGAGAATGTTCTGTCAGCAAGTTTTACCGTCGTGTTGGCGCCTGCTACTGCTGTTTGCTCGAGGTAGCCTACTCGCAACCCAGGTTTTACCAGAACCTACGCCGCGCGAGAGAGGGCACGCATGTCGCGAACCAAATATAGATGAGACACAAAGAAATGAAAGCTGAATTTCTCCTTAGCACACAGGGCTACTTTAATAATGAGCCAAAAGTATGTCAGGTAGTATTGGTCACCTCTCCGGAGCGGACTGGCACCCGACCAACGAGCGCTGACAACAAAGTTGACTTTCCAGCTCCTGAAGCATGGACAAAAAAGTAGTTAAATTGAAAAGCAATCTGTAGTTTTCTTGACACTCGCAACAAGGCGTGTGTGCCATAGCTCTTGTCTCACCGTTTGGTCCAACGATGGCCCAGTGCTCATCAAGCATCACACGCCAGTTCACGTCCATCAAAATGTCAGCGGAACCTCTAGACAGCATTGTGTTGCGCACAGCGAGAGCTGCGCCTGCCGTGTCACCGTATTGCACTTCATAGCCAGCCCCCACTCCCAATTTCGTGGGATATTTGTGCCGCCATTTCAACTCTAGAGCCACCCGTTGTGTAGACCTTTGAAAACTTCTCGATGAGACTTCTATAGGCAACCGTCCAAGTGACGAGCTAGCAAAAGAGTCATGGCGAACTAAAAATCCTAAACAATTTTTCAATAGGATTAACTTGATAAATAGTACACTCATGCGCGGAGCCATTTTCTTCCTCTTTGAACTTCAGCTTGAGGTTCTGTAGCCCCAATGATGATTGGTCATTTCGTCATTTCAGTCATTTGAGAGAAGTCATACTTATTAGAGCCAGAGGTCGTAGACTCCTTGTCCACTGAGTTTAAAGCTACCGGAAGGAGCTCCGTTCTATTGCTAAGAGCTGCTGCAAGACAAGTGAAGTAAGATGACAGCTCTTAGTCAATCTAGTATCTATCACTCGTTGTACTAGCGGGGCAGGACAGCCATCATAGTATCGTAGTGAATTGAAATGGTCCTCAACCTCACTTGAGAATCAAAAGTACACCACCGTGGACTGATTACTGAAGCAGATTGCACGGCTATTGCTGTCGATGGCGCACCTTGATGCTCAAAGCACAGCTGTAGCTTCAGCACCAGAGCCAACAGACGAAATACCCACGCAGTCATCGAATGTACGCACCGTCCAGCAGCTGCGCGAACAAGGCCTCTCTGTCACAGAGTGCCGGGATACAGGCCACGCATTAACTACAGCCTATCAATGCAAAGTCGCGGGTTTTACCCCAGCTGAATGTAAAATAGCAGGCTTCAATGCTACAGACTGCCAGCGGGCGGGTTATACCGTACAGGAGTGCGGTGAAGCCGGGTTTCCCTACTGTGTGCCCTGCAGTGGGCGCGGCATCGGCGGCGAGCTCTCGAACAAGTTCAATTGCCACCATTGCGGTGGAGATGGTAAGAATCTTTTGCTAATAAATAAAGTGGTCGAAGAAGAAAACGCATCTTACGCTAACGCTCGTGTTGTGAGCATTGTCTCTATTGTATGCATCCTCGTGTCTGACCGTGACTTTGTGAAATAGGTCAGCGCATATCGAAGTCACGACAACGAGGGTCTGGATTAGAAGGCTGGAAGTCGGGCTACTTAGGGCCAAGAGACTCATAAGGTTAACGCTTGTGGCAATTCACGAAAATAGCATGACTCTGTGGACGTTGCGCCAGCAATGACTTGCACTTCAAAAGCTTGATGTCGAATGATGAGAAGATTATTCCATTGCTCATCGGCGAATTGGTACCTCTGTGGCTATGAATGAAGTCCTTCTCTTAAAATTGTGGAGAGATAAAGATTACAGCACTCTCGTTACTAACTCGGTGCTAAGAAACGCCTTTCAAGCAGACGCCGACAGACACATCCAATTTCCTTTGCTTTTATTACGGCACACAGCCCTTTCCTCAATTCATGAGAAGGGCGATTCTAAAAGTCTACTATAATACTTATTGATTTTCCTGAAGGTAAACCTGATAAAGTCAATGCGAATCCACAGTGCTATCGCCATTCGGGAATAATGACTGAGCACTTCATAATTCATGATTTAATTTTTAATAGCAAGTAGCAAGATAGCAGCAGTAACTTCTCAGGAGAGTAGAGCGGGTTTGGGTTTGTTCATGAGTTTTGAGGTGTAGTCTGAACTTCTGAACTGCACGTCTTCCAATTCGACATCAATGAGGATTTTGGTGGAAATTTGTTGTATTTATAGCAACCGCACTACCGCCAGGACATTTTTACCCTGTACAAAAGCACCGAACTCATCAGCTAAGTAGTTTTTTAATAACCTGACTATCTCTAGTACTAAGTATTTAACATGAGTCCCCGAGAAACAGTTCTCAGGCACTAGGATACTCATACAGTATGAGAGAGAAAAGAGAGGCACAAATGAGCTGAGCACGCACAGATTTCGAGTTTCTCAAGATCCTTGATTTTTTTTCTGTGAAGTCGTCATCTGTCATCTGGTGAGATCTCGCATGATGAAGAAGAATGAAGTCGCGAAGATCTCAGATCTTTCTTCTCTATTTGTGAAACCTGTGCGAAGCTTTGCTCGTGTTCTGACGATATAAGACCAAGGTCAAAAGCCTCTGTCTTAAAACAAGGAAGCTCAAATAGCACGCGTCAATTCAAAGTCTTTTCGCAGATTTACTTGCAATTCTTGGGCGCCCTCTTCTTCAGGGGTTTAATTTCGTTCGTTCGTCTGCTCAGCACTCAATCAACTGATCAATGTTCGTTGCTCTGCGATTGACGCTAGTAGCCGGGATCCTCTCCATTGCGAAGGGTTTTCAGCTACCGAAATATAATTCACGCTTTGTTGCAAGATGGCAGTCTACGGCGGCGCTGAATACTCAATTCGCAAGCCTTGTGGACGACTTGGGTAGCAAAACAGTCCTTCCAGCAGATGCTGCAGCTGCGACAATTCTGTTCGAGGGTATCAAGGATGCTAGCAACTATGAATCCATGATCCAAAAAATTCAAGACTACGGTAAAGGCGATCTGTCGAGCCTTTCTCTCGCCCTATTGCCACTCATAGGCTCCTCAGGTCAAACGGAGCGTGTGGTGGCTATGGCGCAATCATCAACTCCTAGCGCACACCCACGAGAAAGCATGGGCGATTTTGAAGACCGTGCTTTGGACCTCATGGCGCGCGACAAATTTTTGGAAGCGCACGACGTGTGTGCCGGCTTTTTGTCGAAGTCTGGAGACGCCCATGGGGTTGCAGCCCACGGAGCAGTGTTAGCATGTGAGCTTCTCGAAGGCATCTGCCAGGCGAAATTGGCTTGTATCGATGGGCTCTCTGAAGCACTCGTCACGCACGGCACTGACGGTCCAGGAAAGCGTAGGCCTGGAACATTGCCATGTGGCTGTGCAGCCCCTAGTGAAGAGGCAGTCGAACCCTTTCTTGACTTGGCCCGCGCTTTCTATGCGCTCGAAATCGGGCAAACGAAAAGTGCTTTTGGCTATGCTCTAGTTGCTACCTTGGCGCACCCAGCGCTCTTTACCTTGTCTCGGCCGCTTATGCTGAGTGCTGGTGCCATTATTGAAGAAAGTCTCGTTCTCGCATCCAAGTTGGAGACTACGAGCGGGTTGAAAATGCCTGGTGGGGTTGATGCTGAAGATGAAGATGAAGAAGCAGTTCCAGACATGGGACCAAGTCAGCCTTCGCTGAAGGCGCTGAGCCAGCTAGTGGGACTAACCGATATCAAAGAGCGATGCGCGAACTTGTGCGATGCGATAGAATTAGACCGCGAGCGTGGCGATGACCTCGCCAATGCGCCTTTTGCTTTGGACGTGCACGAAGCGCGCATGGCTGGTGCCCGCTTGGCCATGGACTTTGGTGCCAGGCGCACTAGCGCAACCATCTATGCCTGGGACCCCGCCTCGATGTGGGTGCAACCGACAACCATTACCACCTATTCAAAGGACCTTGAAGATATTGAAGAGGCTGTTGAGCTCACAGGCTCGCAGTATTCTCTTGGGAAAACCAAGTCGTACTCGCTAGTGCTCACTGGCAGTCCAGGCACCGGAAAGTCTACTGTTGCCAAACTTTACGCCGCTGTCCTCGGAGATTTGGCTGTGATGCCTGAAAAGAGAATGCTCCGAATCACGGGCTCAGCTTTAGAAGAAGATGGTATACAGGGCCTTGAGAAGATGCTTCGCACGTTTGACCGGTCGTTCGCGGGGAGAGCGCCGAATGTGGGTGATCTTGTTGAAGCTCAGTTCGAAGGTATTTGGGGCCACGTGGGTAGAGTGGTGCGCCAGAGGACTTACGAGACAGACATGGGCAGCACAAAATTTTTCGGCGTTGATTTCGGGCATGTCAATAGCTTAACCTTTCGCAACGGCACTTCCATTGCGACCGATCAGTCGTTGACGTTGGAGCTGCCGAGCAACAGTTTGAAGTCCCTGAGCGAGCGCGGAGGCGTGTTGATCATAGACGACGCCCACCAACTTGATCCTACAAGCAGTAAAGCTGCACGGCAGGTGCTTGATCGGCTTGGAGAAGAAATGGACGAGTGGGGTGGCGATTTGGCCGTTGTGCTGGCTGGATATGAGAAACAAATCGAAGACAAAGTTTTAGCCCATGGTGGTTTGGCATCTAGATTTCCCCGGCATTTTAAGCTACCCGATTTCAATGATGAGGAGCTGGTTGAGTTGCTCAAGCGCGAATTTCAAAGCACCAAGCCCAAGTATCATGTCACAGACGAGAAGTATCTCCGAATCGCGGCGCGGCGCGTTGGGAAAGGCCGTGGTAGCACCGGTTTTGGCAACGCGCGCGCCATTCAAGCACTTCTGGATCTGTCGTCAGAACGCCAAACCCAGCGCGTGGTCGCAGCACGCAAAGCCGGAAACGACCCCGACATCTTTGAGTTTACGCGAAACGACTTCCTGGGCGCTCCACCTGCCTTGCTGAGCGCTGAATCTAGTGCACCGCTTCGTGAGCTCCTGCAGATGGAAGGCTTAGCTTCGGTCAAGGCTTCGGTCAATGGACTTCTTCAGGTGGCCGAATCCAACGCTGAGCGCGAAGAACTCGAGCTCGCTCCAGCAGAACTTTCTCTCAATCGTGTGTTTTTGGGCAACCCCGGTACTGGAAAGACTACCGTGGCCAGGCTTTATGGCCTCATTCTCAAGGAGCTCGGCTTGCTGTCGCGCGGAGATGTGGTGCTAGCCACCCCCGCAGATCTGGTTGGGTCTGCACTTGGAGCTTCGGAAGAGCGCACCAACGCACTCCTGGACAAGTCTGAAGGGTGCGTGCTGGTGATCGACGAAGCGTACGGGCTAGACCCGAGCGGTGGAGGACTTGGTGGTCCTTCAGGCAGTGGCAGCGGTGGTGGCGGCGGGGACCCTTACAGAACAGCCGTGGTCGACACGCTGGTGTCACGCGTGTCTGGAGACGCGGGCGCAGATCGCTGTGTGCTCCTCTTGGGCTACCGCAAAGAAATGGAGCGTTTCCTGCGGCGCGGTAACCCAGGGCTTGCGAGGCGCTTTCAGCTCGAGAATGCTTTCGAATTTGAAGATTTCGATGATCAGGTAATGGTTATGTTTCTGCAGTCGTCTATTTCGTATGACCCAACACCAACTTTTTTCTCTCTTTTGTGCTTGACTTCAAGTAGAAATTCCATCCCTTGCCGCCCCTCTCACTTTAAACCTTTTCTTCTCAATGTTTGTCGGCAGGCTTTGCTGCGCATCTTGTTTGCCAACGTGGCCAATCGCGGCAGGACCGTCAGTTTTCCAACAGCGAAGGCTGCAGTGCGCAAGAATTTGGCGAAGGGGCGTTTGCGGCCTCACTTCGGGAATGCGGGGGCCGTAGATAACCTCGTGAGCAGTGCGGTGTCCCGCGCTGAAGAACGACTTCAAAAGCTGCCGGCCACTTTGCGAGCCGTGGAGAATGGCCTGGAGCTCTCGGACTTCATCGTGGAGAAACCACACGTAGCCAACCCCAGCCTCGTCTTTCAGGGCCTCATTGGCTGCGAAACCATCAAAAACCGGCTCGCAGAGTACCAGGCTGTTGTGGAAGCCGCGACTGCTGCCGGCCGTGACCCCACCGATGATTTGGCTTTGACCTTTTGTTTTCAAGGGTCCCCAGGAACTGGAAAGACAACAGTTGCGAAACGCATGGGTCTATTGTTTGAGTCCTTGGGGGTTTTGCCTACTTCCGAGGTAGTCACGGTGTCGGCCTCCCAGCTTTCCTCGGGATTCGTCGGGCAAACGGCGTCCAAAACCCGGGATGTCTTTGACTCTGCCCGTGGTGCCGTGCTGTTCATTGACGAGGCGTATCGCTTGCACGATCCAGCAGGGCGGTCTTACATGCAAGAAGCAGTAGATGAAATCGTGAACTTGCTCACGGAGCCCGAGTACCGTGGAAGAATGGTCGTCATTTTTGCCGGGTACATACTGCCTTTCATTGTTACCAACTTGGATTTGAGATTTCCGTAGTTCGCTGTCCTGGTGCATTCTTGCACTTCGCGCGCATGTATCTCGTAGTACATCTTTAAATCGCGCTCTTCTTTCTTTTATTACTATGCAGGTATTCGGGGCAGATGACTGCAATGTTGAACAAGGTAAGTTGAATGAGTTTTGAGATAAGTGAGTGTAAGATGGTTTCATTATGCGATACTTTTTCTGCTCATCTAGTTTCTATTCGTTCGTTGAATCGCACTCACACTCATTGTCTGAATACGCTTACCTCTTTTGACGGCAGGTAAATCCTGGGCTCAAGTCGCGTGTCTCAGACGTGATTGAATTTCCCGACTTCACTGCAATTGAAGCAGCCGAAATGGCTGCATTGCAACTCACCGAGAAACGACTCACAGTGCCCACGATAAGCGATAGCAGCCCTAGTGGTGGCAACAGCGGCACCACTGTCGCCACCACTTCCAGTGCTGCTCAATATTTGGAGCCTTGGTTTGTGCGCTTGATCGTTGCCTCACGCTGGGCCAACGGCCGTGATGTCGACAATTTCGTGCGCCGAGTGGCAGTGGAATGCGCGAAACGAAAAAGCACAGAGGTGACCCACGACGCACTAGAGGCAGCTCTCCTTACGATGCTTGCACAGAAGGGCAGTGACAGTGCTTCAGAATCCGCGGCGGGTGTAACCCCATCATCGCCTTCCATCTTCCAACCTGCGGACCCTTTAACTACGGCACCTCCTACCTTCGAAATCGAGCGCACGGTAGTGGTGGAAAAGGCTGGCGACAACAACGATGACGACAGCGACGACGATGAAGATGATGATGCCGCGATTGCTTCAGCGCTCGAGGCCGCTCTAGCAGCATTAGGTTACGGCACTGAAGCAAACGCTGCAAGGCTTGTGGACATTCTTTCCGCTGCCGTTGGAGGCGCGCCCTTCCCGGACAGCATTCGTTTGGCCGTGTGCGCCGCCACAGGCGCCACACCGGAAAAAGTGGACGCTTCGCTGCGTCGGCAAGCAAAACCCGTGCTTTCTGCAGTGCAAAATACCATGGCTTACGTCATGAACAAGCGGGAAAAACAAGCTCTGGGCGAAGACGACGACAGCGACGACGGCAAGGAAGCCGACATTCAAGCTAGGCTTCGCACCATGGGGCCTTGCCCGATGGGCTTTGATTGGCTGAGAGTGGAAAACGGCTGGCGCTGCGCTGGCGGCAGTCATTTCGTGCCGGACAACGACCCTCTCCTTTACGTCGAGTGACCTCCTGGTCATTTCTCGATTCAGTACAACCAAAAGAAGATCTCGATGTGGTGCTGCCTACTAAGTGCTTCCAGTACTGGCTCTTATGAGGAATGGTAATCCATGATATGTTTAAATTATTGCTCGTTTCAAGACGAATGAGCGGGGCGTTTGGCAGCTGTTCACTGTAAATATGTGCATATATAAAAAGAAAGAAAAATTTTGCTTACCGTTTACGTTCCGTGCGGGAACGGAGATATATAATTCAGTTATCTATTCAATAAAAACTACCAGTAACCAAGAAAACCGCGGGTTTTCCGGTTTTTTACCCACTTCGGCTCAGCAGAAGATCCGGTGATTACCAATAACGCTGAAGGGAAACCTAAGGAAAACCCAGCAGCCTCGTGGGTTTTCTTGGTTACTGAAAACTACCCAGGCCTTCCTTTTGCGATCATTAAATAACCTGGCCCATGCCGCACACAACAGAGGGTCAATAGGGCCTTCATACTTCCTCGATGTGCAGTCTTCTATTTTTGATGGCAAAGTCCACTGGGATAAGGCGCAATATTGTATGTAGCGCATTACAAAAAAGTGCATTGCAGGAAGCATCACAGCCGGTAAATCATTCGATCAAACGAACAAGTCCTATTAAAGTATCAGCTGGGGAATGAGGGTAACTCGGGAAGGCTATTGATATCGAACTCCCTTAAGAGAATCACGTCTCACTCCTCGCCACCCACTCAGCTATGCTTTCTTCGGTGACCCAAAAACGGCCAGAGTTGCGAGGCCAGGGCTTAAGCTTCAACCCAAATTGGCTCAGCTGCTGGGCTGCGGCGTCGTGAAGTTTGGGGCCTTCTTCTCCACTGTGCTTGCCTCGGCCAGTGACCACTACGAGGTCGCCGACAATCCGAAACGACGACAAAGATGACGACGATGAGGAATTTACTGAGTTTTCGGTGCTTATCGCAGAAGAAGCATCTGATTGACTGCAGCCTTGCTTGTGTTTCTTAGCCGCGGGGCCTTCTGTAAAGGTAGAGTCCACTCGGCGAAGGGTGCGACGATGCGCATTGAGATGAAATCGAAGGGAGACGGCAGCTCGTGCAGTAGAGCATCCGTGAAGATCCAATTTGGTGCATACCTATTTGAAAGAAATGTTATCATAACATGAGACTTGATTGCAGAGTGTAAATATTAGTAGGTACCGCTTAGGTAGTCAAGAGTGCACACAAATGACTTGTAAACTCTACTTGCATGCACAAACTAAAGCATGTCCGAACCTCCGAGACGACTCCTTGGCCATCTTTGCTACCAGAATCTGCACGTTCAAAGAGACCAAGAGCGCAGCCTTCGCCGAAGAAAGCCTCTGCATCATGAGTGAACCCAGATGCCTAATACGTACGACATGCAGGGGAGGGGGAGAATCAACAGACTATTAAACGTTCAGTATAATTTCTGAGGTGTCAAGTGATAGAAGAATGGCAGTAAAGATATGCTGTTGACACTCACGAACATCAATTCACCTCTAGAGCATCGCAAGTACACTCGTAGGCAATTTTTCCTGGTGTCAATCCAGTTGCTTTCATTTCCGTAAAGAGATTGAGTGCCATTCGGCCTTCCATTGCTTTGATGCATACGCCGAGGGCCACGTTGTATGTGACCTGGAACATTAACATAATTGTTTGATCGTGAAGATGCGATGATACATGGAAGTAAGTTGATTGCAGCCGCGCTTTCAACGTCTAGTCTTTCCAATCTTTGATACAACCCTATCCATCAAGTCGAGGTGTTCATTTACCTCAATATCTGCTGAACTACATACCTCATCTGGACGAGGTCCGAAGTCTTTCATTCGTTGCAAGAGTCCGTTCGCTGCCTCCCGTTGTCCCGCTTCACGACACGCCCCTAGAGCTGTGTTGAACGAGAACGAATCCGGCGTTAAGTTGGAAGGAAAGTCTGGCACCCATGCTAGTGCTCGCGAGGTTTTTGAATTGGTGTCGGTGCCCGATCCACGAGGAGCCTGCTGGCGTAATCGCTCGTGGTCAAGAGCATTGAGCGTCGCTAACGCCAGTTCCCAATCGCCCGAGGCTTGGCAGACGAACATAAAGGCATTGGCCGTTCGCAAGTCTTTTGGGGCACTGTGGGGAAAACGCTCCATTTCTTCCAGGATCACTTTGGCCTCGGAAATACCATGGGAAGGGCTATTGGCTGCCGCTGAAATTATTGGTTTGTTTAAGAAGAAAGGTGCGACAAGAGATGTTTGAGAGAAGATGTCACTATGCATCTTATGCAAACATTCAATTGAAAGGAATTTGATTCCTCTAAAAAAATGCGCGTACCTTGTAGGAGTACGTTGAAAGTAACTTCATCAGGCAAGCAGGGCCCTTTGCTGATACTGGTACCATCGTTCGCGAGCGTCCCAGCACTGCTCTTGCGGCTGCTGAAGTTCTTTAGTAAACTGTCTTGAAAGCCAATGTATGGACTTTTGTCGATGGCAAAAGTTGATCTTTTATTGCGGCGCTTTTTGCCCACAGAGTCTATTTCAAAGCTATCGTCATCACCACGTTCTTCACTGTTTTCCTTTTCATGGCCATTTCGTACGTTGCAAGCGTGTGTTGACCTTGCATGTTGATCTAAAAGTGCGCCGTAGAGTGCCACAGTTGTCTTTAATTCGCCTGCTTTCGCAGTGCTGCTCATAGCGATATTATACCCCACCTGGCAGGACGTGTGCAGCAGAAGTTGAAACGAAGTTAGTAAAAGTCTGATTAGACGAAATCCATGACTTGTGAACTTGCGAAGTTGAACCAACGAATAATGGACTATAGTACACAAGACAGAAGCGCGCACAGCACCGATGTTGCCACAGACAAGAGATACTCCAAAGACAAATTGATTGCTGCAGAGCAGGTAGAGAGGGATCTTATAGACCGTTTCCATGGTCAGAAGTCCTGATGAAACCAGCTGCGCCGCGCGTTGCCAATTGCCTTGGTCTGCACATGCGCTTAAGACCTGAAAAGAAGAAGACGATGAATTACGAAGGGATTGAATTAAGGAGTAAAAAGATTGAAATATAGCTAAAAGTTAAGCAAAGCTAAACATTATTGAAGTACATCATCGCAAAAAATCAACCACAGCGACAAGCAGGACGAAAAGCTATTTGTTGTACCTGATTGCATGCTGTAGCTGTGGGGCGAATGATTTCTCCTTGACAACCACTGCTGCTACTGCGTGACTTCTTACTAGAAGTGGCAGCAGCAGCAGCAGCAATAGGGGTACTTGGTACATCAAATCTTGCTTGAGAAAAGTCATGACCATAGTGAAGCGCTTTTAAGAGCCTCTCTGCTCCATCAACATCACCCGCTCGAGCGTGAGCTGAGATCATGGAGCTGTAAGTGAGGCGATCAGGAGGTGCTAATTGAGGAAGGCTTTGATCTCTTGACACACTAGAAGCGGGATAACTTAGATCAAGGAGTCGATCAAAGAGGTCCCAAGCTTTCACAACTGCGTGAGATGGCGGCAGCCGGCTCGCAGCACCGATGGCAACGTTGAAACTTACCTAATTAGAATAGCATTGAGTGAAAATACAAGTGAAATAATCTAGTAGCCTTTGAGACAAAAAATTAAAACGCAAACTTTTCGGCACGTGGTTGTGCGATTCTCTTCCTGATACTTACGGTGTCGTGAGGACAGTGCCAGGGTGCATTTGGCATCGCATCGAAGAGCGTGAGCCCATCGATTGCGTGGCTCGCTGCAGCAAAAGCCGACACTGCTGAGTGCAGAATCGAGCGCAACAAACTCTTTGGCACCCCTGAATTAACGGTGCTGCTCTCTGACTGGTCTCCATCAACATTTCCACCGCTATCGTCAATGCTAGAAGAGTCAGACATTGAAGGTGAAGGAATACTTTGCTCTTCATGCATAAAGGCTGGTAAAGTTTCAGTCAATAGTCTCTTGACACCGGCAACATCTCGAAGACGGCCCAGACTAGTGATTGCTGGAATCAAGGTTATAGCACTGAATGCTCGATCGTTACTCTTGCTATGACTACTGGTGCTGCTACTGGAGCTGGTGCTAGCGCTGGTGCTAGCGCTGGTGCTTGCTTGTAATGAAAATTGGCGTTCAGCATCGGCAAAGACGTTAGCAGCATCTTGAAATTGACGTGCATTTACAAGTTTAAACATGATCTGAAGAACATGAGGCAAGAACGATTTTGATTGAAATAGCGTTTGACACACATATGAAAAGAGAAGAATTACAGAGAGCACTTGGTATTTGTGCACATTTACAAGACAAACAGCTAAAGGCAAATTTAATTGCTTTTCAAAACAACCATAAATGTTGCTGTTTACAACTACCCAATGGTTCTGTTCGCACCGCGTTAACACAAGCAGCATTCGTGGTGAGGTTCCTCAGAGGTAATTCTTCTCGCAGCAGAGTCAGACCCCGGCGCCATGGCACGGCCCCAATCACTATGCTCAGCATTTGGGCGTCCATCGCCACTCCTTGGCATGCTGACGTCACTGCTTTCGGTACGCTCCTGGCAGTGGCATTGGTTTCATCTTCATTAGCTGACGAGCCAGCAGTAGACAAAATACTGGCGGGTCTATTAGATAATGACGACGAAGAAGCTGCGATTGGAAGAGAGCAGACAAGAGCATCTGCCAGTTGAGCCTTGCCAGCTTTAATGTACGCCGTCGCCAGAGCTTCTACGTGATCCGTTAACAGAACCACTTGCTAGAATAACATGTCCAGAATTAACAGAAAAGAGCAGAAGATCAGAATTATCAAGGCTTGCATGGGAAAACAAGCTTGGTACGCACGCTGCTTACTGGATCTGAATGCCGTCGCATGGAGAGCCTACCCAGGAGACTGCTGCTAATGGAGGGTTCAGAAAGTTGTGCATTGGTGGGTTGAAGTTGTTCTTCTTTGTCTTGGTCTTGGCGTAAAGACAAGAGCAGGGCTTCAATGGATGAATATTGGCCGTACTGGGATAGGCGTTGCATGAGAACCAAGTAGGTGAACCTGATCGTGGTTTGCGGAAAAATTAAAACGAGGTCGAGAGGATCAATGATTCTTTTTATGCACAGGAAACGGCATTCACGAATAAATCGATCTACTGCTTTTCATAATCTAGGGATATTTCATTCAACTATGGCTATCAAAGCCTCTTAATCGCTAACAACGAACCCATTGAGAGGAGCTTCACGGCTGTTTATTGAAAGAGCAGCATTGACCCATCCCTCTACCGCACTGCTAATGTCTACCGCAGGCGCAGATCCTGGCGAATTTGAAGCTGATTTGCTTCCTAAGAACACCTAACGAGCATCAAAATATAAGACTATCGAAAAAAAAATTCAGAAGACTAGAACCAATGCATGGACTCGAGGGCGCACGTAAAACTATTCAAGAGACTGTTAAAGAAAGAGTGTCGTTGATCTAGAAGTTCTATCTTTCATTCTCACACCGATGCTGCTGCTAATAGCGTAGCCCTCACGCGGCTAACTGAACGCTCAAACGCTTGCTCTTCATCCTCAGATTTATCCTCGACAGCTTCTCTGTGGGCATGCTCAATTTCGCTGAGCACCCATGCATCAAGATCTTCAAGGGTCTCAAGTGTGGTAACCTTTGAAACGAGTTTTTCAATTAAGGCAGGGAGAGGTTTAAACGTTTAAACCACCACATAGACAGCGAGGTAAAAGTAAAGACAAAAGAATGCGCGAGAATACACCACAACTCAGCAAAACCAGTTGGATTTCATTCTCAATCGTATCAAGCATCCTTATCAGAATTTCGGTCTGTACTATGTACAAATTGAATCTTAGGTGTGTATAATACGAGTTACCGCTCGAAATGCTTCTTTTCGAAAAGGCCTTTCAACATCGTTACGCATCTTGAACGTTCACGCAAAGATTCGAGAAATATACAGAAATAAAGATCATGAGGAAGAGCGAGCGATGCAACGAAGAGTATGTGGAGTACTGTAGATGCTACAAACAGTGTGATAAGACAAGGTAGAACATATGCAACGCGTCTAACAATTACCGATGCATCTTGCATAGCTTTCCATTTGGCAATGCTCTTCGCTTGGCTGGGCGAAGGAGTGCGGCTAGCGCTAGTAGCGCCTTTTTGAAGCAGTTTTCCCACCTATTCCACCAACAATGCAAAAAAATGTACATTTAGTACAGCAAATATGATTGGTAGAAGGGCATGTTTTGCGCACACTATTTTCTCTTCTTCCCCATTTCTTTTGTAGTCTTGAATAGCGAAATATGGTTAGGTAGAGAAGGAAAGAAAACAGCGAAGAAATATAAAAAAAGAAGGTATGAACGCTTGTTCCGCACCGCATCGAGCATGTACTGTGAAGATCGCTCCTTCGCGTCCTTAGCGGTTTTCCCAGCTCCCACTATGGGAGGCGGTAAGGCGCAAGGCAATCGTTCCGCTGCTTCCGGCGCAATGCTGCACTCTACTTCAAAGGTTACTGCAAGTGAAGAACAAGAATAGCAAGGAGAACAACCCCAGAAAGAAGACGGAGATGAAGAAATGAATACAGCTTAGTGCGTAAATGATCGAAATAGTTAATCTCCGCCTTGAATCAGCTTAATAGTAAAATCTCCACTCAATTCTATAAACATTGGTTGACTCAAAAATTATTCCCAAAGCCCAAGAACGTATACTACTTCTTATCATAAAACCAAGTGGCAAATTCTCATTGACCGTAAGGAGTATGTGGCTTTGCCAAAGGGTGTCTGAATGGCAGTGTCCGATAATGAACTGGTTTCGTACTGACTCCAGGTGTTGTGCCGACCCGCAAATTTTTGGCAACCTACGCCAGAAGTAGCGATCAAGAAACAAAGAAACACTTGTCGGTCGTATGATCTTTCATTATCAATAGGTCGTAAGGGCATCTCATATTTTCTTACCAATTGAGCGAGGCTTGAAATGGCTTTTTTTTTTTTTTTTTTTTTGTCTGCATTTGCCTGAGAACGCGGCGGCAAAGGCGGTGGTGGGTCCGGCAAGTCTAGAACTAGAACAAGCTTAGGATTTGGCATTAACTCGCCAGATTGTTTGTCGTACACTTGCTTGGTAGTCCATACTGCTCTGTAAACAAGACCATCGTCGCCTACAACTTCAACAACGTCGCCCTCTTGAGGTTGTTCGAGAAGTGACTCATGTGACGTTGTCGTAACAGCTGCAGCACTTTTTGCTTGAACTCTTTCTGTTGACCCATTTAAATCTGCTGGTGTACCTAAATGCTTCTTTGGGTCTGAATCTGAGGCACTTGAAGCCCAAACTAGGAGGCGATCGACCAAGACAGCTTTCGTGCCTGACACAAGGAGTTTACGAGAGCGACACAGCTCTTTGAGCGCAGGATCTTTTAGTTTCATGAGCTCTGCAGAAGTCCAACTTGAAGCATCATTAATGAGCGATGCTACTGTTTTATTGCTCGTTGCAACGTCTCTTGGCGATCCATACATAACCACTTCGCTGAAGTGAGCACTTCCAATTGAAGGAGCGAAGTGCCGTGGCACTAGGACACTGTGGGATCCTGCCAACGGACGCTTCGAGCGTATATGATTAACTGCAGGCAGCAAAATGAAAGCCCATGACTTACTCACTAAATCGATCGCTAGTATACACCTGAGTACACTGACTAGAGTCATTTCCTAGCTAAGTAAAGTGTACAGAAGTTTGCTACGGCAGGCTGCATGTCATTACAGTATAGACTAAGGATAGGAATCTATCGCTGCAAATGCTTATCCACCAAGTCTAAAGGTCTATCCTATTCATAAAGATTTCAGCAACTAGAAGGTATCTCGAATCTCGTCTAGTATCTTGAGCAGTTCAGCATGAGCACCATCAGCAATCACCATTGCCTTTTCTTCGCTTCTTATCTGCAACTCGGCAACTCCAGCTGAGCCGATCACCAGCACGGAGCCCGCACCCTTCGGGGTATACGCAGACGACTTGTTCTCAAGGTGGAGGACCTTGCGAGGGCTTCGAATCACGCTGAAAAGACGACCAC